>Ga0326511_10002300_pt1 | contig 15583 bp, 5 predicted proteins | sample 0_2496_0518_D_FD_203701 | JGI IMG/M metagenome (GOLD analysis project Ga0326511, IMG submission 203701) | Bovine rumen microbial communities from UC Davis, California, United States - 0_2496_0518 | ecosystem: Host-associated > Mammals > Digestive system > Stomach > Rumen | place: USA: California...
GCCTGGTGGAAATCAGGATTCGGCTACGGATTCACCTATGACAGTTACCATCTCTATCTGCGCTTGGACCACGTGCTCTTTTCCGACCATTTCAGGGTTGTCGGCTCCAAGGTTATTTCGGGCTGTGATTTTTCGGACCACGATCCGCTATTGGTTGACCTCCGGTTTAGCGACAAATAAATCGCCGTGTTCTGCAATGTGTTCGATGAGGCGGCGGTAGAATTTCGAGTGACTTAAGGTGGCCGCATCGCCGATGACAATCAGTTTCATTCTGGCCCTTGTGATGGCCACGTTCATGCGTCGCAGGTCGTTCAGGAATCCGATTCGGCCCTCGTCGTTGCCTCTCACCATGGATATCAGTATCACGTCTCTCTCCTGTCCCTGAAAAGCATCTACCGTATTGACTGTAATGGCATCTCTGACTGGCCGCAGCGCGGGGTTGTTCCTCACGTAGCGGCGCAGCAACTGTACCTGTGACTTGTAGGGAGAAACGATGCCGAAGTCGATATGTTCGTCCTCGATGCGTTTCAGCCCGATTTGCAGGGCATAGTTGATGAGCATTCTGACAAGCAGTTTGGCTTCGCTTTCGTTGAGTTTGCTCTGCGACATGGGCGACTCGGTTTCCTCGTATCCCATCAGCGATGTGTCAATCCACACCAGCGGCGTGTCAAGTGGTGTGATGGTTCGGTCGGCACAATGCGGGGCGGCCGTCAATGAGCCGTGATAGAACCATTCAGACGAGAATTGCATGATGTCGCGGTGCATGCGGTACTGTTGGGTCAACAGCGACACGCATTCCGGTTTGCGTTTTGCGATCTTCTGCATCAGGGTGATGTCCAGCCCGCCGCGTGCAGCCTCGCGGCTTTTGACGGTGGGAGGCAATTGGCAGTGGTCTCCGGCCAGGATGACACGGTCGGCGTGCAGAATGGCGGCCCAGCAGGCCGGTTCCAGTGCCTGGGCGGCCTCGTCGATGAACAGGGTTGTGAAATGTTTGCGTTCCAAAACCCTGGCGGCCGATCCTATCAGGGTGCATGCAATGACGCGGGCCTGGTCGAAGGTGTCGCGTTCAATCCGGATTTCCAGTTCTGCCGCTCTTGACTGCAGTTTGTCGATGTGGTTGTGGAGCGAGTCGCGTTTCGATGAAGACAGCGGCTGTCCCAGCAGACTGCGCGTCTGACGTATCTCCTTGCGGATGGTCCAGAGTTCGAGATAGGAGGGATGCTCCGCGTATTTGCGTTCGTAGGTGTTGTTCAGCAGGGTGTCGCTCACACGGGTCGGATTTCCGATGCGTAGCACCGAAATCCCTTCCTTCATCAGTTGTTCGGCAATCCAGTCGACGGCGGCATTGCTCTGGGCGCAGACCATTACCTGTGTCTCGCGGTTCAGCGTCTCGTTGACAGCCTCCACCAGCGTCGTTGTCTTGCCGGTGCCTGGAGGACCGTGCACGATGGCCACTTCGCGGGCACAAAGTACCTGGTGGACGGCATCGTTCTGACTTTCGTTCAGCCAGGGGAAATGTAATTTGGGAAGGTTGCGGAATCCCGGTTTAGCGTCTCCTATCAGGACTTCTCGCAGGTGGAGCATTGTTTTGTCGGAGGTGCTCTCGAGACGTTTCAAGGCATCGCGCATCACGCGGTAGCTGGTTGCGTCAAACGAGATTTGTACACCCAGAATACCCTGCATCGCCAGCATGCGGAGCTTTCCGATGGCTTCCTCCGAGGGTATGGTGATTACCATGTGCGGGCCGTCGATGCGCGACACCTGACAGGAGTAGGGGAGGAATACGGTAGGTTCGTCGAGGTTGTATATCCGGTCTGTTTCGCTGTTGCTTCCGTCGCCGTAGAAGAAAGCCACCGGGCGGCCGGGTTCGAATTCATGTTCGGTGATGTCCAGCCCGTCGGGAGCCGTCACTTCCACCACCAGCTGATCGAGGGCATTGTAGAACGAACGTCCCACATAGAGCGGGAACCAGCATTTGCCCTGCCGGATACGGCTGCGAACCCCCACCCGACGGCAGAGGTTCTCGTATTCCTGACGTTCGCTTGTGTATTCTGTTTGCAGGAGCCGGTCCAGCTCCTGTATCTGTTTCGTAATGGTCATTCAGTTCTGGAAGTCCAGCACCACGCCGTACATCAGGCGCATGGGCTGGATGGGATAATAGGGGCCTGAGAAAGTGTCGTTGGTTATCGAGGAAAGCACGTTGGTCATCTGCACGTAGAATTTGATTTTCTTCAGGTTGCAGTTGATGTAGGCATTCATCAAAGGATAGCCGCCGCACTCAATCTTGTGCTGCGATTGGAAAGTCTGTGTGGCGGGTTCGTAGGCCGGAGCGTAATATTTTGTATTGTAATAGGTATCTACACCCAGCTGTGTGTAGAGTGTCTTAGCGATGCGGAACCGGATGTTGAGGTCGCTCTCTATACTGATTTTGGGCAGCGCCAGCACCTTGTCGTCCGTCGTGGTTTGGAAGAGCACGGAATTGTCCCAATGGAGGATGCCCCATTTGATGCCCTGTCTGAGCGTTATGCCCAGGATGTCGAGCTGTTCGTCGAACTGATGGGGCAGGCCGTCTTCCGCCGAGAAGTAGTGGTAATTGTTGATATGTTCGATGCCTGCCGAGATTTCGGTACGCGAACGGGGATAGGCTATCTTGCCCTCAATGCGGTACCGCTGTTCGGCATCGAAGTCGTTGTTCCAGCGGAAGTGGTTCGAGAAATAGTGGTTGTAGTAGTAGCCGGGATGGATATTTTTGAAATATCCTCTGGCCGTCACAATCAGGCTGTCGCGGCGGTTTCCGTTTTCATCCCGCCGGCCGAAGGGAATCACCGTCCCGATTTTGCCGCTGATATCCACATCGCCGGCTTTGTCGCCCGACACGGCGGTACGTCCCAGCACGTCGAACGTCAGCAGCGAGTTCCGGTGACGTGAGAGTTGTCCGCCCACCCAGATGTTGTTGGATGCATGCTTATTCTCGGGCACATAGGCCAGGTCGGGATCGGTCATCAGCGTGTAGTTCTGGCGTTCGTAACCCACAAAGGCCGACAGGGCCATCTGCGACCACTTGGCGAAGCCTTCGTTGATGCGCAGACCAGCATAGGCCGTAAAACTGGTATAGGTGGTTGAATCGACCGTCGAACTTGAACTGATGTAGTTGTTTTTGTAGTAATTCATGCTGTCGGTCTGGTCGGCGCCTTCCAGCATGCGGAAACTGTGGTCGTACCATTGGAAGTCGATGGTGTTGAATGCCGTCGCGACAGGAATGAACGGCTTTTCGTCGCCCTCTTCATCCTCCTCCGTACCGGGAGCGGCAGGGGGAGCAGGCGGGAGTGCGGGCTGATGGGCCGTCAGCGAATCGCCTGATATCTTGGCCGAATCTCCCATAGCCGTCAGCAGGCTGTCTCGGTAGATCGACAGACTGTCCGTGAACTTGGGCTCCGGTTCCTTCTGTCTGGTCAGATTGCCCAGATTGAATTCGCCGAAATCCCAGCTGTGGCTGAAGTGCAGATTCACGTAGTCCATATCGTTGTACGTGTCAATCAGGCTAGTGGCCATGTTGCGGGCTTCGGTGAAGTTATCGTCGAAGGCTTCCGGCGTGAGCACATAGGAACGGTCGAGGATGCCGCCGTTCTCCTGGTTGGCATACTTCGAAAGGTCGAATGTCAGAAAAGCCTTGTAATGGTCGCCTGTGTAATACAGGTAGGTGTCCCATTTCAGCGGTTTGGTGGACTGATACTGATAATCGCCGCGGGCATACACATAGTTCAGCGTGGAACCCAGACCGGCACGCTTGTTGAAATTGCCTGCAAATTCCAGAATGAAATGGTCGTTGCTCGTATTGCCGCTTCCCGATGTGAAATAGGAGGCTTTGGTGAAGGGAATGCGCGTGTTGTAGAGCAGTATTTCTTCGGGGCGGCTTGCAAAGAGGCTGTAGGCGTTCACAAACAGGAAGTCGTGTTCCGTTTTCCGGTTGAAGAAATCCTGCACCTGATGAGGACCCATCAAGTTGCCCGTATGTGAAATTGCCAGCGCCTGATCTTCCATCACGTCATGACCTGCCAGAGCAATGTAGCTGGTATCTACAAAGGCCGGGCTGACGGTTCCCGTGATGGGATTGATGTGAAAGCCGTATCTGTGGTCATCGGGAAAGATGCAGGGATCGTCCTCCACCGAGGCAGTGTCCCGTCCCGACGTGGTGCGGTTCATGCCGCTACGGTTGTTGCCTGATGACGACGATGCGCCGAAACTGCTTCCCGTTGACGATGCGGGACTGGCCTGCTGAAACTGAGCTCCGGCATCGAAAACAAGGCACAGCAATCCTGCCGACAACAGAAATTTTCGAAAATTCATGCCGCAAAGATAGTGCAAATTTTAGAATTTTCCCCCATTCTATTCCTAAAAATCGTAAAAACCGCCCGTTTTGGAAGAAATATCCCGTGAAAATTACTCCTTTTTCAAAAAATATGTATCATTGCAGCGGTTAAAGAAAGTAGTAATCCCCCTTCTTCTATATAACACAAAAAAGAGGATGTGCTTATTTTGGGGCACATCCTCTTTGTGAATCATGTAACTTTTATTCTCACTTAACCATGACCTTTTCTCCATGATGGAAGTAGATGCCGGGCTGCGTAGGCTTGCGGCCAATCTTGAAGCCCTGCAGTGTCCACCAGTCGGTATCATCCTCGCCGGCAGAACCGTCGAGCACGGTGATGCCGGTGAATGCACCCAGGTTGATGACGTAAGGCTCCCACGACGTGCCGATGTTGCTGTCGCTGACGTACATCTGCGTGTTGTCGATGTCGATGATGTCGCCTTCGAGGCAGGTGCGCAGCGTCATGGACTGTCCGGCTCCGTCGCCACTGATGACGAGGTAGTAGAGGCCGTTGTCGCTGGCGCGGGTGGCACCGCGGCACTCGTCGCCGATGAAGGCGGCCACCTCACAGGTGTCAACCACGGACTCGCTGTCCATGAGGCGTATCGCCATCGTCATGTTGCTCGGATAGAGACCCAGGGCCACCGGCTTGAAGATGCGCAGGTCTTCAAGCGCACGCCGAGGTGCCGCCATGCGGGCCTTTGCAGCCGATGCAGCCGTTTCCGTCGGATATAGGAACGATGTCGTGTCGTTGGCGTTGCTGTAGTACAGGTAGCCGCGTCCGCTCTCCAGTGCCTTCAGGCTGCCTTCCCAGCCGTATTCACCATAGATGGACACGCCCGTCTGCGACTTCACGATGTCACCCTTCTGCGGATTGGCGGCAGCCAGCGCCTCATCGACGGTCATCGTCGTCAGCGGCGTGTAGGCTATCCAGTTCCAGCCCGTGGCCAGCGTGACGGCCCTCTCGTCCTTCTCCTTCAGCTGTCGGCCCGACACGGCGAGCAGGCTGTTAGGCACATCCTGCTCCGTAGTCGGAAGTCGGTCTATCTTCAGTTTGTACATCTCGTTGGCCTTGGCTCTCGTGAGCGTGCCGAAGCCCCACTCAGCACCGTTATAGTCGTTCCACGCTGAGCGGCTCTTGATGAGCATGTTCCATTCCGCGTATGTGCCGAACACATGGTTCAGATAGGTGCTCTGCGGCTCCACGCCGAAGGCTATCCAGTTCCAGTTCTGGTGCATGGGGATGAGCTGCTCCACGTTCTCGCTCTTCGTCCAGATGGCAGGCGCATCGAAGGTGCCCAGCATCTTGTCCTGGCCGAAGAATACTTCGGTTTCGGTGCTGGTAGCACCGTCAACGGACGAAACGGGCACCGCGATCTTGGCGTCAGTGTAGGCCACGCCTCTTGAAGCATCCCAGATGCGGAAGGTCACTTTCTTGCCCATGTCGTAGCGTTTGTCATCGATGCCATAGACGTTCATCGTCACGTAGGCCGTGCCGCGCACTTTCTCGGGCGAGGCCACGCCTCGGCACTCACCGTCAATGAACGCAGCCACCATACTCTCCGTGTTCTCCATCAGGATGCCACTTAGATAGACCTGTCCGATAATAGACATGTTGTGGTCGTACTTCGTCGGGTCAACGGTCCACTGCGGCTTCTCGCCCCGCACCTTCATCACGATGCGCAGCGGCTCCAGAATTTCGTTGTTGCCCTGCAGACCGATGGTCACGTCGTAGTTGTCCACAGCCACCAGCGGGTTCACCTGGAAGCGCAGCGTCTTGGTCCTCAGTGCCTGCACTTCGTCAGTGCGCTTGCTATCCACCAGCGACAACCACTGCGGCATATTGTATAAGGTGTAGTACTCCGTCTGTCCGCTCATGTTCTCGATGTTGACATCAAACGTATAGTCATCACCATACTTCTTGATGATGTTCACCGAGTCCTTTGTCCACTTCAGCGTGTTCTGCTGCACGTAGGCCGTCCACTTGATAGGATTGGAGGTGTTGCCGTGCAAGTCGTGGATGTCGGCCAAAGTGATGTTGAGCGTCGTGCCCTCGATGTCGCGTGCCGACACGGTAGAGCCGGTCAGGTTGATGACCACCTTGCGCTCCGATGCTACAGGCGAGGCAACGAGGCGTGTCTCGTCGGGTGCGTTCTTCAGCGGCGGGGTGTACATTACGAGTTTAGAGTTTAGAGCTGAGAGTTCCTCGCCGAGCGGAGAGTTGGGCTGCGCAGAGGCTCCTGGAGCCATGTTCTCTAACGTTTCCACCTTAGTGCTCACACCGTTCATGGTGCCGTTCTTTTCAAAGGGGTAGTAAGCTGCGAGGCCGCTGCTATAGACATCTGTAGTGTCGATGGTGTTGTACATGTTGGCAAGCAGGCGGTTCTCCGACAGCGTAGCCTTCCAGATGCGCAGTTCATCGACGAAACTCAGCTTGGCACCACGGGCTACGGTCAGGGTTGACCCCTGTATCATCGGCACTTTGCTCTCGGCAATGACAGCCGTGCGACGTCCGTTCAGATAGAACGAGGCGGCCTGTCCGCGCACCACGTTCAGGGCTATATGATGCCATCCCACTATGTCGGGGAAGTCATCGTGGCTGGCTACGGTCTGCGAGTTGTTTCCGTAGTCGAGCACCAGGTTCTTCTGCTCGTCGTAGCGCAGTCGCAACTTGGCGCTCTGCGGCAACAGGTCGCCATCAATGGTCGGCCTGCCCGTCTCAAAGACCACCTCACTGCCCGTGCCGCCTCGCTGGTACCACATTTCGATGGCATAGCTTTCGCCTCGACTCGTGTTGATGAGCGAAATGTCGGACTGTACGCCTTCGGTATCGTCGATGCGCAGGGCGTAGTTCGTGTTGTCTATTGTCCACGAGTCAACCACCACGAAGTCATGGGTGTGGCGCGTGTCGGCTGCCAGCGCTCCGTGACCCTCGTTCATCGGCCAGTAGTTCGTCAGTCCATAGACATAGTTGTCCTTGGCCTGATACTTCTTGGCTCCGGCCTCCGCCACGTCGCGCCAGATGTTGTAGAGGCTCAGGTCGTGGATGTGGGCATTGATGGGGCCGAGGTAGAGGCGGTTGTCATCCACGTAATTCACGGCCTGCACCTCATGCTGCGTTACAGGCTGATCCTTGAACAACTCAACATTCTCGTTGTCATATTGTGCCAGCAGATTGAAGGTCATCGTACTCGCCTTGTAGTTCAAGGCGTAGTACACCCACTTGTTCTGCGGCACTATCTTCGTACTGGCGAACTTCGCGCCGGCGATGTTTACCACCACGTGGCCGTCGCCGTCGATGCTCAGTGCGAAGTTATTCATGCCCTCGCTTTGTTGCAGGACGGTGCCAGCCTCCTCGTGGTTGAGCCAGAAGTCCATCGAAAAGTCGCCACTGAAGAACACCGGATTCGCCGTGTGTGCTTGTTCACCGAAGGGCATTAAGTGCAGCGACACCTCATGGTCAACGGGACGCTGGTTGAGTTTCGCCGTCACGATGACGTTCTTGTCACCCACGTAGCCGGGCACGATGTCCTCGTTGAACTCCACGGCCAGCTCGTCGCCATAGCCCAAGATACCGTTCGACGGAGCCGGGACATAGAGGTTGCGGGGCCTCGTCATGTCCTTGATGACGTTGATGACGTCGCTATAGACCTGCACCTGCTCCGTGCCGTAGGGTGTGGTGGTGAAGCCGCGGAACTCATACGAACCCTCGGGGTAGGAAAGATCGCTCGACATGTCTGCAGCTAACCGCAGGTCGCCTGTGGCGGGCAGCAAACTGAAGGACGTGCCGGTACTGTCTGCCACGTCAGTCACCCAGGTATGCAGGTCGGTCCACTGCGTGTTGCCTGCGAAGCGGTACTGGACGCCCACATTCTTCAGGTTCTTGAACTGGCGGTCGAAGTTCGTCAGCTTCAGCTGCAGCTTGCCGTCCTTGCTGTCGGTGTTCAGCACAGGATTGGTGATGGCCAGCGTGACGGGCGATGACGACGGCTTGAAGTGGACATTAAGCTGACACTTGTCGTTGATCTTGATAGGCTGGTACTGTGAGAGGAACCATATTTCGATGCCCTCGTAGTCAAGCACGCTCTGGTCGGTCTGACGCACGGTGATGACCTTCTTCACGGTCTCGCCTCCCGGGATGAAGATGCTGCGTCCGTTGGCAGGCACCCCGTCCATGAGCACTTCGAGACCCTTCTGGTTGGCCTTCTCCTGAACCATAATATTATAAGAGAAGTCGAAATCCTGATTGGTGCTGCGTATGTTCGACAGGTGCAGGGTGAACTGCGCCGTGCTGCCCGAAGCGACATCGGTCAGCGTGGCGCTCTTGGCAGCAATGCCGCCATCGGTGCTGATCTGTATGTCGGGGTTCTCCATGCGCACCGTGCCGTTGGAGAGCGTGTGCTGTCCCGGCTCATAGTATTGGGTCTTCTCTTCCTTCTGGTAGGGATTGTAGCTCTGCCCGCCGAAGAGACTGAAGATGTCGCTCCAGCCCGCAGGCGACGTGTAGATATCCACTGAGAAGTCGGTGCCCTTGTTGCCGTCCTCAAAGACGTAGTCGAACTCGGCAAAGGTCTTCGTGTTCTCGTTGTAGTCGCTCTTGGTGGTGGAGTAGGCCCAGCCGTTCTCTGTGTCAACACTCAACTTCGTCTTGAACTGTATGGAAGCGGCCGTGTTCTTCGTTGAGAAGCCACCCTTGACAATACCTCCCAGATTGTGCGAATAGTTGTGTTTGACGACGTAGCTCGTATCATTACGACTGGTGTAGGAATAGCCTGATCCACCGTCAAACGAGATGTTGCTCTGCCAGTATTTGTCGCGTGTCTCGAGAGCCGTCACCTTGTCGAACTCGTTGTTGGCGAGAGCCTGTTTCCAGCTTTCAATCTGATTGTTGCACCAGGCCACCTTGTCTTCGGCCACAAAGTCCGTGAGGCTTTCCCATGCGGCGGGTGTCAGCTGCACGTAGGTGCCCTCCTGACCGTAGTTGGCATCGTCTTCGCTGAGCCACGTGGCATAGAGCACATCGCTGGTGTTGTTGACAAAGGCGCGGGCCTCGGCCTCGGTGGCGAAATGCTGAGTGATATAGCTATTGCGTGTCTCGCGCCACTTGGGTATCATCACCTCGCGTATCTCGTAGGTGGAGTACATGAACTTCGTTGTCACGCTGTCGCCCAGACTGGTGGCCACGTCGTCTTTCAGTTCGAAGGGAGCCGTCTCGTTGTCGCGGAAGAAGCCCACCTTGCGGCACTTGCCCATAAGCAGGTTGGTGCTGTAGCCGATAAAGACGTCGCCATTCGATCCGCAATAGTCCTTGGTCGTTCCGGTAGACACCTGCTCGGTGGCAGTGATGGTCCATGTGCGCTCGGTCGATGAGTTTTTGTTCCACGTATAGTGAACACCGCCGCCAATATCAGAGGTATTGTCAAGGTCTGTCGTCTCGTAGTAGAGACCGAAGCCCGACATGAATCTCACCTTCATGCCGAAGTTTGCCTCATACATTACCTTCTCGTTGCCATAGCCTCCACTGGTGGAGCTGCTCACCTTCGTCCACGTAGAGCCGGTCTTCCACACGGTCTTTGACTTGCCGCCTGGCGGGTCGCGCAGCACCATCAGCACCTGGTCGGGGCCATTGGTCACGAAGTTGTTGCCGATAGGAAGACTACCCACGACGATGGCATCCATGCCTTTGGGAGCATAAGTACGTCCTTTGCGCTCCAGCGTAATGCCCAGATGACGGGTGTACGGACTGACGACATTGGGTGCGCCGGCGTTCCACTTGAAGGCGTAGCGCCCCCCAGAGTCGAGCACCAGTTGGTTCTTCTTCAGGTCATACACCTGGCCCAACTGGTATTCGGTTTCACCGGGCGGAAGCACGGCCACGATGGTCTGGTCGCTCGACATCTCGTTGGCCACAGTAATAACCTGGCCGGCGAGGGGGATGGTGTCGTTGGCAGCCTCTCCGTTATCGTAGTTCGTATAGACCTCATAGCCGTATAATTCTGTGCGATATTCATCGCCCATCTTATAGATAGGATAACCGTACTTGTAGCTCACGGAGCCGTCACCATTACCAGTCCACAGGTCGCTGACGGTAAACTTGCCCAGTTCATCCTCGCCCTCGTAGTCCTTTAGACCGAAAACACCACTGTCAGCATGTGGCTGACGGATTTCCACACGCGGTTTTGCAAAATAGGTCTTCACCATTTTGGTGTGGTACTTATACTTGTTCAGCACGGAGTCGCCCTGAGCATCCAACTGCCACAGCGAGTCGGTCTGCTCCTTCAGCACGTTGCTCAAGTCTATCTCTGGCAGGATATTGAACTCTATGTCGGAGTTCTTAGGTATCTCGATGTTCTTCACGATGTACTTCAGCGGTGGCAGCTTGACCGAGAACTCGCCCGTCGTGGGGTCGGTATTGATGAATATGTAGCGTGCGTCGCCGCGTTCGAAGCCTGTCCATGCCGTGCTGTTGATGCTCACGGTGTCGCTCTGCCACTCGCGGTTGGCGGTGGCGGGGTCGCTGTGGTTCTTGTCGAGGACGTTGAACGAGAACGACTCGTTGGCCAGTCTTAGCGTCACCGTGGCCACACCGATGTTGTTATTCGATGCACCGAAGCCCACGGCCAGCGTGTCGTTTCTCTCGCCGCCGCTGACGCGGCCCACGAAATTCACCAGCGTGGAGTCGAGGAAGTCATGGCGCACAGCCTCCTTGAAGTTGTATTTGCCCGTGGTGGGGAAGCGTCCGCCGTCCACCAGCGTGTGGTTGCCCAATTTGGCCTCCACGAAGTGCTCTCCTATGGGCACGCTGATACGGTAATGCCCTTCGGCGTCGGTCTGTTGCACCTTGCCGTCGGTGGTCAGCAGTTGGCCGTCGACATAGAACTGGATGCCCTCGGCAGGAATGTTCGTGCCGGCATAGTAAACGTATCCCTCCATGGGGAACGATGACACATCCTCGAAGTCGATGTTGTTAGCCGTCAGCGAGGTGGGGCTGACGAACATCGAGCGGGTGTTGGGGTTGAACTGGTGTTCGCCGTACAGCGGGGCAATCTCGTAGTTGGTGCCGCCTTGCTGGAACGGTATCCCTCTTATGATATAGTTGCCATTCTTGTCGGTCACACCATAGAGACCCAACTGCTGCGGCACGGTGGCCGACGGCGTGGCATTAAGTCCAACCTCAGGATGGTTCAGCAGGTAGATGCCGTCCTGACGGGCCACGTCGAAGGCATAGTTCTTCACACCGAGTCCCTCGTCGAGCGGCCAGTAGAGAATCAGTCCGTCCTCCGTGCCGCCCAGAATACGGGTGTAGTTGGCCTCCACCTCCTCCTTCGTCAGGGCGCGGTTCCACAGGCGGATGTCGTCAATGTAGCCGGTGAAGGGCTGGAATCCTATTGAGGAAAAGTAACTGGTAATGCCGCCTACGCTCAGCGTCGGATTATCGTTGTTAATGTTCCAGTTTGATCTTTCCGTATCATCCAAAGTATAGGTCTTCAGCGTATCAGTGCCTACATAGCAGGTCAGCGTGCCGTGGTTCCAGACGGCGGTGACGTGAGTGAAGCCTGCTGTGCTGAAGGGAAGGTCCTTACTGAAATGATGTGAGTTTGTGCCGCCAGCATAATGTATTACGCGGTTGAGATAGAAGTTCACGCCGTCGTCGCTCCTCACACCCAGCTCAAGTCCGTTGCCCAAGCGCAGGATGGTCTGGTCATTGGCTCCGCCGGCTTCTACGCTCTTTGGTCGTGCCCAGAACTGTATGGTGAAGGCACCGTCGCCACTTAGCACGCTGGCGTATTTGTCCTTATCGGCAGCCGTCCATTGCAAGCCCTTGCCCGCTCCCTCGATGTAGCGTGAGAGGAACTGTGGCTGGCCGTTCTGCGTGTCGGTGCTGGCCTTCACCAGGTTCACCTTCACACCGCCGACTGCTGTTCCCGTGCCGTAAGAGATGTGACCAGTGATGGTGCCTCGGGCTTGCGAGAAGCCAGGGACAATGACCTCGTCGGTCTTTACGATCTGCTGGTCGCACTTCGCGCCGTAGGCCTGCACGGAGTATTCATAGTACGAGCCGGCCAGCGGACGGTCATCGGTATAGGTGTATTCCGAGGCCGTGCCATGAATCTCGTCGGTGAGCAGCGTCCAGTCTGTATCGCCAATGACGCGGCGCAGCACACGGAAGTAGATATCGTTTGTAATGTCGGCGCGAGCCACCTTCCACTTCACGATGACGGTTTTTTCCTCCGTGCCTGTCGATGCTTTCACCTCGCTGATGTAGCTGCCGGCAGGCAGGTTGCCGGTATAGACATTGCTATAGAAGTCTTTGTCGACGTATGTGGTTTTCACGCGGTAGTCCACCAGGTCGCATACCGAGCCGGAGGCGTCGAACGATGCCAGGGCCTTGTCAGGATCGACGTTGAGACTGTTATCGAGCACCCGCCATGCGTTCTCTCCGGCAGGGCTGTACTCGATGGTCCAGTTCTGCCCTGAGGGCTGCACACAGTATTCCCATACGAGGCGCACGGCATCGGGATAAGTGCGGTCCTGAGCGAGGCGGATGGGCATCTCGAGCTTTGTGTCTGCGTTTGCCTCTCGCCATAAGTGAGGCGTGTAACTTGACTCACCAGGCAGGCTGGTGAGTTTATCCTTGTAATTGCTCTCCAGCACGCTTGGCAGGAAGACGATGCGATAGACATACTCCTTGTCATAATCAATGCTGCTGTCTTCCACCTCGAGCGTTGTGGCATCGCCATCGAGCGAACTTACGACAATATAGTCGGAAGCGCTCTGCCCTTTGTCGTAGCGCAGCACATACCATGTGCCATCGAAGCGACACGCTATGTCGCCGTATGAATAAGTTTTCACACTCTCGTTGCGTGTCCAACGTACGAGGTTGCGCTTGTTCCACTTGTCGAACTCGGTAGTGACTTGGGTTGGATAGGTAAAGGCCTTCAGTACGACTACTCTGTTTGGTTGGTAGAAAGTCTGAGTCGGATAACTGAGCCCAGGGATCTTTACCGTGAAACCACATGTATAGGCGGTGCGGACAGGTGTTGTGAAGGGGGTATTGCAATAATTGTAAATATAGTTGTGAGTGAACGACACATCAATCTTGCCGTTTCCGCGGTCGGTGATGGTCTCGTCTTTTATCATCCTGTTGGTGTTTTCTACGCCCCCGTGCAAGATGTTCAAGTTATAGTATTGCTTGGATATCACAGAACTATTGAGCTTGTTGGGCACATTCGTTGCATGATAGAGAATCTCACCTTTGTCTGTCCAGTCGGCTGTCAGCGGCGGCATAGGATAGTCGTTGCCCACAAACGATGAGAAGTCGATACTTTTCTCATACTGAAACCATCCAGAGTCCCATTTGCCGTCGCCATAGATGAAGTGCCACTTGATGACGACAGCTTTCATCTCGACATATTTTGCCATCTTATCGGGGTATAGTTTCAGATTGGCCCTGTGTGCATCGTCGGTAGCGCTTGTGAGCGTAAAGGTAGCATAGAACGTATTCGTGATCTTATAGGAAATCGTGCTGCTGGAACTTTTGCTCTTGGTCCATGTGCCTAATTCATGCGATGCGCCGTCTTTGTCGATGACACAGATAGAGCCCTCGAAAGCGACGTTGTAGAGGTAGATGTTTTGATTGAGTATTCTGAAATTGAAATCCCATGACACCTGCTCATCCTCAAAGTTGAGTGTTTTCTCCGTCTTGAAAGAATAAAGGTTGTGTGCATAAAACCCACCATACGAAGCATTGTCGCTGCGGAAGATATAGCTGCCAGTACCTTCATCGTTATAGGTAGTGTTTGTAGCCCACGCCCATGCTGCCGAGGTTCCCGCCGTGAGCATCATGAGCATGAGCATCACAACTTGCAGCCATTGATGCGGTTGCCTTCGTCTCTGTCTTGTTTCCTCTTTCATACCTTTAATTTTTTTATTATTATTCAACTTTCGTAAGTTCCGCAAAAACGGCCTGAAAGGCCAGAAAGCTCCCAGCCCAGGGCAAAGCCCTGGGTAAATGTGGTGCGCAGCCTACGCCCCGAAGGGGCAAAAGCTTTCCTATCATATTTAAGCTTTTGCCCCTTTAGGGCGAATTTCCACACTTCCCTGTACCCAGGGCGGTGCCCTGGGCTTGGTGCTCGTTGGCCTTTCAGGCCGTTGCTGCGCTTTGCTTTCATAGTTTGAGAAACTTGAATATTATTATCCTTGCTTATTGACTATTCATTTTATACTATCCACACGCTCTCTCTACACTTAGCCCTGTGGCCTCGACATATTCGCCCTCGGTAAGCGTGGCCTTGGCAGTGCCTTTGTAGGTGCCGTCATCGCTGCCTGTGCCGCCGTAGGCAATGGTGAGCGTCTTGACGGGGATGGCATCGCCCGATGTCTTCTCGACGAACGAGAACTTGCACACGGTGAACAGGCTCTTCATCTCATCGGGGCGAGCCTCGTAGGGCGCATCCACAAAGTTTCGCAGACGCTGAAGGATAATCTGATACGATTCCCTGATGTTGTCCTGCTCCTGCATACGGAAAGTATAGAGTAACTTTGCGTTGCAAAGTAACAAAAAAATCGGCAAAATGCACTCCTTTAGCCCAATAAAAATGAGATGAAGCCTCCCTTTTACTTCATTTTTTTATCAAAATGTCAACCTCACTTTTCATTTTCCGGAATATCATGTCATATTAAGGGAGGGTCAGACATATAATGCTGCGCAGTTTTTCTGTCAGAAGTGTCCATCCGATTCGGATGGCTCCGCGGAAAACTTTTTTCTGCTCCATCCGATTCGGATGGCCCCGCGGAAAACTTTTTTCGGCTCCATCCGATTCGGATGGCCTCGCGGAAAACTTTTTTCGGCTCCATCCGATTCGGATGGCCCCGCGGAAAACTTTTTTCGGCTCCATCCGATTCGGATGGCCCCGCGGAAAACTTTTTTCTGCTCCATCCGATTCGGATGGCCCTGCGGAAAACTTTTTTCCCCTCCATCCGATTCGGATAGACCGCTGCAGGCCGTCGGGCGGTCGGAAAGGCAGTGGTTGACCCCACTGACGGAAATGCCCCAGAACCCGACAAGCATCAAGATGATAATGCCCGTGCGGAGCTTGCAAATAAACTGTTCATAATTTAATTTGACTATTTGACTATAGATATTTTGACTATAGACTTTAGACATAAATTGTGCCGCTTAGTAAGTCCCCCTTTAAGGGGGATAAGAGAGGG
>Ga0326511_10002301_pt1 | contig 15583 bp, 15 predicted proteins | sample 0_2496_0518_D_FD_203701 | JGI IMG/M metagenome (GOLD analysis project Ga0326511, IMG submission 203701) | Bovine rumen microbial communities from UC Davis, California, United States - 0_2496_0518 | ecosystem: Host-associated > Mammals > Digestive system > Stomach > Rumen | place: USA...
GAAATGAGATGTAGTTATTAAGCTATATTTATTAAGCATATAAAATTAAATAAGTGTTGATGGCAAAAGCATTTGGGGATTAAAAAATAAAAGATAAAAAAATTGCCTACATTTACTTGACACATACATTAGGATGTTAAAGTATGTTTTATACTTGTAATTTCTTAAGAAAAATGATATAGTATGTAAGAAATTAAAATTTGTAAATAAAAAGTTTTTAGTAGAATAAAATGAATAAAAAAGAAAAAGATAGGAAGTGTAAATTTGAACTTAAAGGAATTAATAGAAAAGTCAAACTTACAAATAGATAAAGAAAAGATATTATGTAATGAACCAATGAGTAAGCATACAACATTTAAAATAGGTGGACCTGCTGAATGTTTTATAAAGATAGATAATATTGATGATTTAAAAGAAATACTAAGTTTTTCAAAAGAAAATAAAGTGCCATTAACTGTTGTAGGAAATGGAAGTAATTTATTAGTATTAGATAATGGAATTAAAGGGATTACAACTTGTATAAAACTAGAAGGAATAGAACTTAAAGAAGAAAATGATTTTTATATATTAAAAGTTGCTTCAGGAGAAAAAATTGGTAAAGTTGCAAGAATGATGTGTTCAAAAGAAATATCAGGAATGGAAGAATTATTAGGAATTCCAGGAACTATTGGTGGGGCAATTAGAATGAATGCAGAAGCACATAAAAAAGAAATGAAAGATATTGTAACTAAAGTTACTTGTGTGGATTATGATGGAAATATTAAAGAATTTTCAAATGAAGAAATGAAATTTGAATACAGAAAAAGTTTGCTTAAAGAAGAAAAATATATTGTTCTAGAAGTAGAACTTAAATTACAAAAAGGAAAAAAAGAAGAAATACAAGAGAAAATAGAAAAATACTCAAGATATAGAAAAGAAAAACAACCAATGGAATATCCAAGTGCAGGAAGTACATTTAAAAGAGGAGATGACTTTATAACCGCAAAACTTATTGATGATGCTGGTTTAAAAGGATATAGTATTGGAGGAGCAGAAGTTTCAACAAAACATAGTGGCTTTATAATAAACAAAGGAAATGCAACTGCAAAAGATGTTTTAGATTTAGTGAAATACGTAAAAGAGGAAGTTTATAATAAGTTCGGAAAAGTTATTGAACTGGAAATAGAAGTCGTAGGATTATAAGCTTTAAATATGGATGTTGATATAAAAATAAGGGAGTAATAATAATGAATGGATTAATGCAATGGTTTAAATCAAGTAATAAAATGAAAAGATGGATATTTTTAATATTAATAGGAATAATACTAGCATGTTATGGACTAGCGAAAATACTAGTAATGAAAGAAATCTCATTTACAGAAGTAGGGCAAGTAGTTGTTATATTTGTAATAGGTTTTTTAGCAATTGTGCTTGGATTAATATTTTTAAATAAAAGAACATTAGAAGTATTAATAGAATCAACTGATGAAAGAATGGAAAATAAGAAAAATGTAAATGTTAAATCATTAATATTTAATAAAACTGTATATGATAAAGGACCCAATATTGTTGTAATTGGTGGAGGAACAGGATTAGATACTGTTTTATATGGTATGAAAAAATATACTAATAATTTAACAGCAATAGTTACAATATCAGATTATGGAGAAGCGGCAACAAATTCAAGAAAAGAACTACAAATGTTACCTCTAGGAGATGTAAAAGACAGTATAGTATCTTTAGCAAGTAAAGATGGACAAATAGACAAATTATTTAATTATGAATTTACAAAGGGAAAATTAAGAGGGCTTAATTTTTCAGATATTTATTTTTCAGCAATGCAAGAAATAAATGGTAATTTCGAAGATTCAATAATTAAAAGTAATGAAGTATTAAATATGGTTGGAAAAGTAATACCAGTTACTTTAGATGAAATGAAAATTGTTGCAGAACTTGCAAATGGATATATAGTAGAGGAAAAATCTAGAATACCAGAAGTTGTATCAGATAAAATAACAAAAATAAATAGAATATTAATAAGTCCAACAAATTGTAGACCAGCACCAGGAGTAATTGATGCAATTAAAAATGCAGATTGTATTATCATAGGACCAGGAAGCTTATATACAAATGTAATACCAAATCTTTTAGTAAATGGTGTAACAAAGGCAATTAAAGAAAGTAGTGCAATCAAAGTGTATATTAGTAATATAATGACAGAACCAGGACAAACAGATAATTATTCAGTATCAGATCACTTAAATGCAATTATAGACCATTGTGGAACTGGTGTAGTAGATTATTGTATTTATGATACAGGAGAAATAATACCAGAATTTATTAAGAAATATAATAAAGGTGGACAAGACTTAGTAGAACAAGATATTGAAAAAGTAAGAGGGATTAAATTCTTACAAAGAAATTTAGCAGTCGTAAGTGATGATTTCATTAGACATGATCCAAACCTTGTTGCATCTTCAATTATAGAATTAATATGTGATGACTTAAAATATCAAGATAAACAAAATGATCCACAATATATGATGCTTAATAATAAATTAAGAGAAGAAAAAAGAATAAACAAAATAAAAAAAGATATGAAGAAAAAAGAAAAGAAGGCAAAATCAGGAAAAGATAAAAACAAAGAAGGAAAAAGAAGTAAGAGCAAAAGTAAATTTAGCAATAAATATAGTGAAAGAATAGCATCTATTAGAGAATCGGATAGAAAAGCTAAAAAGAAAAGTGAAAAAGAAATGAAGAGAAATAGAAAAACAGCAAGTAATATAGCAGAGAGAAAAGTAAAAAGTGAAAAGACTACTAATAAATCTAGTAGGGCTAGGAAAAAAACACCACAAGAATTAAGAGAAGAAATGCTTAAAAAATTAGAAAAAAGTCATCTAAAAGATAAATAAAAATATAGAAATATAAAAGGTAGGAAAAAGTATGAAATTTACTAAAGAGAGTTTAAATTTAGAAAACGGATTAGATAAAGAATGGATTATAACAAACGGAATAGGTGGATATAGTTCATCTACAATAATTGGTGCTAATACTAGAAAATATCATGGATTATTAGTTGCGCCATTAACACCACCTGCAAGAAGGTTTTTAATATTTTCAAAAATAGATGAAAATATAGAAATCTCTGGAGAAAATTATCCATTATACACCAATGTATGTAAAGAATATATTTCAAGGGGATATGAAAATCAAGAAGAATTTGAAAAAGAATATGTTCCTGTGTTTAAATACAAAGTTAAAGATGTAGAAATAACAAAAATAGTATGCATGGAATATGGAAGAAACACAGTAGGAGTATATTATAAGATAAAAAATGGAAAAGAAGATATTAAACTTACGTTAGCACCAATTATAAATTTTAGAGATTTTCATACAGCAAATTCTAATCATATTTTTAATTTAAGACAAGAAATACATGATAATAAAGTAAAAATTGTTGTAGATAATAATTCTCAATATCCTTTATATATGAACATATCTGAAGGAAAATACATAAAACATGAAAATGATATCTTTAAAAATATGTTTTATATAGAAGAACAAAAAAGAGGATTTTATCCAGAAGAAGATCATAGTGTCCCGGGAAGATATGAAATCAATATAAAAGCAGATGAAGAAAAAGAAATCTCTTTTATATTCTCATTAGAACAAAATATAGAACAGATAAATGTAAAAGATTTAATAAATAAAGAAATAACACGTTTAGGAGAATTATTTAACCAATCGCTTCTTATAGATAATAGAAAAGAAAAAAAGACAAAAAAAGAATTAGAAAAAGATCAATTAATAAAAGACTTCATAATTGCAACAGATAATTTTGTAGTATATAGACCAAATTTTGGACTACATACATTAATTGCAGGATACCCATGGTTCTTAGATTGGGGAAGAGACAGTTTAATATCTTTTGAAGGTTTATTATTAGTAACCAAAAGATATGATATTGCAAAAGAAGTATTAAAAACTATGATAAGAGATGTTAAATTTGGTTTAGTTCCAAATGGCTATTCTGGATATGATAATAGACCTTTATATAATAGTGTAGATGCATCGCTTCTTTTATTTGAAGCAATTCAAAAATACTTAGATTATACTTATGATTATAAATTTATTGAGATTGAATTCTATACAGTTTTAGAAGATATTATAGAACATTACAAAAATGGTATAGATGTTGACAATAACAATATTTACTTAGATGTAGATGGTTTAATAGTTTCTGGAACTGAAGATACACAAAATACTTGGATGGATGCAAAATATGATGGAGTTGCAATAACACCAAGGTCAGGAAAAGTAGTAGAGGTTAATAGCTTATGGTATAATGCAAATATGATAATGTCAAATTTAAGCAAGAAGTTTGGAGATAGCGAAAAATCTAAAAAATATAAAAAACAAGCAGATAACTGTAAAAAATCTTTTAATGAAAAATTTTATAATGAAAAAAGAAAATGTTTATATGATGTATTAGGAGATAGTAAAATAAGACCAAATCAGTTATTTGCATTAAGTTTAAGCTATCCTGTAATAGAACCAAACTCAGAAGAAGCTAAAAATATTATGAATGTAGTAGAAAAGAAATTATTAAATGCCTATGGGCTAAAGACACTTGCAAAAGGAGAAGAAAACTATGTTGAAATATACGAAGGAGATGGCAAAAAAAGAGATTATAGTTATCATCAGGGAATAACTTGGCCATGGCTTTTAGGATTATATTATAATGCATTAAAAAATATGTTAAAAGAAACAAAGAAAAAGATAGAGAAAAAAGAAGTAGAAGAAAAATTAGAAAAGTTCATAGAAAAAACTAAGAAAACTTTTAAAAAGGAATTAGAACAAAGAGGTTGTATTGGAAGTATAGCAGAAATATATGACTCTAAAACTCCATATTTACCTAAAGGAACAATAGCACAAGGATGGAGTGTATCAGAAGTATTTAGAATAATTTTAAATAAATAAAATTTGGGAGAAAAAATGTTATCAATTGAAAATTTAGAAAAAGAACTAAAAGAAAATAAATTAAATAGTGTGTATCTTTTATATGGGGAAGAACTATTTTTATTAGAAAATTCATTAAGAAAAATAAAATCGTTATTTGGTGAGATTGTAAAAGGTATTAACTTTATTTCAATTGATGATACAAATATTGGTGGATTAATATCAGATATAGAAACACCTGCATTTGGTTATGAAAAAAAACTAATTATAGCAAGAAATACTGGAATATTGAAAAAAGAAGGAAAAAGAAAAAATGCAGAAATTACTAAACTTAAAGAGAAAATAAATACATATATTAATGAAAATATCAAGATTATAAATCAGAGTGTAGTGTTGGTTTTTGTTGAAGAAGAAGCTGATCCCAAGCAAGAACTTTATAAAACAATAGACAAACTAGGAACGATATGTAAATTTGACTATCAAAAACCAATACAAATTGAAAAAAGATTAAAAGCAATTTGTAATGGATATAAAGTTCAAATTGATAATTCAAATATTCAATATCTTATAGAATGCTGTGGAACCAATATGCAAGACCTGATAAATGAAACTAGGAAGCTAATAGAATATGCAGGAGAAAATGGTAAAATCCAAAAAGAAGATATAGATAAACTAGCAATTAAAAAGATGGAAAGCGTAATATTTGAATTGACAGACAATTTAGGAAAAAAAGATATAACTAAAGCATTAGAAGTCTTAAAGAATTTGATTTATGCTAAAGAACCAATTCAGAAAATATTAATTACTTTATATAATCATTTCAAGAAAATATATTTTACAACATTATCTGTAAAATACAATAAAGATGTTGCTACTAGTCTAAATTTAAAACCAAATCAAACATTTTTAGTAAATAAATATAAAACGCAAGCAAGATATTTTAAAGAAAGAGAATTAAAAGAAATTTTACAGTCTTTAAGAGATTTAGATTACAACTATAAGAATGGATTAATTGACTTGCAAATTGGATTAGAGAGCATTTTATGTTTTTATTGTTCTTAAAAATTATAAATGAAAATGAATAATTAATCGCCCTAATGTAAAAAATAATAAAAAGAAATTTTTACAAATAGGGTGATTTTTATGTTGAAAAATAAAAAAAGATTATTTATATTATTTATTTCAGCAATACTTATTATAGTATTAATTTTATTTGGAATAAATTTATTAAAAAATAAAGATGTAGAGGTACTATCTAGATATGGTTCTAGAGGAGATGAAGTAAAACAAATTCAAACTAAACTCAAAAATTGGGGATATTATAATGGAAGCGTTGATGGTATATATGGAAGTAAAACAGTAGAAGCGGTTAAATATTTTCAAAGAAAAAATGGATTAACAGCAGATGGAATTGCAGGTAGTAAAACTTTAAGTGCAATGGGAATTAATAATTCTGGATCTTCAGGAGCTACAGCAAGTAATGATAGCAATTTAAATTTATTATCTAGATTGATTTATGGTGAAGCAAGAGGAGAACCGTATGTTGGACAAGTAGCTGTTGGGGCAGTTGTATTAAATCGTGTAAAAAGTAGTTCATTTCCAAATACTATAGCAGGTGTTATATATCAAAATGGAGCATTTGATGTGGTTTCAGATGGACAAATAAATTTAGTACAAAATTCAACTGCAAAAAAAGCTGCACAAGATGCATTAAATGGATGGGATCCATCATATGGAGCAATATATTATTTTAATCCTAATACTGCAACTAGTAAATGGATTTGGTCTAGACCAATGACAGTAACAATTGGAAAACATAGATTTTGTAAATAGTTACAATTCAAGCTAAATTGGATTTGCGCCCGTAAGCATGTATATTTTTTTACTGCGCCGCCCCAACTTCGCACAGTCTACAATTAAAATTTTCACAAAATGCTCAATTTTAATGTAGACTGTAAGCTTGTCGGTCCCCACCCATAACTGCTCGTAAAAAAATATACATGCTTCCTCGCGCTTCCTTATTATTTAGTATTATCAGCCGTGAATTGTAACAACAGATATCGCTAAGGATTCAAATTGTGCTAAATTCTGCTTGACAAAAGAACTTCAAATTGATAATATATTGGTATATTTTATAACATGGAGGAAAATATGCTTATCTATCCAAATTCATATTTTAAAAGTGTAGATAAAATAACAACTGAATTTTTAAGAAAAAATAAAATAAAAGCGCTGATATTAGATGTAGACAATACTTTAATAGATTATTATAAAAATATATCAATTCAAGTAAAGCAATGGATAAGAAATCTAAAAGAAGATGGAATAAAATTATATATATTATCTAATACAAATCATAAAGAAAAAGTAGAAAAAGTTGCAAAAACACTAGATATACCATATGAGATGTTTGCAAAAAAACCATTTAAAGCAGGTTTTTTAAAAGTTCAAAAAGAGTTAAAAGAAAAAAATGAAAATATAGGAGTTGTGGGAGATCAAATTTTTACGGATATTATTGGAGGCAATAGGTGTAAAATGTTCACAATATTAGTAGATCCAGTAACAAAAAAAGATTATTGGTATACTGCATGGAAAAGACCTATAGAAAATCTTATAAAAAATAGATATATAAAAAGACAAAAGAAGGAGAAATAAATCATGTATATTAATGATGTATATATAGTATATTATGTAATAGCACTATTCTTAGGATTAATAGTAGGAGAACTTGTTGGATGGCTAAATGACAGATTACCAGAAGAGAAAAAAGTATTTTCAAAGGACTTCTTTATAGAACATAAAATAAATTTTAAACCACATTACATATTAATGTTAATAACTTCTATAATTTATATAGGACTTGTGTATAAATTTGGAATAAAAGATACAATTGTTGCAAATTTAGATTTAATTAAATATGCAATTTTAACACCACTTTTATTATCTGCATTTGTAATAGATTATAGGTTACAAATAATACCAAACAGATTGAATTTAACGATATTTGAGATAGGAATTATATTTACATTCTTATATGGTCTATCAGACATTGCAATTTCAATAAATATGTTTTTAGGAATGTTAGCAGGCGGAGGAATTTTCTTACTAATAACTCTAGTTGGAGGATTGATTTATGGAAAAGAAGCCATGGGATTTGGCGATGTGAAATTAATGGGAGCACTAGGATTATTTTTTGGACTATCTAACATAATAATAATTACATTAGTTTCATTTTTAATAGGTGCAATATTAAGTATAGGATTACTTGCAACTAAGATAAAAAAATCTGATGAATATATACCATTTGGACCATTTATAGTAATTGCAACATTTATAAGTATGTTTGTGCCATTTGAACAAATGAAAACATTGCTTATGCAAGTGTTTACTTTAGGTATGTATAAGGGATAAATTATTCGAAAATTGTTTTATAATAGGCAGGAAAACTAATGTAATATGAAAGGAATGAAGAAAAAATGAATTCTAAATTGCAATGGTTAAGAAATACAATGGCAAGTTTAGATTTACAAGGACTAATAATTTCAAACCCAACAAATATAAAATACTTAACAAATATAGAAGCTGAAGGTATTCTGTTGCTTACTAGGAAAGACAATATATATATTACAGATGGAAGATATGTAGAACAGGTGCATAGTATATTAACATTATTTGATGAGATTATAGTATATAATATAAGCGATTTATCACAAGATGATTATGAGAATTTTTTCATGTTTTGTGAAAACGTTGGATTTGAAGAAAATTATGTTACATATGCTAAGTATAAAGAGTTAATTAGAAAATATAAAATTAACAATTTAGTAGAAACAGAACATATAATAGAAAAGCAAAGAATGATAAAAGATGAAGAGGAAATAAGTAACTTACAAAAAGCATGTGAGATAACAGATAATTGTTTTAATTATTTATTAACTTATATTAGACCTGGTATGACTGAAAAGCAAATTGCAGATGAAATAGATGAATATTATAAGAGAAGGACAGATGGATTAGCTTTTGATACTATAGTTGCATCTGGCGAAAACAGCTCTAAACCGCATGCAGTTCCTACAAATAGAAAGATAGAAGAAAATGATATTATTACGATTGATATGGGTTGTAAAGTTAATGGATATTGTTCAGATATGACAAGAACAATTTTTGTTGGAAATATTCCAGAAGAAATGAAAAAAGTATATGATTTAGTTTTGAAAAATCAAGTACAAACAATAGAACAAATGAAAGATGGTGTAAGTACAAGATTATTAACTAAAATGGTAGAAAATGATTTTAAATTAAATGGATATGATTTAATACATAGCCTAGGACATGGAGTAGGATTAGATATTCATGAAGCACCATATGTTAGTTATAGAAGTGATGCTCAATTAAAAGAAAATATGGTAGTAACAGATGAACCAGGAATTTACATACCCGGGAAATTTGGGGTAAGAATAGAAGATACAGTTCAAATTACAAAATTTGGATGTATAAGTTTAACAAAATCTGAGAAAAATTATATTGTAATATAAGTTTCAATTGAACAGCTCCAAACACTTGATTTTTCAAAGATTTTATGATAAAATAATAAACAGTTTTATAAAAAGAGAAAATAAAATGAAATTTGAAAGGAGAAATTATTATGGCATCAGTATATTCAGCAGGAGATTTTAGAAATGGAACAACATTTGAAATGGAAGGAAATGTTTTTAGAGTTGTAGAATTTCAACATGTAAAACCAGGAAAGGGGTCAGCTTTTGTAAGAACAAAACTTAAAAATGTAATAACAGGAGCTACATTAGAAAAAACATTTAACCCTTCAGATAAATTTCCAGCAGCAGAAATTGAAAAGAAAGTAATGCAATACTTATATAATGATGGAGGTTTATATTATTTCATGGATAATGAAACATATGACCAAATTCCATTAAATGAGGATCAATTAGGAGATTGTTTAAAATATTTAAAAGAAAATATGGAAGTTACAATTCTTTCATATAAAGGAAATACATTTGCAGTTGAACCACCAACATTTGTTGAATTAGAAGTTACATATACTGAACCAGGATTTAGTGGAAATACAACAACAACTTCTGGAAAACCAGCAAAACTAGAAACAGGTTTAGAAATACAAGTTCCTTTATTCGTAAACATTGGTGATATATTAAGAATAGACACAAGAACATGTGAATACATGGAAAGAGTGTAAAAGATAGCTGTTAGTGACGAAGGAACGTTACAGATATCTTAATACTATAGTAGAAAGGTGATAAAATTACATGAATGATTTAAAAAACGAATATAAAAGTTTTTTAGACGACATAGAAAAAAATATAAAAAATAAAGAAGACTTAGAATATATTAAAGTAAGATTTGCAGGTTTTCTTGATGTAGTATTAGATAAATTAGAATATATAGCAGATTATAAAACTAGTGAATTAAAAAGATTAGAAGAACAACAAGATAAAATAGAAGCAAAAATGTCTAAAATGCAAAATGTTATTGATAATATTGAAAAAGATATTTATACAGATGATGGATATGATTTTGAAATTGTATGTCCATATTGTAATTCAGAATTTATGATAGATATGGATGAAAATAAAAAAGAAATTGAATGTCCAGAATGTAGAAATATTATAGAATTAGATTGGTCAGGAGATGTTGATGACCAACCAGATAATAACGATTGTCAAGGAAATTGCCATGGATGTCATGGATGCGAAACTGATGAAGATGATGATATGTAGATAAAAGCTCATAGATTTGATTTTAAGAAATCAATTTTATGAGCTTTTTATGCTATTAACAAAAAAATTTGACTTATTGGTATTTTATCAAAAATAATTCAATGGATTTACATACTTTTCATCAATACGAATTCCTAAATGTAAATGACAACCAGTTGTAGCTCCATTTGTTGGATTTCCATTAGAATCATGATATTGATTACCGAGGTACGCCATATACATATCGTGGACCAACATATCCGAATGACTTGTCCTTGTTTAATTGTATCTCCGACTTTAACTATAAAATTAGGGTCACAGTGGCAGTAACTTACTTTATAATTATCAAAAGATAGTGTAATAGTAAATCCGCCTGCACCTAGGAATTGGCAAAAAGTAATTTCACCATCAGCAACAGCTATAAACTTAGTGCCTTGTGGAGCAGGGATATCTATTCCAGAATGAGAAGAAGAAGCACCGACTAGTAGGAGAAACACGCCTACCAAAATATGAACTAATTTGAGTATAACCGGGAATAGGCCAGACAAAACCATTTGGATTAAAATCAATAACTTCAGAATCTAAAGCATGTGAATGTGAAAAATTACTCATAGTTGGAATAAAAAAGATAGAAATAAAAATTGTAATTAAAACTACAAAAAGTATAAGGATATTAAAAATTTTTTGAATAAAATCACCTCCAATAAAATTAAAAAAGAAAAAAACACTTGTATACCAAGTGCTTTATGGCAGGGGTAGAAGGACTCGAACCCTCACAGGCGGTTTTGGAGACCGATGTGCTACCATTGACACTATACCCCTAAATGTTTAACACAAATATAATATTAGCATAAAATCAAAATTAAATCAAGAGCTAGTAATGATAATTATGATTTTTTTAAAATTTGTTGTTACAATTCACAGCTCAATAGAGTTCGCTCCAGGAAGCATGTATACTTTTTTACTGTACGAAATTTTGGGCAGCACAGTAAAAAAATATACATGCTTCCTCGCTCCAACCAACTATTCCATATTTTTAGCCATGAACTGCAACATAAACTATATGTTAGATTATTTTTTTATAAAAGTAATAAGTATTATGAATTAGTGTTTTGATTAGTATTTGTTTCATTAGTTTCAGTAGATTGATTAGTTTCAAAGTCATCATCAGTAATTGTATATGAGTTATATTCCATTAAACCTTCTTCAAATCCATTATTGTAACCTATTTTATATACCACAATACATGATATAATTGAAACAAAAATCACAAAAAATATAACTATTAGAGATATAAAAGTTGTAAATGAAATAGTAATATGCTTACTTTGTATTCCATTACCTTCTCTTCTATCATGTTGTCTTCTGTCTGGCATAAAAATCCCTCCTCATTAGTTTTTTATAAAAAGATTATATACGAAAACAAACAAAAAAGTCAATAAAAAAACTTTAATTAAATAAAAAACAAACACTCTATAAAATAAAGTGTTTGTTTTGATATCTCTAAAAATTCGTGGTTCCAAAAGGATCTCCACCATTTGGCGCAAAACCTATAAATTTCCAAACTGATCCTGAGTTATTATATACAATAGTTACATTTGGTATATACTGTTGTCTATCGTGTGAATTTATTTCAACTCCATTATTTGTTGCTTTAACAATATCGCTATTTCCATATCCGTCATCAAACATATCATATTCATCAACATATGTTGGTAAATATCTATTACCATTAACTATTACATCTTCAACAATATCAAGTCCACCACTAACAGAATAATCATAATCGGGATATCCAAACCATTCATCACTTTGAACATATTCATATATACTATTCCAACCATCTCTATCTGTTAAATTTGCCATTAAAGATAGCGTCATTCTCATATTATCAACAGAACCTCCCATTTCTTCAATAGCTACATATGCTAAGTATCTCTTTTGCCTGTCTGTTAGATTCCATGTTCTTTGGCCTGTAATTTTATATCCACCAGTAGTATTAATTGTTCTACCATCCTCATAATATTTTAATTTTGTACTTTGTCCTGAATTGTTTGAGTTTGATCCACCTGAATTTATGTTTTGCAAATTATATTTAAAAGTTGCATAAGTACCGTCAGAAACACCACCATGATAAATTGCACGTATTTCTATATCACCATATCCTATTATACTTACTATTCCTTCTGAATTCACTGATGCTGTATTAGGTGTCATTGATTTCCACTTAAGACTTCCATATCCTTTTTTAATAGAACATCCATTTTCAATATAGTTATCTGGGTAAGTATGTGCATTTAATTCGAATTTATCACCAATTTTTACACTCTTAGGTTCATTTTCAAATTTTATTTCTTTAATGGGCTCTATAACATGGATCCTATATACATAATAGGATGTAGTGGCTAGACCTTCTTCTTTAATTTTTATGTTTGCCCATCCTGATTTTATTGCTTGAAAAGTTAATCCATTATTATCTTTATTTAAAATTTTAATTTTATCCTCTTCACCTTTTATTTTTGGTATTTCATATGACCAACCATTTCTACTTGTAATTTTTAAGGATTTTTTATTTCCTATAAATAAATCCATAGTTCCAGGTCGTGTGCCTAAATGTAAATCACTAGGTACATATATATTGGACTTGGTAAATTCAACATAATCTGAGAATGTTCCATGTTTTCCATCAGTATAGTAAACATAAATTTTGACATTGCCACCTTTTAAAAATTTTACATTTCCACTTTGATCTACAGTGGCTACTTGAGGATTACTAGAAGACCAAGTTACTCTTCCATAACCTTTTTTACCAACATAATCGCTTGTATAAGTTTTAGCAGTTAATTTATAAGTTTTATTTGCTTCTACTCTTTTTCCGAGTAGGAATATTTTGGATAGATATTCCAGTAACAGGTTTTAATACTCTTATAAATATTATTTCTTTTCTATTTGTATATCGTTCATTTACTTGTATTTGGGTAATTCCTGTATTTTTTGTATTAAAACTAATCTCTTTAGTTCCTACCGCATTAAATGTTCTATTAGGAAATTCTATTATTCCTTTATTTGGTGAAGAAATATACCATCCATGTTTGCTACGAATAGTCCATCTACTTTCAAACCCCTGAAATAAATATAAGGTTCTAGCGCTTTTTTCATAAACTCCACCTTTTATATGTATTGCAAGATCTGATGATGGAGCCTTGACAGTAATGTTTATATAACCTACAGCACCAGTAACACCATCTCTAACACAGAGTCTTTCTGTTCCAACCTTTAGGGCTTTACATTCAATTCTTGTATATCCTCTATCTGTTCTTTTATAAGCACTTATTACATTATTATTTTTTTCTGTATAAACACTCCAATTACTTGCTTGTGTTGCATTGCTTACAAAATATTCTTTTGTTTGTCCTACTAAAATTGTGTTACTATAACCACTTATTGATATTCCAGCAGCATAAACTTTTGTATTTAATAGTATTATTATTGTAAATATAAAAGCAAGAGCAATTAATAATTTAAATTTTTTTTCTTTTAATATATCTAACATAATATACCTCCTTTGTTTCAATTAAAAAGATAAACATATTCTATCTACTTTATTATAACATATTATGTTAAGAAAAGCAAATTTTTACAATATAAACGTTAAAGTTATTGACTTTTTTATGATGTGATAATATAATATACAAAAATAAATAATTACGATGAAAAAGAAAAAGTACAATAAAATCTATTTATAGAGAACTGATGATGGTGAAATATCAGTAATAGATATGTATGGGGAGCTTTGGAGTAATATTAATTAAGGTGCTTAAAGTTTAAAACTTTAGGAATTAGGGTGGAAACGCGGAAAATAAACTTTCGTCCCTAGCTTATTATGCTAGGTTTCGAGAGTTTTTTGTTTTTGTACTTTTAGAAACCAAAAATAAAAAATGGAGGGATTATTATGTTAAAATCAATGGACACATTAGTAGCGTTATGCAAAAACAGAGGGATTATTTATCCAGGATCAGAAATTTATGGGGGATTAGCAAATACTTGGGACTATGGACCACTTGGAAATGAAATAAAAAATAATGTTAAAAATGCTTGGAGAAAAAAATTCATTCAAGAACAAAAAAATATTGTTGGATTAGATGCAGCAATTTTAATGAATCCAGAAACCTGGGTAGCATCAGGACATGTTGGAGGTTTTTCAGATCCATTAATTGATTGTAAAGAATGTAAAACAAGACATAGAGCTGATAAATTAATTGAAGAATGGGCACATGAAAATGGAAATGATATGATAGCAGATGGAATGACAGATGAAGAATTAACAAATTTTATTTCAGAAAATAAAATACCATGTCCAGGCTGTGGAAAAACAAATTTTACAGGAATTAGAAAATTTAATTTGATGTTTAAAACATTCCAAGGGGTAACAGAAGATACTACAAGTGAAATATATTTAAGACCAGAAACAGCGCAAGGTATATTTGTAGATTTTAAAAGTGTGCTTAGAACTTCAAGAAAGAAAATGCCAATGGGAATAGCTCAAATTGGTAAAGCTTTTAGAAATGAAATTACACCAGGAAACTTCACATTTAGAACACGTGAATTTGAACAAATGGAATTAGAATTTTTCTGTAAGCCAGGAACAGATTTAGAATGGCATAAATATTGGAAAGATTATTGTGAAAATTGGTTATTATCTTTAGGAATGAAAAAGGACAATATAAGATTAAGAGATCACTCACCAGAAGAATTAGTATTTTATAGTAAAGCAACAACAGATCTAGAATTTAAATTTCCATTTGGATGGGGAGAATTATGGGGAATTGCTGATAGAACAGATTATGATTTAACACAACATATGAATCATTCAAAACAAGATTTATCATATCAAGACCCTGAAACAAACGAAA
>Ga0326511_10002303_pt1 | contig 15575 bp, 28 predicted proteins | sample 0_2496_0518_D_FD_203701 | JGI IMG/M metagenome (GOLD analysis project Ga0326511, IMG submission 203701) | Bovine rumen microbial communities from UC Davis, California, United States - 0_2496_0518 | ecosystem: Host-associated > Mammals > Digestive system > Stomach > Rumen | place: USA...
TCGAGCGCATCAACCTGATGCTCGACCGCCGGCAGCTCGAGAAGGCCATGGCGGTCGCCATCGAGGGAGGGGAGCCGGTCGCGGAGGTCGGGAACAGGTCGGGCTTCGTTCGGTGGCTGCTGAACGCCTACATCAAAGTCAACAAGGGGGCAAAATGAGCTGGGAACTTGTCGGCACGATCGTCGTGTGGGGCATAGCCCTCTACGTATTCGTCGCGCTCCTTCGGTTCTTCGAGAACAACTCCGCGAACTGGCAACGGCTCGACCACATCGAACAGATGCTCGAAGAACTGACAAAGAAGGACGAGGACAATCCCAAAGACTAAATCATGCCCGCATTTGCGATTAGAGCCCCTTCCGGGGGGCTCTTTTCGTTTTTGATGGGTAAGTATGCGAAAAACGATTTTCTCGCGCGTGAAAGCGATTTCAAAAGAAAGCGCGTAAAGAAATTTCGCTCACGATAAATGCTCTTTTATGGATATATGCTTAAACTTGAAAAATGGTATTTTCTGACCTCTTTTGTCTATTTTCTATCTTCTATCTTCTATCTTCTATCTTCCCATAACTTTGGCATATATGCTGGCATAACTTTGGTATACAATTGGTATGCGATTGGTATGCCATTGGCATAATTTTTTAGTTTACAAAATATTACAATTATTTTATGCTTTTTATGGCGAAAAATGTTATATTATGCACGAAACGTACCTCTTGTTGCCGATAATGCGGATAATGTAAATAAAATTCCATCGTGGCAACAAGACCTTTTTACGGAGGTCTTATGGCTGGCTATCGCTACACGCAGGACGAGCGCAACCTGCTTGCAAATCTAACAAAAAATGCGCTCAAGGATTTTGACTCCCGCGTAAAAGATGCCATCAAAAACGGCGACGAAAACGGCGCGTATGCGTCGATGAAACTGCGCGACGTTGCAAACTCCGCGCTCGCTAAACTTGAGGGCGAGGGGTAGTCAATGCGCCTTTCGTGGCTCAAGATATACATCGGGAATCTTGCCGTGCTGAACGAGCAATTCCGCGACGAAAATGGCGCGATTGACTTTGCCGCGCTCGGTCGCGAGGAATACGAGTTCAGGCGCGCCGTCATAATTGGCGACTTTTCCCGCTCCGAAAGAGCCCGTGAAATATACGAACTTTGCGAAGAAGAATTTATCGCGCGTTCCGAGGCAGGCAAGAAAAATGCCCGGAAGCGTTGGAAAAAATCGTCGGCAGATGGCGACACCGAAACTCTCGACAGCCTGACCGATAAGGACGAGCGACCCGTGGACGGGAGGGCAACTAGCAAGCCATCCCGGACCACACCGCCGCAAAACACCTACGGCGAGTTTCAAAACGTCCGAATGACCACCGCCGAGTTTGAGAAGTTTGTGCAGGCCGAGGGCGCGGACCGTGCGAACGCGCTCATCGAGGAGTTGTCCTCGTACCTGGCGAGCAGCGGGAAAAGGTACAAGAGCCATTATGCGACGTTACTGAACTGGGGCAGGCGCAAGGACAAGGAAGGCGAAAAGAATGCCGACAACGCGCCCAAATCATTCAAGCAGCAAGACCTCGATCGCCAAGCGAAGATGGTGCGCGATTACTACTCCAATTTCACGAAGGTGGTATAAGATGCAGGATAGAGTCAACGAACTAGCGAAAGCCCTGCGCCTGAATGTCATCAAGACGCTCGTGCAGCTCGACCACATGAAGCACAATCGGGAACTCACGCCGGAGCACCTCGCGTTCATGATTCTCGAGATTGACAAGTTGCCCATCACGACGCGCAGAATGGCTGAAGCCTTCCGCGACGCGCACAAGATGCACGAGGACAAGAACATGGCTCCGCACGCCGTAAGCGTGGGCGATTTGGAATGGTGCACCAACTACTGCGCCAACTACTTTTCGCCGTCATACGGATGGCTCCCGAAGCCAGAGGACAAGGAACTGCGCGCCCTGCCGGAGTTCGTGGAACTTGACAACATCTACAAGAGTATGCAGAAGGTCATCGCTCCGAAAGAAACCAAGTGTAACAACGATGCCGTCAAGATGGTCGCGGAGGGTATCAAATGCTAGACGTTAAAACACTCAACCGTAACCGCACCATTTCGCTCTATTGTATGCTTACGGGCTGCTACGAGAAATTTTGCGAATCGACAAAACTCTCGTTCAAGGGTTCGGGCGATGGTCGCCATGCCGCCTACGAGAACGCGGACGAGGCGAACGATTTTCTCTCGTACATCACACCCGCTGTCGAGAGGTTCTGCGAGGGCGCGTGCGTGAATACGCGCACCTGGAATCGCGGGAACGCGTACCGCAATGGATGCAGCCCGGACAATTACCCGCATCCCATCGCCGTCGCCATCGCGATAAAGCATCGCAGAGGTGCTGTAAAGGAATCGCTCAAGAGAGTCGGATGCGAAGATGTCGAAGCAGAGATTAGGCGCGTGTATGCCTTGATGAAGATTCACAACATGGTGGAAGAACAATGATCGACGAATACAAGAGCCTTAAATCCCGCAGCACCTTCACAGTGACCGGCGAACACGAACGCGCCTTCATTACCTGCTCCGGCGAGGCGGCATCCAACCCGAAGGTGCAGGCGGAAATTCTGCGCATCCGCAAGGGTGGCTGCGACTTTGCCACAGCCGCATGGACGGCGAGAATGCTTGCAAGAACTTACTAAACCAAAGAGGAAAAAATGAACAACAACGAACTCAACTTCCAGCGCGAACGCGCGAATGACGGTATCCACGATGGCGAAATCGTCATAAACGAATACAAGCCGCGCGAACACATGACCGTGGGCGAGATGGCCCTCGCGGTCGCCCTGCCCTTCGGCCTTCTCTTCTTCTACGCCCTTGTGGGCGCGCTGGAGGGCTAGATGACACGTCGTGACCTTGAGATACTTATCGACTGCGTGGAGGACGCGCAGCGCACAAAGAAGGCTGCTGCCGAGGTCATTGCCGACCTCATCGTGGAAGGCAAGATGCCGACAGAAACGCAGGTGCGCGCATACTGCTTTGCACGTCTGGGCGTCCAGTCCGCGATGCGAGACCTTGAAAACTGCATGGAAATCGCCGCCATCGACGCGGCAGAGGAGGCCTAAAATGGAAACTAGAAAACTCACCAACTCCATGCGCAGCAAGTTCAACGCCTGCCATAGAGCCTACAAAATCGCCTACGTGGACCTTATCCGTCCGGCGAAGGTATCGGACGCGCTCACGTTCGGCACGGCGATGCACGCGCTACTTGAGGCGTATTGGGGCGGCCAGGAGACTATGGTGCTCACGGGCGACGACTACACCGACGTGACCCTGCGCTGCCTCTTCGAGGGCTACAAGGCCAAGTGGGAACAGAGCGACGCGGAAAAGTACGAACGCGTAGGCGCGGAGTTTGGCTTCGAGGCCCCCTTGATGAATCCCGAGACGGGAGGCGTGAGCAAGACGTGGGTGCTCGCGGGCAAGATTGATGCCATCGCGAAGGACAAGGCCACGGGCAAGCATATCATCGTTGAGCACAAGACCACGAGCCAGGACATCGGCCCCGGTAGCGACTATTGGAAAAAACTCCCGATCGACGGGCAGGTGAGCGGGTACTACGTGGGCGCATCCACCCTCGGCTACGAGGTGGACGTGTGCCTCTACGATGTCATCCGCAAGCCCACTATTAGGCCGTACAAGGCCACGCCAGAAGAGAACCGCAAATACAAGAAGGATGGCACGCTCTACGCGGGTCAGCACGAACACGACGAAGACCCGCACGAATGGGAAGCGCGCCTGATGGCGGACATCGCCGAACGCCCAGACTATTACTTCCAGCGCGTCGAGGTGGTGCGCTCCGAGTCCGACCTATCCGACTACCTCTTCGATATGTGGGCCGTGGGTCGTGAAATCGCGGATGCAGAACGCATCGGAAGGTGGAGCCGCAACCCGAACGCCTGCTCCATCTACGGCTCCTGCGAATACTTCGACGTGTGTACGGGGTGCGCATCGCTCGACGACGTGACGCTGTTTCGCAAGGCCGAAAACCCGAACGAGGAACTTTAACAACCAAAACCAAAGCGAGGTAAAAAATGAACAATCTACTCTCCAAAATCAAGAAAGGCCCGACCAAGTTGCCGCCGAAGATTATGCTCATCGGCGTGGAAGGCGTGGGCAAGTCCACCGCAGGCGCGTCGATGCCGAATCCCATCTTCATCTGCGGGGAATCCGGCCTTGTTGGGCCGCAGTTCGAAGGTATCCCCAACTTCACGCCGGAATCGTGGAAGGACATCCTCGACTTCTGCGAGGAACTTGCAGCCACTCCGGGCGACTTCCGCACGCTCGTCATCGACACTTTGGACTGGGTCGAGCCCATGCTCTACGCCCACGTCTGCGCCGAGGGCAAGCAGAAGAACATCGAGGGCTTCGGGTACGGCAAGGGCTACGTCCTCGCGCAGCAGGAGGCGCGCAAGCTGCTCGTCGCGCTCGACAAGGTCAACCGTGCAGGACTCAACATCCTGCTCCTCTCGCACTCGCAGCTCCGCAAGGTGCAAAACGTGCTGGGCGATGACTACGATCATTTCGAGAGCAAGCTGAACGCGAAGGTGGGCGGCATCTTCAAGGAATGGGCCGACGCGGTGCTTTTTGCACGCTTCGAGACATTCGTCGAGAACAAGGACGGCAAGGTCAAGGCATACGGAGGCAGCACCCGCGTCGTGGAGACTACGCACTCCGCCGCATGGGATGCCAAGAACCGCTACGGACTCCCCGAGCAGATGCCTCTCGACATGCTCGCCATCCTCTCCGCGATGGACGGCAACGGAGGCGACGCGAAGGCGGCAGAAATCGAGCTGCGCGGACTCCTGGAACGCCTGCCGAAGGACAAGGCTGAGAAGACGCTCAAATGGCTCGAGACGCCGCGCTCCGTCGTGGACTTGCAGAAGGTACTCAACAACGTAAAGAACGCTATCAAGGAGGCCGACAATGGCTAATTACTCCGGCATCATCACTTCCCACGGGCTCGCCGAGTCCAAGAACAACCACACGCCGAGCGTGAAGCTCTGCATCAAGGCGACCACCTGCCTCGATGACGGCAATGCAGTCGACAAGACGTTCTACGCGGACTTGTGGCTTACCGACAACAGCGCGCAGAACACCATCAAGACGCTCCGCGACATCGGCTGGCAGGGCATGGACTTCTCCACGCTGAACGGCGGCAACGACCTCGAAGGCGTGGAGGTGGAAATCACGACCGAGGTGGAGACCTACGAGGGCAACGACTACGAGAAGGTGCGCTTCGTGAACAAGCCCGGACACTTCGCTAACCGTGGTGTCAAAGCGATGGACGCGAACCAGGCGAAGGCCGTGGTCGCGAAATACAACGCCCTGCTCCGCAACAGCCCCAAGCCTGCCGCGACGGCGCAGAAACCCGCGCAGAAGGCCGCGCCCAAGTTCGAGGGCGACGACGATTTGCCGTGGCTGTAAGCGACGGGGCTTGACCCGCCCTTGTTTGTCCCTTCGCCGTGCAGGGTAGTCGCGCAAGCACGGCATCATGGCACACTCGGTGTCGGTTGGCGGTTTTAGTTCATTTTTCTCCCGCCACAAAGTCCGGGTTCGATTCCCGGAGTGCCACTAGCAGGCGAGTGCCTGCGAACGAGGCCCACCCACGGATTCAGGTGTGGACTCCTTCTTTACCGAAGGGGCATTTTGACAACGAGATTCGTCTCTGTTCATACGGATTCCGAAGGTCTTGATGGCTCTTAGACAAAGAAGGCGTGAGTTGTTAGTCTCTTATTAGAGAGTTAGCTCTTATTCTCCGCACTGCGAAGGCTACCGGCTAAACCCTACGATAAGCGCAGACGAAACTCAACTTAATGGCGACCAGCGCAAGAAGGTCTATGTCCCCGGTTCCGAACGGGCTTGCGTATCGGAAGGAACGGCTCGACCCGTTCCGGCATATTTCGAGGATTGGGCGCAGTCACGCACCTCGGTAAAACAACGCCCACAAGTTTAGACCCGTGCGGGGTGGGAAAACCACAACACTGAATCCCCTTCACACAGCCTCGCGCGGGTCGCCAAGTATGCCCCGAACAAACGAAGGGCAGAAACCGCAGGGGAACTCCATTGTTTTTTGCGATTAACCTTTTTCCTACTGAATAAGCACTACTCGCGAAACTCATGCCCCTGCGGGAGATTTTGAACAAAAGGAAAATGAACAAATGAAAATCAACGGTAAAGTGCATTGTTTCTTTGAACAAAGCGGGACGTTCAAGAACGAGTTTATCAAACTCGGAATCCCTGCCGAAGATTACGATATACAAGACAATTTCGGGCAGACCGACCACGTTGTAGACCTTTTTGAAAACATACAAAATGCTTACGATGGGAAGGCAAGCGTGTTTGACAATATCACAAAGGATGATTTAATTGTTGCGTTTTTCCCGTGTATCAAATTTTGCTCTGTGATGGAACAAGTACAACACAGCGAATTTTACGACAGTTCGCAGAAAAAAAACAAGAACTTCGGAACTCCGGAATATTACACAAAAAAATGGAACACCCTGCGCAGGTACTCGCAGGAGAGGTTCTTTTTCTACGACATCGTCCTGAAACTTATCGCAACTTGTGAAATAAAAGGTTTTCGGTTGATTATTGAAAACCCGTGGCACCCGACGAACTTCACAAACCATTTTTTCCCGTTGAGGGTGACAATTATCGACAACGACAGGACAACAAGGGGCGACTTTTACAAGAAACCAACAGGCTACTGGTTTTTAAACTGCACTCCTACTAATGGCGAGACTTACGAACCTTGCCCTAGTGAACTACGTAGAAAACTTACGGCTGGGTCTGGAGGTTTAGCAAAGAAAAAACAACTTGTGCAATTAGGGTGTGATGAGGACGAAATAGCGATGTACATAGAACACGAAACGAAGGCTGGCCTATGCGACACAAAACGTTCCGAGATTAGGACGCAATATGCAAGGAACTTTATCTGCGATTTCATCCTGGGCAAGAAACAAGACATCGGGCAACTCTCACTTTTTTAGAGGAGGCATAAAATGACCGAAGAACAACTCGAAAAATACAACAGCATGATATGGGACGAATGGTCGAAGGCCGTCAAAAAGTTCCCGAAGTTCTGCGACAATTTCACGAATAAGGACATCCGAATCGTGCGGAAGACGCTGAACTTCATGCGCACCGAGAACAGCGAATCGCCGTTCTACGCCGACCGCATTTTGTACGAGGAAATAGCGGAAGCCATCGAGGCGTACCTCGAAGGCAACAAGGCTCACTGCATCCAGGAACTAGCACAATGCGGTGCGGTCATTCTCCGCATGATGCAGTTCGTGCAGGACGAAATGGAGGCATAAGATGTCACAAGAAACGAAGAAACCCGAAGAACAGAAAAAGGAAGAAGCAAAGAAACTGCTCCGTCCGCAGTCGTTCCACGTCAACGTCCGCACCTGCGGAGCGATTGGGAGGCTGTGATGAAGTGCGACGAACTTGAAAAATTTGACGCTGCGTCTAACGCCGATTTGTCGGCAGGATACGACCATCGATATGCTTATGAAGCCGACGAAGTGGACGCCGCCATCGCAGAACTCAAGGTGCGTATAGCCGACCTCGAAAAGCTGAACCAAGACCTATGCGAGCGCGTGACCGAGAACGACGATATACGCCTGCACTGGGAGGAGATTGAGCAGACGAGGGCCGAGAACGAACGCCTCAAGGCGAAACTTGAGGATGTGCAGGCGAGTATGTATGCCGATGTGGTGGATGCGAATATGGAGAACCGCAGGCTGAAACGGGCGCTGTGGCTGGCGAGGGCTGAACGGGCGAAAACTGAACACTTATCAAAGATTATGTATTCCACACTATATCGTGATTTTATTGCAAAATGGGTAAACGTAGAACGCAAGTGCCGAGCGAAGGCGGAGGAGTACAAATGAGAATTTGTGACAAATGCGGTAAGAAGTTACGGGAAGGCGATGGAAGTTCCCAAATAAAATTAGGCTACCCGTTTAACTACGATTTTTGTGTAGACTGCGAACAAAAATTTTTATTGCACGTATCTTCGTTTTTTCACAAAAGCAAGGAGGCCGACAAATGAACGAACTGGAAGCATATTACTACTACGAAGATACCGTTATAACTCCAGCTACTCACCAATATCGTGTATATCATGCAGACGACGCCGACAAGGTGATTGCCCGTCACAAGTACAAGCGATGCCTGGCGATGGCAGAAATGTGCGAAGCAAGGTATGACGAGGAAGATGCGAAGGTGAACGGATGCGGGGCATCTTGGGAGTACATAAGCAAAGAAATGAAATATTGGGAACGATGGCGCAAGCGTTGGCTCAAGATTGCCGAGCAGTTCAAGGAGGGAAAATGATGAAACGCCCAGAGTTAATCTTCTGCGAATGTTGTGGAGAAAGAAAGCCGTGGAGTACGATTTATAGAGGCTTGCAATCTAGAGGGGATTTGATGGCAGTATGCCCAGCGTGCAAAGAATATCTTGAACGTAAAGACAAGGAGGCGAAGTGAAACACTACCCGCTCCACCCAGGACAAACCCACGCAGAGCCGCTCTACACGCAGATTCCGCTTGAGGAATACGAGAACCTTATGGACGAAATAAAGAACCTACGATCAACAAACGAAATGATGCGGATTGAACTTGAAAAGCGTGGCGTTCTGGTAGTTCCGTATTCTAAAGAATTGGCGGAATATGAAAAGCAATTTATAGAGGCGGAACGGAAAAACCCGCAACCAATTAGACCTTATATGGAGGTAAAATAATGGAATTTGGTGAAAAAGTAGTTGCTTTTGTTGCTGGTGCGATTGGATTAGTTGCATCGCTCACGTTACTAGCAATAGGCGTGTCTATATCCATCGGGGCGGTTGCGTTCTCGGTTTGGGCTATAAGGGGCATAATAGGAGGGTAGATGAACGAGGAACTGAACATCCGACCCGTCGCCCGGTCGCACGTGGATGTGGACCGCAAGGCATCGCGGGAGTATCTTTTCGGCAAGAAGAAGGAGTCCACGATGGCTCGGTGCTGCGAGTGTGGCGTTGAGTGCGACAAGAGCATGATGGCCTGGGTTGGCGATGGCGTTTACAAGTGCAGGCTGTGCCTGCTTATGCGGAGGAATGATGGATAACTGGGAATCGCTTATCGCCGCAAGGATGCGTCCCTGCGCGAGTATGCCGCGCCATGCCGACCCGACGAAGGAGCGCAAGCGCAGGGCAAGGAACCGCTATTACGCGAGCGACAAGGGCAAGGAGAACCGCAAGGGCGCGGATGCGCGGTTTAGGGAGAGCCACCGCGATGAGCGCAACGAATACAGCCGTAAATACTACCGTGAGCACAAGGAGTATTTCGTGAAATACCAGAAAAAATATAGAGCAAGGAAGGCAGCATGAGCAAGAAAATATCCGTACACGTGGACTTGATGAAGTCCGACAAAGAACTTGACGAAATCTTCTATTGCAGGCCAACTTTAGACAAGATTGCGAAAGAGGCCGCGAACAATTACGAAAAGCAATTACTGCAATTTGCCATTAGAAATAAGGCAAAACAAGTGTATGTCGTGCGTAAGATGGGCGTAAATACCGAAACGTCGTGCTGGGAGATTGATTGCCAATTCTTTACCGACAAGGAGGTGGCCTGCGAATACGCGAGGATGAACAAGTCATCGTATACTCACGAGATTATCGGCCACGAACTCGGACAACTTGCGAACATACCCGACGATGTGTTCGCACAAATCCCGGACGATGGCAACAAGGAACTCGCGGCAGAATATAGGCGCGTGATGCGGGAGAAGGCATGAAGGCCGGACGCAAGCCCAATCTCACCTTCTCCGAGCAGGTCAAGCTGCGTTCCATCCATGCAGCCTTCGGGGTAAATTCGCCCGAGGAGGCGATGTTCTGGGAGCAGGCAAGCACGTCCGCGAAACTGCGAAGGGCCATTAAGCGGGGCAAGTGCATAAAGCCCAAGCCACGCAAGTATAAGTGCTACAAGGACGCGCACAACGCAGCCAACCGCGCCTACTACCTACGCAACAAGGACAAGGTAAGCGAGAAGAACCGCCGATGGTACGAGCGCAACAAGGAGCGCAAGAAGGCATATTACGCAGAACACAAGGAACACATCCGAACGTACTACAAGGAATGGTACGAGAAGCAGAAGGACAAATAGAAAAACCCACCCGCAAGGGGTGGGCTTTTTTAGCCTAAAGGCTCAACACAATACCTACAATATACTCAATTTTTCCGCGTCCGTCAAGGGGTGTGGCCCTCCAATGCAACAATCGGGATGGCCTGGGAATGCCTTAAAGTACAGTTCCTCGCCATCGGTAAGGGGCACAAGCGCAATCCACACACCGGGCGCACCTTTCGCATATTCGTTGCGGACGTGGATAGCCTTTATGATTTGCCAATTATCATCTGGAATTATCCCGCAATCAACTAGCAAATCAAGAATACTTGACACTCCGTTGTCGCTATCCCTGCGGATTTTGTCGCCGTGCCAAAACTCAAGGCGCAATGAATACGGACCTTCGTCAAGCGGGTGAGCGTTCTGCTGCCTCACATATAGTGCTGCGGCCTTGTGCCACTCGGTGTATCGCTTGTTAGGGAACGTGCGACCAGTCCTGCGGTCAACCACGCGGGAGTTCTTCTTGCTGGGTGTCTCGAGGGGTATGTGAAGAATCATCGCCGCCAATCCCCAACGTCGAAGAAGATAGCACCCAAGAGCAAGACAAGCAGGACGAAGGCGAACGTAATCATCCAATCTCCGTTATTGTCAAGTGCTTGATAGTCCGGCAGAGCATCGCGACCATTGTCTCGGCAAGTTTGGACTCGGTAAGCGAACCCTCCACCGTATCGCGGCCCATACCGACGAGAACGCACCCAGCCGAGTCCTTGCTTGTGTTGCCTGCATGGATCCGTATGCCGCGCGACTCCGCGACCTTGTAGCCGTAGATAAGCGGGAGTTCCCTCTTGAACTTCGGGCTATTGCTGTTCTCGATGTTGTACGTGCCGCAGGGAATGGCCTTTGAGCGGTTTTCGAGGGTGTAGCAGATGCAAGTACCACCGACAAAAAGACGGCCTAGAATGGCCGTCTCCGTGTAGGCATCGCGCACAAGGACTAGCACGGCCCATCCTCCGGCGTGTGCGACTTCGCGCGTGTGCTCATCTTGAACATCCCCACAAGTTCACGCAGAAGGCCGTTGGTTTCCTTGAGCTCGCGTTCTATGCGGTCAAATCGCTCGTTGCCTTCGTCCATCATTCGGTCGTGCTCGGCGACCTTCTGTTCAAGCACGGCAATCTTCGTATCGCGTTCCATCTTCGTTGACTCGCGGTCTTTCTTGACCCCCTCCACCTCGGAGTGAGCCTTTAGCCAAGCAGCGAGAGCGAGAAGGACTGCGACGATTGCTGTGATTAACTGTTCTTGCATATCGTTATCCCAAAGTGGCAGGAGTGCCGAGCACCCCGCCGATGGTAGTGTAGAGCGATGTGAGGTCTAGTCCTTCCATAGTATCAATGCCTCACTGGGCAACATGGAGACCGACAGAGTCGTATCGGGTATTTGTCTATCGTAAGGCATAGGGGAGTACTCCTTAATTCAATTCAGCAATCTTTTTCAAGTGATTTTCAATAACTCTTTCAATCCTTGCCGCACCTGCATCATTAGGATGCAGGTAAACCCATACTTGCGCGCTTGAGTTGTATTCGTGAAGCAAGAAATCCTCAAAATTTTCCGAGTTGATACCACACTCTTCATAGACAGGTATGTAGTAACAAGAATCAAAATTAGCCACTTCCTTCATTGCCCTTGCATAGTCAAAGATGACATTGTCGTTATTGTTCCAGATACCGAGAGTATCATCGTGCGAACTGCTGAACCTGTCAGGACAGCAACCGAATGGATTTGAAACAAAGACAACAACGGCATCGGGAACCCTAGCCTTTACCTTCTGCACATACAAATGAACCGCACCATAGAATGTTGTCGGGTCATCAATGGTAGCAAGAGAACCGATAGGAATGTTTTGTGCCCAGTCATTAGTTCCACCGCCAGTAATGACAAGGGTTGCAGATAGAGGAATACTAGCCACACGTGCGTCACTATTTATCTCTCCGGTCATCCTTGTGCCACCAACCGCTATATCCGTCTTGTTAGCCCAAGGAATGTTGCCCATCAATAGCGTAGGCCATCTACCTGCACTTGTAGTTTCTATTGAGTCGCCATTGATGCACAAATAATCATCGCTCCACACTAGCGGACTATATGTTGCTCCAACCATTGAATCTATAATTCTTCGGTTGAGTTTCACGCTGTCGCCGAATACTCCAAATTTAAACTGATTATCGGATACGTTGTGAAAAAACGAAAAGCGAACGAACGAGACACCATCGGGTATCTTGACGGATAGGAAACCACCTTGCCCCTGCTTGAAACTGCTGACGAAATCTTTATTTGCATCGTAGAAAGCAGAGTGTGGTGCATCTCCTGTAGTGTTGAGGTTGTAGTAATATATTGTCTCACCAGCAGTAACAGGGATGTAATCAGTTATATTCCAATAAGCGGAAGGCGCATAAGATTCAACCTCATTACCGCTGGAGTCAAGATAATATCCTTGCGTCCTTTCAACAAGTTTATAATTGGGGTTATAGCGGAAAGCCTCGCTCATCCCAATCTCTTCATCAATCGGCAACTCTACCACGGACAAGTTACGGACTAGAGTATCTTTGTTAATAATCAAAGAAAACCGAACAAAACCATCAGCGGGAGCCTCGATCAGCCCCGAAGAATTTGCTGCAATAGTAAACGACTTTACGAAATTTTTTGACGAGTCATAAAAAGCGGCATATCTACCCTCGTTCATCAGTCCTGCATATCGATACTTGTACAACTTTCCAGCCTTGAGAGGGATGTAGTCGGTAACGACCCAAATTAAAGTTGGGTCAGTAGAAGACAAGGGCTGCTCTATGCCATCGACATCAAGATACTTATTATAACTGAATTTCAACATCGGGACTATGGACGCAAAAGGCTGGTCGGCACCCAATACATCAACAGCTTTTTCCTCACTAAATTCAATCACCTTTGAATAGTCAAAACCATCAGAATAGCGCAGTTCTTCAAGGGCTAGATACAATATACCGTTGTGCCTGACAAGAGCGTCCTTTTGGATAGTTGGTGTTGCCCCCCAGTAAGAACCAGCGACATTGGCCATCAACCTGTTCAACCACTGATGAGCAATATTGACGTGGTAAGCATCTGCCGCATCCCAAGGTCCGTAGTGGTCGGTCTTGAAAACATAGGTCTTTCCGTTATATGTAACAACATCGGAATTTGCCTTGTACGGGTTATCACTAGTGCGGGTCGGGTCAAATGCAGGTGCAACATTACCTGTCAACGCATTATCCGCAGTCACCCGCAGCAAGTCATCCTTGCTCATCTTCGCAGTGCCGCTCGGTCCGTCCACGGGTATCACATCGCCCGTGCGGAAGGCGGTGATGCTTGTCGGTAGGTTGTGCACCTCGTTCGTGCCGTACTGCCTCGGCGCGTAGTCCATAGCCTTATACCACACTTCATTCGTCGCGTCCCACGCCACCGTGTCGCCAGCAACTACGGCGAGGCTTCCGTCCGTGAGCGTGCCTGCGTCGGTCATAGTGTAGAGTTCGCCGTTCTCCTGGCCGGAGAGGGCGTTCAAGGTAGCGACGGTGGCTTCTCCCTTCGGGATGTAGCCGGAGCCGGCCTTCTCCGCGATTTCGTCGATTTGCTCCTGGAGCGCATCCGATGCGTCGCCCACGGCCTCCGTGATGGCGTTCGCAACCCCATCGCTCGTGACTGGGTTCGTGGAGCCTGCCGTGGGTTCAAGGTCGAACTTTAGGGTAGACTCAAGTGTCGTCTTGCGTCCGGGTACTTCTTTATAGAAACTCATAAATTCTCCTTACGCGTTTTCAAGAGCCGTTACGCGTTCAGCAAGTTTGTTGAGGGCCTCGACCATGCCGTTTACCTTTTCGAGTTTGGTTTCGTAGTCATCGCCGCTGTGTTTGTGCTTCGTGCAGACATACACCTTGCCTTCCTCGATGTAAAAGTTGCCGAAAACATGGCTGTTGTAGTATTCTTCGGTAAATTCGTCGATAGTTTGCACCAACTGGTCGCCATCATCGAAAACGAACTGAACAGCGTTTGTTTCCGATTCATTCAAGGCTTCGGCAACACCTTCACTTGTAACTGGATTGGTAGAGCCTGCGGTCGGCACCTTGTCAAAAAGGAGTTCGGACTCGAGTGTCCTCTGCAATCCTGGAACTTTCTTGTAGAAACTCATATTATTCCTCTTTGCTTTTCATTTTGTCGCGAGGTTTTGACCTACTTGTCAAAAGCCTTGAAAATGGATGTTGCAACGTAGTCATCGGACTTGACCGCGATAAATACGTCGAACTGGTCGCCTGCGTTTTCCACGTTGCGTTCGTGGTATAGATACGGCGTGACGAACTTGGACTGCGTATTGTCCGCAGAAATCTGCAAGCCAACCCCGTGCTCGAACACCGCATATTTACTCAAGTTCCAGACACGGCGCACGGCTAGGCTGCGCTTGTATGTGCCCTGGTCTTGAACGAATAAATCCTGCATCTCGCCCGGGCCGTATTCGATGGACTCGGCAGGGCAGGTGCCGACATTGCCGGAGTAGGTCGCGCTCAATTCCTGGAACGGGGCGATGTACGGTTCTATTGCGTTGGAGAAGAACGGCATCATAACGCCGTTTCCGCTCGTGAAGAATACGTTGTCCTTGACAATAAGGTTCTTGACCTTCACGCCGTAGATGTCCGCATTCCCGACCGACGAATCGCCGAACGCGATGTAGCCGTTGTTGCCGAACGTGTTTCCGACAAAAGACACGTCGAGCCAAAGATTGCCGCCGTCCTCGTAGGGGATGACGTGAATCGGGTTGTCGACGGTGCAGCCGTTCATGCGCAAGCAATCGAACCACGAGAAGTTCCCGATGTTCAAGACCACGTTGCGGAGGTTTACCTCGTTGCCCTTCGCGTGCGTTCCGCTTGATGCATCCCATCCGGCGCACTTAAACGTGGCACTCACCGAACCGCCTTCCTGCGAGTACGATGTCACGCTGTTGTCGATGCCGTTGTTCGCCACCACGATAGAATCGCGCGCGACTATGGACGAGAACGGCATGTCGCTCGCAATGTTCACGCTGTTGCAATGGTCGAGCGTGAGCGACTTGCCGCCGCTCATCGGGTAGACGGTAAGCGAACCGCCGATATCCGTGAACTTGACGTTGACATTCGTCGATACCGTACCGCCGAGAAATACGCCGTTGCGGAACTCCGAGATGTTGCTATTGTATAGAGTCGTGACCGAACGTCCGCACAAGTCAACAATACTCATCCCTGTCGCGTTCGCCCACGCAAGCCACACGTCCGCATTGAGCGCGTCGGTAATGTTCCAGGAGTCCACCTCTATCTTGTGTCCTCCGGCGATCGTGCCGAAGTCTACGTTGTTGTAGTTCGCGCCGCTGAAAAGGTAGTCGCTGAAATTGCAGTTCGTGAAACGTGC
>Ga0326511_10002304_pt1 | contig 15575 bp, 20 predicted proteins | sample 0_2496_0518_D_FD_203701 | JGI IMG/M metagenome (GOLD analysis project Ga0326511, IMG submission 203701) | Bovine rumen microbial communities from UC Davis, California, United States - 0_2496_0518 | ecosystem: Host-associated > Mammals > Digestive system > Stomach > Rumen | place: USA...
GAGGTCGTGGATATGTGGAACCAGATGACCAAGGAACAGCGACTGCTCCGCGCCATTCTGCTGGATGATCACGGCCCGAACGATGAAGACCCGTGCGAGTGGCACGGCGACGGCACCAGAGCCGAGGACGAGGACTGGGAGGACGAATAAATGGCGGTGTGCGCGGTAACACGCCACGCCGAACACCGAACCCGTGAGCGCGTCGGCATCCCGAAAAAGGCTGTCCGACGCGCCGCAGCCAAGGCGCTCACCAACGGTATCAAGCGCACGGAAACAGAGGGCGGTTTGAGACGATACCTCGACTGGCTGTACTGGCGCGGCAACGGCGGGGCAGACAACATAGTGGTCTATGGCGACAAGGTGTACCTGTTCAACCACGACACGCTGATAACGGTACTGAACGTACCCACCGCCCACGCTAAACAGGTGGCGCGGCTTATGAAGAAGCGGAGGAAACACGATGAGCTGTAATGATGGATATTGCGAGGTCGAGGAAAAGAAGCCCACGCCATGCTGCGGCGTTGAACCAATGAAGAAAATCAACCTCCTGTCAACTTGGATTCGCTGCCCGAAGTGCGGCAGATGTGTGGTGGGTGACACATACATGGAGGCGAGGCGGGAATGGAACAGGACATTAAAAGATTCCTGCGGCGACTGAAAGACCAAGGGCTGACCCGCCAGCAGATTAAAACTCTGCGGGGGCAAGCACTGGCGGGGGACATCGACGGAGCGATCAAAGGACTGGAACGCATACTGGGACGGAAGGAGTAAACAATGCCGAGACGAGAGAATCTGGATGAATGGGGCATAAGCTGGGAACGATACCGGGAACTGGTCATGTTTTGCTTGCAGTACAACCAGAAAAAGCGGGATGCGGCTGCGCTGCTGACGTTGAAATTATCTACGCCGCCGCCAGCAATTTATCACAGGAACGGCAGGGAGTACGGTACATTCCTGCCACATGGATATGGCGGCGTAAGTGACCCGGTTGCAATTACGGCAGCCAAACGTGATAAGCTGTTAAGGGATGTGCGCATGATTGAGCAGGCAGCAATGGCAGCGGTAGAGGATGAAGGGGAGCGCGCACTCTATCCCTATCTGTTGAAAGCAGTAATCACCCGGGCAGGGGTACAGGGTTTATATGCTGACCCGGATAAGAAGCCCCCCAAAGGCGAGCGTCAATTCAAGAAGCTGCGCAGGAAGTTTTTCTGGATTCTGTCGGAAATGAAAGATGGGTTTATTGAGCCGATACCGTGATTTGGGAACGCAAAGGTACAAAAAAATGGTGTATAATAAAAACTGACCGATTAGGTCAGAAAAAATGCGCGACGAGATTGCAACTCGTTAGGGGTGGTTTCCGACCCTCCACCCCTTATCGCGCATGTAGAATAAAAGGGCGGAGAAAAGGGGTCGGGCTATGAGTTTTACTGACGCGATTGTTGATAACGTGAGGTTCAAAAGGGGCGGGCCTGGAAACGACTGGTATTATCCGCTGTGCCATAAGTGCGGCGTAGAAGTCCCAGTTTGGAGGTATGAAAGCGGCAAGAAATATACTTGTAAGAAGTGTAAGTTTGAAGAACGTATGATTGCTGCGGACATCAAGAAAGAGGAAGACCACAAAACCCGCACAGCGAAACTTGAAAAGGTTATTAGCAGAATAAAAGCAAATGGCACTTTTACAAAATATGAAAGCGCGATTTCTACTGCAAGACAAATGATAGATGATGGTGGCCATGTTTTTGACAGCACAGAAGAAATAGAGGTTGCCATAATATTGTTACAGCAGGGTATAAAGTTCAGGCATCAAGTACGCTTTGGAAAAAGGTATGTTGCGGACTTTGTGCTGGATGAAATGAAGGTCGTGCTTGAAGTAGATGGTGATATTTTCCACGGCGAAAGCACAATGGCAAAGCAGAAAATCAGAGATGATTTGATTGTTGCCGCGCTCGGCCCGGAATGGGAAATCATAAGGATAAAGACATCTACCCTCAATCAGAATATGGCTAAATTGCCAAAGGCGCTCAAAGCTGTCCTTAAAAAGCGCGAAATGTATCGCCGCATAAATAAGGGACAACTGCCAGAGTGGTATAACGATGAGGGTTGATATATGTGGACGGTAGATGAATAGTCCCGTCCACAGGTTGTGCTACCCGGTCACTGCCGCGAGTGATCGGGAGCGGGATAAATAAAGAGCGCGGGGCTTCGAGTTTTCACCCGCGCCGCCTCCTTTCACGTTGGTGGGGACGGAACTGGCAATAGAAAAACGCGCGGAGCCGGGGCGCGTAATCCCCGGATTCATGCAGCTTTGGGTGAGTTGGTGAAACCGACGGATTGCTAATCCGTTGTCCCACGGGACATGAAGGTTCGAATCCTTCAAGCTGCGCCAATGCGCCATAATAAACTGCCATACAAGCCACGCGGTATGGTAGGGCGCGAAGCCGGGGAAACCCGGCAATATGCAGAGTTGGTCGAGCGGCTTATGACGGCGGTCTTGAAAACCGTTGGTGGAAACACACGTGGGTTCAAATCCTACACTCTGCGCCATGAACCGGATGGGGCTGCCATTTGGGTTCACTCCTTTCAAGGCTATAAGCCGAACCGCATCTGTCCCCGTTGGCTTACAGGATTCACAACGGCGATGGATGGGTGCCCACCTCTCGAAGCGTTCCACGCCAGAGCAAAGGTGGGCTGTATGCTGTCGTAGTTCAGCCAGTAGAACGCCAACCTCGTAAGTTGGAAGTCAATGGTGCAAATCCATTCGGCAGCTCCAGCGGCCCGGTCGCGCCGGGATGATGTCAGCGGAAGCGGAACCCCTGACAGAGAATGACAATGCCCATGGTTTAAGGTCGTGCGCGACACGCCAACCATGGGAACCGCACACGCCGCAGTCGCCCAGTTGGCTGGGAGGCGGTTCTGTAAACCGAGTGACGCTGGTTCGAATCCAGCCTGCGGCTCCACGGCTGGTGAAACGCCGAATGGCGCGTAGCTGGCTGCTTGGTTCCCCGGTTTCTTCCGAATGAAAAGCCGGGATAAGAGCCTGTCACGCTTAGCCCAGGATCATCTGGTGATGCGAACCACGGCAGGACATTTATAGCTCATCTGTCACGCGCAGAAGGAGCGGAGGTAGTCGGTGTGTTTGACGCACCGACTGCTGTTTTTTGCTTTAGGAGGCAACCATGGAAGAACTGAAAATCGTCTACCTCCCGCCGGGAGACCTCACGCCTTACGAGAAGAACGCGAAGAAACACGCCAGCGCGGACATTGAAGCCATCAAGGCCAGCATAAGGGAGCTGGGGGGGTTCAATGATCCCATCGGCATCTGGGGCGACCGCAACATCATTGTGGAGGGCCACGGACGCCAGATCGCCGCCCTGGAACTGGGGCTGGAAAAGGTGCCCTGTATACGGCTCGACCACCTGACCGATGAACAGCGACGCGCCTATGCCCTCGCCCACAACAAGACGCAGGAACTCGCCGACTATGACTTCTCCATCCTTGGCGAAGAACTGGCAGAATTGGAGCTGGACTTCGATATGTCAGATTTCGGCTTCGATAGCGTCATCGAGGATATTACCCCATCCAGTAAAGATGAATCTGAGCCGGGTGAAGGAGCGACAGAATACAGCGAGGAGGACTTCGGCGATGAGCAATTCCAATGTGAATGCCCCCGCTGTGGATTCAAGTTCAATCCATAAGTTTCCCTGGAAGTGGTATCTGAAAGACCTCGCAAGGGTTCCGAAGAATGGTCTGACCGTGTTCTCCTGCTTCTCGTGTGGTGGCGGTTCCTCAATGGGGTACAAGCTGGCTGGGTACGATGTAATCGGCAATGTCGAGATTGACCCCAAGGTGAACAAGGTCTATCAGGAAAACAACCATCCCCGGTATTCATACATGATGGATGTTCGGAAATTCTTAGAAATTCCGAATGAAGAGCTGCCAAAAGAGCTATTCCATCTGGATATCCTTGATGGCTCGCCGCCATGCACTGTATTCAGCAGTGCCGGGCTTCGGGAGAAGGTATGGGGGAAGGAAAAGACATTTAGGGAAGGACAAGCCAAACAACGCTTGGATGACCTGTTTATATATTTCATCCAGATTGCCCAGAAGCTCCAACCAAGAGTAGTGGTTGCAGAGAATGTGTCCGGGCTTATCAAGGGTAATGCCAAGGGCTATGTGAATGAAATATTCAAAGCCTTTGATATGGCTGGCTACAAGACCCAGCTTTTTCTTTTGGATGCCAGATACATGGGTGTCCCACAAAAGCGCCAAAGGACAGTATTTGTGGCCCAGAGGAAAGACCAGCGGTTTCCGAAGCTGACCCTCTCATTCCAAGAGCCGCCCATTCTGTTCGGTGAAGTCAGAAGTGAACATGGCGAGCCGATAAACCCCAAAAGCCGTGTAGCTCAGCTGATTAAGCTCCGCAAGCCAACCGATTATGCCTTGGACTCAATCTACATGCGGGTATACGGGAAAAGGTCAATGTGGAATGAAAGGCTCAGCCATGACGATGAAGTGGCGTACACCCTGACGACATTGGATACCGCCCACAGAATGTGTGACGGGGAGAACTTTTCCAAGCATGACCTGTTGGCTGTTTCCACATTTCCACAGGATTATGATTTTGGAGACCAGAAGGTGAAGTACATCATTGGAATGAGCGTCCCGCCAGTAATGATGGCACAGATTGCCAGCGAGATAAACCGCCAGTGGTTCAATCGGGAGGAATAATGAACATCATAATGAAACCCACGGCTGAGCTAATCCCTTATGCTCAAAATGCCAAGGTTCATGATAAAAAGCAAGTCGCCAATGTCGCCAACTCAATAAAGAGATTTGGATGGCAACAGCCCATTGTTATCGACGATAACGGTGTGGTCGTTATTGGCCACTGTCGGCTCATGGCTGCCAAGAAGCTCAAAATGAAAGAAGTGCCTGTCACGATCGCCAGTGGCTTGACGGATGAGGAAATCCGCGAGCTGCGCCTTGCTGATAACAAGACCAATGAGAGCGATTGGGACTTCGGTCTGTTGGCAGAGGACACACAAGACCTGGAATTTGAGGGCTTTGATTTCGACTGGGGGCTGCCTGGTGAGGAATTGGAGCCGGATGAAATTGTCGAGGACGATTACGATGAGGAACTGCCCGAGGAGCCAATCTCCAAGCAAGGAGACATCTGGCAGCTGGGCAGACATCGCCTGATGTGCGGCGACAGCACCCAGCCGGATGACATCGACAAGCTGATGGCCGGGGAGAAAGCCGACCTTCTGCTCACTGACCCGCCTTACAACGTGGCATATGAGGGCGGTACTGGAATGACCATCCAAAACGATGATATGGAGGATGCGGAGTTTCGGCAGTTCCTCCGGGAAGCGTTCAAGTGTGCCGACCATGCTATGAAGCCTGGGGCGGCATTTTATATATGGCACGCTGATTCCGAGGGGTACAACTTCCGGGGAGCCTGTCACGACATCGGCTGGCAAGTCAGGCAATGCCTGATCTGGAACAAGAACAGCCTGGTGCTCGGTCGGCAGGACTACCAGTGGAAGCATGAGCCTTGCCTTTACGGTTGGAAGGACGGCGCTTCCCACAACTGGAACAACGATAGAAAGCAAACAACTGTTCTGGACTTCGACAGGCCGAAGAAGAACGACATCCATCCGACCATGAAGCCCATCGCGCTGTTCGAGTACCAGATTCACAACAGCTGCCCTGACGGCGGTATTGTGCTGGACAGCTTTGCCGGAAGCGGAACAACCATCATGGCTTGCGAACAGGATGGGCGAATCGCCTACTGCATGGAACTCGACCCCAAGTATGTGGATGCCATCATAAACAGGTGGGAGAAGTTCACCGGGGAAAAGGCCGTGCTGCTCAACGGCGATTGAAAGCAAATTAGGAGGCAAACACAATGAGCGGGAACAGACCTGTCTCGCCCAGAAACGGAGTACCACTTCCCGAAGGGCGGCGATTCACAGCGGGGGAAGTAGCGCGGAAGAACGGCAGCAAGGGCGGGAAACGCGCCGCACAGGTTAAACGTCAGCGCAAAACTCTGCGCCAGGAACTCGAAATGCTGCTGACGGAGGAAATCCACGACAAGAACGGCAAGGCCATGAACACCCAGAAAGCCCTGGGCACTTCTTTGATTAAGGCGGCGCTCAACGGCGATGTGAGGGCGTTCATAGCCATCCGTGACACTATCGGTGAGAAGCCAGTGGAAAAGGTCGATGTTCAAGCAGCAGACTTCACAGCTTTGGAAGCGGCATACAAGGCGATGAAGGGCGAATGACATACCAACAGATGGCCACCGAGCTGCTCAAGCACCCGGCGGCACTCGGTCGGGCTTTAGGCTATGAGGATTTCCGGGACGATTTGCACGGCAAGTGGATAACAGACATCGTGACCCGCGATGATGACATGACCCTACAGGCGCACCGTGGCTCCTTCAAGACCACGTGCCTGTGTGTGGCGATTGCCATGATGATGGTGTTCGAGCGGGAAAAGAACATGATCTTCCTCCGCAAGACCGACAGCGACGTGATGGAGGTCATAAAGAACATACAGCGCATCATGGCGTCCGATGTGTTCCAGGCCATCTACAAGGCGCTGACCGGGGAGCGGTTGGAGATCATACGCTCCACTGGCTCGGAGCTGACCACCAGCGCATACGTCGCGCCCAGGGGCGCAGCGCAGCTGCTCGGAATTGGTATCGGCGGCAGCCTGACGGGCAAACACGCAGACATCATCATCACCGACGATATTGTCAACCTCAAAGACCGCACAAGCCACGCAGAGCGGGAGCGCACCAAGGCTGTGTACCAGGAGCTGCAGAACGTCCGCAACCCTGGAGGCAGAATCATCAACACGGGAACGCCCTGGCATAAAGAGGACGCATTCTCGCTGATGCCGGAGCCGGAAACCTACGACTGCTACACCACGGGGATGCTTACCAAGGCCCAGATCGAGAAGCTGCGCCAGAGTATGTCCCCTTCCCTGTTCGCGGCGAACTACGAGTTGCGCCACATCGCCCAGGAGAACGCCCTGTTCATAACCCCGCCAGTGTTCACCGATGACAAGACGCTGCTGCGGGACGGCATCGCTCACATCGACGCTGCATATGGCGGCGAGGATTATACCGCGTTCACTTGTGGCAAGCGCGTAGGCGACATTTTGTATCTCTACGGGCAGATGTGGCATGGGCACGTGGACACGGTGCTGGACAGGATAATCGCAGACTGCCAGCGGCTCCAATGTGGGCCGATCATGTGTGAGAGCAACGCTGACAAGAACTTCCTCGCCAAGGAGATCATTCGGAAGGGCTACAAGGCCAGACCGTACACGGAGCACGAAAACAAGTACCTCAAAATCGCGGAATACCTCCGCAAATGGTGGGGGAATATCGTGTGGCTGGACGGCACCGACCGCGAATACCTGGCCCAGATTATGGATTACACCGAGGACGCCGAACACGATGACGCGCCGGACAGTGCGGCTTGTGTATGCCGATGGTTTGACAGGCGCAAAGGCACGGAGTATGTGTCCCCGTTTGGAGGGTAGAGTATGCTACTGACATTTCAAGATTTCCAGACCGCCGTGGAGAAGGGCAAGCAGCTCACCTTCATCCGTGACGCGATCGAGAACCATCGCAATTCTGACGAGTTCAAGATCGCGGAGATGGCCGATGAGTACGATGCCCAGCGGAACACCACGATCAACGATATGGTGCGGAAAATATACAGCCTGACGGGCAAGGCCATGGAGGACTTCACCGCCAGCAATAACCGCATCGCGTCAAACTTCTTCCGGCGGCTGATTACTCAGAGGTGCACCTACTCCCTGGGCAACGGGCTGACGTTCGACACCGATGGCGTGAAGGAAAAGCTGGGTGACAAGTTCGATACCGACTTGTTTCAGATCGCTTATAACGCCCTCAAACATCGTGTGTGTTTCGGATTCTGGAATGTGGACAGGCTGCATAACTTCCCGCTGACGGAGTTTGTGCCGCTGTTCGATGAAACAGACGGAACGCTCCGGGCCGGGATTCGGTTCTGGTCGCTGGACTGGAAGCAAAAGCCCGTGTATGCCGTGCTCTATGAGGAAGACGGCTACACCAAGTATAAAAGCAAGGGCAAGAGCGGACTGGCGATGGAAGAACTGGAACCCAAGAGGGCCTACCGCCAGACGATCGCGCATACGGACGCTGGCGGGGATGAAGTCATCGGCGAGGAAAACTACGGCTCCCTTCCCATCGTACCGCTGTGGGGCAACAAGGCCCACCAGAGCGTCCTCGTGGGCATGAGGGCGGCCATCGACAGCTACGACATCATCCAGTCAGGCTTTGCAAACGACATGACCGACTGTGCCGAGGTCTACTGGCTGATCGGAAACGCCATGGGCATGGAGGACGAAGATGTCCAGCGGTTCATGGACAGGCTGCGCTTGACCCACGTTGCCGTAGCCGATACCGATAACAGCAGCATCACACCCTACACGCAGGAGCCGCCCTACAATGCCCGTGAAGCGTATCTCAACCGCATCGAGTACAGCCTGTATCGGGATTTTGGAGCACTCAATACCAAGGACATCAGCGCCGGGAATGTGACCGCCACGCAGATCAAGGCTGCGTACCAGGCGCAGGACGAAGAAGCTGACGCATTCGAGTATCAGGTCATTGATTTTGTCCAGCACATTCTCGCCCTGCAGAATATCCAGGCGGTGCCGACCTTCAAGCGCAACCGCATCGCCAATCAGGCCGAGGAAGTCAACATGATTATGTCAGCTTCTTCTTACCTCGACACCCAGACCGTACTCGAAAAGCTGCCGATCACCACGCCGGACGAAGTGCCGGAGATTATGGCACGGCTTGATGCGGAGGGCAGCGAACGCCTGGAAGCACCGTCAGACGGTCAGAATAACCCCATAGACAGAGAGGAACAAGCGGGGGTATAACCCATGCCCGATATCGGAGAAAAGGCCACAGAGCGCGAATACAAGCGTCTACGAGCAAAGATAAAGGACATCTACCAGCAAGCCTACGAAGAAATCTATCAAAAGAACCTCGACTTCGTGCGTCGGCATGAGCAGAAAGAGCGTCAATACCGCCAGATGGTAGCCGAGGGCAGGATATCACAGGCTGACTTCGATGCTTGGATGCGCGGTCAGGTCTTCCAGGGCAGAATGTGGGAAGCGCAGCGAAAGCAGATGCAGGAAACGCTATACCACGCGGATGAGATCGCGCTACAGATGGTCAACGATTCCCGCTACTCTGTGTTCGCCGACAATGCCAACTATATCGGTTACACATTGGAGAAGGGCGCAAGGGTAATGACCAGCTTCGGGCTGTACGACGCTGACAGCGTCAGACGGCTGCTTAAAGAGGAACCGTATCTCCTGCCGCCCCGCAAGCTGGCTGGCCGTGACAAATCATACCAGTGGTACAATCGGCAGATTCAGACGGCGATCACCCAAGGCATCATCCAGGGCGAACCGCTGAAGGACATCGCCAAGCGCATAGGCCAGCAGACCGGGGAAACGGACATGAACGCCATGCTCCGCAACGCCCGAACGATGCAGACCGGGGCGCAGAACGCCGGACGGATTGAGGGTATGCACCAGGCGCAGCGGCTGGGCATCAACGTCAAAAAGCAGTGGATGGCCACGCTGGATTCACACACCCGCGATGCCCACCAAGCGTTGGACGGTCAGATTGCAGAGGTGGATAAGCCGTTCAAGAGCGAACTGGGGCCGATCATGTACCCCGGCGACCAGGCGGCGAACCCAGCCAACGTGTGGAACTGCCGATGCACTCTGGTGTCAGTGTACCCTGAGTACCCGGATGAGATGATGAAGCGCCGGGACAACGAGACTGGCGAGATCATCGACAACATGACCTACCGCGAATGGGAGGAAATGAAGCGGAGCAGGAGAGCGGAGCCGGAACAAGGGAATACCGTAGTAGACGGGAAAGATATATCTGAAACATGGGAACGCCGCCCGGATCAGTTCGATTACGAGATAGAGGACATCATAAATGAACAAGGTTTTGATGGACTGCCAAGGGTAGTAGGTGACGATGAGTTCGAACAAGCCATGCAAGACAGCGGTCTATATATGCAGCGTGTATATTCCGCAGAAAGCAAAGAAATACTGGAAGCTTATAGAAACGATTTGTATAACGGGGAGTTCCATGTTGACTGCGCAGTAGGCGGGGCAGACTTTGGACAAGGCATGTATGCTTCTGGCGATTTCACGCTAAAACAGATCGATAGCGTAATCGAAGACAGTCAGCGATACGTCAAGATCAGCGAGAATAGGGGATTCGAGTATTCGTACATCGAAAAAATGACGATGCGATCGGATGCGAGGGTTATTTCTTACGACGATTTGCTTAAAGAATACTATGCTGATACGCTTCAACGACAAAGCAGCATAACAAATACAATTGGTCATAAACTTGTAGATGATTATGTCCGAAGCAATGGTCTTGACGAAGCAGATAGAAATTATATGGTTTGGGGATTACGCATATCAAAAGATGTTGAACCATTCGATCTTACAAGTGCGCAAGCATATACTGGCGACAAGAAAAAAATCGGAGAATTGAGAAAAGAAATAGAGAATGCCATTATTTCGGCAAAGAAAAAAGACCCAGTGATAGGCGCAAATGGAGATATGGGCATATACGGGGCTTTGAAGGGGTATGACGCTATCGACGTCAGAGGTCAAGCGGCGAATGGCACTTCACAGGTTGTAATACTGAATAGAACGAAGGTTATAATCAATGGTGGTTAAAAATGATTAAGTTAAAACGCAACAAGGAAACGGGTCTCATTGAAGCATGGAAGAACGGTCATAAGATAGGTATTGTTCTTACAATGGGCGATGAGGTAAAGAAATGAGCAGAGTAGAAATCACCGACAACTCCGACCAGTTCCGTGAAGCCCTGGAACAGGCCAAGGCCCGTGCCCTTGAGATTATCGGCGGCAAGATCGAGCGATACGCCAAGGCTCTGTGTCCCACAGGCACGGAGGAAAGCACTGGCATCAAGGGCTATCGTGGCGGCACTCTAAAAAACAGCATCACCCACAGGGTGGACGGCGACACAGTGATGGCTGGGAGCAATATCAAGTACGCTCCGTATGTGGAGCTGGGCACCGGGCCACACTACACGCCGCCACCCGAATGGATGCAGAACACCGCAGAGCGAGGGCATGGCATAGGCCATGGATTCGTCCACCCAAGGCCATACCTTCGTCCTGCGGTCATTGACCATACAGACGAATACAAGAACGTCATCAACCGAGAACTGACAAACGCATAAACACGGTAAAACCAGCCTCCGCATCACGCCGGGGCTGTTTTTATATACAGCGGGTAGAGCTTGGGTAACGCTCCGGGCGTCCAGGCCGCGATACCCGCTTTAATCATCTTTAGGGTAGCTCCCGAAACAGCGAGAAAGGATGACAAACATGGCTATTGACTTTGAAGCAACCATCAACAAGTACGCTGGTGAAGACGGCAACATCCCCGCCGGGAACGTCGCCAAGATTGCCTCCGCGATTGCATCTGCCGTGGGCCGTGAGTTTGTGGCGAGAGATCGCTACAACGCCAAGCTGGATGAGATCACCCAGCTGGAGAACGACAAGCAAGCCGCCGAGGACAACGCGACCAAGGCCGGGAACTGGGAGAAGAAGTACAACTCTCTCAAGGAACAGTTCGACACCTTCAAGGCCGACACCGACGCAAAGGAGAAGCTGTCCAGCGTCAAGGCCGCGTACCGCAAGCTGCTGGAAGAAGCAGACATCGACAGCAAGCGCCTGGACACCATCATCCGTGCTACCGTTTTCGATGGCATGAAGCTGGATGCCGAGGGCAAGCTGGAAAACGCTGATGCCCTCAAAAAGGCCATCGAAAAGGACTGGGCTGACTTCAAGGTCACTACCAGAACCAAGGGCGCAGAAGTGGACAACCCCAACAAGGACAACCCCGGCTCCGGCGCGAATCCCCGTGCCGCTGAACTGGCGAAGAAGTTCTACGAGCGCCGATATGGCACGGCTCCTGCCAAAGACGGAGCCAACAACAACAACGAATAACGAGGTGAAAAGACATGAGCTTCATTCAGTCTCCTGAGTTCCAGGGCAAGGGTTGGGAAGCTGGCTGGTTCCTCGTCGATAACGAGGACTGCACCCGCCTGACCGCCACTATTGCCGCGAATCATGCCCAGGTCGTGACCCGTGCGGACGGCACCAAGTACGTCCCCGCTGGCGCGATCATCCCCAGCAACGACGGCAACGCCAAGGGCATCCTGTACGAGAACATCGATGTGACCACTGGCGATATGCCCGGTTCCATTGTGACCCGTGGTCAGGTGTACACCGACCGTCTGCCCGCTTCGCCCGAATCCGCTGCTGTGTCTGCGCTGACTGGCATCGGCTTCACTGCGACCTCCCCGGCGACCAATCGCCCGAACTTCGAGGTCAAGATGCTGGCGACCCTGACGGTTCAATCTGCGGCTGGCACCGCCTCCGGCGATACCGCCATCACCGTGACTGGCTACACCAAGGCCAGCACCGATCTGTACAAGTACAAGGTGGCTGATGCTGCCCAGAACGTACAGGCTGGCGACGATCTGTCCGCATGGACTACCTGGGACGGCAGTGATGACATTACCGCCGCGACAGGCAAGAAGATCACCGTGGCCGTGACCGACGCGAACGGCTACGCCCTGGCGGCTGGCAGCACGACCGTGACCGCCAAGGCTTGATCTCTCGACACTACGATAAACGAGGTGAAACAACATGAGCATCTTTCGTGATAACGTGCTGGGCTTCATCCCCGAGAAGGACTGGCTGACCGTCGGCTTCGATGTGACCCGGCAGAATGACCCCATTGATGGTCTGTTCGGCGACGAAAAGACCGACAACCTGGTGGCCTATTGGCAGAGCATCGCCAATGAGTACCAGATTCCCGTGATGGCCCAGTTCCACGGCTTCGATGTGGAAGCCCAGAAGACCTTCCGTGTGCCTATCGATACCCACAACATCGAGAAGGGCCTGATCAAGGTCAAGATGAACCAGTCCGAGCGGCTGCGTGAGCTGATGCGTTCCGGCGTACAGGGCGACGAGCGCCTGTATGACTACGTCATGAACGACGGTCTGCGGCTGGCTGAACAGGTCGTGACCCGCACCAAGGTCGCCAAGAACGAGCTGCTGGCCACTGGCAAGGTGACCATCAAGGAAAACGACCTCGACCTGACCGTGGACTACGGCGTTCCCGCCGCCAACCTCCAGAAGACCCTGGACTTTGGCGAGGGCGCTGCCAAGACCATCCCTGACCAGCTGCAGGAGCTGGTGGATGAAACCACTGCCAATGGCATCAGCCTGACTGGCATGGTTCTCCCCCGCGCCATCCTGACCAAGCTGCGCCAGAACGCAGCCGTCCAGAAGTCCATCAACGGCGCTCTGATGGTGGGCCAGCTGGTGCGCAACGCTGACCTCCGTGCCTACCTCAATGAGGAGTTCGGTATCAGCGAAGTCATCACCAACGACCTGACCTACAACGTCGCTGGTGCGCTGAACACCACCACGGGCATCCCCGCGCTGACCGCTCACCGCTACTTCCCGGCGAACAAGGTCTCCTTCTTCGCTCCGAATGCCAGCGGTCGCATCGGCACTGGTCTGTGGGGCGACCCGCCCGAGGTTGACGCTGCCCGTGCGTTCGACGGCGGCGTGGCTGCCAGCGGTGAATCTCCCTTCGTGTACATCTCCCAGTGGGGCGAGACTGACCCCGCTGTGCTGTGGACGAAGGCCAGCGCTCTGTTCATGCCCGTGCTGTACAATCCCAATGGCCTGTATGTCGCCAGTGTCATTGAGACGCCCAAGGGCGCGTGAGCTACGTCGTTCTGACGCGGTTCGCTGATCTGCAGGACGGCAACCGCATTTACGAGGCGGGGGACAACTACCCCCGCCCCGGCTTCGATGTTTCCGACGAGAGGCTAACCGAACTTGCGGGCAGCGACAACCGCATAGGCAAGCCACTGATCGTGGACGTTGACGCGCCTTGCGAGGACTGTGCCGTAGAAGCCACAGAAACGCCCGTAGAGCCGGTGAACGACCAACCTAAGGAAACACCCACGGAACCGCCCAAATCAGCCCAGAGGGGCCGCAGAAGCCGCAAGAAGGAGTGATAGACATGATCGAGCAGATATGCGCGTTCATTCACAATTTCTTTGTGGCAAAAACCTACACTGGGACGTTCACCATTTCCGGCGGTGCGCTTACCGTGGATGGACTGGTCGTGGGCCAGTACATCTACATCAAGGGCAGCCGCTTCAACGATGGTGTATGCCAGTACGGTGTGGACGAACTGCAGGATGAAACCTTCGATGGCGAGGTCTGGGATATGCGACCGCCCAGGGCGTTTGTCACACTGGCGGGTGAGATCGAAAACTGGGTCACCAAGTATGGCGACACAGTCTCAGGGCCGTACCAGTCGGAGAGTTTCGGCGGGTACACCTACAGCCTTAAAACTGGCACCAACGCCAGCGGAGGGCAGGACAGCAACGCCGGAAGCTGGCAAGGTGTGTTCAGATCACAGCTGAACCAATGGAGGAAACTGGCATGAGCCTGATCGATACGATGAAGACCAAGTGCACGATGATCGACAAGCGCACGGTTCCCGATGGCCAGGGGGGTACAACACCAACCTGGGTGGACGGGGCTGAGTTTGACGCAGCGATCGTCAAGGATTCCTCCATGCAAGCCCGGACGGCAGAAAAGCTGGGCGTGACCGAAGTTTATACCGTGACCACGGGAAAGAACGTCCAGCTGGACTACCATGATGTGTTCCGGCGCGAATCCGACGGCGCGATCTTCCGGGTGACCTCCAACATCACCGACAGCAAAACGCCCAGGGTGGCAAGCTTCCAGTTCGGACAGGTGACCGCAGAGAAGTGGGTGTTGCCGACATGACGAACACAGCCAAGGCGCTATACCAGTTTTTCTCGGGATTCGGGCTTGACGCATACGTGGAATACAGCATCCCCGACGATGCACCACTGCCGTACATCTCCTACCAGCTCATTGAGCCGGACTGGGACGATGGCGGCACTTTTTATGCCCGTGTGTGGTATCGCTCGACCTCCTACACCGCCATCAATGCCAAGGTGGACGAGATACGCGCCGCCATTGGCGAGTGCGTCTCCATCCCGACAAGCGGCGGGGCGGTGTATCTGACAAAAGGAACACCCTTCGTGCAGTATATGCCGATGGAGGGCGACGATACGCTCAAGGTGGCATATATCAACTTCAACATTCACGCAATAACGACATAAGAGGTGAGAGCAATGAGCGAGTTTACCCAGGTACGAGCAACCGCGTTCGAGGAAATCCAGATGAACGCGGGTATCGTGCTGGATGACTTCAATCCCGCGACTGGTGTCAAGGGAAACATCATCGGCGTCACCAGTGGCGGCCTGTCCTTCAACTCCAACCCGGAGTATGAGGATTTCGGCGAGGACATGGACAACGTCCCCGCCAATACATGGCAGCTGAAGCGTGTGCGCTCCTATGACCCGGCGC
>Ga0326511_10002306_pt1 | contig 15571 bp, 13 predicted proteins | sample 0_2496_0518_D_FD_203701 | JGI IMG/M metagenome (GOLD analysis project Ga0326511, IMG submission 203701) | Bovine rumen microbial communities from UC Davis, California, United States - 0_2496_0518 | ecosystem: Host-associated > Mammals > Digestive system > Stomach > Rumen | place: USA...
CAAAAAATCACCATTTCCTTTGCATACATGCAAGGATTTTTGTACCTTTGCTCCGTAATTTATATCTCTCATTATATTCTACAGCAAAAAACAACCACAAGATATGAGTGAAGAAAACAAGATAAGAATAGATTTTAGTGAAATTTGGAAAAGACTTCTAAAGAATAAATTCCTCTTCCTTAAAGTTTGGGGGGTTACCATTGTGTTGTCATGCCTTTGGATTTTCCCAAAGCCACGATACTATAAATGTGAAGTAAGCATAGCTCCAGAAACATCCACTAATTCTGGATCACTAGGCAGTCTCAGTAACATAGCATCCAATTTCGGTTTCAATTTAGGAGATGTAACTACAACAGATGCGATTTATCCTCAATTGTATCCAGAGTTGCTTAAATCCACAAACTTTCTGGTGGAGTTGTTTGATATCCAGATTCAAACAGCAGATGGCAAAATTAAGACTGATTATTACACATACCTTGAGAAGCATCAAAAGCAAAATATTTGGGATTACCCCAAAAATCTTCTTCTTGGCTTAATTGAAAAATGGACTGACAAAGAAGATGTTCCATCAAAGGCGCAAGGAACTGGAAAAAGATTTGATCCCTTCAGGCTTAGCAAGAAAGAAAGCAAAATTTTAGAAGGTATGTCAGACAAAATTTCTACCAGTTATAGCAAAAAAACTGATGTAGTTTCGCTCACTGTAGAGGACCAGGATCCTCTCGTCTGTGCGTTATTAGCTGATAGCATAATGAATCGCCTGCAACAGTATATCATAGAATACAGAACTAAAAAAGCTCGCATTGATTATGAACACTATAAAAATCTTGCATCCACAGCAAAGAGAAACTATGAAATAGCAAGGAATAAGTATTCAAGTTTTGCTGACGCTAATGAAGATGTTGTGCTTGCAAGTGTTAAAAGCAAAGAAGAAGACTTGGAAAACGATATGCAATTGAAATATAACATTTATACAGCAATGAATGCACGTTTGGAGGCAGCTATGGCGAAGGTACAAGAAACAACGCCAGCCTTCACTACTTTACAGAACGCCACAGTGCCCGTAAAACCTGCAGGTCCAAAACGCGTGCTTTTTATTATAGCGATGCTCTTCTGCTCCACTATAGGCACGGTATCTTACATTTTCAGAAGAAGAATAATGTCTGAACTGTCGGGTACGAAAAAATAATTCATGACACCATCTACAAGAATCATAGTGAACACTATAGCCCAGTACTGTCGTTCCGTAATAACGATGGCATTGGCTTTTGTTACTACGAGGGTAGTGTTCAGGGGACTCGGAGTAGTAGATTTTGGCATCTTCTCTGTCGTGGCAGGTTTTGTCACCATGTTAGGTTTTATCACAAATGCCCTCGTAATATCAACCCAGAGGTACATATCATATTTCTATGGTAGCGGACAGAAAGAAGAAACCAGAAAAATCTTCATCAACAGTTTGTTTGTCCACATAGTTATAGTCTTTCTTATAACGGTCGTATTTCTTCTTTTGAGGGATGTGTTTGTAGAGCACTGGCTTAACATACCCAGTGAGAGGACGGATGCAGCATACTACGTCTATATGATATCAGTACTGATGCTGGCAGTTACGGTGCTGGAAGCTCCATTCAAGGCATTGTTCATAGCCCGGGAGAATATAGTCTTTATATCCGTAGTTGAAGTACTGGATGCCATAGTCAAGTTGCTGCTCATAATATTTTCATTTGAGGTACTGGGCATAGACAAGCTCGTGATGTATTCCAATGTCATGGTGACGGTGATAACGGTCAATCTTCTCGTTTTCTCACTTTATGCATTGATTAATTACGAAGAATGCACATTAAGATTTAAGCGTGATGATATCAACAGAAAGTACATCTACGGTCTGACCAATTTTGCCGGTTGGACAACAATAGACACTGCATCTGCCGTTTTACGTAGTCAGGGTATAGCTGTCATCTTAAACAACTTCCTGGGGGCAGTAATCAATGCTTCTTTTGGTATAGCGATGCAGATAAAAACAGCTTCATCATTTGTCTTTACTTCCATACTCAACGCAATGACTCCTCAGATAATGAAAGCTGAGGGCTCCGGAGACAGACATCAGATGGTGAGGCTGGCTACTCTGGAGAGTAAATTTTCTACTGCAATAATGATTTTGACAGTATACCCTATAGTTTTTGAACTCCCCTCACTTTTAACCTTGTGGCTTGGCACGGAACCAGTTCACGCATCAATGTTTTGTACGTTCTTGATTATAGCATTTCTTGCTGATGGCGTAAGTCTGGGCTTGCATGTAGCCAACCAGGCTCTGGGAAATATCGGAAGATACACTCTGATAATGAATGTACCAAAGATACTAAGCCTTATTTTGGTGTGGCTTGCACTCTTTTGTGGGTATGGTGTGGAGAGTGTCATGTGGATATACCTGATTGTTGAAATTGCGATTTCCTTAGTGCGCATTCCATTTACTGCCAAGAGAGCATCCTTTCCCATACGTGATTACCTGAGGGACGCTGTCTATCCACTCATTATACTTTTCGTCGGAATAACAATATATTGTGAATTGATAGTCAGTTTCCTTGATTTCAAATATAGGTTTGTCTTTACATACATCACTGCAGTATTAGTAGGTAGTGCCATAATGTGGATACTATTATTGGATCGTAAGGAGAAGGAATATATAAAGAAGACTCTACACATAGGACGTAGTGACAATATCAATTAATAGAAATACTATAGGTTGGATCTTTCTCTGTGTGGGAATGCTTTTGTTTTTCTTCGCAGATTTGCACCCTTGGTTTCTCTGGCCAGTGGAAATGCTGATGATGCCTACTGGCGCACTGCTATGCCTGGTGTCTATATTAATAACTCGCAATTCAGAAAACCCTCTCTTTGAGAGAGACGATTCCATACGAGTTATTTTCCTGTGTTCAGTGATGTATGTATATAGTATGCTGACATCTCAGATTACCGTAGGCAGTATTGTTGTGTCAGTGTCGGCAATTATAGCATTCTATTGTTTGCTGAAGCTTTCGCCACAAAATATGGAGCGATTATTAAATATGATTGCGACAATTTATGGCTTTATGATGGCAATTTCTGTAGGTGCCTTCATTGCAGTCCTTTTAGGTGTAAACATCCCTTTTACTGATGCTGAATACCAAGATGGTAATTACCATTACCTTAATTACAAGTTCTTTATGATAAACCTTGGAGATATGAAAGAAGAGATGCCACGCTTCTGCTCATATTTCATTGAGCCCAGCCATGTAGGTACAACTTCCTGTTTTTTGCTTTTAGCGCAATGGGGTAAGTGGCGAAAGTGGTATAATATCGCTACCATGCTGTCTATATTCTGCTCTCTTTCTCTTGCAGCTTATGTGATTTTTCCTCTGATTATTTTTCTTGGTTTGTGGTCTGACGGAAAAAAAATATTACCAAAGATTGCTATTATGATAGGGCTCCTTGTAATATTTTTTATAGGAGTCATGAGTTACGATGGTGGTGACAATGTATTATATGACCGAATCTTTGACCGATTAACAATAGAAAACGGAGAACTGAAGGGTAATAACCGTGTTGATGCCGACTTCCATAATTTGTTAATGGATATGCTGGACTCGCCTGACATATTCTTTGGCAGGGATGGGTCAAAACTTGATTGGGGAAACTCTGGTGCTACGGTTTTCCTATACGATTATGGCATTGTGGGGATGATACTGTTATTGATGATGTATTTATCAGTATTCCTTTTAGGCTCAGACAAGAAAAGAGCGATTTCAGCGGCAATAATTATATCCATTATATTCATGGTTGACGGTCATGCTCTTTGGCTTTGCTACTTTATACCCATATATGCTACGGCAGTATCAACTTCTTTAAAAACTGATAGTGATGAACCTACTATTTGATCAGACAGGAGCTCAGGCTACATTCTATAATGGAGCAGCAGAATACGCTCAAAGTGTATTTCTGAATATGCTTTCAATGTTGAAGAATTACCCCGATACAAAAATATTCAGTTTGTATTCTTCAGCACGCAAGTTCAGATATGAAGCTTTAAGCCCAGACGCCCTGAAAGACCAAGAGCATGTAACATTCGTGGATTACCATAACAAAACCGTCAAAGAGATAATTAAAGAAAACAATATAGACCTGCTCTTTATAACGTGTGCACAGTCCTTTTGTGATCTTGCGGTTGGAGATTTAGGCGACTTGGGATGTAAGGTCGTTGTTGTCATACATGACCTGTATGTAGAAGAGATGGAGAATTCTAAGATAGAGTATCCTCATTACATTAAGCATCCTTGGCGTTTTATCCATAATAGTTTGGGTAGAGTAAAGGTAAGGCTCCTGTCTGGTACAACGACTTCCAGGCATAAGATAATGCGTGGGCTTATAGAAAATAACGATTCTATAATAATTACGGTGTCGGACTATACGAAAAATTCTATAGAGTACTTCTTCCCAGATTATTCAGACAGGATTTTTGTCTTTTATTCTCCCATGAAAGTGTGTCCATTTCAAAAAGAGGAAATAGACAATGCAAGATTACGGGAAATAGTAAGGGAAAAGAAAAAATACTTCCTTTTGCTGTCAGCAGACAGAGTGACAAAGAATGGAGAGAGAATGCTCAATGCATTCAAGCGATATGTAAAGAATTGTGATTCCTCTGCCTTGGTGGTAACTACAGGGTATAAAAAAGACATGTTCAAGGGACACATTGCCCTTCCATTTCTGTCTTCGTCGGATATTGAACACCTGTATCAGAATTGCCACGCTCTATTATATCCTTCTTTGTTTGAAGGTTTCGGGTATCCTCCTATTGAGGTAATGAGATTTGACAAACCCGTTCTATCTTCAAATGTATGTTCTATGCCGGAGATTCTTGGAGATGCACCAATATATTTCTCTCCTGTATATGAATCAAGTATGTATGGAGCACTTCGTAAGTTCAATTCCTCCTCTTACGAAAAACTACAGGAGCAAGTGCATAAGCAATATGAAAAGGTGCATAGAAGACAAAACGATGATTTAAAAAAATTGTCAACAATATTATTAAACGGTTCTCTATTGAAGTAGTAAAATGTCAAAACCACGAGTCATAGCATTCTATCTCCCGCAATATCATCCCACGCCACATAATGACGAGTGGTGGGGCAAAGGTTTTACGGAATGGACAAATGTCGCTAGAGCGAAGAAACTGTTTCCTGGTCATTATCAACCCAAAATACCTGCTGACCTTGGATTCTATGATTTGCGCCTTCCAGAAGTGCGCGAACAACAAGCCCAACTGGCAGGTGAAGCGGGCGTAGACGGATTCTGCTATTATGAGTATTGGTTTGGTAACGGGCATGAGGAACTGGAGCGTCCTTTTAAGGAAGTTGTAGAAAGTGGAAGGCCAGACTTCCCCTTTTGTCTGTGTTGGGCAAATGAGTCATGGAAAAAGAAATCATGGAGCAAAGATGGGGCTATCTTTGATAGTAAACTGCTTGCCGAACAAACTTATCCTGGAGAAGAAGATATCATTAAACACTTCTATGCCAGACTCGATGCCTTTAAAGATACTCGCTACATGAAGTATGAAGGTAAGCTAATCTATATGGTATACAAACCATTAGAGTTACCTGACAACCAATTATTCATGAAAACTTGGCAGAAACTGGCAAAAGAAAATGGACTTCCAGGCTTTTATTTCTTAGGGTTCGAATTCCTTGCCGACATACACGGAGAAGAAATCTTAAAGTTGGGCTACGATGCTGTGGTCTCTTGCAGAAACAGCAAGGATCATATTTTCAGCTTCTGGTATATCCTTAGACGCTCCACATTTATTTTAAACATTCCAAGGATAAACTCCTACAAAAAAATGTGGCCTAAATTGGTAACCAATCTTGAAAAGACCAATGACTTGTACATACCAGTCTTAATGCCAAACTGGGATCATACACCAAGAAGTGGAGCCAGAGGAGACTTATTTCAGGGAGCAACTCCAGAAGAGTTTGAAAAGCATTGTAAGGATGCCCTAACTGCTGTTGCAAAGAAAAATAATCCTCTTTGCTTTATCAAATCTTGGAATGAATGGGGCGAGGGAAATTACATGGAGCCAGATTTGAAATACGGAAAGGGATATATTGAAGCATTACGTAAAGTTATAGATGAACTTAGATAAATGATAGTGCAATGAAAATAGCTATCGACTGCCGACTGATAGGCCAAAGTGGTATTGGCACATTCATAGAGAATGTGGTACACCATATCGTGGAAACACCCGATATGGAGTTTGTGCTTATTGGCAACAAGGACAGATTAGAACCTTATACCCTTCGTGAGAATTGCACCATTGTGGAGTGCAGCTATCCGAGTTTCAGCCTAAAAGAACTCTTCTGTTTTCCGACAAAAGAAGTTAACAAGTGCGACGCATTCTTTACGCCTTTCTTCAATATTCCTTTAGGTCTTCGTGTTCCTATATTCTCTATGGTACACGATGTCGTTTTCTTTGATGTAGAGGGCATTTGTTCACCAATAGGAAAACTGATTCGCCGCATATTCATCCAACGTGCAATAAATATCTCTAAGGCGGTCTTTACCGTAAGTGACTTCTCGCGCCAAAGGATACTGAAACATTTCAATACATCACACAAAATAGTAATAGTACCTAATGGCTTAAGCAAGGAACTGCTTGACTATAAAGCCACACATCCAGTCGTAAAAGAGCGTTCAGGAATTGTATACCTTGGAAATATCAAGCGCCATAAAGGACTTCTTATCCTATGGAAAGCCTATGAGAGGCTTCTTAAGGAAAAACCGAATGCACCTATGCTGACCATCGTAGGAAACATCAATTTCCGAACAAAGGATTCCGAGATAATGAAAACAATACAAGCCAACAAGGATAAAATACGTTTATTAGAGAATGCCTCCAATCAGGAGGTTTATAATGCTTTATCACATGCTGTCTGTTTGGTTTCACCTTCACTATATGAAGGATTTGGCATACCTCCACTAGAGGCTATGAGCCTTGGAACACCTGTCATTATGTCTGACATACCTGTTTATAAAGAAATTTATGGAGATTTCCCTGTTACCTTTTTTGAGACAGGAAATGCAGAAGACTTATACTCTCATCTTCAACAACTACCTATATCACCCATCAACATAGACGAGCAGTTGTTATCAATATATCATTATCAAAAAACTGCACACATCATAATAAGAGAAATCCAAGAATTCGTTTGTGAGAATTTTTAACTTTCCTGTTTTTTATTATAATAAAACTACGGATAATGCCGTTATATGTATATGAAAGTGGCAATAATACATGAATGGCTCGTAACTGTGGGAGGATCTGATAAGGTTTGTAAAGCTATCCTTGATATTTTTCCCAATGCGGACATATATACCTTAGTAGCCAAAAAAGAAATATGTGAAGAACTGGGAATTCCTTGGGAAAAAGTGCATACTTCTTTTATTCAAAATATGCCCTTTAGTAAGAGTCACCATAGAACATATTTGCCATTATTTCCTTTAGCAATAGAACAATTTGACCTAAGAGGGTATGATGTCATTATATCCTCGTCTCATTGTGTGGCAAAGGGTATATTGAAAAAAGAAAACCAACTTCATATATGCTATTGTCATTCACCTATCCGATATGCATGGGATATGTATAATGAGTATCTGGAGGGATCTGGACTCCAAAAAGGTATAAAGGGATGGTTGGTAAGATATTTATTACACCGTGTCAGAAAGTGGGATTTGCTGAGTAGTTTTAGAGTGAATTATTTTATCAGCAACTCAGACTATGTGGGGAAGAGAATTAAAGAAACATACAGAAGACATTCTACTACCATTCATCCTAATATAGACATTTCTCACTTTGAACTTTGCGAAAAAAAGCATGACTATTATTTGGCAAGCAGTCGATTGGTTTCTTACAAGAAGATAGATATCGTCATCGAAGCTTTCAATCAAATGCCTGACAAGAAACTAATAGTTATCGGTGGGGGACCAGATTTGCAGGCATATCGCAAACTTGCGAAATCCAACATTAACGTAATGGGATATCAACCCTTTGATGTGCTAAAGGAGAAAATGCAGCACGCAAAAGCCTTCGTATTTGCTGCTGATGAAGATTTTGGAATGATACCCATAGAAGCCGAGAGTTGTGGAACACCAGTAATAGCTTACGGACATGGAGGTTCTTTGGAAACCGTTTGTGAAGGTAAGACTGGGCTCTTCTTCAAAGAACAAACCGTAGAATCTATCATTGATGCTGTGACTCGTTTTGAGAGTATGGGCGAACAACCTTTTTTACCTTCTGATTGCCGCAAATGGGCAGAAGGGTTCTCTGAGGAGCGATTTAAAAAAGAAATAAAGGAATTCGTTGAACAGAAATATAAGGAGTTTAATTCATAGTAATCGAATGTACAAATATATAAAAAGACTTTTCGACATAATATTTGGTCTTGTGGGAGTCATCATACTTCTCCCTATCTGCATTATAGTGAAGATAAGCTTTCTGTGCATAGGAGATAAGGAGAGTATATTCTTTAAGCAGGAACGCATAGGGAAGGACGGGGAACCATTTATCATGTACAAATTCCGCTCCATGGTTTATAATGCAGAAGAACTCTTGGAGGAATTGCTAAAAGATGAGAAGTATAGAAAAGACTGGGAGGAGAACCAGAAGATAGAAAAAGATCCTCGAATTACAAAGATAGGGAATTTCTTGAGGAAATCATCTATGGACGAGTTACCCCAATTATTAAACGTCTTAAAGGGGGATATGTCTATCGTTGGACCGAGACCACTAGTGGAAGGGGAACTGGAAGAGCATGGAGGCTCCAAGATATACTGGAAGGTAAAACCTGGCATCACTGGATGGTGGGGAAGTAATGGACGTTCGGATGTGGATTATGACAAACGCCTCGAGATGGAGTATTATTACATTCAAAATATGTCGTTCAAGCTGGATATGATTTGTATCTTCAAAACGATAACAGCAGTTATCAAGCATGAAGGAGCCATATAATATATGTTTGCGCGATAAAAATAAAGGATAAGTAATAACTTTTTGAACTCTTGAACCTTGCTAAGAATATGAGAGAGCCTACTAACATACAGGATGGCATGAATGACTACGAGCGCTTCGTGAAGAGGCTCTTTGATATTATAATGTCGATATCTTGCCTGACAGTGTTCTCTCCTCTCTTTCTTTATTGCTATTTCCGCATAAGGATGGAGGATGGTGGTAAGGCTATATTTACACAGGAGAGAATAGGAAGGAATGGGAGACCTTTCCTTATCTATAAGTTCCGCTCCATGAACCCTAACGCCGAGGAGGAGGATGAGCCACAACTATTCAATCAGGATGATGACCCTCGCCTAACAAAGGTTGGAAAGTTTCTGCGTGCTCACCACATAGACGAACTACCACAATTATATAACGTTCTGAAAGGGGACATGAGTTTTATCGGTCCTCGTCCTGAGCGTAAGTTCTTCATAGACCAAATAATGGAGCATGACCCACGCTACTCTTTCCTTTACCAGATACGACCTGGCGTGACAAGCTATGCCACACTATATAATGGCTATACCGACACGATGGAGAAGATGTTGCGCCGTCTTACCTATGACCTATACTACCTGGAGCATCGCTCGTGGTGGCTGGACATAAAGATACTATGGCTGACATTTATCTCTATAGTCAGCGGAAAGAAATTCTAAAATCCTGAACCCCTTGAACTCTTCAAACTACACCAAATGGGTTGCCTGCTGGGGCAATGCGACATCAATAACTGACCGCAAGGAGTGTGTGTACGCTAAGGACATCACTCTGCGCTATCCTGTATATATGCCTTTCGCTGGCAGCAAACTGCGTCTGCGTTTCTCTAACCTTACGGGCACAGAACCTGTGACATTAAGTAAGATAACCATCAGGAGAATGGCAAAGGGAGAAAATTTCATCAACCTTTTGCCACAAACCATTCTCCCTGGCAAGGAGGTTACGAGTGAAGAGGTGGAGTGCAACATTAATGCTGGCGACACCATAGAGGTGAGCATATACCTTGCCGACTGCACACAGATGAACGCAGGAACTCTCATCACTGGTCCGCTATCAAAAGGACAGTATGCCTACGGAGACTTTGCCGAGGCTGACGAACTGCCGCTTGACCTCTCTCGTCACACTAACTGGTTCTATTTCCTGAATACTATCGACATTCTTACCGAGGAGAAGAACCATGCCCTCGTTTGCTATGGTGACTCTATAACGGCACAAAGTTGGCCTGACTATCTCACCTTGCGTGCGCGCGAGAACAATTATAATAATGTGGCTATCATTCGCCGTGCCGTCAGTGGCACACGTATTCTGCGCCAGTATGACTGCATCACCTATCAGGCTTACGGACTGAAGGGCTCTACTCGTTTTCCGATAGAAATGGATGTAGCTGGGGCTTCTGCGGTGATAATACAGCATGGTATCAACGATATAATACACCCTGTGGGCACTGATGTCAACCCCTTCCGCCCCTGGAGTGACATGCCTACACTTGAAGACCTGGAAAAAGGTACAAAGGAGATATATGTTGACTATATACGCAACCACCCTGAACTCAAGCACCTGAAGGTATATAGTGGCACGCTGCTGCCTATTTATGGTTGGCGTACATATAACGAGGAACGCGACAAACTGCGCGTAGCCTTCAACGAATGGCTGAGAACATCTGAAATATTCGACGGATGTGTGGATTTTGATAAGGCTCTATGCGACCCAGACCATCCACTATGCTTTGCTCCTGGTTTTGACTCGGGTGATCATCTGCACCCATCGGAAAAGGCTTACAATGCAATGGCTGGCGCTGTGCCTGCAGAACTTTTACAATAACAAAAAAAGGCTAACGTTCAAAATCGCACGTTAGCCTTTTTGATTCTTATCAATCCTCAGCAACTGCTTCGCTTGACGGGGTATCTTCTTCTGAATTGTACTGTTCACCGTTTGGTTTGCTCTTCTTTGGCTTATTATTGCCAAATGACCACGTAACCGTGAAGTTAAACTTGCGTGAGTGACGCCAGTTCCCACTATATTGCCAGAATGTATCACTACTTGTTTCACTCTTCTGTTTGCGTGAATTAAGCAGATCACGACAGTTCATCGCAATGGTCAGTTTCTTGTTCATGAAACTCTTACGAATTCCGAGATCGATACCATAGTTCGGACGCCGTTCTCCCTGGGTTATCACGCGCTTGGAACGATAGTTTGCCTTCAACTGAACGGAGATGTCATAAGGCAACGTAACATTTGCCTGCACCCGGGCGTTCCATGAGAAACGGCTTTCGCTGTCACCGCTGACCGTTATTTCCTGACCCATCAGCGGGTCGGTAAGTGTATAGTTAAAGGCATTCAACTTGTAATAGAAAGCACTCGCCGTGGTAGTCAGTTCCAGACGCTTGCCTATCTTGTTCTTCAGCGTCATCTCCATACCTGAGTTTATGCGCTTTGAGAGATTCATGTTTGTCTGGAATGTTCTCAGGTCGCCGTCTATCATATATTTTACCGACTGTATCACGTCTGTTGTAGGACGGTAGTATGCCGACAGCAACAGGGAGTGGTTATCCCACGTGTGCAGATAGTTGAACTGGTAGGAGAAACTGAACTCCGGGGTAAGCTGGGGGTTACCGAATGTGACTGTAGATGCGTTGCGCGTGTTCATAAACGAATTAAGCTGACCTCCCCACGGACGGCGCAAGCGGCGTGTCACGTTCACCTGCAACTGGTCACGCTCCGTCAACTGATAGGAAAGGAACAAAGAGGGGAAAAGCTCGAAAAAGTCTTTTTTGAACGGCTGCGCACCCTTCTTGCCAGCCTCACTGCTGCTGCCTGCTGCTTCTGGGTGGTCCTGATAGTAGTCATACGACTCGGTGTTTACCTTCCAGTATTCGCCACGCAGTCCTCCCATCACTCCAAACTTGCCAAATTTCATCGTTATATTGGCGTAGAAAGCATGGGTGTCCATATCATATTTGAAACGGTTGTAGTAATCTACATCTGGGGTCAAGTCACCACCATCGTAGTCATCACTCTTCCATGCCTCCTGCGGAGTATTTTCACGATTAAATCGCGCATTATAGCCTGTCTGCAGCGTGAATTTCTCTGACAGTTTATTCTCATAGTCTAACTTCAGTTCGGTGTTTTTCGTACGCACGTTCATCGGCTTAAACTGGTAGCTCGCCGTCTCCTGCTTAGAAGGGTCACTGTATGTGGTACGATCCTGATAGCGGTTATCATTGTCGGCAGCCCAGCGGTTATGGCTCAGCGTGAAGTCAATGAAGTGAGTATCGCTGAAGTTGTGCTTATAGCCAAACTCCACATTCACCATATTCATATTGTTTCTACCCGTAGTGCTGCGGTGCAGGATGTGGGTCTCCTCTGTTACGAGGTATGGTACAGTGCCCACATAGTTGCCGTAATGGTAGGGAGTGACGGCACGGCTGTTGGTACCGCCGTGCATGAACATGCCTGAGAGCGAGAGGTCATCCTTCTTTGAGGCATGGAAGGTCAAGCCTGCACGGGTAAAGAGAATGTTTCCGCGCTGGTCGGTCACCGCTTCTGAGTTCTGGTAACCTGTCTTCACTCCGCTTGAGAAGAAGTCCTGCTCTGTACGCGCTCCGCTCTCGTCCTCGCGGTGGCGGTATCCTATGCTCACATAGGAATCTATCCACTTGGAACTTGTATTGAGGTTAACACTCGTATTGGCTCCTCCCACGCTGTTGGCACCCACCTGCACCGAACCGTAATAGCCTGCCTTGCGGTCACGCTTCAGTATTATATTGATGATGCCCGAGCTTCCCTCAGCTGAGAACTTTGCCGAAGGATTATCTATCACCTCTATCCTGTCGATGCTTTCAGCAGGTATCTGCTGTAGTATCGTGCCACGATTGTCGCTGGTCAGTCCGCTCGACTTACCGTTTATCCATACCTCCACACTGCTACTGCCTCGCAATGATATATTTCCGTCGTTGTCCACCTCCACTGAGGGTATGTTCTCAAGTGCCTCGGATGCCGATGCTCCTATGTTTGAAAGGTCGTTTGACACATCGTAGGTCTTGCGGTCAACCTCCAGTTTCACAGATGACTGCTGTCCTACCACCGTCACCTCGCTGAGTTGGTTGCCGTCCTCGCCCATGTGCACCTTACCTATATTTACAGTAGAGTTTCCCTTATGCAGATTTACATGCCTTGTTATGCTTTTGTAGCCTACGAACGACATCTGCACGTCATACTTGCCGTAGGGCAGTCCCGATACTGAGAAACCTCCCGACATATCGGTCACGGTGCCCTTTACCACTTTGCTCTGCCCTGCCTTGCTTACCTTCACGGTGACGTATGAGAGAGGTTCCTTGCTCTCCCCGTCCTCCACCTTGCCCTTGATAGTGCCCTGGGCACTCATCGTTATGGCAACGGCAAGCATTGCTATTATACTGATTATCCTGTTCATGTTGTTGTTTTTATAACTGTATAGGGGATTACTCATCAATATCATATGCGTAGTCATAACACTTGTTGAGAATCTCGTTGTAATCATGACAACGCTCTAGGTCTGTCAATGCCGACTTGAGAAACCCCTTTCCAAGCACCTGTTTCTTGCTTACCGGCTTAAACAGCGTGTATGTCCTCAGGCGATAATATTGGCTGTACCTATCCTCCTCATTGTAGCCCTTAGGCACTTTCTTCAGTGTTCCGTCCCACGGCAGGGTGTAGTCTTTACATGCCTCCACCGCGTTATGGAAACGCTCGCCTTCAAGCATTATTTCCTCCCTGATGCTCTGAACCACCTCCTTTGAGGGGTTATACAGTCCTGCGGCAAGAAAATACTCCCCCGCGTCGGGCTGTATGTGTATGTAGTAGCCTGCCATGCCCGACTTCTTCCCTTTCGGACACACATACACTCCCATCCAAGTCTTGTAAGGACGCTTGTCGAGCGAGAATCTTGTATCACGGTAAATGCGGTAGGTGATGTCCCTAAGCTGCAGTCCGTGCACCCGGGAGTCAAATGCCTCCACACCGTGCATGAAATCTATGGCAAACTCATCAAACTGCTTCTTCACAGCAAGGTATTCGTCCTTGTGGGCATCAAACCAAGTCTTGTTATTATTCTCTGAAAGTCTCTGTAGAAAATCTATTGTCTCTTTCATTCTTTAGTACGTAAAGTGCCTTACTGCTTGGGGTAGCCTACAGGGTTATTGAGTATAGGCAGCTGGTTGTCGGTCAGTTTGAGTGCCTGCTTCAGTGCAGTCTTGTCCATCGTTGCGCGTGGCACGGTAACAAGGTTGGCAGCGGCGCAATACAGGCATATATTCTGTGAAACGTAGCCTGCGTCCATGTTGGCAAGCGGTTCTGACTTGCTGCGGTCTGATGACAAACGTGCTGGGAAGCGTGACAGGTCTGCTATCAGCACGAGGAACACAGGAGCCTTAACCTGCTGGTTGCCTGCTACGGCTGGGCGGATGTCTTCGGTAGTTATACGCTGTAGCTGGTTCTGCCTTGCATCGTAAAGGTAGGCACCGTTTTCCATACAAACATATACATCTATGTCCTGGGCATTTACGGCTGACGGAGCTGTACGCTTGCCATTCTCACGGTTAACGCCGTTAGCAGCCCACAGTAGTGACGAGAGGTCTTCAAGCGAGAGTTGCTCGTCGGCAAACTCACGCCCTGACTGACGGTTGCCGAATGCCTGCATCAGAGTGGCAGGGAGAGTCTTGTCTGCCTCCTTCAGTGTTATCACGTTGCCGTCAGGTATTACCGTGACGGTCTTCTCTACATTTGCCCCTTTTGTGTCCTTTGCATTAGCACATGCAGTAAACGACATAGCGCATGCTACGCTTACGATAAGTGTTGATAATGTCCTTTTCATTTCCTTTTTTGTTTTTGTGTTGTTAATATGTTACTTGCCTTCGTTTATCATTTGCCACTCTCGTGGAGTGAAGTCGGCTGTGGACGCTTGCCACTGCGGGTCGGGCATATACCACCAAAGGCTGGAAAAATACTTCTGAAGTTTCTTATCTTTGAACACGTAGCCTCTGTTGGCATAAGGCAGATTGCGCAGAACCCTCTTGTTAGGTTTCTTATCCATAAAACCCCAGAAGACAAAGTGTTGTCCACGATCATAGTATTCACCAAGTTTACTATGGTCACCATAAAGAATATCAGCAGCGGTGAAGTTGATGTTGTCACGGGGAATAAAATTCTTAGAGTGCCAAACGAGAGTTGCATTGCGCAGTGCCACTTCAAGCAGTTCTCCGTCATAGCGTTGTTTCACTTTGCGCATCTTACCTGTGCCTTCTATCTTAAAAGAAGCAGAGGTGAAGAGAGAGTCGTTGAAACAGAAGTGCTTAGTAGTGTTTTCTGCCTTTATACGAAGGGTGAAGTCGTCTATCTGCTTGTTTTGCCAACGCATGGCAGGTTTGAGCCAATAAGGAACCTCGAAAGCGCGCCACACTCCGTATGACATACGATAACGATAGGTATGGTGGATAGTGTTCAATCCCTCATGGAAAGGGGCCTCAAAATAAT
>Ga0326511_10002307_pt1 | contig 15564 bp, 25 predicted proteins | sample 0_2496_0518_D_FD_203701 | JGI IMG/M metagenome (GOLD analysis project Ga0326511, IMG submission 203701) | Bovine rumen microbial communities from UC Davis, California, United States - 0_2496_0518 | ecosystem: Host-associated > Mammals > Digestive system > Stomach > Rumen | place: USA...
TACTAAAAGCCTCATCTCTAACCCCATCACTTACTTAATATTTGGTGGACAAGGCTCAGTATACGTATCAAAACTCGAATACTGCCCAGCTAAGAAGCAAGTAAAACTACTATCTGAACCAAAAGAAACTTATCAGGGTCCAGTTACAGTAGGAGATTTACTTAATTTCCTTCCTAAAGATACCGAAATCCTCATAGAGGGATATCCTGGAGATGATACTACACCCTTACAATGGGAAACCCCAGACAATGTAGAATACCTTGATGGTACTATAGATTTCCAAAGACTTCTCTCAGATGAGGAACATAAAGTCTTACATGATGCCAGGGAGGAACTCTATGGGATCATGGAGACACTAAGGAATCAGGATATACCTGATGAAGAGATCAAGAAAATATTCACAACAGTAATCAAAGACATATAATATGCGAATCACTAGAGAAGACTACCAGGCATTCTTAAAACAAATGCGACGCTATGGTCATATGAGTAATCCTACTGAGGTGGATATGGCCATAGCCAATAATAACAAGGATATCCACCAAGCATTCATAGGTACTAACATCAAAGCCATAGAAATATGAACGAAAGGTACAGATTATCATCACATGGACCCATATACTACATCGCAGAATGGGTACCATTCGGAATATCAGGAGAAAAGGGATTCTGGCAACAAATCTCTCCTCAGTACTTCCGAAAAGGCAATGCCTTACGCTACGCAAAACAAAACAACATAACATTAGAGAACAACTAATATGAAAGCAAAGTACATCGACAAAACATTCCCAATCACACTCCAGGATCTCATAGACCTGGCTAAGTCAGAAAACCTAGATCCAAAGGATCTCAAGTTAATCATGAACAGTAATCAAGTTGATCTGGCATCATACGTACAATGTGCATTACTAAATCCAGATTGCGGGGATATCTCTATTGAACTATACATCTCAGCTGAGGATGGTCTCCATGAAGACATATCACTAAAAACAAAACCAAAATCACCTCTGAAACAAAATAAAATACATAAAGCCGAAGCCGAAGATGGTCTTCACGAAGATATATCACTTAAAAACAAATAAACCTCATGGAATACAGTAGAATAAACCAAGCCCAAGAATATCTCAAAGAAATAAGGGACCTAGTAGATAACCCAGATATACGTATCACTACTGACTTCGACTTAGATTCTTTATTTAAGGCTAAGAATTACATCCAGTCTTTCATCCAAAAACAACAGTAATTATGGACAAGTACACTAAGAAATACATAAGGCTCATAAAACAAACTAAGTCTGACCAAGAGCTATCAGACATCATAGATAAAATCTATACCGATGGATTCGATGATGGAGAACAATCCATAGAAACCCCTCAAGTTAAAGAACCAGATAAAGAAACCGAGAATCACTATCAGAAAGAACTCCATACCTTAATCGAAAATATGGAATCCGATGGATTATCATGCGTTAACATAATATCCATCCTCAAAAAAGGAAGTAAAGGTTATCTCTAATCCACTAACAATCAAAAAGATCCCAGCCTAACAAACTGGGATCTAATCGTGTAAAATAACCAAACGCCCCCGCCCAAAAAACAAAGAAATTTATAAAACCAACCACATAACCTAAATCATATTATATATCATATACATATAACTAATAATATAACCTACTTACCTTCCTTTTGGGCATTACCTGATAGGTAATCAATTATAGGTATCAAACGTAGATCTACTCTATCGCTGATCCACATTCAGACTCAGAAATCATAAATCAAAGTACAAGACAGTCTCGCTGGGGGTTCACTAAGGCAATTCAATTTGGGGTACCTAGAGGAGTGGGGTCACTATGCCCCACCAGGCCCCAAAACCTATCTGTAGTGGTACCCCAAGGCTAATCCATGTAAGGCCTAACTTAGCTATCTGGCCTAACTAAGATACTACAATAGAAGCTAAGAGTCAATAAGGCCCCTAACCATATCCTAATTGCCTTAATCACAAAGCCAGTTGGCCGCTTTATTATATATTATATATAATATAATAAGTGGGTTGGGGTCTAGGATTTAGGCAATTAGGAAGGCCTTAAATCTCTAAATCCTTATCACAAATAAGGCAACCATACAGGTAATATCCTAAGCGGACTATGTGTGCCTTTTAGGCCCCAGGATTACCTACCATCATAGTAAATATCCAACTAATTAACCCTATAAATACTAGTTAACTAAAAAAGAAACTCTAGAAGAATACCATTTAATCTTCCAGCTAAGCGTCAATATAGTCTACATAGATGTCTGGCCATTCAGACAGATTGAAGATAAAATCCTAAGCTCTCTGGCCCCACTTCTTTGGAGATAATAGGCCTTTCGGATCTCTGGCCCCAGGAAATTGCCCTAAATATAAAAGGCCATGAGGATCTCAAAGTACCTAAGAAAATATAAAAATAAAGATAAAATAATTTTGAGATTTAAAAAATTATTTGTACCTTTGCAAAAGATAAAAAAGTATAACATCCCAAAACATCCAAGCTTATGCAAACAATTAACATTAACACAGACCTTCTTCAGGTTCTCAATTCAATTCAAGATTACCTAATCTTTAACTGTAATAGAGATGAGGGTTATCAAATCACTAAGTTCAAACAGAATTATGAGGATGAATCCTCAATTTACCTTATAACCTATGGTATTAATCGACATGAGGAAGATTATCTTATAGAACTTTCTAAGAATATAGCTAAACAACTTCCTCGGGAAATACAGGAGGCTTTCATTAAAGAAGAACATCTCATACTTATAAATGGTACTGCTGATACTTTAGCTATTCACTTTAATGATTCTACAATAACTCTTATACTTCATTGCACAGGACAATATTAAAAGGTAATGGAGGGACTAACCATCCCTCCCTTAATAAATTCATTGTTATGGTACACTACAACATTTCTTACAATTACTTAGATCCTAATGATCAGGTAACTAAACCCTTTAATTATCAAACCGATGAACATAATTTTAGGGCAGCCTTTAATGCTATTCTCTATACTGCTATTAATGGCATCATGGAAATATCTAATCTTACAATCACTAAAAATCACTAAGTCATGAACCAAACCATCACTTCGGATTTCGTTAAGAAGCTTACAGAATTATTTGCTTCTCATCTCATTAGTTTGATCTATACCAAAGTACCCCATGCTTTGTACATCGATAAGCCTAACTTTGGATCGGAGCTAATCCAAGAATCGGAATACTTCCAACAAATGGCAAAGGAGCTAATCCTAGATCACCTTGCTGAACCCGGAGCCCATACAGTTATTTCCATCTCAGTTAAGGCTCAGAAGTTGGCATTCTATACCCAGGACCAATGGGAACGGCATCCATTCTTCGATTGCTCTAATATCACCTACCTACATTATCAATTTGAAACCCATCTAGTAACTTTAGCAATTCGATGAATATCCAACCATACCAGTAATATTAATTAGCTAGCTATTTACCTTAAAGGTCGCCAGCATCCAGCCCGCCAAGTTTGAGTCCAGCTTTATTTCCGATAACCTTACCTCGGATTTGGGCTGGGCTTATCCTTGTGAATAACTTGACCTAAATCTCTAATCACCAACCAATTAAGTCCGTCTGGCCGATTTTATTATGGCAATTATAAATGTCCATCTGGCCCCAATGTTGTAGGGAATTATGGTCGGCTGGCCCCAACCCAATATTATAAATCTGGCCATCATACCAGTATTATGAGATAGCGGACAACGCCTGGGTGGGGATATAGTGGGGATTTTATTCAAAATTTTTAATTTTTGAAAATTGCACTGAAAATTTAATTTTTATTTTTTCACAAAATTTTTATTTTATTTTTTGATATCTGGCACAAAATTTGTATAAAATAAATAATGTACGCACAATAAAAATAATTTTTAAATTACAAAATTTTTAAATAATTATTTTTAGTGATTTTTTAATTTTTTGATTTAAATCAATTAAATAATATTTTTCTAAAAATAATTTTATTTTTTCTTGTATAATTAAAAAATAGTCCGTACCTTTGCAGTACAAAATTAAAAAAAGAGTTCTTTGACATACTGAAACAAAAACAAAAGGTTTATTTAAATAGGTTTATTTTTTCCTACCTTATTTATATAAATAATCTGAATATAACAGAAATAAATAAAATAAAAAATACAAAATCTATCTTATTTTAAAATTCTGAAAAATGAAAAATTCAGCATTAAAAAATTTGCTTAATTTAGCAAATGAAAGCGGTGCAATTAAAAGCACTGAAACAACAAAAAGTAACATTTATAAGGAATGTTATTTTGAGGGTGTAACAGACGAAAAAGAAGAGAAAAAAATTCGTCGTACTTTGCGCAATATTGCAATTAATTTTTTATCCTTACTTGCAAATGCAAAAGATAAAAAAGAATTTGCAGCAAATTACGCAAAATTCGAGAAATTTTTTGCAGAAACATACATTTGCGAAAAAGTAGATTTTTCTGTTTTTGATACTTTGCGCAAAGATAGCGCAAAGAAAACTTTGCAGGGTGCAATTAGTAATTTTGAAAAGTACAATAAATAATAATTATTTGGGGTGCAATTTGCACCCCAAATTTTTTATTTAATGTTATGGACAAAATAAAAAAGTTAGTACGTTATATTTCTAAATATGGAAAATGTACTAAACCATTTGCAGCAAAATTTTTGCTTGCTATCTTTGAGAAAAACGAATTTTTTGCACTACCTGATGAAAAGCAAGAAATTATAATAAATAACTTAATTTCTTACTTTGATACGTTAATTATTTCTTTTGATAGTACAGGGATAATCCCAAATAAACAAAATAAGCATATAAGCGAAAAAGAAATATTTAGACATATAGAAATTAAAACTTTTGATTTGGTACAATTAAAAGATAACTTAAAAAAATACTAATAAATTAAGGTTGCAAGAAATTGCAACCTTTTTTTTTGTTATTACTTTATTTATATTATGAAAAAATGAAAAACGCAAAAATCAATTTTAAGCACATAAAATTTTAATTATGATAGTGTACCTTATTTTTATTTTCTATGCAATTTGAGACACGCCACCGTTCCCCCGTTTGGATACGACATCCTTACCATACGTGATAAAGGGCTTCCCACACAAGCACCAGGACACAGGCACACACAACACTCCTTATATATTATTTCGAAAAACACACAAAAGAAAGCCCAGGCAGCAAACAACTACCTGGACCTCCTATACGTATTAAGGGCTTCCTAGTCTACCTTTGCCATATCCTCCATTTCAGCCTTCTTAACGGCACTTAAACAATGATCCTTTTCCATCTTCTCATATAAAATCCATGAACACCGTCTCTCTCTTCCCCTCAAACTCCTTTTCTATCTTCTTGTTCTTTAACTTTGCGAAAAGCCAAGGACACCAATGCATATATTTCGGCCAACAAACGGAACAATGCCGCTCTATATATTCTATGTTGTTGTAAGAGGGGAATTCATAGTCTTGCTGCCAGTCCATTACACGTTGTCCTCCCATAAAGGTGAGATGTGGGAATTCTCTCACTGCCCATTCGCAGAACCATGCAAAATGAGCTTGGGCGCTATGTTTCGCCTGATGCTTGTTCCGCACCTCATGGAGAAGCCTGATGAACACTCTCTCCCCCGAAACATCTGCCTCTCCGTCTAACCACTCAAGAATTGTTTGTATTACTGTAAAATCCTCTACATATTCAAATGCATTATGAGCTATTACGTACTCTCCTCTCTTGTTTTTTCTTACACGCAGGTCAAACACCCTTACGCCATCACGGAACTGCTCCCATAGTGTTTTGCTCTGGCACTTCCCCACGAAAGCGAATGGGCGCAACCACCATCGCAGCGGAGTAGTGTAAGAAAACGTATTGTGTGATGCTTTAATCATTTTTTCTTTTTTTATTTTTATTATATCCAATCCTTCCTTCAACAACCTCCCAAGTACCCATCAATATATACATAATATCACTAGTGTATTCAATCCTATATACCTTACCGTATATATTATTAAACCCATAATATTTTGCCAAAACCTTAAACAAATATTTCTCTATATCAAGGTCTTCTTCAAGACTTAAATATAAAAGGTACATATGATTTTCTAAGTCAGTTAACTTCCAATTAACTAGAAACTCCGTAGGCAACCCATCAGGATCACCTTCTACTATCTTATATACAAATAAATATCTTACCAATACCTTATCATCGATATTTACCTTATGAGTTCCTTTTAGGAACATCCCCATCCCTATGAAGAGTAGAAATATCATCATACCTACAAAAAGTATAATGACAAGTGTAATCAAAAACCAAATCATAAATTAAAGTCTTTATCGAATTCTGCTTCGTATTTCTTAACCAAATTTCCCCACCAATCGAAGAAAGCCTTTACTGTAGGATCCTCTCTATCTTCACCATAAATATCGAACCGATGTCCAGATTTTCTGATACCAAATTCGAAGAAATCGTAAGGTCCCATTCTATGGCATCCTCCACTTACCTGACCTCTGGTCCTGGTCATAGCAGTATACTCAATGTAAGCCTTAGTAACATATAACCTGATCTCAAGGGCATTTCTTAGGTGATCATGAATCCTACCTATTATTTCTGGGCTACCTACATATTCAGTATCCCAATGACCAAATCCAGCAGGGATATAATCTAGGTCTTCACTACTGTAAACCCTTGTTACTATCTGTAACTTCTTTGGCTTGGTAGTATCTACCTTTCTTTTAGGCCAATCTTCAGCCATAATCCTTAAGTGTCTAACATATAGGATGTTAAGGATAATACCTACTACCACACCCAATACAAAATAACCACCTTCTATCATTTCTTTACCTCCTTATTTAATTTAGTGATAATCTTATCGAATAGGAACCTAAGCTCGTTATCGGCTTTAAACTTATACCTTATAGATTTTAGGATTTCGATATCTAACCTAATTTTCTCATTTTCAAGGTCAGGTTTCTTCTCCTCTTTAATATATGGAGTAAATCTACCTATCTTCTTACCTCTTCTGTTTGCCATATTTAATCATCATCTAAACGGTTAATCTGACTGGCTATATAGTAGGCTAGGTCCTTATCGGTATAGTAATCGTAGGTTTTCCTAGCCCCTACCTTAAATTCTCTATATGTAACCTTATAGGCTGGTTTCCCTACCCCAGGTTGATCAACAACTGGTATAGTGATTTCTTCTACTTCTGCGTCACACATAATCCTTATATTTTAAGCCAATAATTTAATATACCTTCTACTATAGTTCTCTCTATAAGCATATAGCCTACATCTCCTGTGAGGACCTTAAGATCTTCCTGGTTGTCCATAAATAGGTTCTCTACCAATACTGCAGGACACTTAGTCTTGGTAAGTACAAAGAACTTAGCTTCCTTATCTGGATCTCCATCTGACCAATCTGATCTCATAGTGGTCAAATCTCCAAGATAATTCTTAGCAGCATTCCACATACAGGTTGCCAATATATCGGATTTGGTTTTACCTGGAGAGGTATATATCTCCCAACCTCTTGCTTTCATCCATTGCCCATTACCTGATGCGTTATTATGAAGGCTAACGTAAATTACATTATCCTTACCATATTGCTTCACCAATTCATTTACCTTCTTAACTCGGAAATTAAGTTCTGCCCTTTGCTGATCCTCCCAATTATTCGGGAATGCTTTAATATTAATGCCGTCTGGGGCAAGCCCAGGGTAATCTACTAGAGAAATAAACCCATAACTCTGCATAGTTACTGCTAGATCTTTTGCAAGTTCTCTAGAGAATACTGCCTCTTGGAAGCTTTTGTCTGGAGAGAGTTTCCCTGGAATCCAGGGATTCTCCAGATGGGCTGTACCGAATACTACTACCTTATTCATCTACATTACCTTTTAGTGAGTTAATACAATCCTTGACGATATAAAATGGATATATGACCCAGATTTTCAAGAATCCTAATATAAAGCCCTGTTGCATTGCCATATAGGCAGTTGCATTATTGTCTTTATGTAACCAGAATGCTATAGCAGTTCTAAGTGCTGGGATAAAAGCTACGCCATATACTAGGGCTGTGATTGACCAAAATATGTGATTCATTTTCCTATAAATTTTTCGATTACACTTCTAAATTCCTTAAGCCAACCCTGATCTGTGATAAGGTCCTTGCTTTCTATTTCTCTCTTGATATTCGATGTTAGGTTAACCAGTTGAACCTTATTAATATAGGCTTCATAAATTTTAAAACCTTCACTACCTGGTTCATATAGGTAAGCCTTATCATCTGATCTTATTCCAGCCCTTTTAAAGTAACCCTTCTTAAGGACTTCCCGATTTAATACTATGCCATTAGCTAAGGTGGCAGTTCCATTCTTCTTGTCTATGCTAACTACCTTAGATTTATCAACTAGTAGCGAAGTTACATAGACAACTTCCATTTCTGGTTTAAGCTTTGTCATTGTCGTTGTTGTTTAAAAGTTTATATTAAATTTTTATTACTTTGCAAAAATACATATTTTATTTTATATATGCAAATTTTTAATAACCAATTCTATGTTCGATTTCGGTTTGTTGAGTGAAAAGTCCATAGTGGTTATATGGTAGGTTATCCAGTATTCCATAGATAAGGTTATCTAGGTATTCCTTCGATTTATTTTCAATAGGAAATTTATTATGGAGTTCCGAATAGAAACTGGATTCCTTTAAGATTGTGGCAATAGGACCGTGCCATTCGATTATTACCTTATACATACATTTTGATTTATAATATTATTGCAATTACAAATAGAACCAAGCTAAGAATTTAGAGAACTGTTACGGGCAATACCCATACGTCTAGTAATATAACCATATTAATCAGTAAAAACTATGGCAGCTAACGAAAAACAAATGGCCTTTGCAAAAAGGGTCTATCAAGCAGCAAAGGGTGGAGAAATTCACCCGTTATTTGTAACAGCTCAAGCAGTTTTGGAAACAGGCTGGGGAGCTCATGTTATTGGAGAAAATAACATCTTTGGTATTACTAAAGGTTCATGGGAAGGTCCAGTAGATATGGTAGAAACCCATGAATATTTTTTTCATGATCGTAAGACTCTATCGCCTCCTGATAAGATTCTCAGGAAGATAAAGTTAACCCCTGGAAGATGGCAATATAAAGTAGTCAGAGCTTTTCGTCATTATGATACTCTAAAAGAGTGCTTGGATGATCATCTGGCTATCTTTAAAAAGCCTATGTATAGTGATGCTTGGGAATATAGGGACAATCCGCTTATGTTTGCACTAAAGATTACAGATAATAACAAAGCAAAGTATGCTACATCACCTGACTATTACAGGAGCTTGAGAAATGTAATCATAACCTTAGGTGCAAAAGAAGCTTGGTTGAACCAGGAAGAAGCTAAAGAAGAAGTAGAAAATGAGAATAGTTGAAAATTGCTTAATTCCATTTAAGGGTTACTTAGCAATTAACTTGTTCGGAGTAGTATTTACAAGGAACAAAGAGAAGTTTTTGCTTAACCAAAAGAAATTAAGACACGAATATACCCATACACTTCAGTATAAAGAACTGTGGTATGTTGGTTTTCTTCCTGTATACTTCTGGTATTGGTTAAGGTGTTTAATAAAATATCGTAACTTAAATAAAGCTTACAATATGAATCCACTTGAACAAGAAGCTTATGATAATGAAGGTATAGAAGAGTATAATAAACATCGTGAAAAATTCGCTTGGAGAGCATACGTTAAGATACTAAAAGACTGATTATAATGAAAAAAACTAGAGTGTTAGGGGTTGCAGGAGGCGGTGGTGCTCTCCTGCACCCATTTTTAATGGATAAAAACTACCAAATTTTAGGTAACGTTGAGCCTAGACCTGTATTTTATACTAAAGATTTAGAAAATTGGAGATTAAATTTTGGAGATATCCCGTTTCAAAGGGATCTTATCTTAGGTATCAAGCGGCCAAATATCATAGTAGGCTCTCCAGATTGTGGTGCAAGCTCTACAATGAGGCTTTCAAAGGTAAAAGAATTAGGAAACCCAGAGAAAAATAAGTCAATAAATCTGGTAGTTGAGTCAATATTGTACTATAAACCGGAGCTTTTCCTGTTGGAAAATGTACCAAAGCTCCTAACTTTGGTATCAGAAGAGGCTTGGCAAGATACTTTTAAGGACTACAAACTGGTATTTCACGTACATTCCATGACTGATCTCGGTAATTCTCAGGCTTCACGGAAGAGGTTACTAATTATTGGAGTTAAAAAAGGTAATTCTAAGTTTAAACTTAAACAATTTAAACATATATTCCAAGTAAACACTCCAAAAGTTTCTAGAAATTTACTGGAGGCAGCCTATTTTAAAGGAAATAATACCAATTATATGCCGCCAAAAAATAAAACTTTGGCGATGTATGATTATAGAAAATTACCAGAGAAAAAGAACCTGACAGTAAAGGAAATTCATCATCTTTGGAAGCACGATTTCAAGAATGAAAGAAAATGGCCAATAAAAAGTAAGAAAATGGCTACTTTACCTGGTGTTTACAAGTTGGATTCTGACCTTCCACCGTTAACTGTTAGGCCTGCAGATAGGCAATTTAGACCAGACGGGTGGCCATTAGGTATAGAAGACTTCAGGAATATCATGGGTTTTCCTAAGAGTTTTAAAATTTACTTCGATGAAGATAATCCTATCTACTGGTTGAATAAGGCCAGGAATATATTTGCAAAGGGTGCTTGTTACGAAGTAGGTATTTGGTTCAAATCTTGTATTGAAAACAACTAACTTCCCTTGCGCATACGCATATACACGCAAAATATAGCTAAAGCTATTAGTATATACTATATCTTATAGGATATTTTTAAGCTAAAGCTTAAAAAAGTTCGTAGTTTTATAAATAAAACTACTCACTGCGTACGTATATATGCGCGAGAGAGATTAAAACTTTTTACCATGAAGTATAAAGTAACTACCTTCTTACTATTGGGATTAGCCATACTATTAGGAATTGGGTATCTCCATACTAAGTATAAGTTATCCCAAGCATTAAAACAAGAAACAGTAATTGGTAAGACTGATACAGTATACATATCAAAACCCTTTAAGTATCAGAAAGAGTATTCAACTAAGGTACTACCAAATTACGTTTTCTTATATGGCAATGTATGGAAAGACAGTACTACTGTTAACATAAACCCAGACTCTGTAACAAAGAAAGATTCTATAGTTCAGATACTACTAAGTAAACATGACTTATCTATGTCTTTCTTCAATACAGATCTTAACGCTTTCTTAAAGAAAGACTTCAAGTTAGATCTAAACAATTTCGAATACAACTGGATAAATGGGCAATTAACACAAAAGAAAGTAAGGTTTAAACCTGAACTACATCCATACGTATATACCAAATTTAGACCCTTCCATACATTCACTGACATAGGTTTAGGGTTATCACTCAAGACTCATAACCTCCAATATAAACTGGGATTCAATGGATATTATTATCCGAGCCTAAATAAACCATTAGGTATAGATCTCGAGTTTTCAATAACCTATAACTTAGAGTAAAATGGCAAAGAAGATAGAAACTCCTAGCACTCTTAATCGTGAGGAATTAAAAAACCTTGCTAGGGTAGCAAACGATGTTTTCTTCTTCAGCACCTTCTGTTATGTAATACATCCGGTAAGAGGTAAAACTCACTTTTACCTATATCCATACCAGAAAGCAGTACTATACCAGTTTATCTTACAAAGGTTCAACATTATCCTGAAGTTTAGACAGGCTGGTATCACAGAATTAATTTCTATGTACTGTCTCTGGTTAGCAATGTTCCATGATAACAAGAAGATCAACATCATCTCTATTAAAGATACCGTTGCTAAGAAGGTACTTAGGAAAATCAAGTACATGTACAAGAACCTTCCTTGGTATATGCAAACTCCCATCGTTAATGGCCGTCCCGGAGAGTTCGGTTCTGCTTCCACTATGGAGTTCAGTAATGGTTCTTTAATTGAGTCAATACCTACTTCTCCAGAGGCTGGTCGTTCAGAAGCCTTAACCTTGCTTGTGATAGACGAGGCAGCTATGGTCCGTTGGGCCGGGCAAATATGGGCTGCAGCTCTCCCAACTCTATCTACCGGTGGATCAGCCATTGTGAACTCCACTCCTCTGGGTATGGGTAACTTCTACCATTCAACTTGGGTAGATGCTATGGCTCATGCAAACGAATTCAATCCACTACGATTGTATTGGAGGATGCACCCGGAACGAGACGACAAATGGTATCAGACCATGTCCAAGAACTTGGGTGCTCGTCGTACTGCACAAGAGATTGATGGTGACTTCTTGGGATCTGGAAATACGGTATTCGACCTAACAGACATCAAGGCTATAGAGGATTGTTTAACCGACTATCCACCATTGATAAAGAGAATGAATGGACAGTATCGTCAGTACAACAAACCAGTAAGAGATACAGAATATTTTATTGGTGCTGATGTTTCTACAGGACGTTCTACTGACTATTCTTCTTTTACATGTATGGACAAGAACGGAGAAGAACAAGTTGTTTATAAAGGTCGCATTCCGGTAGATAAGTATGCCCAACTCTTGGGCGATACAGGTAAACTATTTAATTATGCTCTCCTTGCTCCAGAGTCCAACGATGTGGGATTAGCAGTTACATCAAAACTCCAAACCGAAGGTTATCCACGTCTGTATTATTACCAAAAGATGCTGAAGAAGAAAGGAAAGCATAAACCTGAGATGGATGCTTCTCCAGGTTGGCTTACCACTACAAAGAACCGAACATTAATCATTGAGGGTCTGGAAGAGGATGTTCGTGAAGAGAACATTATCATAAAGGATCCATTCTTTGTACAAGAGGCTTACACCTTCATATATGATTCCTTAGGAAGACCAGTTGCTATGGGTAAGCATCGACTAAATACCCAAGCTGCAGATGAAGGTGATGATGATCTGGTATATGCAGATGATGATATATTCGGTAAAGCCATCTGTAATCATATTCGAAAGAGTAAAACAAACATAGTAGTACAACCCAGATGAATATTAACGACCTTGCATTTTGGAGGAAGAAACCAAAATCTCCTCCACTTCCGGAAACCAACCGGGAGGCATCAAAACCAAAGGTATCATCTATATCACCTGGTCGTGTATCTGTCCCGGAAGATCAAACTGATTTTACCTCTACTCTACATGGACTAACTCAAGTAGTGACTCCATCCTTTAGAGTAGAGGTTATCCAGTTGATTAGGAAGCTTTATAAAGTAAATCCCGATATGGCTATAGCCATTCAGGAAACTTTTAAGCTTGCTAATACTGGGCATCAGGTTACTTTCCCGAATAATACAGATCAGGAAGCAGAGAAGATGAGAGAACACCTTAAAGAAGCTACTAAGAGGTGGTCTAACTATTCTGCCGGTATAGATGGCTTAGTAAATAAGATGATAGTCCAACTATTTGTTGGAGGTGCTATCTCAGTAGAAGGTGTACCTAACAATGATTTGGATGGTTTATCTACAATCCTGTTCTTAAAACCAGACAACATTAGGTTCAAACGAGAAAACAACGGTGTCTATCAACCTTATCAGAAAAACGATAATTTCATGGTAAAGAACGTTGACTATGTCAAGCTCAATACCGAGACTTACGTTTATGCTGGTATGTACAATGATACCGATGAACCTTACGGAATGCCACCGTTTATGTCATCACTTGACTCTATCAAGGGCCAACATGATATGATGACTAACTTCAAGCAGATCATGGAACAAATGGGATTCCTTGGATTCCTTACTGCTAAGATGCAGAAACCAGATCAGCAAGCTAACGAGGGACTAAAGGCTTATGAAGCTAGGCTCAATAGAAACCTCGAACAGCTAAAAAGAAATCTGAAAGATGGCATGAAGGATGGTTTGGTAACTGGTTATATAGATGACCATGAGTTTGAGATGACTTCTACTACTAAGGATTTAGGTAGCGCTGATAAGCTATGGAATCTCAATCAGCAAAGAGTAGCTAATGGTCTCGGTATTAATGGTAATATCATTGGTGTAAGTGGAGCTAATACTGAAGGAGGTATGGGTATTATTCTTTCTAAGATGATCTCACAGCTTCGTAACATACAGATGATAGTATCTTATGTTCTTGAATTCCTTTATAGCTTAGAGCTACGTCTAGCGGGCTTTAATAATAAGGGTATAAAGATTACTTGGGCTACTTCTACTATTGCTGATGATGTTAAGGTTCAGCAAGCTCTACAATATAAGATCTCTAATCTCAACTCACTCTATCGTGATGGTATCATAGGTCAATCCCAGTATGCTTGGGAGATGGGGTATGATTCTCCTGACCAGGATAAGCCAAGAGTTGATCCAGAAGATCAAGCTGGTGTAAAGAAGGACGGTAATTACAGTCCAGATGATCCTGCTAAGAAGAAGAAAGACCAAGACAATGAGAATAAATCTGCTCGTAGAACAAGAGATAAGTCAAACCCGAACCCCAAAAGAGGGGATCAAAAAACAAATCCAAGGTAAATGCCACCAGTAATTTTACACAAGAACAAGGCTCAGGTTGATTCCCTTATAATCGGCCAGGGCCACACGATTCTTACTGGTTATGTACCACAGCAAATAGGTGCTCAGGAGTTTAATGAGAAATTCTATGAGTGGCACAAACCAACAGAGGAATCCATTCAACAGCTCGGCTTATTTGGTGGTAATATTAATTACCATACATATTACCCGGAGCTCACAGAGGAAGACTTGAAACCAAAGGAGAATGAATTTATAGAGCCTGTCTTTAGACTCTTGTCTGCAACCATAGTATCTAAAAACTGGATGCCTACAGACTTTAGTAAAGGCAATGTTCTTAAAAATTCAATGAAGTTACTCCTTGGCCAAACCGTTAACTGTGATCACGAAACCGATATTGGTAATGCTATTGGTGCAGTATCTAAGGTTATGTGGCAAGAGGCCTATAAGGATGGTAACGTATTCGTCCCAGCTGGTATCAATGGAGTACTAAAGATTGATGGTAAAGCTAATCCAAGAATTGCTAGAGGCATTCTTATGGATCCCCCTTCTATCCACAGTAACTCAGTAACAGTACAATTCGTTTGGGACAAGTCTCACCCAGAGATGTCAGATCAGGACTTCTGGGAAAAGATTGGTACTTACGATTCTAAGGGTGTTATGATCCGTAGGGTTGTTACCAATATCGTTAGATATCTGGAAACATCTCTTGTATCACACGGTGCTGATGCTTATGCTCAGAAGATTGGTACTGATGGTAAGATAGTTAATCCTGGTTTTGCTAACAGAACTTGGAATAGTTACTCTGAATATCAGAAGGAATCTCCAAAAGTATATGCTTTCCAAGACCTGAAGGAGCTTGGGACACAAGACGAAAATAATAACAATACTCAATCCCTTAGTAATAAGGAAACAAATATTAGTGAACCTCAAAAAAGTAAGAACATGAATCAAGAACTTAAAGAATTTCTTGAG
>Ga0326511_10002309_pt1 | contig 15563 bp, 17 predicted proteins | sample 0_2496_0518_D_FD_203701 | JGI IMG/M metagenome (GOLD analysis project Ga0326511, IMG submission 203701) | Bovine rumen microbial communities from UC Davis, California, United States - 0_2496_0518 | ecosystem: Host-associated > Mammals > Digestive system > Stomach > Rumen | place: USA...
ACTGTGCGCATGCTCGAATGTATGGAGAAGTCAGGCCGCGCCGCCGCGTGGTTTGGCGAGACTGCGAATTGAGGTGATTGAATGGCGAGGAAAACGAAATCCGCCCGGCATGGCCGGGACGCGCCCGCGCGGCGCTCGGTGCCCGCGTCCGGCGTGGCGCTGGTTGCGCCGGATGCCTGGCGCGCGCTCTGCGCGGAGGGCTACCGGCCCGTCACGCAGTGCCCGGAGGTGCAGATGTGCGTCGGCGTGTACGCCGATCTCATCGCGTCCATGACGCTCAGGCTCATGCGCAACACGCCGGAGGGCGATGTGCGTGTGAAGAACGAGCTGTCGCGGCGGCTGGACATCGCGCCCAACCCGGTCATGACGCGGCAGCAGCTCATGGCCGTCATCGTGCGCGCGCTGATGGAGGGCGGCAACCAGGTCACCGTACCGACCTACCGGGACGGCTACCTGGAGAAGCTGACGCCGCTCCCGCCGTCCGAGGTGTCTCTCGTCGGCGACGGCGTGACCGTGGACGGCTACCGCGTGCTCTGGCAGGGCCGCGAATACCGCCCGGACGAGGTGCTCCACTTTGTGCTGAATCCCGATCCTGCCCAGCCGTGGCGCGGCCAGGGCTACGGCACGAGCCTGCGCGACGTGGTGCGCTCCATCCGCCAGGCCAACGCGACCCGGCAGGCGCTCCAGGAATCGCCCGTGCCGTCGATCATCGTGAAGGTGGACGGCCTCACGGAGGAATTTGCCTCGCCCGAAGGCCGCGCGAAAATGCGGGCCGAGTACCTCGACTCGAACGACTCCGGCATGCCGTGGTTTATCCCGGCCGAGGCGTTCTCCGTCGAGCAGGTCAAACCGCTCACCATGGCGGACCTCGCCATCGCGGACGGGCTGACCCTGGACAAACGCTCCGTCGCCGCGATCTATGGCGTGCCGCCGTACCTCGTCGGCGTGGGCGAATATCACCAGGACGAATATCAGCACTTTGTCACCACGCGCGTGATGGCCGTGGCGCACGAGATCGAGCAGGTGCTCACGCGCGGGCTGCTCTGGGCGGAGGACCTGTACTGGGCCTTTAACGCCCGGAGCCTGTACAACTACGCGCTGCTGGACCTCATCAGCGCAGGGAAGGAACTGGTCGACCGCGCCGCCATGACGCGCAACGAGTGGCGCGACTGGCTCGGCCTGCCGCCGGGCGAGGGCATGGACGAGCTGTACCTGCTCGAGAACTACCTGCCCACCGACAGGCTGGGCGACCAGAAGAAGCTCATCGAGGAGGGAGGTGAGGACGATGCGGGGACATGAAAACCGGATCCGGGAGCGGCAGACCAGGACGCTCGAGGCGCGCTACGCCACCCGCGAGGAAAACGGCGAGCTGCGCATTGAGGGGTACTTCGCCGTATACGGCTCAGACTACGAGATGTGGCCGGGCGCTGTGGAGACCATCGCGCCGGGCGCTTTTGACGGCGCGCTGGGCGACGACGTCCGCTGCCTGATCGACCACGACACGCGCCTCGTGCTCGGACGCAACCGCGCCGGCACGCTGGAGCTGCGCGCGGACGAGCGCGGGCTGTGGGGCAGCGTGCTCATCAACCCGGACGACCAGGACGCGCTGAACCTGTACGCCCGCGTGAAGCGCGGCGACGTGACCCAGTGCTCCTTCGGCTTTGACATCCTGGAGGAGGACACCCAGTACGGCCCGGGCGACGCCGTGCGCTGGACGATCAAGGCCGTGAAGCTGTACGAGGTGTCCGTCGTGACCTTCCCGGCCTACACTGACACCGGCGTGGAAGCGCGCCGGGCAGACTACGACGCCGCGCGCCGCCGCATGGCGGCCGAATGGCGTGAAAACAGAATGAGGAGAGTGAAGAACGCATGGCGCTGAAGCAGCTGATTATCACCCGGAAGATCTCCGAGAAGACCGCGAAGCTCGAAAAGCTCAAGGCCGCACAGGCCGAACAGGCGACGAAGCGCGCCGCGATGAAGAAACGCGAAGAGGAACTCGAGCAGGCCGTGCAGGAGATCACCGAGCAGACCGAGGAGGCCGTGAAGGCCGAAGTCGACGCGGCCGTGGCCGAGTTTGAGGCCGACGCCGCCGCGCTCGAGGCGGAGGTTAAACAGACAGAGACCGACGTCGCCGCCGTGGAGGCGGAGATCGAGGAACTGAAGGGCGAGCTGGAGGAGATCCAGCAGAAGCTGGACGAGCCCGCCGAGGAGATCGTGATCGAAGACAGACCCGAGGACGAGGACGCGACCCGCGCCCGCAGAAACGAGAGGAGTGACCGACACATGCCCCACATCAACACCCGCGCCGCCTATGGCCGCATCGTCACCCGCGACGATGTGAAGACCTTCCTGACCCGCGTCCGTGAATTTGCCGCGCAGAAGCGCGCCGTCACCGGCGGCGAGCTGACCATCCCGCAGGTGCTGCTCTCGCTCGTGCGCGAGCAGATCGAGGAGTCCAGCAAACTCCTGCGCTACGTAAACCTGCAGAGCGTGCCCGGCACCGCCCGCCAGACCATCATGGGCAGCATCCCGGAGGGCGTATGGACCGAGATGTGCGCCACGCTCAACGAGCTCGCGCTCTCCTTCTCCGGCGTCGAGGTGGACGGCTTCAAGGTCGGCGGCTACATCCCCGTCTGCAACGCGCTGCTCTACGACAACGATGTCGACCTGGCCGGCCAGATCGTCTACGCGCTGAACCGCGCCATTGGCCTCGCGCTGGACAAGGCCATCCTGTACGGCACCGGCACGAAGATGCCGCGCGGCATCCTGCCCCGCCTGGCGCAGACCGCGCAGCCCGAGGGCTATCCGGCCACCGCGCCCGCGTGGGTGGACCTGCACACCACCAACATCACCACCATCACCGCGGCGAACAGCACCGGCATCAAGCTGTTCCAGTCCATCCTGCACGCCTTCGGCGCGGCCAAGAAGAAGTATGGCACCGGCGGCAAGTTCTGGGCCATGAACGAGAAGACCCACATGGTCCTGACCAGCGAAGCGCTCACATTTAACGCGGCCGGCGCGATCGTCTCCGGCATCGACCAGACCATGCCCGTCATCGGCGGCGACATCGTCGAACTGGACTTTATCCCTGACAACGTGATCCTGGCGGGCTATGGCGAGAACTACCTGCTGGCCGAGCGCGAGGGCATGGCCATCGACCAGTCCGAACACGTCCGCTTCATCCAGGACCAGACCGTTTTCCGCGGCATCGCCCGCTACGACGGCCTGCCCGTGATCCCCGAGGCCTTTGTGGCGATCGGCATCAACGGCGCGACTGTCTCGGCCACCGCCGTGACCTTCGCCGAAGACACCGCGAACGGCTGAGCGTGAGGGAGGTGTAGCCGGTGGGCGTTAACACGACGCAGGCGCTGGCCCTCGTGAAGGCCAGGCTGAACCGCGTCCAGGGCGACACCTCCCTGGACGATTACCTGGTGGCGCGCATCGACGCGGCGGCGGAGGAGCTGACCCGCATCGGCATCGCGCTCACAGACAGCGTCGACGACCTCATGCTGGTCGTCGACACCGCCGTCTGGCAGTACCAGAACCGCGACAAGCCCGGCGGCATGCCGGACTGGCTCAGGCTGCGCCGGCGCGAGCGCTGGCTGAAGACGAGGGGGGACGGCGCGTGATCCTTGATACGGGCATCTGCACGGTATCCCGCAAGACAAACATCTCGAAACCGGGCGACATGCCGGTCTATGCCGACGTGCCGTACTGGTGGAGCTGGTACGCCGAGCTCTCGTATGAGACCGCGCCCGCCAGGCCCACGCCGGATCGCGAGGAGGTGCGCACCGACGCGCGCGTGCGCGTGCTCCAGTGCCGCGAGATCGCCAACCATGACCGCGTGACCCTCGCAGACCAGCGGGGGCGCGAGACGGCCTACGAGGTGACGCGCGCCTGGCACGGCCTCGACGAGGACAGCGGCCAGCCGATCACCGACCTGACGCTGGAGGTGATCCGCCCGTGACGGCCGAGGATGTGAAGGCGCTCGTGCTCTCCGTGGACCCGCGCGCCCAGCGCTATGACAGCGCGGACCGCAGCGGCCCGGACTACACCACCTGGCGCGACCTCGGCCCGCTGGATCTCATGGCCGAGGGCCGCCACCAGGGCGGGCTGTCCTTCCAGGTGGACAGGTACACAAAGACCCAGGACGATCCCGTCGCCGCCGCGCTGTGGGAGGCGCTGGACTCGGACGACCGGATCGCCGTGTATTACCGCGTCGACTACGAGCGCGACACGCGCTACATCCACCACATCTACGACTGCGAGGGGGTGTAGCCGTGGCGCGCTTTGACATGTCCGGCATCGACGCCACCGTGGACGAGATGCGCAGGCTGGGCGAGGACGTCGGCCCGGTTGCGGACGCCATGCTGCTCGCCGGGGCCGCGGAGGTGCGCGAGGCGTGGCGGCGCGCGGCCGAGGAGGCGGAGCACCGCCTGACCGGCGACATGATCGCCTCGATAGGTTTCCCGCGCGAGCCCCAGGACATCGGCGGCATGAAGGCCATCGACATCTATCCGCAGGGCCGCGACGAGCACGGCGTGCGCAACGCCGAGAAGGCGTTCATCCTGCACTACGGCACGTCGAAGCTGGACGGCTCCCGCTGGATCGACCTGGCGGACATGTACTGCGAGAGCACCGTCGTCCCGGCGATGACCGCCGTGTGGGCGGCGTACCTCGAGACCGGCCGCGTGCCGGATGTGGCCGCGCGGATCGGCGCGCCCATCGCGGGCGCGGGCATCAGGACCAAACGCACATGAGGAGAGTGAATATACATGGCATTTATCGGACTGAAACACATCGTCGCCGCGAAGGTCAAAACCGAGACCGAGGGCCAGGCGATCGTCTATGATCCCGGCATCGTCGTCGGCCCGGCGATGACGGCCAACCGCACGATTAACCGCACCGACAACCCGCTCTATGCGGAGGACACCCTCGACGAGTCGGACAACGGCGTCACCGGCGGCACGCTGGAGATCGGCGTGTCCGACCTGATCGATAACTCGCGCGCCTACATGCTCGGCGACGAGGCGGAGGAGGTCGGCCAGGGCGACGCGGCGCACACCGAGTACCACGTCACCGACGCGTCCGCGCCGTATGTGGGCGTGGGCTACTACCGCGTGCGCCAGCGGAAGGGCACGATCAGCTACGAGGCGTACTGGTATCACAAAGCGCAGTTCGGCGACACCACAGAAAACGCGACCACGAAGGGCCAGCAGGTCGAGTGGCAGACGCCGACGATCACCGGCCGCCTGTTTGGCGTGCACATCGACGCCACGCTGAAGACGCGGTTCTACAAATACGCGAGGTTTGACGATGAGGCCGCCGCGGCCGCCTGGCTGGACAACCTGGCCGGGATCACGCCGTGACAGGAAAAGGACGGACGAATGGAGGCGGGAGAATGACGACTCTGAATGTGGGCGGGCGCGAGCTCGCCCTCGCTTTTACGCTCGACGCGCTGGACGCGATCGAGCAGAGATTTGGGAAGCCCATGGACACGCGCGAGCTGAGCGGCACGCTCACCGACCGGCGCGCGCTCGTGGGCGTTTTGCTCATTTTGGCGCGGCAGGGCGCGTATCTCCGGGACGAGACGCCCGCGCAGGACATGGACGAGACCTGGCTCGCGCGCCGCATCACGCCCGGCATGCTGCCGGCCGTACAGAACGCCGTGCTCACGGCGATCCTGGCCGGCATGCGCATGGAATCGGAGCAGGAGCACGAGGACGACGAGGACGTGGTGCTTGCTGAACTCAAAAAAAAAGCGCGAACGGGCGGATCCGATACCGCGAGGTCGCCGGCTGCGGGCTCATCGCCGGGCTGAGCTGGGAGAGCATGCGCCGCCTCGCTCCGGGGCTGATCCTCGATCTGTACATGGCGCGCCGGCGATATGACGACCAGCAGCACCACATAAAGCGCGAAACCGGCACGCGATGGGAGGAATGACACAATGGCATCGAAGCGCGACATCAAAGCGACGCTGAAGCTCGAGGGCGAGCACGAATTCCGGAAGGGCATGAAGGATGCCCAGGACGCGATAAAGGCAATCGCGGCGGAGGAGAAGCTCGCCAAGGCGCAGTTTGAGGCGACCGGCGACGCGCAGGCCTACGCTGCAGAGCGCGCGCGGCTGCTCAAAGACAAAATCGCGGAGCAGGAGAAGGCCGTCGCCGCGGCCGAGGCCGCCGTGAAGAAGCTCACCGAGAATGGCCTGAAACCAGGCGACAAACGCCTGCGCGAGTGGACGCTGAAGACGGTGGCCGCCAAAACGCAGCTGCTCAACATGCAGACCGCGCTGAACAAAGTCGAGACCGAGATCGGCGAGCAGGCCACCGCGCTCACCGGCGAGGGCGGGCTAGAGCCCGCCCTGGAGGAGACCGGCGACGCGGCCGGCGAGACCGGAGAACAGCTCCGGCAGATCGGCCAGGGCGTCAACTACCAGAACGCCATCAGCGCCATCGACGACATCTCCAGCCACATCGGCTCGCTGCTGAGCGGCATCGGGAACGCCGCGAAGGCGCTGTGGGACATGGAGGCGACAGCCTCGGACTGGGCGGACGAGCTGACCACGGCCGCGGCGCGCGCGCAGATGGACCCGGTGACGTACCAGTCCTGGCAGTATGCCTCCCAGTTTATCGACACATCTGTGGACGACATCGTCGCCGCGCGCGGCAAGATCACCACCGCGCTCGCGGACACGAGCGGCGACGCCGCGAAGCTGTTCAACATCCTCAACGTCCCCACCCGCAACGAGGACGGCACCGTGCGCAGCGCGGACGAGGTGCTGTGGGACGTGGTCGACGCGCTGGGAGCCATCGAGGACCCGACGCAGCGCGCCATCACCGCGCAGCAGCTCCTCGGCGAGTCGTGGACGAGCCTGCAGCCGCTTATTGACGCGGGCAGCGCGTCTTATAAAGCGCTCGCGGCGGAGGGCGAGGACGTCGCGGCCGTGACGCAGGAGAACGTGGACAAGCTGCTCGCCCTCGACGACCAGAGGGCGAAGCTGGACTCCGCGTCGCAGAAGGCCGCGCGTACCATCCAGGCCGGGCTGGCTCCGGGCTTCCAGTCCCTCGCCGACGCCGCCACCAAGGCGTTTGAAGCGTTCAACAAATACCTCGAATCCGAGGAGGGCCAGGCCGTGCTGGAGCGGCTCTCGAACTCAATCGGCGGTCTGGTGGGCAGCCTCACGGAGGAGGACATCGCCGGCCTCGTGGAGACCGCAGCGGGCGCGATCACCAAAGTGATCGAGGGCCTGGGCTGGCTGCTCGATCACCAGGCCGTCGTGGTCGGCGCGGTCGGGGCGCTGGCGGCCGCGTGGGGCGGGCTCAAAATCGCGCGCAGCGTGCTCACGGTGCTGCAGCTCATCTCCTCCATCAAATGGCTGCAGGTGGGCGCGGGCGCGGGCAAGCTGGGCCAGGCGCTCGGCAACATGGGCGCGGGCACGCCGTCCACGACGCCGTCCGCGACGCCTGCTCCGGCCGCGGCTCCGGCCGCCGCGCCCGCCGCGGCGAAGATCGGCAGCGGGCTGGGGAAGGTGCTGCCGCAGGCGCTCGGCCCGGTCGGCGCGGCGCTGGCCGTCGCCGGCGTCACCTACGCGGGCGGGCGCGCGCTCGACGAGTACGCCACCCAGCGCGATTACGGCGAATACTGGGAAGCCGTGGCGCACATGGACGAGGCCATGGCCGAGACCACGGACGACCGCGTGCAGCGGATGCAGGAGATCGCGCGGGCGTTTGAAGACGCGACAAACGAGGAGGGCGGCGAGGACGTCGCCGCAGTCAAGGAAGCATTCCGGGGCGCGGCAAACGACATCCTCGAAGCCCTGCCGGATCTGGACTTCTGGAAGCTCGCCGGGCAGCACGCCGACCTCTCGGACGGCCTGAGCGACGACGAGATCGAGCGGCTGCTCGGGCTGGAGAACATCAAGGCCATCGACTGGCTCGACCTGGGCACCGACGTCGTCACCGGCATGATCGAGGGCATCACGTCCGGCGCGCCAGGCGCGGAGCAGGCCGCGACCGACATGGCCGCCGGAATCGACGAGGCCGTGCGCGGCGCGCTGGAGATCGAGTCGCCCAGCAAAGTCATGAGCCGCAACGGCGAGCACGTGGCGGAGGGCCTCGCGGCGGGCATCCGCGCCAAAACCGCGTCGGCGGTGGCGGCGGCGCAGAGCCTCGCGGCGGCCGTGGCCGCTGCCATGAGCGGCGTGTCCGCGCCAAGCCTGGGCGCGCTCCGCGCCGCGCCCGTGTACCCGGGCATGCTGTCCGCGCAGGGCCGTCAGGCCGCGATGGGCGGCGCGGGCCCGGCCATGATGACCACGAATCTCAACATAAACGGCAGGACGTTTGCCAGCGCCGTCACGCCCTATATGGACGTGTCGCTGGCCGCCGTGCCGACGAGGAGGTGACGGGCGTGATCCGCCAGGACGTAACCCTCAACGGCGTCTCGCTGCGCGAGGTATACCCGCGCGTGCTCTCCGTGCGCCTCATCGACGAGGCCGCGCAGCAGGCCGTGACCTATGGCGACAGCCCGGGCCGGGACGGCCGGCGCGTGCTGGGCGCGCGGCGGGAAAGCAAGCGCGTGCGCGTGGAATTCTACATCCGCGACCTGTACGACCTGCCCAGGCGCACGGCCGTGATCGACACCATAAACGCGTGGGCCGCGCCGGGCGGGGATCTCCGCTGGAGCGGACGCCCGGGCCAGCGGCTGCGCGTGATCTGCGCGTCTCCCGCCCGCGCTGAGGACGCGGGCGACTACACCGAGCGCATCTCGATCACCTATGAAGCGAACGCAGCGCCGTACTGGGAGGACGCCGAGCCCATGCCGCTCACGCTCACCGGCGCGAGCGCGTCCGGCTCGCTGGTCGTGGCCGGCGCGGCGCGGACGCCCATCGAGGCGCGCGTCACGCCGCAGGCCGCGCTCACCTCGCTCACGCTCACGGCCGAGGCCGGGGGCGAGACGACGCGCATCTCGCTCACCGGGCTGTCCGTCGCGGCTGGCACGGTGATCGCGCTGGCGCACGATGACCAGGGCACGCTCGCCATCACGGCGGGCGGCGTCAGCATCCTGCCCAGCCGCACCGGCGACAGCGACGACGAGCTGATCGCGCGGCCGCCCGTGACGCGGGTCACGCTCACGGCGGACGCCGCGTGCACGGCCGCCATCACGGCGAGGGGGCGGTATCTGTGACGCGGGTCAGACTTCCGCGCCTGCTTAACGCGGATCTCACCGAGCGCGCGCGCCTGCTGCCCACGTCCTACGCGCCCACGATCGCGCTGCGCGAGACGGGCACGGCGCAGATGACCATCCCGGACACCGCGCCGGCCGTGGCGATGCACGACTGGCTGGAGCTGTACACCCAGCGCGGGACCATCGGCTACTGGCGGGTGACGAACATCGCGCGCACGGCGCAGCACGAGATCACGCTCACGCTGCGCCACGCCATCGACAGCCTGAGCGACAGCCTGTGGCGCGCGCAGCTGGACTATGACGGCACTGTGGCCGGATACCTCGCCGCGCTGCTCGCCTGGCAGACGGACGGCCGCTGGCAGCTCGGCGCGTGCGAGACCGACGCGGCCTACAAGCGCGCCGGCATCAACTACGACCGGCTGAGCGATCTGCTGTGGGAAATGGTGGACAGCCTGCCGGGCTACCGCCTGGCCTATGACCTCAGCACCACGCCGTGGACGCTGAGCCTCGTGGCCATGCAGGCGCAGACGCGCGGCGAGCTGCGCCTCAGCCGGAACATCGAGAACATCCAGATCACACGCGACGACGCGGACATGTGCAACCGGCTGCACCTCTCCATAAACACGCAGACCACCACGGCCGGCGTCACCACGAACACCGTGGAGCTGCGCACCTATGAGGACGCCGTGAGCATCGCGCGCTATGGCGTGATCGAGCGCACCGCGGACATCGACACCGTCAACGTGGCCGACCCGGACGCCTGGGCGCGCGATCTGATCGCCCGCCGGGCCGAGCCCTCCGTGCAGATCAGCGTCGAGGGCTACGAGCTCTCGCGGCAGACCGGCGAGGCGTGGGACGAGATGGACGTGGGCCGCCTCGTGCGCGCGGCGCTCACCGATATGGGCGAGCTGCTCACCGAGCGGGTTGAGCGCGTGACCTATCCGGACGCGCTCGGCGAGCCGGAGCGCGTGACCGTGGAGCTGGCCAACCGCCTCCCGCGATTCAGCGCGACCCTCGCGGGGCTCCGGGATGAGACCGCGCGCCTCGGCGGCGCGGCCCGGGGCGCGGCGCGCTCAGCCGCCAGCGCGGGACAGCTCAAAACATGGTCAATCGTGACGCAGGATCTCAAAGAAGCGCAGGACGGCACGGGCCTGACGCAGCTGTACGAGTCGGGCATCGTGGTCGACGCCCAGGCCGGCGTGACCATCTACTCGCTCGGCCAGGGGTTCCAGTCAGAGCGCGCCGAGCTCAACGTCACGCGCCAGGGCCTCGCCTCGGAGGTGCAGCGCGCCACACAGGCGGAGACCGGGCTCAGCACCGACGTCAGCCGCGTCGAGCAGAAAGCCGACAGCATCACGGCCGAGGTCGTCGCCGCGCGCGACGGGGAGCCGTCGCTCTCCTCGCGCCTGTCAATCATGGCCGGCAACATCACCGCGGCGACCGGCCGCATCACCGATCTGGAGGACGGCGTCAGCGAGATCGAGGGCAGCGCGCTGTGGGCGGCCCGCAACGGGCTGGCGGCCATAAACGGCAAACTCGTCGTCGACACAACGGGCAACCTGGTCGTCACCAACGGCGCGGGCCTGTACGTATACCACGAGGACAGCGCCAACCCTGGCCAGTACGCCTCGTTCGGCGTATACGACGCGAACACGCTCACAGGCGGCCTGATGGTCAGCAAAATCAACGGCCAGACCAGCGCCGTGATAAACGCCGACCGCGTCGACCTCACGGCCGTCAATGCGCGCCTCAGCGTGGCGGAGGGACAGATCAGCACGAAGGTCTCCGCGGGGGACATCGCCTCGGAGATCAACCAGACGGCGCAGTCCGTGCTCATCCAGGCGAGCAAGATCGACCTGCAGGGCTACGTCACGGCCACCGACCTGGCGGCCACCAACGCGCAGATCACCAACCTGACCACGGGCGTGACCACGGCCACGGAGCTCAAATCCGTGAGCCTCAAATGCTACGACCTGTCCGGTTTTTCCGGATCCGGAATCACGTTTGAATCATGGCCGGTGAGCTGGAAGACGAAGACCGTGCTCTCGAGCGTCAGCGTGACCTTCCCGACCCTTGGAATGAGCATGGCGCACGACTTCCTCTGGGATGGAGGCTCGACAAACGGGCGGATCATCATGTCCGACTCTCCCGGCTCCGTGACGCCGACCTACACGACCATCTACTACCTGGGCGCGGACTCCGCGCCATCGTGAGGTGACACAGATGCATGACAAATACGAGATGATCAGCGCCGTGATCGTGGCGCTGGACAGCCTGGCCGACGCGCGGGGCGCGGAAAAATGCCGGCTGATCCTCGAGAGCGTGCAGCGCCTGGCCGCGCTGAAGGAAGGGCTCAAAAAAGAGGAGCAGGCGCACCAGGCGGAGGTCAAACTCCTGCAGGACCAGCTCGCAGACCTCACCCGGCCGCCCGAGACGGACGGCGACACCGAGACGATCGGCGGGCGGACGTACCACATCGGCGTGGAGGGAGGCGGGGACCGTGACCGAGCTGACGCTGAGTGACGGCACGCGCCTGACCGCGGCGTGGTGCGCCTGCGACAGCGGCGTGCTGTGCGCGGAGCTCAACAACGCGCGCGGCCTCGCCGAGGTGGCGGCGCTCCTCTCCGATCCGGCGCGCACGCGCCGGATCGCCTGCGACTACCACGACGGCCGGAGGATCTACGACGGCTACACGCGGCTCATCCTGGTGCAGGACCGCGCGTGGCAGGGCGGAGGCGTACTGATCCAGCTCAGGAAGGGGGACTGACAACATGGCGGACGCAATCAATTACATCGAGATCGAGCGCACGGTATCGCTCGACGGGCCCATCCTGCCCGAGGCGCTGCCGGGCACGTTCTACCAGTCCGAACGCGAAGCGCACAAATTTGTCATCTCGGCCACACGGGGCCGCCAGCCCGTCGCGCTCACCGGCGCGGTGACGGGGCGGTGCATCCGCCGCGCGGACGGCGGCACGGTAGAGCTGCAGGGCGAGATCGTGGACGGCAGCGCCGTGCTCGCGCTCGAGCAGGCGTGCTACGCGCAGCCGGGATGGATCGCGCTCACCATCTACGTCACGGACGGCGATGTGAAGACGGCCGTGTACTCGGCCGTGACCACCGTGACGCTCACCACCACGGAGACCATCATCGACCCGGGCCACGTTGTGCCGGACGTGGACGACGTCATAGCCATGATGGGCGAGGCCGAGGCGGCCATCGACGCGGCCAACGCGGCGGCGGCCAGCGCGACCGCGGCGGCGCAGCACGCCGTGCGCTATGACGAGGCGCAGACGCTCACCGACGCGCAGCAGGCCACCGCGCGCGGCAACATCTCCGCCGTGTCCCAGGCCGAGCAGGCCGAGGCGCTGAAGGAGAAGGCCGACGCGATCATCGAGAACGTCTCCGGCACCGGCACGGTGCAGGCGCAGAACGCGGTCGGCGGCGCGCCGGTGAGCCTCGACGTACAGGTGGCGGCGACAGTCACCGAGGGCAGCCCCACGCCGGACAGCCCCATCACGATCACCGGCGCGACCAGCGCCAGCGTTGCGCTCGGCCCGCAGACAATCAGCCAGGACATGACAGCGCTGGTGGGCGCGCAGGGCGTGGGCATCGGCGTGTGGCAGCCGCTCGAGGGCAAGCTCACAGAATCCGCGCGCCTCTTTGCCGTCACTGCTGACGATGTGACCGAGGTTGGCACAGCCAGCGGCGGCCAGCCCTACGCCTCGGTCACGCTGCCAGTGCGCGGCAGCGGCACGGGCGCGGCGCTCGTATGCTCGCACTATCCCATCGTGCCCGGCGCGGCCGCGCTGGGCATCCGCTGCGGTAACGAGCGCGTCGCCTTTGTCTACGACGCGCGCTTCACAGACCTCGAGACGGCCAAATCCATCATCGGCGCGATGAACATGCAGCTGGAGTACATCCTGTACACCGAGGCCGAGTACACAACGCCGGTTCAGACGCTTACGCTCGATCCGGGCGGCAACGCGCTGACGGTGACGGGCGGTGTGCTTATGATGCGCTACGCCGTCGACACGCGGGCGTATATCGACACTGTGGATTCACAGCTCTCCGCCCGAATCGACACGCTGGACACGAAAACGGCTGCTGACCTCGCCGCGGCGATCCTGATCCGCGAGCAGATCGACAACCGAGTCTATCCGGGGCGCGACCTGACGGTGCTGTTCGCCGACGAGATTGCGGGATATTCCGACGAGTGGGCATGGATCAAGGCAAGGATCGTAGCTGGGGACTACAGCGGGATCAACGTTAACGATTATATTCCCGTGACGTTCGCGGGCACATCCCTTGTCAACCCCATGCGGATCATGGGCATCGACACATACTACGACAGTGGCCCCTCTCCTGCCGTCGGGCATCACATCGACTTCATCAGCACGCGCCCGTGGATCTCGCCTGCGCCCATGAACCTGGTGGTGACAAACGTCGGCCTGGGAGATCCGGCGACCGTCTGGACGAGCACGAACATGTACCATTACCTGAATTCGCTGGCCGGAGAAGTGCCGAACAACACTGCGATACCCGTCGAGACGACGACGGTAGACTACACGGCGGACGGCGTCTATTACAAACTGCCACAGAAGATCAAGGACGTCATCGTGGACAAGTACATGTATCTCGTGGAGCGCAAGCCGAGCGGCACGACCCGGCCCACGGCGAACACCGGGGTGAATTACCTGAGCGCAGGCAAGGTCTGGTTGCCGACCGAGTTTGAGGTGTGCGGGGCTGTGTACGGAGGCGACGACAAGCACTCCCTGGCCATGGCTGTGCAGTACCCGCTGTTTGCCCATTCGATCAGCAACCGCATCAAATACTATTCAGGCAGCCGCCAGGTGTGGATGACAATGACACCGGACGGCAGCAGCGCCACAAACTTCATAGGCATTTCGGACGCGGGCCGCGTTGCCGCGTACTCAGCAGCGCTCAGTCGGCGTCCGCCGGTGTGCTTCCGGGTCGGGGCGAGTGAGTAAAGGGAGGTGCGGTACATGGAGAAGATCTATGGCAGCGCGGCTTATTGCGAATGGCTGCGCGAACAGGCGCGGCTCAAACGGCCGTATTGGTACGGCGTATGCCACCAGGCGTGCACGGCAGCCCTTCTGAAACGCAAGACGGCGCAGTACCCGGCGCACTACGCGGAGAGCCGCATGGACCAGTACCGCGCGGACATCGCGGCCGGGCAGATCGCGGGCGACTGCGTGGGCGCGGCGATCAAGGGCGCGGCGTGGACGCTGCTGGGGACGGAGCCGTGGAAGTATCAGGCGCACGGCGTGCCGGATCGCAGCGCGGACGGCATGTACGCGTGGTGCGTGGCGCTGGGCGCGGCGCACGGCCCAATGGCCACGATGCCCGACCGGCCGGGCCTTGCGGTGCGCATGAAGCAGCATGTCGGCGTATATGTGGGCGGAGGCGAGGTGGTCGAGTGGCGCGGCTTTGCCTACGGCTGTGTTGTGACGAAGCTCAATGCGCGGCCGTGGCTGGAGTGGTACGAGCTGCCGTGGGTGGAGTATGCGGCGCAGGATGAGCAACCGCAGAACACCAGGCGCGTGCTGCGTGAGGGCTGCGAGGGCGAGGACGTCAAGGCGCTGCAGGAGCGGCTCGCAGAGCTGGGCTACGGCCACTACCTCGGGCGCTGGGGCGCGGACGGCGACTTTGGCCTGGCCACGCACAGCGCGGTGATGGCGTTCCAGGACCAGCACGGGCTGGCGGTGGACGGGATCGTCGGGCCGCTGACGTGGGCGGCGCTGGACGCTGCGCAGCCGCCCGCGCCGGAGCCGACCTACACGGTGGTGCTCAGGGGGCTGGCGCGCGAGGAGATGGAGGCCATGAAGACCAGGTGGCCGGACGCGGAGGTGGTACAGGAATGAGCGCGCATCACATCTGGGACAGGATCATCAAGGGGCTGTGCGCCGCGGGCGGCGCGGTGGCGGGGCTCATGGGAGAGTGGGACGTGACGCTGACGATACTGGTGGCGCTGATGGGCGCGGACTACCTGAGCGGCGTGATTGTGGCGGCGTGCGGCCGCTCGCCCAAGAGCGACGGCGGCGGCGTGTCCAGCAAGGCGGGGTTCATCGGCCTGGCGAAGAAGGGCGTGATGCTGCTGATCGTGCTGCTGGCGGCGCTGCTCGACACGGCGACCGGCTCCGGCAACACGATGTTCCGCACCGCCACGGTGATGTACTATATCGCCAATGAGGGCATCAGCATCATCGAAAACGCCGCGCTCCTCGGCGTGCCATTCCCCGAAAGGATCAGGGGCGCGCTTGAGGCGCTGAAGAACGAGCGAAAACCGCAGGATAATAGCGAGCAGGACAACCACACGGACGAGTGACACGAGGGCCTCCGGCAATGCGCCGGGGGCCCTG
>Ga0326511_10002310_pt1 | contig 15552 bp, 17 predicted proteins | sample 0_2496_0518_D_FD_203701 | JGI IMG/M metagenome (GOLD analysis project Ga0326511, IMG submission 203701) | Bovine rumen microbial communities from UC Davis, California, United States - 0_2496_0518 | ecosystem: Host-associated > Mammals > Digestive system > Stomach > Rumen | place: USA...
CAGCCAGAATGTGCCGTCCTCATACTGCACTTGGACATTCACGTTTCCAGAGTCAGTTGTATATAGAATGATATTACTTTCCATATTTTCTATTTTTACTATTTATGGTTCTATAAAAATGGGTGTACCTTTTGCATGGTCTGCATCCAGCTCGATAATCCTTTCTATTAGATGGCGCTCGACTACTTACTATACTCTTCCCAGATCTGCTCGAAGTTGTCGGCAACTTGGTCGTTGGCGAGGCTGCTGTCGCGCATATTCCTTGTCCATTGCTACTATAATTCCTATTTTCATGCGTGCAATTTATTGATTACATTTGCAAAGATACAGAAATGTTTCTATATATCAAAATACAACAAACAAAATGTTTCCCAACACTGTGATTTGCGGTTTCTGACGTCCACGAGCAAAGCGAATGTTCTGAAAAATTCTTTGTTACGTTTATTATCATTATTGTGGATCATGAGTCCCGATGATCCTACTAGAGATTATTGTCGAGCGAAAGTATATTCGGCGATAAAGTTTTCCGAAAAATATTTGGTTTTACCGAATAATCATGCTATCTTTGCACCAAATTTAGGAATATGAGAGTGATTTCTTTTTCTATGATTAGAGAGTTTATTGCCAAACATGCTGATGCCGACGTGCCTTTACGTGATTGGTATAAACGGACAAGCAAGGCGGAGTGGACGTGCCTGGCAGACATAAGGAAAACGTTTAACACCGTTGATTATGTGGGTAACGACCGTTATGTGTTCGACATCAAAGGTAACAACTATAGAATAGTGGCTATCGTGTTGTTCATCAACAAGAAGGTGTATATGCGGTTTGTGGGTACTCACGAGGAATATAATCGGATAAAGGATATAAAAAACATATAGGTATGGTACAGATTAAGACAGACAAACAGTACAAGGCAGCTTGCAATCGCATCAATGAGCTGTTGAAGGTCGTTAACAACAATACGCCTACAGACGACAAGGACTATCTGGAACTCGATCTCCTTTCAGATCTTGTAGCCGACTATGAGGAAGAATATTATCCTATAGCTGCACCAACACTGGTTGAGACCATGAAACTACGTATGTACGAAATGGGACTTACTCAGACTAAACTGGCAGAGATGCTTGGTTTGAGTGCGGCACGTATCAGTGAAATTATAACAGGCAAGGGTGAACCTTCCCTGAAAACAGGAAGAGAAATCAGCCGCAAACTGAATATAGATCCTGCTATAGTATTAGGAGTGTAATAGTACTATAAATAACTAGATTTGTTGACAAAGGTTTGTATATCTATTACCTTATAATAGCTAAGCTTTCGTTGGGGAAACGGAAACAGATCACATTATAGGACATAAGGGCGTACAGATTCATGTCTGCACGCCCTTATGAATACTTTCAAGATTGTCGTTACTTCACCACAACTTTCTTTGTTGTGCCGTTCTTTATATGATTAGGAGAGTCCCGATGATTCTCTAAACCCTAAACACCCAGCACCCTTCGACTTTGACCTCACCTATCATGTCCCAGTGGCATATGGAGCGGTCTAATGATCCTCTTCTGTTATTCGTAACTTTTCTATTTCCAAATTCAACGCCCTTGCTGTTGCGAAGAAATTGTCCAGCATAGCAGAGATATATCCTTTCAATTCAGGGATTTCTTGAATGAACACAAGATTCTTTTTAAGATGAACAGCGACCTCATCACAGTCAGAAAAGCTATAGAAAACAGATATAGTCCCTCGCATATTCAATTCATTTACGACCTTTCTGACCCTTGCAAACTCACCGACATCAAATTTTGAGAAGCTATAGCACCAAGGCCAAATAAGGTTGATAAACAGACAATCATCTACCGCATCTATATAGAAAGAAATACCCTGATATGTGAACTGTATTCTTTCATCTTCGTTTTCCTCAGATTCGCATCCCAGTTCTCTGAGTGTTTGAATCACCAAGTCTTTCGTTTTAATAGAATCTGTTTTCATATTCGAATCTTTTACATCACTTAATACTTCTTCTGCCGTTATGACATCGTGTGTCTCCTCTTCATTCTTTATAAAATTTCTGTAAATTCCGAATCCAATTAATACAACTATAATGATTGCGACTACCAGCATATTTCTCCTCCTATTATATTATAAATTTGATACAACAACTATTCTCGTTTGCAAATATATAATCTCTTTTATCCATCAGACGCGTTTCTAAAGGATTAGGAGAACCGACCCAAGATCATTCTTTTATCTTTATAGACTGAAAAATATCAGCAATCTTTTGAACCTCATCTTTAGATTCAGTCGTTTTAGCTCTCTGCACAATTATCATGTCAATTTTATCAGGTATTATTAGCCCAGTTCGACTTTGAATGATGGTGTCATTTCCTTCTGTGAAGATCGACGATATAGAATATGTTGGATAGCCATCTATTGTGTATACTGAATCCATAGACATAACATCATAGAAAGTATTCGATGCTTTGTAATCTTCTATTTCTTTATATGTTATTAAAGAAACGAATTTCTTAACATTACCTGGGAATGTGCCTGGAGCCTCCCATGTAATTGACATCACATCTACATCATTACTGTCTCTGTATATATACAAACTACTTAAACCTGTATCATCTGTTTCATCTCTAACATAATATCCAGTAGGATACGATAAAGAAAACTGTTCACACTCAAATGTTTTGAATTGAGCATTACTGACTTCGCCTGTGCTATCAGTACTCTGCGAATGATTTCCACTATAATTACAGCTGACAAGAAACAATGTCAAGGCTACTATTACTAAATAACCTATCTTATTCATATTACCTTTTCTTTTTAATAAGTTCTTTTAATTCCAAATGCCTTGTAGATGCTAATCTACAATTATTTTCATTTTTATCATGTCTGATTATAGCTCCTTTCCTTAGTTTATTGAAATACTAACATAGTTCCCCCTTCTTCTTCATGTGCCCATCGAAGATGAACGAGAGTACTTCCAGGCAGAAGAATATCATTTGCTTTTTTTGATGATGACCACTTCCAATCGTTCTCCTCCTCATTACTTTCGTATGGTTTGCCATAGATGCTGTTAAGATACTGAACAACAGCCTTTATCTTGGGAGAGTCAAGACTAACAGAAGAGAACAACGTAATAGTACCATTATGAATGTTTATCCCCCATTTTACGCCAGCTACCTCTATTACCTTTCCATCAAAAGAGATATTCTTCTCTTGTTTGGCAACAGCCGCAATCTGCTCGTTTACTGATTCTTTCAAGACAATCTGGTGCCCAAAGAACGAGTACAATGTATCTGCAACTTCTATACTTTTTACGTTTACATGATGTTTGTTGTTATTATCATTACACGCAAAAAGCATCGTTGTAAAAACAAGCAAGACAATTACCTTTTTCATATTCATTATTTTTTACATGGTTCTACTGGAATATTGGTCAATAAGCGTTTTAAGCCTTTCTCTGTCGTACCCCATATCATTTGCAATGTTGTACAGGCAATCGTAAGCCTCTGACTTACCAGACATCTTCGTCAGATCATAACATGTCAGCAAAATAAACTCCTTTGCTTTTTTATTCTTAATAGTCAATATTTTATCAATCAGTTTGTCCGCATCAGGATACTTTGGCAAAGCTGTCATAAGCGTCTCTTTGAAATCATCAATACCAAAGAATAGTGCCGATTGGTATGAGAGCATAAATGCATCATCATTAGTCATAATGTCATCATTGTATCCAGAGAAGAATGATATTAGACAGATTGCGGCTTCTTTTTGTTCAAACGAAACTGGGGCATCTTGTTCTATCTTATCATTGATATTCGTTTCTTCTCTCAAAATCTCACTATCAACTTTGATAACCTCTTTTTCTTCCTTTACCACATGCGTTTCCACTTCCTTTGGTTGCGTGGTAACCATTTCCTTTTTTTTATTTTCCACTCGTTCTTTTTTTAGACAGAGCAACATTACACCTATGCCTATCCAGAATAATGGGCCAAAAACATTGTGTCCTTTTAAGGCTGCACCCATAAATGCGAGAACACCAATTACTAATAAAATCCATCCAATAGTTTTCATAATTCTATTCTCCTATTTTTATTTGTCTTCAAGTTTCTTTGAACATGCAACAGCTATAATTCCTACTATCAGGTTAAACAATGAGAGACCAAAAGCCCAACCAAAACCAATCTTGCGAGTTTTACCCCAGCAACCAACTGCATATGCTAATGCAATTGCGATAACTAATAAAAATAAACTTTCCATAATTCTAATATTTTAATGTGAATAATAATGTTTGCTTCTACTCTTTATGACTTAAAAGAGAGAAAGGTTAACATTAAGACAGGTTAATTATTTGAAAATTGCTCCTATGCCACAGCAGATAAGTCCAATAACCATTAGTATAATCATCGTCATAAAATACGCTAAAAATGATTTTCCTATGAATCCTAAATAGCTATCAGAATGATAGATTTCATTTCCTCTTTTGTCAACCATTGTGTAACGAGTCTTTGTTTCCATAACTTTAAATTTTTAATTGTGAATAATAATGTTTGTTTCTAACCTTTATGACATAAAAGCGGGAAAGGTTAACAGGGGTAAGCAATTATTTACCATAAATAAAAAACAGCATGTATAAACATGCTGCCTTCCATAATAATATGGGGTGTATCAACTGTCTTTCGTTTACTACAACGATGACAATTATCTGCCGTATATAATAAAAACTATCTACTGATTGTCATTTCATTTCTTTATCTGATTCGATGCTATACTAGCATAATCATAGAGCATATATTGGGATGACCATCATTTTCAAGATGAGTTCTCTCATCGCAAAAAATATTAAATGTTTTCTCTATCATAACTTTGATAGTTTTCATTCTTCAGGTGGAATTCCGCACCAACTATCATAACCATGTTTTTTACCTTGGTAAACCCAAATAAAGCCATTGATATCTATTTCTATAAGAGCCTCAGTATCTTTATTCTTTCTATCAAATAAGTCAATGTTTCTTACTTTCATAACATTATTATCACCTAATTTAACAACACCGCAACTATCTGAATAAGAAGTTCTTATAAAGAATGGCGGATTCGATGCAAAGATAAAAATTGAAATCCAATCCGCCAAATATTTCGAATACTTTTTCAGTCTATCAATACAAAATTACCCCAATAGATAAAGTTGTTGAACAGGTTCGATTCCCTTAATTCTTGACGAGCTTTTTTAAATGCCTCTCGTTTTGTATAGCCATTTGATAAGTATCTATAAAATGCAACCATCATCTGACATGTTGCAGCATCATCGATATCATTTAATGTCATTAAAATGGTTCCAACTCCTGCAGCCTTAAATGCTCTTAACAAACCGGCATTGCCGATTGGGGTTTGTCCACTTAAACCAGATTTGCAAGCGGAGAGTACAAGTAAATCTGTCTTACTTAGATCCAGAGTTGAGATTTCCGAGCTTCTTAAGAATCCGTCTTCTGTTCTTAACACGTCTTTATTATCAGAGTTATACAGAGCGCCAGACAGCAACAATCCTGTATGTTCCATACAATAAACATAATAATCATACCACCTCATGTTTTCTCTTGGGGGATGAATGTTAAAGCCGTGTGTTGCTATATGAATTATGGATGGCGAAGAACCTGAAAAAGATTTAAATGATTCTTCAGTCCCTTTCTCCCCCTGGAATATCATGACATTAAAATGTCGAGTATTGTGTAACAAAATATCTTTTATACTGTCTACTTCCATCTTTGTCCATGGCAAATACTTGGTATTTGATCTCAAATAAGAGATAATTGTATCTCCAATTTCATTTTGCATATAATCATCAATGATAATATTCCCTTTTGTACTTTCACGAACAGCATTCATGTTTTCATAATTTAACCCACCAAATAAAGATGCGCTATTCCCCCCTTTCTTATTTTTGATATTTGGTATTTCACTTGTAGTAGATACAAAAACTATATCATACTTATCCCCCATATATTGCCAGTTATAGTCACAAATAGACTCAATAGGAATATTACATAAAAAACCATCTAAAGATATATATAATCTCTCACCATCTTTTAATTTGGCAATTTCAATGATGTCTTTCCATATATATTCATATAAAGGAAGAAATGTAGCAGTAGTATTATATTCATTTCTAAGAGTCTTGAAGATTTTATCTTTGGATAAAGTTAAGAACACTGGAGAATCAGAATCTTTTCTGACAATTGATACCCACAAGTCGTCTTCTTTTTCTAATAACTTACTTTTATCGGCCCAAATCTCAATTGCGACTTCACCTTCCCTTAAATACGATTTAATAGAATCAAAATTAAGAGTAATGGCGTGATTAAGTTTCTCATTGTTCATGCAATTTATTCCGACACCCTTACTAAAAAGGATGCAATCAAAAGCCAATTTACTTAATCTTTTATCTTCTATATGTTGACTATAATAGTTTATAGGCGATGTCATGATTCCATAATTCAAATCGGTACATGCATAGTTGAAACGATTCCTATTAGACATTGCTTCTAAATCTTTTACATATTGCAAGCGAAAGATGGACCATCCTTCATTCAAATACTTAAAACATGAGTCAACTTCATTTATTGAACTATAAATGCCTGCTAAATTAATAGCATTTCCCATTTTATCTCCTTTGGGGCACAAATATGCTTGTTTAATATAGTTTAAACCATTTATTGTGTCGTGATTCAGTATATAGTAAACCCCAATATTTTGACATGAAAGAGCGTACTCCTCTGACAAACTACCATATAAGCTATCTGCGATACTCAAAGCCTTTTGAGAATAAGAAATCGCACTAGTGAAATCTTTACTATGACCATAAATTGATGCGATTCTAAAAAAAGAAGCCCTAATCTTGTCAAGATCGTCTGGATATAGCCTTTCGCAGACTTCTAACACTTCTTTTGCATAAGACAATGCCTTGGCGTTATCAATGTCCGTGTAATATTTCGCCAAATTGGAAATGGTAACTAAAGTATCTCCAACATTATAAATCCTCTCAACATCCAACAACTGTTCGCTGAGAAATATTGATCGTTCAATATCAATATTTTCATAGAAATAAGCTAAATTTTTTATAGCTCTACGATATGAGTCATTTAATCCTACGTTAGGAATTTTATTAAATATTTGAATGGAGCGTTCCAATAATTCAATATTCTTTGGGAATCCTACTATATCTGATATGTATAATAAGCCACTCGCATAACATTCTATAGACCAATAATAGTCATCAGAATTACCATATAATCTTTTTTTAAGACTAATTGCATCACTTATATTTGAGATAAAAGCAGTTGTATCTCTTAAACCAAGTAGGGCAAACATACCTGCATCATGTTTACATTCTGCATAAAGGGGAATGTTATTGATACCCAAAGAATCTAAAATGGATATTGATTTCAGAGTTAATACATATGCATCGCTGTCTCTTCCATGTTCATGTTTCCTTAAGGCTTGTTGATGAAACAATTCTGCTTTTTCTTTGTTTTGGTGAATTGTTTGAGAAAACAACAAATCACATACAAATATACTCAAAATCAGAAGAAAAGTTCGACCTAACAGCATAGACTCTTTATTAAAATACGCACTTTATCCCCCATAGCAGTCCCCTCAGGATAAATTAGTTTCATTTCCATTAGGACGTCCTTGGCTTTTTCTTTCTCATAATTCTCCAAATAACCTATTGCAAGATTCCAGCCGATGTATGGAGCATAATCCGTATAGTCATTATAGGTATCTTGTTTTGCCAATTCCCACAACGTAGCAAGGCGAGATGTTGTGTTGTCCAAATCTTTGCATTCAGCTACATTATTAAATAAGGTAGACAATTCTGTTTCAACATCGGCATTTACTTCACCCCTGATGATAGATGAAACAGGGAATGCGTTAGCGTATTCTTTACCAAGATTTGTCGTATCATAATAGTCGTATGCCTTGAAACCGACAAATATAATAAACACTACTGATGCAGCAATTGCAAGCCAGCGTACAGGATGATTCTTTTTGCCAGTAACCTCTCTGGAGATTTTTCTTATAGTCCTTTCATCCGTCTGGTTAAAAGCATTCTTTATTTCGTCATCTGTTTGTTTCATCCCTTTGACAAGTCTTGCCTGAATGATGGCACGGTCGCGTAAATCATCATTCTTTTTTAGCTCGTCAAAGAATGCGGACTCTTCCTCTGCGTTCATCTTGCCCTGCATGAAAAGACTGATTCGCTCGTCATCATGAAGTATCTGATCAGTTATCTTTTTCTCATCCATAATATTCTTTTTAGAACAATGATTTAACACTCTCGTTATATCTTTTCCGAAATTTCTCACAGCAGCGATGTTTTGTAACCTTAACTGCATTTTCGCTGGCATAGTTGAACATCTCTGCAAGCATCTTCATGGAGTGACCATCGCCATAATAGCCCCATAGGAGTTCATTACATGGTGAAGGCAAATCCTTTACGATGTCTCTCACCAAAGCTTCTTTCTCTTTTTGGGCATTCATACTATCGTTTTCCAAAGAGAGAATCTTTTCAATTTGCTCCCCTTGATAGTCATAATGTTCTTTGCTTGGATTTATCTCATACGGTGTAGTTATATATTTGCTTTTGTTCCTGAGTAACTCCATCGTTTTGTTCCTACAGATAGTCATAAAATAGGTAGAACTCGACATTCCAAGCCCCTCCGCCTCCACCTTATTCTCTTTGATGTTTCTCCATAATATGATAAGTGATTCTTGAAATACATCAGCACATTCATCTTCAGATAGAGAATAACGACTTAGCAGAAAAGCTCTTGTTTTTTGCCATTGTTCTTTGGCAAACTTCTCAAGTCTTTTTTCTTTCTCGTCTTTATGTTTGTATAGGTTGATGATCATATCTCAACGTTTATAGACTGGTCTCAATTACAGGATGTTGTCGCACTAAGCGAGTATCTTGATTCATTAAATTGACGACACGATTCGTCCATGATATGTTCTTGTCAAGTTTGGTTGTTTGCAGGACTTGATTCACATAGTATGACAATGGACCATAATACTTCCCATTTATGCGTATTTCACTATTAACCTGATATGAACGGCATGCTTCGATAATGCATATATTTGATAGTGATGGCGATTTCTCAACTTTAATCTTTCCACGCTTATCAATACGAGGTGTATATTGCTTATTCGTCATAGAAAAGCCTTTGTCTGTTCCTCTGATGATAACGCTGTCTTCATCCTCTTCTCCTCGATATGAAGAACCTGCATGGCAAGCATCAATAACAACATAGACAAAACCGTTTGAACCAACTTTTTTCCTTATAGTTCTTAAATATCCGTTTAGCTCATCATCTGTGATGTGATTCTGGCCTGTATATTTTCCTTTTTTATATACCATTTGGGCATCATAAGGTATAATAGACTCGTCCCATCCATCCTCTTCGTCACCATTCAGGTCTTCAAAAGGTTGGCCATGCCCAGAGAAATGAAGATAAATAATATCACCAGGCTTTGCTTCACCCTGAAGTTTAGAAAAAGCTTTTCGAATTCTCGAAGCCGTTGCTTGAGAATTAGTAAGTGTAGATATGATGAAACCTTTGTTCTTTAATGTGGTTTTTAGTAATGAAACATCGTTGGCTCCATGAATATTTGACCATGAAGCATCTTTAGCCTCATTGTAGCTTGGATACTCAGATATTCCAATCAATAAAGCACGTTTGGTTGCCGAACTTACAGGAAGAATGACAGCCAACAAAATGGTTAACAACAATAACTTTTTCATTCAATCAATTTTCATGTTGCAAATATATACATTTATTTTCAAATAGAAAAATTTCTCAGTTTTTTCTATATATCAATTAAACTAAGAAACAGGCACTTGTGCATAATATGCCAATTATGTATACATAAAAAAAAGAGCGATTCATTTCTGCCAAGGGGTTCGAATTCGAACCCTTTAAAGTGGGGTTATGTACGAAGAATTATATTTTATAAGAGTTATATTTATCGTAAACATACACTATTTTATGTATAAATGACTTTTATAGAGGTAATTAGTATTTTTAAAAGATACACTAAAGGTACATAAAAGATACACTAAAGATACACCAAAGATACATTTTGCATACATTTAGTGCTGTTTTGTGAAGCAAAACGGGCCGGATTGATTTGCGAAAGGTATGCTTTTGGACTGCGAAAGGTATGCTTTTGAGTTGTAAAAGGTATGCTTTTGACCTCCAAAAGGTATGCTTTTGGATTGCAAAAGGTATGCTTTTGACCTCCAAAAGGTATGCTTTTGAAAATGTAGCGGTAGAGTACTGTCGGCGTACAGTAAGTGTATCTTTAGTGTATCTTTTGTGTACCTTTAGTGTATGTATAGTGTATCTTTTTTTATGTTAAAATATTCGACAATCCTTTTATTTATCGCGGTTTTTCAAAATTTTAGTGTATCTTTGCAGAGAAAAGAATTATTATTTTTAAAAATACTGAAATTAGATACAACAATGAACATTACTATTCTGAAAAACAAAAGAAACAAAGAGGTTATTAACCGTATTGACTTAGACGAACTGGTAAGAATGATTCGTGAGGGTGATGCTGCTGACGAGGTAAAAAAGGCTCGCAGCTTGTACCACCTGATGAGACCGACAAGACAATTGTCTGGATATGTGGATACAGGAATTGACACAGCCATCAAACTGCCCTACGTTTGTTTTGGTGCAGAACTGATCAATAGGAACGACGAACGCAAGTTGATGGCATACAACGGACTCATCGTGCTGGAAATAAATGGTTTGCAGCACTATGAGGACGCCGTTTTGTGGAGGAATGAGGCGTCGCGAATGCCTGAGACGCTGATGGCTTTCTTGGGTGCATCGGGCCGCAGTGTTAAGATTGTGTGCCGAGGGGAACTGTTTGAAGGCGGACTGCCTAAGGATGAGGCTGCACGGAAGCAGTTCCACGCAAACCTGTATGAAACGGCTCGAAAGGCTTATCAGGCCCAGTTCATGATGGATATCGAATACCTGGAACCGCTGATAGAGAGAGTGGTTTGCATGAGTGCCGACCCAGAGCTGTACTACAATCCTCAGGCGAGGGCTTTTCTGGCCGACACCAAGAAGCCTGACATGCAGTTGCAAGCGATCAACATCAGCGATGAAAGCGACCGTCTGATGCCTGGCCGGACAATCACGCGAACCTGGCAGCTCAATTATATGTTTATTATCAATAATGTGCTGGGGCACTATTTCGAACTGCCCGACGAGCAGCGTGAGGCCGAACTGCTGTTGCGTGTGGCGACAGCCTGTCTGAACGAAGGCATACCGATGGCTCACGCTCAAGGGCTGACCCTCGAACATCCTGTGTTGGGCCGAGACGAGATGCTGGTTCGCAATGTGTTTGCTGCCGTCTATGCCGTTACGCAGAACGAGGCGTATATGAAGTCGCACAAGATCAAGGTGATGAAGAGCGTACCTGAAGAAACCATCCAGGCGATGCGTACGGAGATATTCCTGAATGCCAACTTCGATATGCGGAAGAATCTGATGACAGGCGTAGCGGAATACCGTGAGAAATTCAGCGAGGACCAGACCTTCAAGCCGCTGACCGACGAGGTGCGCAACGATATGACGCTCAAGGCTGTGGAATTAGGATTGAAAGGCTGGGACAAGAACGTGAACCGGTTTATCGACTCGACGCGCATCCAGCAATACGACCCAGTGAACACGTGGCTCAACAACCTGCCGGAATGGGACGGGCACGACTATATCGGCGAGATGGCCCAGCGGATTCCCACCAAGCAACCGCATTGGGAGCGCTATCTGCGGATGTGGATAACAGGAATGGTGGCGCAATGGAGAGAGAGCGACAAACAGCTGACAGGCAATGCCCTTGTGCCTCTGCTCATCGGCAGGCAGGGTTGCGGCAAGACGCGTTTCTGCAAGATTATCCTTCCGCCAGAGCTGCGCGACTACTACAACGATAAGATCAACTTCAAGAATGAGTTTGACTTGAATATCGCGCTGACCTCGTTCGCATTGATCAACATCGATGAGTTTGACAAGACGACGAAAGGCCAGCAGGTGGTGCTGAAATACCTCCTCTCGTCGGCAGATGTGAAATTCCGTCCACCCTACGGAAAAACCATCAAGCAGTATCGGCGCTATACATCGTTTATCGGTACGACCAACAAGCGCAAGCCGCTGACCGATCCTACTGGTTCACGACGCTTCGTGTGTGTTGGGGTAACAGGACACATCGACTACAGCGACACGCTCAACCACCAGCAACTCTTTGCCCAGGCTCTACACCTATTTAACAATGGGGAGCGTTATTGGCTGAACGATGACGAGATAGCCGTATTGATCAAGGAAAACGAACCCTACCAGCAGCTCTACACGCTGGAGGAGATGATTGAAGGCACGTTCAGGAAGCCGACCGCATCAGAGGATGCCAGATGGTACACGATTGACGAAATCAAGGAGGTGCTTTCCAGCACGTATGCGTCATTCGATATGGAGACCAGCAATGATGCGATGGGGCATGCTCTGAACAATGCACGCTTCAATTTTGAATGCAAGCGACTGGCGCAAGGCAAAGCATATCGGATTGTTGAGAAGTAATCGATATTTTGCACTACCTTTGACCTCCGGTCGAAGTTACTCCGTCTCGGCATAAAAAATAAATAAATTTATTTTGTTCTGCTCTCGACTTTTCGTAACTTTGCAGCCTGAATAAAAGTTTGCAGAAATGAAAACATTGAAGAAATGCTTGCCTGACGTGCTTGCCATCGTCTTTTTTATTGCTATATCGTATGCTTATTTCATTGGTCCTGTCACCACGAATAAGATACTGTATCAACATGATGCTTCGGCTGGTGTGGGTGCCGGCAAAGAGGCTTCTGACTATCAGAAAGAGACAGGTGAGGTGACGCGTTGGACGAATTCACTGTTTGGTGGTATGCCTACCTATCAGACGGCGCCGTCATACAAGTCGGCCAGTGGTCTGGATGCTATTGTGAAGGCCTATCATCTATGGCTGCCAGAGAATGTGTGGCTGCTGTTTGTCTATCTGTTGGGCTTTTATATCATGCTGCGTGCTTTCGATTTCCGTCAGCATCTGGCAGCGTTAGGCTCTGTGATATGGGCTTTCTCCAGCTATTTCCTGATTATCATTGCTGCCGGCCACTTGTGGAAGGTGTATGCGCTGGCCTATCTGCCACCGATGATAGGCGGTGTGCTGTTGGCTTATCGTGGAAAACTGCTGTGGGGATTCCTTGTGACAGCTTTGTTTGCGGCTTTTGAGGTGAATGCGAACCACGTTCAGATGACCTATTACTATCTGTTCATCATCTTCTTCATGGTGCTTGCCTTCCTGATTCAGGCTATCCGCGAAAAGAAAATTGCCCAATGGGGCAAGGCAACAGCGGTATGTGGTGTAGCAGCGCTGATTGGTATTGCCATCAACGCCTCGAATCTGTATCATACTTGGCAGTATCAGAAGGAATCGATGCGTGGCAAGAGTGAACTGGTGAAGAAGAATACGGCCAACCAAACCGACAGCGGATTGGAGCGCGACTATATCACCCAATGGAGCTACGGCATCGATGAAACGTGGACGTTGCTGATTCCGAATACCAAGGGTGGTGCCTCTGTGCCGTTGAGTCAGAATGCGACGGCGATGAAGAAGGCCGACTATCAGGTTCAGGAGATGCTGCCAGGCTTGTACGATAGTCTGCCGCAGTATTGGGGCACACAGCCGATGACGAGCGGTCCAGTCTATGTAGGTGCTTTCGTGATGATGCTGTTCATCTTAGGACTGTTTATTGTGAAAGGTCCGATGAAGTGGGCGTTGCTGGCAGCCACCATCCTGTCGATTTTGTTGTCGTGGGGCAAGAACTTCATGCCGCTCACCGATTTCTTCATCGACTACTTCCCGATGTATTCGAAATTCCGAACGGTGGCATCCATCCTGGTGATTGCCGAGTTTACAATACCGTTCTTGGCCGTGCTGACATTGAAGAAACTATTGGACGAGCCTGACTTACTGAAGCGGAAGATGAAGTACGTGTATGTAAGTTTCGCATTGACGGCAGGTATCGCTACCCTCTTTGCCCTGATGCCTACAACCTTCTTTGATTTCATGCGCGACGACGAGTTGCAGATGTTCAGCAACATTCAGGGAATGACGCCAGATGTATTGAACCTGATTACGACAAATATCAGCGAGATGCGTCAGGCGATGTTTACCTCCGATTGTTGGCGCACAGTTGTGATCATCCTTATCGGAACAGCATTCCTGTTGGCTTACCGCTATGGAAAGCTGCAAGGAAAATATATGGTGGCGGGCTTGTTGGTGCTCTGTTTGTTTGATATGTGGCAAGTGGATAAGCGCTACCTGAACGACAGCATGTTTGTACCGAAGAGTGAGCGCGATGCACCACAGGAGATGACGGCTGTTGACGAGGAGATTCTCAAGGACAAGACTCTCGACTATCGTGTGATGAACTTGGCTTCAAACACTTTCAATGAGAATGAGACCTCCTATTATCATAAGAGTATCGGTGGCTATCATGCAGCTAAGCTGCGCCGTTATCAGGAGATGATTGAGCGCTATATCGCTACAGAGGCACAGAACCTGTCAAAGACGGCGATGTCGGAAGGTGCCGATATGATTGAGATTACCGATACGGCGAATGTGCTGCCTGTGCTGAATATGTTGAACACGAAGTATTTCATTGTCAGCATGCAGGGCGAGCAGATGCCTGTCCGCAACAAGAGTGCATTCGGCAATGCATGGTTTGTTGACAAGGTCAACTTTGTGAATGATGCCAACCAGGAAATTGAGCAGATCGGAAAGATTGATTTGCGCCACGAAGCTGTGGCAGACAAACAGTTTAAGGAGAGCCTAACCCCAGCCCTTCCCGAAGGGAAGGGAGTTTCTGCTGTTGGGAACGATACCATTGTCTCACAAAATACTGTGGTATTGAAGAATTATGCGCCCAACCAACTCACCTACGATGTAGATGCAAAGACGGGCGGTGTCGTTGTCTTCTCAGAGATTTACTATCCTGGCTGGACGGCAACCATCGACGGACAGGAGGCGGAAGTGGGACGCGTCAACTATATCCTGCGTGCCATGAAGGTACCAGCAGGAAAGCATCAGGTAGTGCTTTCGTTCTTCCCCAAAAGCATCGACCGCACAGAAACCATCGCTTACATTGCCTTTGGTTTGCTGATTCTGGCTATCCTTGCCATTGTGGTCAAAGAAATCAGGACCAAAAAGAAAGCGGAATAGAACAAGAGCGTTGAATTGAAACATAAACCCCGAAAGCCACAAAACTTTCGAAATAGAGCTTGAAGCTTTGACCTCTCAGTGGCAAGCAAACGATGATGGCAATGTTTCTTTTTCATCGTCATAACTACAATTTTAAAACATCAATTTTTCTGTACTCCATATTATCTGAGTTTTGACATAAAATGCTCTTTATCTACAATGAATCTCAGGTGGGTACCCTCCCCTAACAGCATGTCG
>Ga0326511_10002311_pt1 | contig 15545 bp, 13 predicted proteins | sample 0_2496_0518_D_FD_203701 | JGI IMG/M metagenome (GOLD analysis project Ga0326511, IMG submission 203701) | Bovine rumen microbial communities from UC Davis, California, United States - 0_2496_0518 | ecosystem: Host-associated > Mammals > Digestive system > Stomach > Rumen | place: USA...
GATGTCCAGGTATAGCGAACTATTGCTATACCTGGATGTTTTGAAGTTCTCACGTAAATTTTTCGGAGGAGATACTTATTATGAAAAAACATTTGCCTTGTCTGGTTTCCCATTAATAACCTGTTGCCACTAACTTGATGACGGTACTTTCAGGATATTTATTTGGTAGTACAGTAACATTACAACCCGACTTATTGATGTTATTGAAGTACACTAATTGCTTGAATTCCTCTGTATCAACAAATACAGACATACAGTACTGCTTAAACTCAATAGGGAAATTGATTCGTGTAGTAATCGGTCTATTCTTGATAGATAATTTCTGTGTTATCATGTTATTACTGACCGAGTAATTGGTTTCTTTGATATCGTTTTTGTCATCATATATCTTGACATGGAGGTCTATAACAGACCCAGTTTTGCTTGTGCAATGTATAATAGCCATAAATTTCACCTCTAGTAGCATGTAACGCAACGGATAAAAAACTAAGATGATGTTGAATACAGCAAGCTCGTTAGCCGGTGAACTATTACCTGCTACAAACTTGCTGTATCAAATCATCTCTCATATAGTAAGGTTCTCTGATGTTATATTAAAGTTCAGGCGTTTTGTGCCAGACTCTAATGTGATGGTATTATCAGATATACCAGATACAAAATATGGAGCCTTTTTATTGATGAAGTCCCCGGTTTTCTCGGAATACAGTTTGACTATCTGTCCAACTTTAATGTTGGAATAATCCGAGATCTGCTCGAAGTCCTTCTTGTGTTTTATATAAATCTTCATGTATATCAAGCCTTTCTATTGTATGGGTACTTACACTATTAAATGTATGATTATCAATATTGTTATAGAAAGGCTATATACTATTATTTACTATAACCAAACTTCTTATATGCTGTCTCCATATCTATAATCGGTATACCTAACTTACTAGCCTTAGCAACTTTAGACGATGTCATAGACCCTGCTATCAGATAAGCGACCTCTCTTGTCACATCATTTGCTACACCAATACCCTGACTCATCAGGTATTTCTCAAACTCATGGTCACGTATCTTAGTAAAGCAGACCTTCATTTTGTATGCTGTAGCTTTCTTAACTCTCACATGTTTAAGTATCTTATTGATATCGTCAGATGCTGCATGTAATCCTTCCAGTATCTTTCTGGCTGTCTTAGTCTTAATGCCAGGGATCATTGTTAGTTTTACTTCAGACTCATGATTTATCGGCATATTAATAAGCTCAGGAAATGAAATCACTGTTAGGATCTTCTCAAACACCTTACGACCAACTGATGGTATTCCCAATGCACCAAGCAATACAGAATCATCAACCTTATCAACTGCATTGATTGCCTTAATAAGTTTCTTAATCGATTTATCACCAAATCCTTCGATACTCTTAAGTGCTTTTGTCATATTTTCCAGATTGTAGATGTCAGGTATAGAATTAATGAACCCATAATGGAACAAGGTTGCTACAGTTTCTTCACCAATTCCTTCAATACCCATTTTCGCACAGTAGTTGTATATCTTACCAACTATCCTACTTGGACATTCTATATTGATACAAGACAGTTCAGGCGTCATAGCTAATGCACATCCACAATGAGGACAACGCTCAATAACATCTATCGGGTGATTATTGGATCTCTTACAGGTATTATCTACTGTTAGATATGGTATGATATCATATTGAACTATGACTTCATCACCTATTGCCAGATTGAGTGATTTAAACCTATCAAGTGATCCAAGACTAATGGATTTGATGGTCTTGTTTTTAAGCTTCACAGGTTCTACTTTTGCAGTAAAACTTACCTTGCCAAGTAGTCCTATTTCTTGTTCAACGTCTCTCAGCACCGTCTTAGACCGCGCTGGCGGGAACTTATAAGCTCTCTCCCAGTTATTTATGCAGTCATCAACATTCCTACCCAGCACCCTGCGATAATTTTCGTTTAAGACCCTTATGACTATCCCATCGACAGGATAATCCAGCTTTTCAATACTATCAGTCATCAAGTCAATGACGTGCTCAATATTAGCCAATACCTGATCAAAATCACGCAGATTCAGATGCAATTCACATGCCGGGAATTCATCATCAAGCCAACTGAATGTCTTACGAACTGTATCTGGTACACTATCATCCATGATAGGTAACGGATATTCAACACCATTGATTTCAACCATCAACGGCATCAATGTCAGATAGTTCATCTGCTCATGCGTTGGACTGTCATTATTCATTATCGATGTTGCTGCAGTTCGTTCATCAATAAGTTTACCACTACCAAACCGTTTGTTGTATGCATCAAACATCGACTTCCTTACCAGTGCTTCACATTTCATACCGAACTTAGAAACACCTAGTGTTTTACATTCCCTATCGAAATTTGTGATCTGGAATATATTTGTCTTATTCTGCCCCTCACCTGTCTCCTTATCGCCTCTGGTTATAGCTGATTTTAATTTTCCATCTTCAATTTCCAATATAACAGACAAACCATCAAATTTGGTGTAGAAACCTAATTCCATAGTCCCATCATATACCTTGGCATCTCTAAGTGTTTTAACTATGCTAATTAACCAGGTCTCTAATGATTTCTGAGATTTAACCTTACCGTTAGCAAGTCTATCTGCTTCACTAATAAAATGCACCTTTCTGATGGTGCCTTTAAGATCCGGATATGCATGGATTGCCTTATCGGTGCTACTCATATCACCCCTGATAACTTCACCGCCATTATCCAGATATAATTCGTGGATTTCATCATATTCATTATCCCTCAACGGTGATGCAAAACCTTCCTGATATACCCTGTCAAGACATAACAGGAAATACTTCAGGTTTTCCATATCATCAATACCATTGCTGAGTGTCTTGGTATAATAGTCATATGCTACAGAATTGAGCATAGACATCAGCTCAATGGTATTCTTGAGTTTAAATAGCTCTTTGAATTTCATAACAATGCCTCCATTCATTATATAAGCTATACCAAAAATATAATATATATCCAAAAAAGGAGTTGGATTATTCATCCAACTCCTCCCATCTGTGCTGACTGGTTATACAAGGATATCATTGACAGCGATACTAACAGCCAATGCCTTATCCATGAACCAGTTGCCAACCTTGTCTAATGCGACGCCAATGCGAGTACGCTGCTTGCGGACAACAATTGGCTCCTCTTCATGATGTTTCTTTTCCTTTTTACCCAGCTTAACTTTAACGGGCTTAAGATTGCTCTTAACCCATTTCAGTTTTGCTCTGTTCAGGACTTCTTTATACGCAGCGTCATTAATGTATTGCTTGTACGGGGATAATCCCTTCAGCAGTTCCTGGTCTTTCTTACCCAGGTCTTTCTCATTGATCTTTTCCAGATCCATTTGAAACCGATACGCAAGATACATTTTAAGGTTCTTGCTATCGTCGTCAACGAATCCTTTCGGATCGTCAACTTGTTTGCTGTACCTTTTTACAGCTTTCTCGGTCACCTCATTAAACTTCATAATCATTACTCCCTTCTGTAATATATTATTCGAACACTTGGCCAAGTATTCACTATAATAATATATACCCAAAAATGGAGTTAAATACGATTTAGCTTATTTACCGAGTTTAATTACTAATGCGCCGTTCTTAGCCTTCTCTTTGGCACGTTTCTTACGTTCCTTCTTACTGAGATAAGATGTCTTATTGAAGTCCTTGATCTTATCGCGTTCTGCCTTGTCAAATTTCTTATACTCCGCATCAATGTATTCACGTGATCCAACGTGCATCGTATTCTTGAATTCCTTCTGATACCGTTCCTCTAACAACTTCTCACGCATACCACGATATGTATTCAGATGCATAGATCCTTTATACATAATGCTGTGCATACCAGTATCAAAATTGTTAAGTCTCAAACCATTAAACCCATAGTTCAGCCTACGTCCAGATGATTTGAAATACGCGGATAAGATTTCCACATTGCGGTTTTTGAAGCGTTTCTTGACCTTGAATTTCTTAAAATTCAACGGATCTTCAGTAAATAACTTCTCAATCTCACGACGTGCTGCAGGGGATGACCTATAGAACAGATGGAACTTAGCCAGGAAATAAGAGTCCAATCCAATACCCAAGTTATTATTCTCATCACGTCCAATCTTAATTGGCGTAGTGGAATAAATTTGCTGGTTGTGTTTAGCCTTATTAGATTTATCAGGTAAACCCTTCTGTGATAAATAGCCAGTTGATCTGGCACTGAAATTCTTCTTGGCTGTCTGTTTCAGTCTGATGATATATTCCTCACCACATACCAGTTTATTCATCAAGGGGATTACACGACCCCATTTCTTAATGTAGCAAGTATACGGTTCAATCCATGGGAATTCATCATACAGCTCAGAGATAATATCAAACAGAGGTTTCTTAGCTGTACTGATAGGTGGGAGATTTACATAGATACCATTAACAAAGATATCCTCAAAGAACTCCCGTTTCTCAGCTGTACTAAGTTTATCATAATACGCTCTAAGCTTAGTTGCTTCACCGCGCTCATTGAAATAACTGAGGAATTTCCAAAGCATCTTCTCTTTGGGTGCCAAGGTTTTCATTTCCTTCATCTTGGCAATGAGGTGGTCAGCAATAAAGTTAATAGATACTTCAAATGACTGAGCGGAATTAAGTCGGTTAATTACACCCAATGCATTGTATACCAGATCAAGATGACGTCCATCTTCCAATGTCGGCATTTCATCATCAGGTATAATACGAGAGATGACAGATTTGTTCAAACAATGTTTAGACTATATCACGATCCATATTAATGGACCCTCACCACTTCCATTTAAGGGATTCTCACCCACTCATAATATGAGCCGTACTCCTATTGATACTTATTTATGGACGCTATCTGAAGGATAGTCGTTGAACCTTCCATATGATTCATATGGCTTGGCTGCTGATTGTCTCTAACCATTCGATTGTCACCTTAAAGGTACGAATGGTATAGCGAGAGTTTCCAGCAATTCAATGAGTTTTTTCATATAGCATTACTGCTATAAGCGGCAACAAAACCTGTCAATTTTGTATGTCTACCGTAACGTCCTGTAACTTTATAACCTACATTCAGGGGCACATCACGTTCTACGGATATTTCCATAATGATGTTACTGAATACAGAGTCATTGTCTTTCCATTTGTAATTTGGATTAAGATAATTCTTAGCCCTACCTAACAGATATCCGATATCGTCATCATATGTTGCTCCAGAGTCAGATATCTTTTGGCAGACTTCTTTAATCTCAGTCCAATACCGTTTCTGATTTTTAAGGTATTGGATAATCTGTTCGTTTGTCGGGATATCAGGTATATCTTCAATTGCCTGATTGCAATAGATATCGACATCCATGACTACCCCTTTAGAATAGAACTGCTTATCATTAAGGGGGTTAGAATTAGTCAGGTTAGACCTCTTCATATCATACAGCAACTGATAGTTATCGATACGACGCTTGGAACAGAGAATTTTATTCTTTACTTTGGAACCAATATCAGGGAATCCTTTATGGTGTTCTTGATCTCCATATAAGTTCAATAAGAGATCATTGTCATTGATAGTGACCTTAATAGTTTCAACCTCTTTAGCCTCCATACGTTTGGCAAATGATTCAGAGCAATATGCTGCATCTTCAATCGTGCGGTTATCAATGAGATAGCCAGTTAATGCATTAACCCCATAGCAATAGTTATTATATTCATCATATGAATTGGACTTCCATAATGTAGCTCCTGCTTTAACTTCCTGGCCTTCTTCCAACTTGTCTAGGTCTGAGTTATTAAACCCGTATCCAAATTTCTCAGTCAGTTCTTCAGCAATCTTTTTAATGACGCAGGAATAATGATTAGCTTTAGGGTCATACAGAAATACAACATAGAGATGTTTAGGAACCCATTCGAACTTGGGAACGATTCTCTCAACCACACAATCAGACTTTGCCTTGTATAATGAGGAAGACAAATCACCAAATATATTTTCATAGTTGGTGAATACCCTGGGAAATTCAGGGTGATTTAATGACACCATCTGTTTCAGATGGTTAGTAAACATAATTGCCCGCGACGAGCTAATGTATTGCGGCAACGTAAATAATTCAGGACCAAGTAAATGGTCCATTGACTTAATTTCCTTCGCCTTGTTCTCGAGATAATCACCGATATCAAAGATATCCTTATTATCTACAATTCCAGAAGCCATAATTTTTCTGTCCCCTTTCATGTACAAAAGTCATGTAAATTACTGTTCAAGTATAAATACTTGAGTACACTGATGGATAATATCTACTTTAAATCTATATTGATTTACACAATGCTCTAACTAATACCACAACCTAATGAGGTGATGAAATGGCCGATTTAGAAAACGATTTGATGCTTCTGCAACCTGATGATATTGAACCTGAACAGGGTGATGATCTCGGGTTATTCAAAAGGGCAGAGGCCAAGAAGAAGAAAAAACGCAAGCTCAAACTGTTTAAGGACATTGATTCTATATTAGATGGGGATTCGTCATCTGGTGATGATGATATGGACTTTGTATCTAAGCTCAAGCTTAAGAACAAAGACAAGGCCAAAGCAGATGGTGATCTGTTTGATACAGATGGTAAAGGTGTTAAGAAGTTCAAGAACGTAGAGTCAAAGTTCAAACCTGAGTTGGCTAACCTTCAGAAACTTCTTAAAGACAATGAAGAAACCTCTAAGGTAATTCGTAGTGTACTTACACCATTACTAACATCTAAAGCTCGTGGATCGTCCAAACTTGTATCCGATTTATTAATGGCATTGAACTCAGCTAATAACAACCGTCTCGCCGTAGTGAAGGAGTTAAGCTCAGTTAAAAAATCCATTTATGATTTAAAGATAAAATTGGACAAGGACAAAGATGATACCCTTGGTATGCCAGCAGATCAGTTTGGTTCCCAGCTATTTGATGAACTTTTCAAGCAGGGGCGTCGTAATGTAATTGAATCTGCTAATCAATACAATCCAACATTTAATGATTACGTCAATACAAACGCAGCACAGAATTTCGAAGACATTGTGGACCAGCGGTTATCCAGTGAAAGCAATGAGTACAGATCTGATGATGGTAATAAGATGATACAATACGAAAACCGTCACCCTGAATTATGTATTCAGAAGTCTTTCAGTACTGGCGATATTAGTGTAGTTGCTATTGATTCTAATGGTGTAGTTATTGATGACTATCCTGTACCAACAGTAGAAGAGCTTGGAAGATTATCGTTCAATAATGAATCTGGTACATGCAGTGATATTACTGGACGTACATATAAAGTTATTGAGATCGCATAATTAATACCCATAGACAAGTTTTAATCCTTGTCTATGGGCTTTTCATCCTCAACATCACATTCGTGCTTGATGTGCAATGTCTTAATATATTTTTTAACCGTTTCTTCCTCATTCTCTGGTGTTATCATATCTTCAAGTTCTTCATGTATAAGTAATTTTTTCAACGGTATAAGGGTATTATAACCACACTCTTTGCAATGCACTTCAAGGTAATCCTTAGTTTCAGATAGATCTATGAATATATTTGCAGAGTCACAATTGCGGCAGTATAATGAATACAATATGCATAGGATCTTACTACCGGTCTTCTGTTTATCTGTTAGACCAGATACAACGTATTCACGACGATTATCCGATTCTCCAGTATCCAGCCGTTTGATATTTTGTGTTTCCGCAACCTTTGTTGCATCGCGTCGTAGAAGTAATATCAATAAACCGATGATAGTCATGATTGCGTACATCTCTAAGATACCTAGTTGCATAATCATTCCCCTCACTATATATTAAAAATTTATTCATTTGTACGGAAGTTGCACTATACCGATGAACTATTATCGGTATAGTGACATCATATGATTTTAGTCTTTGGAAAGGTTGATTGCTTTGAAAATATCAATCACTTATCGTGCGGTTAGATTATTGTTCGTTCAGTCTAACCCCTGTAGTGTAAATAATGGAGAGTTGCCGTATCAAACACAAAACGAAAAAATATGGAGTTGAAAAATATGGAAAATTGATGACTTTTACACATCAGTGGTCGAACTATTAACCACTACCTATATGTATTACGATATATAGTGTAATATAGACGTTAAAAGGTGACTGGAACTTAATCCAGTCACCTTTGTTGGTGCTATTAGATAGAGTTAATCCGATCAGGATAGCCTTCCATCTCATCAACGTTGGTCTGAGTATAGCCGGAAGTGAAATCCAGGTAATCGCGAAGGATAGCGAATTTCTGCAGCAATGCTCTGGAGATATCGTTGATCTGAGGGGATTCATATCTCGTAGCAGTGAAGTCCAGATCCAGCTGAGCAGCCGGATGAGAACCAGGTTCATATTCGAAGTGCTGTTTTGCAACAGTCTTCGGCATCATGTTAGACAGCATGCAGCTGTATTCGATCTGGATACCAGTCGGGTCAGTGCACACATAGAAAGCTTCCATGATGTGGTTGGATGCTTTGTAAGACAGTTCGTCACTCAGCATTCCATGATAATGGGACAGACCGGTCAGAGGATCGGAAATGCCCGTCATCCAGGTGTCGATGAATTCACGAACCGGAGAACCAGACATCTCGTACAGACGAATGGTAACACCGTCGGTTTCGTCACGGCACACGGAAGGAATATCGAATTTATTACCAGCGTAACCACCAGTGATTGCTTCGTATTCCATAGTGGTGTTAGCAATGCCAGTAATACCAACAAAGCCCATCTCTACGAAATGTTTGAAGCGTTTGCACATGTTGTCGCTGAAACTGGAGTCCATCTGTTCCATGAAGCGGGGCAGACGTACCAGGAAAATACGAGAATAACCAGTACGAAGCGGATCAAACTGGTCAATATTTTTAGCGGAAATATCAAGACCACCCAAGAACAGAGAGTATTGGGAGAAGTCTTTAGTATTGCGCTTAATGTTAGCTTGAATAGATCTAACAGCCATAATATTCTAGACTCCTTTCTTTAAGCTCTCGGGTTGACATCGATTTCGATAATCGCACGTTTCTGGAATGTACGGAATACAATTGCCAGGTAGATATGTGTGATATAACGAGTAGTTTCCCAAGCATTGGAAGAAACTTCGATATCCAACGTTCTGCATTTGGTTCCCTGGTAAGAACTGAAGATTTCCTTGCAGTCCTCTTTGAACAGGCGCAGGTCTTCAGGATCGGACCAATGGAAACGATGAGAAGCAGCAAGACGTTCAATCTTACGTTTTACTTCCAAGAGTACCAGCATATTGTTTTCTTCACTCAGGTCAGACCAGAAGTTCTGAGAGGTTTCCTGAGTACCGCGCATAAATGTATTTTCAGCAATACATTCAACGTAGTTCATATGCAGTTTATCATACAGCAGTTCCTTAACTTCTTCATCATCGGCATCAATAACCGGTTTGATGGAGTTCTTCTGGTAGCCGTACATTAAGCCGTATTCTTCACCGGCCATCGGGGTATGGTTACCGTATACATTAAAGTGCTGCGGATATTTAGAGGACAACCACAGAGTGATGGTTACCGGAATAACTTTACCAGTAATCGGGTCGGTGGTCTTGAACATATGAGCATCGAAGGATACGATACGTTCATTCAGACCGGCCAGACTCTGAGTATACATGGTTTCCAGATCATCAACATTATTGATCAGATTAGTATCCAAATGGCAAGCAGCGTCATAACGATTCAGTGCAAGTGCTACCATAGCTTTCTTTACAGAAACCGGATAGTTAGCATCTAACATCAGATCAACCGGAGCGCGACGTTTGGAACCAATAGTCTTATCATAGCCCTGCTGGAATGCCATTAAGTAAGCAGCTTCCATAGCATCTTCACGAATGGAATCAGTTACAACGATAGGATTACCGTCTTCATCTGTCCTATTCAATACGGTGCCATTTACAGAGAAGGAGCCATCATGGCCGGCTTCCATAGCAACGCCTTCGATAGACATAATTTCGATGGATTCAGTGCCATCTACATAGTCGAAATATTCATCCCAGGTCTGAGTGAATTTGTTGTAACCGAATACGTCCCAAGTTTCCATGGTGTATACAGTGTCATCAACATTTTCATCCGGATCATACTCTGCCCAGGTATTGTCAGTCCATACCCAATAAGTACCGGCAGGATACAATACGCCATTCAGGACATAGTTCTGGGTCAGGTAATATGCTACATCAGTTTCAACGATGTCAGTGCTGGGGAATTTCTCAACTTCTGCAACGCTGGAAGTGATGTTGGAGTAGTCAGTGTCACCTGCTGCTGCCAGTACGAAGAATTCATCGTTTACTTTGTAAACAACACCAACTTCAGCAACGACAGTTCTGTCAGCGGGGTTAGAACCAGCATATGCTACTACCGGCAGGTTTGCTTCTTCCAAAGCATTCGGAGCAGTAGCAAAGTAATACTTACCAGTATCGGTTGCACGATACATATCGCCAGTTACAAGGTTTTCAGGATCCTGCGCAGTGGCAATATTATGCAGCACAATAGGAGTACCACTAGCGTTCAGAGCGAACGTAATCATGTGGTTCATGAGGGTGTATTCGAATACAGCATTGGTATTGGTATTAACGATATATGCATTGGTGCTGGGTACTTCAAACTCGGTAATAACCGTGGGTTTAGCATCAGCAAGTTCCAGCCTACCGTTAGCCAGGTATGCTTCGAATACTTTCAGGTCTTCATTAAATTTCATTACAGGAATATCAGCGTCTTCGCAGACGAAGATAATCCGAGGATCAGGATACTCAGTTGGAGGCAGTTCTTCAACGGATTTAATGTTGAGATCAGCCTTGCTAGCCTGTTTATAGGCTTTCTGATATTCAGCGAAAATCTTTTCAAGATTTTCGTAATAAACCTGACCAGTGAAACGTTTAGAACCTTTGCCTTCGTAATCGTCAATTACGTCATTGGCGAACATAGTCAGACTGGAGTTCGGATCGAGAGCGTCAATATAGAAGGAAACGGTGTAAGTTTCCAGAGTTGTCAGAGAACCAGATTCAGTGCTCAGTAATTCAACTGCATAGTTAACGTAATCGTTTTCTCTATCAGCGCCTTTATCGCGGGAAATACGTACACGGTAGTCATTACCATATAAGCCACGGCCACGAGACCACCAGCTCATGATAGGTAATACTCTGAAACCTTCGTCATCCGGAGTTAAAGAACCCATACGTTCAACGTATGCGTCCAGGTCATCCAGAGAAACCAGGTTGTCAACTACAGCGGAGGTATATTTCACTTTCAGTTTGCCGTCTTCAACCTTATAATGGCAAAGTACGGTAATATTAGCATAGCAAGCGTCCAAGGGCATTACACGCATGGACTGGGAGCATGCCAAGCCAGTGCTCAGGGCTACATATGCATTGTAACCAGGCTGGCCATATTTACGATAGTTAGGTAAACCATATTCATTTACCCAATCTACCACAGAATCAAAATATTTCAGTTTATTATCCTCACCTTTAGAAGATGCGAATACATTCAGAAAGACAGGACCCGTAGTATGGAAAGCGACGTCTTCATAACGAGTGTTGTCGTTAATATAGACACCTTCATACGGATGCAGCCATTCCGGAATAATTTGACCAGATCGTGGCATTGTATTTACCTCACTTTCAAGGTTTTTATTATTATAAAAGGTATACTTACTTTAACTATTACATCAAAACAGTGATAACCTTTATTCGTAATTATGATATTGTTTTTAGTACTGCATAGGCTTTCTAAGCCTAGTATTTGATGATTTCTTCCATAGGTGATGTACGTTCTGGTTTGTTATTGACTGCCCTATTGATTGATGCTGTAAGCATCTGATCCATGTCTTCAAACGCTATACCAGTGAAGGTAGAGTTGGTTTTAGTTATCTCACGAGGCGAGAAAGTGACATAGTCAGTCAAATCATGTTTAGGGTCTTTAGCCAATACAGCACCGAATTTCTTAAGCGGGTTCTGTTTGGAACGATATATCTCAGATATAGCAATTTCATAGTTGGAATCCGGTATATCAAAACTAATACCAGCCATTTCCATGTTTTCCATCCAGATATTAAACACTTCGTCATATGGAGTAAATCCAGGGATTTTACCACCTGTTAAAATAGCAAGGAAATCTCTAAATGTCAAAGATGTCTTAGGCATCAATGCCGGACACAAGATATCATTGCAGTTGTACTTGAGTACTACTACAGGTTCAGGCCCATCAGAACCTTTTAAGTCCATTTTGCGTACTTCATATGCTGCTGGGTAGGTCATAAACTTAATAGGTGCATTCAATAATCTCATTGAATTGGGTGATTTACCCTCAGCGTCATTAAACGTAACAAGGTTAACCAAACCAAAGATCTTGAAATTATCACCAACCTGCTCAGCCAGCTCTTTCTTAAAGTACTCGCCAGGGACATATATTTCCATATATGGGCCAGTGAAGATGATGTTTTCACCATCATTCTTGAAATATTTGGTATCTACGAATTTCATATATTACACCTCTTAAAATCAGTTAAAAGGTTCCTTAACGCCAATTAATAGCGTTAAGGAACTGTGCAGTCAAATTACTCACTGAGTAACTGAACCAATTCTTTGATACCTGCAACAAACTGAGATCTTGCAGGTTCTTTAAGCTGGCCCTTCTTGAGCATAATTAAGTTCTGCATTACCTGTGCGATAAACGCATTATCAACCTTACTCAGGTGCTCAGCATTATATTTGATATAACGGGCAAAGAGGTAGATAAAGATATTCTTCCATTCACCAAGGCCAATAATAGACTCAATATCATCTACCATATTGAAGTATATATTAAATCCATTAGCACTGGCATACTTCTCCGCCTTCTTAAGGGTGTCATTGAAACGGGTTTTAAATGCATTCAATAACGATGCACGTCTGCCCTTTTCCAGTTCATCTTTCAAAGATTCAATGATAGGTTTAATAGTTGTAGCGCCTTCACGAATCTCTATGATACGAGCAATACGGACACGTTCTTTCTCATCGATATTCGGGTCACTTACCCTATCACGGAACAAATCATACACATATTCATCCCATACATATACATCTTTGGACTTCTCAATCATTTCAGGATCGAAATGAGTTAGCAATTCATCAATCTTGGCAATTTCTTTATTGATTTCTGAATCAGCATCTGCAATAGTCTTAAGATATAATAGGAATTCACGATATGCTTTATACTGCTCCTTCTCCTTGAGCATAGAGTCATAGTTAAGTGTTACTTCTTCCCCATCGAAAATGAAGAACTGCTTCATCTCTTCAAGGGTAGCTTTCTTAATTGCTTCTTCGGTAACTTCAGATACCCTGGACTGAATAATATCAATCTGGTCATCTGTACCATTAAACATAAAATTGATTTTCTGGTTGACCATATCTTTCTGACTGATCAACTCATTTTTGGTTGTCTTAATCTGCATTAACATATTAGCTGCTCTGAGTTTATTACCGGATTTAACAGCTTCATCAATCATAGCAGCATTTGCAGAGTAATCTGTTTCAAGGCTCTTTTCAGGTGCCTGGTTATTTTCTTCAACCATCTCCTGGAATGCCCCATCTACTTTCTCATAGTACTTATTGGTTTCCAGATCAAAAATTTTATATCCATCTCTGATATTTTTGAGCTTATCCGCTGAAATATCAGATAACTTGATTTTGGGAATGTTTTTCATCTGTCGATGCTCCTCTATGTAATTAGTCTATAGACATCTTCTTGAACTTCTTAATGAGCCCAGATTGGATAGATAAGAATACCTCAGTATAATGATCATCTTCATATTCATCAACGACAGTCTTAAAGAAATTCCTGGTAAAGTTGTCGTTTATCACCATTTCTTCTATAGCTACGTTCAGGATATATATGTCATATCGTTCAGGATTAAAGTATCCAAGGAGCTCACTACCATCAATGTCTAAATCGTCGATATAATTGATTACCGTTCTCAGGCGTGATATTATAACGGCCGCACGGTCATCAGTTAGCTTAGATTTCAGACTGTTGGTTGTAACATCATTGGTATCTTTATACCCACGAAGTGCTTCACTGATAGTATCAATATTCTGGATGATGTATTTAATAAAGAACTTCTTGAGATTCTTAGAGTAATGGACGATGAAGAAATCATATAACCCATAGGTCAAATTCTTTAAATCTTCAAAATCCATCTGTTCCAATGTGTCATTATCTGCATCGATATCATATTTACTATCGATCATATTAATGACCTCAATACAGAACTTTCTGGCATCGTTAGTTATTTCTTCCTGCAGATCAGGATTATCGCTATCTTTGTCCAATTGCTTTTCGATCAGAGTAAAGAACTCATCAACGAAGTTAGCAGTGGAATCAAATGGATCATCGATCTGCTCTTTTATCGATTCATCTATGAGTTCACGATGGGCGTTTTTCAATTCTGGTATTTCCAGAATTTCCCCATTGTCAACTTCATAATCATCATATAAATCTGCAAGCACGGGATTGTACCTCCAAGCATTATATTTTTACATTTATTGTCTGGTGGTATGTAAAAAATAAAAGACGTGTGTAATAAATACACACGTCTAATCATTAAGGTCCTTAAAGAACTGATCTTCATCATCACCATAATCATCATGATACATCATACGATCATAATCTGTATCCAATGTATCTGTTTTAATGACAGTAACACCATCAGTTTCAGAATAATTACGACGTTCAGCCTGACTTCTTGCAATTGCTGCACGAAGTTGCTGCTGATAAATGTCTTCTTTTGGCTGTGGTGCTGGGAACAGTTCTTTCATATGTTCAGGCATCTCTTCGTATATATCAGCGTACTCCATAGGTTTAAGGTTTTCATCTAATGGTGTTCCACCAGGAACAAATCCCCAGTTTATTAACTTTTTACCATGGTATCTGATATACATAGCAATCAGGAAGCTCATGATATTATCATCATGATATCCAGAACGAGCTTCAATCTTACCAGATGCTTTCTTAATCAGGTTATTAAGGTCGTCTATTACATAATGTACACAGAAGGCTTCCTTTTTCTCAGCTACTAAGCGCATCATAATGGCTATCATCATTTCACGTGATTTACCATTAGTAAATACACCGTAGCTCTTACGGTTCTCTGCCTCGCGTTTGATAAATCCATGCTCATCCAATTTCTCATCTGGACTACCAACAAGGAATTTATCCGCGTCAAAGTAAAGATTACGGGATACCTCTGTATTTTTCAATATCTGTATAACAGCATCACCCAACGAGTTACGTTCTATAGCTAGTATACCACGTGGCACTATATCACGTATCAATAACCTTAGGAAGGTACATACATCAGTAACGTCCATCAATGGCGATTTAAACTCACCAACGGCGCGTTCCTTATATGGATCTACTATAGTAACTGCAGTATTATCGTTATTGGTACCTGTTGATACGTCGACACCAACTATATACGGAATCTG
>Ga0326511_10002312_pt1 | contig 15543 bp, 13 predicted proteins | sample 0_2496_0518_D_FD_203701 | JGI IMG/M metagenome (GOLD analysis project Ga0326511, IMG submission 203701) | Bovine rumen microbial communities from UC Davis, California, United States - 0_2496_0518 | ecosystem: Host-associated > Mammals > Digestive system > Stomach > Rumen | place: USA...
ATATTATGGCGCTTCCGTTTACTGATTCCAGTATGTGCACCATCTCCTCATACTTATCTTCCGTCTGCCTTACCACATACGACAGGTTCTCGCGCCTGAAACTCATCTTAAACACTCCCGTCTTGCCTTGAGTGTATTTGCCAAAGTCGAGTTTCCTCTGTATGTCGTCTATCACCTGTGGTGTTGCCGTTGCTGTGAGGGCAAGCACTGGTGCCTCAGGCAACTGTTCCCTTATCTTGTCTATCTGCAGGTATGAGGGTCTGAAGTCATATCCCCATTGCGAAATACAGTGTGCCTCATCCACTGTGATGAAACACACATTTATATGGTTGAGTTTGGCGAGGAAGAGTGGGGAAGAGAGTCTTTCAGGTGATACATAGAGGAATTTCACTCCACCATAGCTGGCATTATCCAGTATTCGCAGTATATCATCGTGAGTCAGTCCTGAGTATATAGCCTCAGCCCTTATGCCCCTTTGCTTCAGGTGCATCACCTGGTCTTTCATCAGCGCTATGAGTGGGGTGATAACTATACACACCCCGTCCATCATGAGGGCTGGCACCTGGAATGTTATACTCTTTCCTCCGCCTGTAGGCATCAGTCCCAGTGTGTCGCTGCCTTCTGAAATACTCTTAATGATGTCAAGCTGAATACTTCGGAATGAGTCATATCCGAAATACCGTTGCAGTGTTTCTATGTAAAGGTTGTCAGGCTTACTCACTGAAATGTATATCTTCTATTTGCAGTTGCACATTACCGCGTTTATACACATTTTCTTCTATGGTATAGGCTATGTCAAACGAACGTCTCGACTTGATGTATCGGGCTGACTGGGCTTGTCCGAAGGCTATGCCGTTTATTACGGTGGGCGATTTTGAATCTACCAGTTCCAGTTTTATATGCTCCTGCTTTCTTCCCACCACCTTTGATGTGCCGAAGTCATACACTCCCTTGGTGGCAAACACAGGTTTGGTGTTGCCTGGACCGAATGGCGAGAAGCGTTTCAGGTCGTGATACAGTCGCTTGTTGATGCTGCTGAAGTCTATTATGGCATCTACATTTATAGTGGGCTCGGTATGCTGTTCTTCGATATGCTCTTTGACATACTGCTGGAAACGCTGTTTGAACTTATCCACATCTTCCCACTTTATCGTCATTCCGCAGGCATAGGTGTGTCCTCCGAAGTTGATGAGCAGGTCTCTGCAACTCTTTATGGCTGCATATACGTCAAAGCCTGACACTGAGCGCGCTGAGCCTGTAGCAAACTGTCCGTCGCGAGTCAGCACTATGGTTGGTCTGAAATACATTTCCGTGAGCCTTGATGCCACAATGCCTATCACGCCTTTGGTCCAGTTTTCGTCACATAATACGATACATTGCGGATGCTGCTGCTTGTCCAGTTTCTCAACAATCTGGTTAGCCTCTTCAGTCATCTGCTTGTCCACCTCTCGGCGCAGGTCGTTATATTCGTCTATGTGCTTTGCCATAGCCATAGCCGTAGAGTAATCCTTCTGTATCAGCAGGTCAACAGACAGTTTGCCGTTCTCCATGCGGCCAGAGGCATTGATTCGCGGACCTATCTTAAACATGATGTCGGTCATCGTTATCTCTCGCTCGCTCAGTCCGCAGGTGTCTATTATCGCCTTTACACCCACTGATGGTGTCTGGTTCAGCATCTTCAGTCCGTGATAGGCAAGTATTCTGTTTTCGTCAGTCACCTCCACCAGGTCGGCTGCTATGCTTATGGCGCAGAGGTCGAGTAGCGAGATGAGCTTAGAGAATGGTATGCCGTTGTTCTTGGCAAAAGCCTGCATGAACTTGAATCCCACACCACATCCGCACAGATGCTTGAAGGGATAGGTGTCGTCCGTACGCTTAGGGTTGAGTATGGCGTAAGCATCAGGCAGGGTGTCGTCTGGCACATGGTGGTCGCACACTATGAAGTCTATTCCTATGCTCTTGGCGTAGGCAATAGCCTCGTGAGCCTTGATGCCACAGTCTAATATAATAATGAGGCTCACCCCTTGCTCTTTGGCAAAGTCTATGCCCTTCTTGCTCACTCCATAACCCTCGTCATAACGGTCAGGGATGTAGTAGTCGATGTTGCTGTAGAACTGTTGCAGAAACTTATACACCAACGTCACGGCTGTGCATCCGTCAACGTCGTAGTCGCCATACACCAGTATGCGTTCCTTATGACCTATGGCGTCGTTGAGTCTGTCAACGGCAAGGTCCATATCCTTCATCAGGAAGGGGTTGATGAGATCCTGCAGCTGTGGACGGAAGAAGCGCTTGGCAGCAGACTCCGTAGAGATTCCGTGCTTCACCAGCTGAGCCGTCAGAATAGGTGAGATGTTGAGCTTTTCGCTCAACTCCATCGCCTGCTTCTTCTGCAGCTCAGTCTGCTCTTCTATGTTCCACTTAAAGTTCATCGCGTATTTTTTCGTCTCGCTTTTTACCAGTTCCCGTTCCCGTTAACGTTCCCGTTTTTAGTCCTTGGCTATTGCCACTTTCTTCATGTTAAATCGGGTTATCAGTCCCTCGGGTGTAACATCAGCAAAGATGATGTATTTGGCTATCTTCTCCTTGTTAGGATCAGTTCGCTCCATGCGTTGCTCAGCACCAAACTGCACCCTGATGTTATAGTTCCCGTTAACATTATCCACCTTCTCAGCCTTGAAGTCGTCCATCATATACCAGTTCATGTTGGTGATGTCATCCTTATACAGCTTGTTCATGAATGTCACCACATCCTGGTTTGTTGCTCCAGTACGATTGAGGAAAGAGTCGAGTATCTCAGTCACCGTGCTGAGCAGTTTTACCTCGTTTCGTGAGTTTATAGCCTGAAGGAATTTCCTGCAAACGCCCTTCGCCATATCCATCTCCTCAGGTGTCACCTCCACGCTTTTCAGCTCATCCATTATGTCCTGCACCTGTGATGAGTATCTTCCGTTAGGGTGTTCCGTCAGGTATTTCTGCAGAGCCAGCACATTCTTGCTGCTCTTATACTCACGCATGGCGTGGTTGTAGTCTATGGAGTCAATCTTGTTCTTAGCCTCTGTTATGTGGGGCGAATCCTGATTCTCCTCTATATACTTCAGCAGTTCGTTCTTCGAACCGCTGTTCACGGCGTTATTCCATTCCTGGTCCTCATATTTCATCATGTCTATCACGGCATTGATAGAGTCACGATGCTCTCTTGGTGCATCCTGATATTTGCTCAGGTAGTTTTGCATCACCATCAGGTCGTTGCTGTGCAGGGCATACTCAAAAGCCTCCTGCTCCTTATCCTGCTGAGCCGATTGATAGAAGTAGAAGCCCACGCCAAACACCGCCAAGGCTATGATGAGTGACACCACCCATACAGTCTTCGACTTGCCTTTTCCCTGTTCACCAATCCTTTTCGGCTGGTTTGGGGTAGGCTTTCTTGCGGTTCCCGTTCCAGTTCCCGTTCCAGTTCCTGTTACCTCTGGATTACCAGCTATCTTTATTCCGCAGTGAGGACAAATCTCAGCCTTGTCGCTCACCTCATTATTACATTCAGGACACCTTATCAGCATATCTGTTCTTTGTTCAATAGTTCAAAAGGTTGTACTTTGTACCTTGTACCTTGTCACCTTGTACTTCGTTCCCGTTCCCGTTATCGTTCCCGTTAATTCTCCCCCTTTCGGTGTTTAAACTTCAGTTCTCTCAGCGTGTGGTTGCCCATGAAACGTGATTTGTCCACATGACCCCTCACACCGTTCAGGCTGCCCTTGCCAGTATATTGCCACAGGGTGATATCCCTCTCGTCCACCAGCTTAGGCTCCTCCTCAGTGTATTGGGCAATCATCACCAAGTATCTGTCCACCTTCTCAGCCAGGTGCTTGTTGTAGAAGTTCGCACCAGTATATAGCAGAGGTCTCTGCTTGTAGGCACGCTCCACCATATCGAGAAACTTAAACAGCGAGTCGCAGAACTCCTCGGTAGGCAGACCGTTCGTGGTCTCTATGTCTATCATCGGAATCAGGTCCTGCTCGCTTGGTTTGCACTGCACCATGAAGTTGTTAAGCTGCAGCTCCTGCTCCGTTTTTGGACGGTAGAAGTGGTATGAGCCCACCTTTATGCCGTAGCTGTGACCTATCTTCAGGTTGTTCTCATATCTTGAGTCTATCCTGTCGCCACCCTCCGTAGCCTTGATGTAGCAGTAAGCCATCTTCGTGTCGCCCACATGCTCCCAGAACACCTCTCCCTGATAGTGAGATATGTCAATGCCGTGCACATGCGAACAAGTGTCCTCACATGCCACCCATACATCATCCATATCATCGCGAGCAAACGTGTTAAGAGTAAATATCGTAGTTAGTAGGCTGACTGCCAAACAGTTAAGTATATATCGCATAGTCCATTCTGAATTTATTTATGCAAAGGTACAAAAAAATCCTCACTTAGCCTAACTTTTACCTTATTAAAAATCTTAACAAACGCTTAATTTATTTGAAATAATAATCGGCTCACTATTAAGTTCTAAGACAAAGATTGAATATTAACGACAACACGGACAACATAAAACAACTTTATATATAGGTCAGTTTAGCAAACTCGCTAAACTGTTTTAAAATCATTTTGGCAGGTTTGCCAAAATACCAAAATATAATTGTCCCTTGTTGTCCTGGTTGTCTTTAAACTTTGAGTGTTAAATCCACCCAAATATCAAAACGTAAGCAAAAGTCACCTTTTCGTGACACTCTGCTCACTGAAAAACCTACGTTTCAAAATTAAATCTGGAGCATTCCAGCCTCTATTTTTAGCCAAAAATCGGGCAAATCTCAATTTTCAACTATAAAAGCATTACTTTTATCTGCAAAAGCATTACTTCTGCATGCAAAACCAATGCTTCTGCAACCAAAAATCCAACCCTTATTCGCAGATTATCACGCCAATATCACAGCACAAAAATCACCCCATTTTTCAACCCTTTGACCACCAGTCTTTTACAAAAATCGCGAGATTCCCGAATTTGAAGCCAACTTCCCTCTCGCCTCCAAATTCCTCACTCTCGCGGCTTCAGAAAAACTCACTTTGATAGGAAAAATGCCGTTTTTATGACAGAATGAAAAACACTCATTATGCCTAATAAAAAATCTCTCACTTCAAAAAAATACAAAAAAAATTTGTAGAGTATAGAAAAGTTTGTATCTTTGCGGACAGAAAGAGAATTTCATATCCTTTAGCAATGACACAAGAAGAACAAAAGAAATACTGGTTGGATATAGCCGAATACGACATAGATACCGCCGAGGCTATGTATCAGACAGGTCGTTGGCTTTATGTCGCTTTTATGTGCCATCAGGTAATAGAGAAAACACTTAAGGCATATTGGTGTGCAACCCAGCCTAATGACCCACCATATACACATAACCACAAACGTCTGGCTGACGGAAGTGGACTTTATGGAATAATGAGTGAGGAGCAGAAGGATTTCCTCAATACTATTACAAATTATAATATCGAGGCACGTTATCCAGAAGATAAAGAAGCGCTTTCTCATATGCTCACACCACAGACATGCCGAAACATTATTGACGAGACAAAACAATTACAGCAATGGATAAAAGAAAAGCTCTGACACGCGAGGAAGCCTTAGCGCTTGTGCGTCGTTACAAGGCGGTTATTCGCTCACGTTTCGACGTGGAGCCTCGTGTGCTGATGTTTGGTTCTTATAGCAAGGGCAATGCCAATGCCAATAGCGATATTGATGTTGCTGTCATTGTGCCTACCTATGGTAATCGAAAGTTCGAAATATCTAAGAATCTTTGGCACGATGTTGACCAAGTGAGTCTTCTTATTGAACCTGTTCTTATGGCTGATGACCGTCAGTCACCACTCTATAATGACGTTATGCGTACAGGCGTAGCAGTATAATTTAGGTGCCTGTTGGCATATTTTTACTCAACAATCTCACTTTTTAGCACAAAACGCCCTCGAATGAGGATGTGAGATGAATTTTCCGAACAACCCTTTTGTGCACTAACTGGGATGAAAAACACAGAAACAAGCAATTTCGGTATCTTTTCAGAGGCTTTTTAGGGGGATAAACGGATATAACCTGTCCTCATTTCAGGTTAATACTAACAAATGGAACTAATCGTCAATCTTGTAACTCGTTGATTTAATGCTTCTTAGGTATAATCATGTATTTCAGTTTCAGTTATTTCAGTAAAAAAACAAAGGGTGTCACTTTTCTCCTTCTTAATATAATTATTTAATTATTAATTAGTTATACATTATAAGAAGAGGATTCGCAATTTTACTGGCACTTAATTTTATCTGAAATAACTGAAACTGAAACGCTGAAACGCGAAACACTTATCCCCCCACTCACACAGACTTTTTCCCCTATAAAGCAAAAGTGTGAATTTCAGGATCAAAAGTGACCTCTAAGTGAGGTGTAGCCAAACATAGGTCACTATCCTCATCCCAGTATTCATGCGCCCTGAGAGCCCCAAAGTGAGTAAGTGAGGTTAAAATGCAAAATTCTTTCTTTTCCGTATTTTTTCTCCCCTTTGTTTGGAGAAATAAAAATAATTATTTAACTTTGCAAGCGTATTACCAGTTAGTTCATGTAAGTGCTGGCGGGTATGGGCGGACGAGTTCCGCACATTTGGGGCATCACAGCCTCAAGACATTTTGGAAAGGACGTTTACTTAACGTTGATCTTCTACCTTCAAAAGTCTGGTAAACTTTGTGAAAATCATAGGAAGATAACGCATCGGTAGCGTCCACGTGGGCGATTCATTCAAAGTCCAATACCTATTTTCATCTTCATACTTACAGGTATGTTGTGTTTATGGTGTTTGTACTCTTGTAATAATCCCTCTGACGTGGGCTAACTGGTTGCTAATCCTTATGATTTAGGTTTTACCAGAGCCTTGAAGGTGGGATTAGTAAAGTACAGACACCCACGTCTTTTCGTATCCCTTAACTTAATAACTAATCGCCAAATCAGGGTGGCTATAGGCAGTAAAAAATATAGCTATGGTAAAAATTTCTTTTTCACTACAAGATTCTCCTGATGATTTTATTTGTACGGATATCAACTATAAAATAGGAAAAAACGAGATGTCTGTAGCCCATGAACAAGCACTTGCAATTCTCATAAATGAAAAATTTCCCAATCTAAAGAAGAGCAAGAGGAGAATAAAAAACTTAATAGTTATTGATGAAAATGGTGATCTATATGAAACAAAAGATTTTGATATATATGGAAGTCTTGAAAAGAAGGAGGACAAGAAATGAAACAAATTAACCTTAGCTTTATCCTCACCATACTCATGTGCATAGTCGGAATATTTACTATTTCAACATTTATTTCGTGTGGTGGCGATGACGAAGGACCATTCTCTGAGTATAACAATAATGGTAACGGAAATGGTAATGGCAACAATAATAGCGGTAGCGGAAGCGACAATACTGGCAGTAATAAAGGGCTATCTATTTCTGGATATCACAATAGTCGAGCATATGTTGACCTCGGACTAAGTGTGAAATGGGCAACAATGAATATTGGTGCAAAAAGTGTAACAGATATAGGATTGTATTTTGCTTGGGGAGAAATATCCATAAAAAACCAATATGATGTAGATCATAGTAAGTGGATTTCTTGGAGCACATCCTCATCTCCAATAAATATTAAGAAATACTGTACTGATAGCAGTTTAGGATCTGTTGATGGTATAACAATCTTGGAAGTAGCCGATGATGCGGCTTCTCGTTATTGGCAAGGTAATTGGCGTATGCCAACAAAAGATGAAATGAAAGAACTGATAGATAATTGTATTTGGACAAAGTGTTCAAGTGGCAATAGTGAGTATAGTGGAGCAACAGGTTTCAAGGTAGTTAGTAAAATCAATGGTAACTACCTTTTCCTACCTGCTACAGGCTATCGTGACTCTGGTGATACACGTGAGTTAGGTAAGGAAGGACATTATTGGACAGCATCGCTCAGCACCAGTTCTTCATATGCTGCATATAGTTTAGAATGTTTTGACAATATATCACATATTGAAAATGGTGTAAGATGGGAAGGGTTGCAGGTGAGAGCTGTATGCCCGTAAGATAGAGAGTATTAACAACCAAAAAATATAAAACAATGAAACAAATTAACATTACCTTTTTCCTCACTATGCTCATGAGTATGGTTGGACTTAATGCTTCTGCACATGATATAGAAGTAAAGAATGCAGATGGCAAAACAATTTATTACAATTACGTTAGTACTACTACAAAGTTAGTTGTAACTTCCAGAGGTTCATCCTATTCCCATTTTTCAGATGAATACACAGGTGATATTGTTATTCCTGAATCTGTGACTTATAATAACAAAACATACAGCGTTATTGGCATAAAAAGTTCTACCTTCTCGAAATGTTCAGAATTAACAAGTGTTGTAATTCCATCAAGTGTAACATATATTGGTGAATATGCATTTGATGCATGCGCTAGTTTAAAGCAAGTTACTATACAAGGCAATCTAAACGATATAGGTCAGTATGCTTTTCGTGATTGTGTGAAACTTGAGAACATAAATCTACCATCTTCTATAACCAGTATTGGAGAATATGCTTTCGATCAATGTAAAAAAATAAAAGAAATTATTCTTCCTGAAAATATAGAAATATTGAGAAATGGTGTTTTTAATGGATGCACTGGTTTAACAGAGATAACGATACCTGATAAAGTTAAGACTATAAATTATAAAGCTTTTTATGGCTGTACGAACTTAAAAGATATTACATTCTCTCCAAATATCACATCTATCGGCCAAAGTGCTTTTGAAAACTGTATAAGTTTAAGTAATATAACACTTCCTGAGAGTCTTACTGAAATTGATTTATATGCTTTTCAAAATTGCACAAGTTTAAATAATGTGTTTATTCCAAAGAATGTTACTAATATAAGAGTAGGCGCTTTCGGGGGATGTACTAAACTCACAGATGTCACCTTCGAAGGAAAAACAATTCCTTCATATGATTATCCTATGTTGGAACAATGTTTTGGAAATCAAGTGAAGAAATATACATTAAGTGAAGAAACAACAATTATCGGTATTCAGGCATTTAAGGATTGTACAGAGCTTGCGGATATAATTATTCCCGCAAATGTAACCAACATAAAGTCAGGCGCATTTTTAGGATGTGCAAAATTAAAAAATATAATCATTCCGCAAAATGTTACAAGCATTGAGAATTATGCCTTTGACGGATGTACTGGACTTTTAGGCATCTACTGCAATGCACAAACTCCACCATCATTATATGCGGGTAGTTTCACTAATAGTGTATATAATAACGCAACATTATATGTCTTAAAGGGAACCAAAGAATTATATAAAAATGCAACAGGTTGGAAAAACTTTTCAAACATTGTAGAATACAATCCTTCTTTTACTATAGACTATAAGGTGGATGGGGAAATCTATAAATCATACGAAATAGAATATGGTTCTGCAATAACTCCAGAAGCTGCACCTACTAAGGAAGGAAACACATTCTCTGGTTGGAGTGAGATTCCTGCGACTATGCCAATGCGTAATATTGAGATTAATGGCTCTTTTACAATAAACAAATATAGGATACTTCTTTTCTTGGATAATGAATACTATAAGGATGTAGAATTTGTATATAATTCTGACATTTTATTAGAAGATGCCCCTGCAAAGGAAAATTACACATTTGAAGGATGGCAAGATGTACCAGAAAAGATGCCTGCAAGAAGTCTTGTAATAAAAGGTACATATTCTATAAACAAATACAAACTTACGTATTTTGTCGATAACGAAGAATACAAGTCTTACGAAGTAGAGTTTGGTTCTGCTATAACTCCAGAAACAGCACCTACGAAGGTAGGCTACACATTCTCTGGTTGGAGTGAGATTCCTGAAACTATGCCTGCACAGGATGTAGTCGTAACAGGTACTTTCTCTGTAAACAAATACAAACTTACGTATTTTGTTGATAACGAAGAATACAAGTCTTACGAAGTAGAGTTTGGTTCTACAATAACTCCAGAAACAGCACCTACGAAGGAAGGCTACACATTCTCTGGTTGGAGTGAGATTCCTGAAACTATGCCTGCACAGGATGTTGATATATATGGTACGTATTCTAAAGAAACAGGAGTTAACTCTATATATACTACAGACAATAGCGAGACCAAGTTCTTCTCTCTTGACGGCAAGCAGTTCGCTCAACCTCAAAAGGGACTGAACATCCTCAAGATGAGTGACGGAACCACAAGAAAAGTGGTGAAGTAAAAATCTATCTACGGCATTATGGATTTACCATTATGGTATTTTCATAATGCGAAAAGGACTTTATGAGAAACAATAGTGGTTGACCGATAAGAAGCCAACCACTATTCTTTTTTTATAGCATTTTTGCGTATGCCTGTATTGCCTTGCGGGCTATTTTCTCGGCTTCGTCGAGTGAACAGTAGAGTTTGCCACCAGAGGCATTCTTATGCCCTCCGCCATTGAAGAACTCCTCAGCCATCTTGTTGCAAGGGAAATCGTCAACAGACCTGAGACTAATCCAGATGAGGTTGTCTTTCTCTGTATCTTCACGCATAGAGATAGAGAGTCGGTGACCCTTAATCTGGAGTGGGAGATTGACCAATCCCTCAGCATCGCCTTTTATGAAATGGAAGCGTTTTTGCTCTTCGCGCGAGATAGTGTAATAGGACGCACGAAGAGGGGTGAGCACCTTCATCTTCTGGTAGAGGATATAACCTGTAAGTCGCAGTCTGTCAACACTAAACACATGATAGATATTCCTATAAATTTTGTCCTTGTCTATACCTTTGGCTATGAGCTGAGAGATGATGAAGAATATCTCAGGACGAGAGGAGTTGAAGGTGAAACCACCTGTGTCGGTCATCATGCCACAATATATATTGGTAGCCATATTCCTGGTCATACTCTCATAGCCACCAAGTTGCCATATCAAGCGGAATACCACCTCTGCCGTACTGCTCATAGTAGGATAGGAGAGTGACAGTTCATAGTTGTTGCTGGGGGAGAGGTGATGGTCAATGAGCAGAAGGGGCTTATGGGCTTCGAGCAATACCCGCTCTATCTCTTCAGAAGAGCGCGAGAGGGTATTGAAGTCCATACAGCAAACGAGGTCGGCATCCTTCAACAGTTGGGTTGCCTCATCTTTCTTCTTGTCGAAGCGCACGATGCTCTGTGTGCCTGGCAACCATTGAAGGAAGTCAGGATACATATCAGGCACTATGACTGTGACGTTCTTGCCTTGCTGCTTGAGGTATTCTGCCCACGCAAGGACTGAGCCGAGAGCATCGCCATCGGCATTGGTGTGACAGATGTTTACTATGTTTGTAGAGTTATTGACGAGGCTGCGCAGACTCGCAACCTCGTCATTTGTCAGTAAGTCAATATTCATTTAAAAGAGTTTTTGTGGATATACACCGTCAGCCACGAGTTTTGCTATACGAGCAACGGTGTCAGGACGGTCCTCGGAATATGTTACTCCAAACCACTTAGAGGTTGTGTCGAGCACCTTACAGGTAGCTGTGCCGTCGTTTATCATCTTGTTGACTACCATAGGGATGAAGAACTCCGACTTAGGGTTAGACATATTGGCTGGATCAGAGAGGAACTCCTTAAACATCTGCTCTGAATACTCAAAGTAGTCAGGAGTGAAACCCCACACATTCATGCTCACAGGACTGTTCTCATCTACGTTTACCCAGTCGCCGTCTTCCTTGTTGTCCTTACGATAAGCCACTGAACCATCAGCCTGACGTGCTATCTTAGTGCGCTCAACGCAGGTGGTGAGGTTGCCCTCAGCATCCTTAGAACACAAGCCGCGTGAAACGGTACCATTCTCAGAGAGGGTGTTGCCGATGCGGAAACCTACCATAGCATACTTGCCCTTGGCATCTGCAGGCAGAGAAGAGAGGTATTTGCCTATCACCATGAAGCAGTCACGATTATAGAAATCGTCGCAGTTGATGACGCAGAAAGGCTCCTTTATCACGTCCTTACCCATGAGGATGGCATGGTTGGTGCCCCAAGGCTTCTGTCTGCCTTCTGGCACGCTGAAACCTGCTGGCAGGGCATCGAGCTCCTGAAAACACAGCTCGCACTGTATCTTGCCTTCGTATTTAGACAGTATCTGCTCACGGAACTGCTGTTCGAAATCCTTGCGGATAACCCATACAACCTTGCCGAAGCCAGCCTGTATTGCATCATAAATACTATAGTCCATGATGGTCTCACCATTAGGACCTACGCCATCAAGCTGCTTTAAGCCACCGTAGCGGCTTCCCATTCCTGCAGCAAGGAGAAAAAGTGTTGGTTTCATAATGTATTATTTTTTTTTGAATAATTCAAATACTGAACTTTTAATTTCTAATTCCTAATTTCTAATTACTAATTACTAATTATTATTAATCTCTCGCATGGTTCCATCCCTGAGCAAGGAGGTCAAACTCGCCTCCGTCACGAGCTATGAGCTTGAGTCCGAAGTCGGGTTTGGTCATATAGCCTATCACCTTTATGCCCTCCATACTCTGGAGTTTGTCATTATCGCCGATAGGGCAGGTGAAGAGCAATTCGTAGTCTTCACCTCCGTTAAGTGCGCATGTGGTGACATTCATATTGAGTTCCTCAGCCATCAGAGCCGTCTGATAGTCTATAGGCAGGGTGTTTTCATACACTCGGCATCCTGTGCCCGACTGCTTGCAGATGTGGTGAAGCTCAGAAGACAAGCCGTCAGAGATATCCATCATAGAGGTAGGACGGATACCTGCCTCACGCAGCTTCTTGATAATATCGCCACGAGCCTCAGTCTGCAACTGGCGCTGGATAAGGTATTCCTTGCCTGCAAAGTCTGGATTCCAAGGCTCATCCTTGCTCAGTTTGCCTTCCTGCAACTGCTGGTAATAAACATTCTTCTCCCTCTCGAGCAACTGCAGTCCCATATAAGCTGCTCCAAGGTCGCCTGAGACGCAAATCAAATCGGTGTCCTTGGCACCATCACGATAGATGATGTCTTCCTTCTTAGCCTCACCTATGCAGGTGATAGAGATAGCAAGACCTGTCTTTGACGAGGTGGTATCGCCTCCAACGATGTCAACTTGCCACTTGTCGCAAGCCATCTTCAGTCCGTCGTAAAAGTCCTGTATGTCCTCAACCTGAAAGCGCTTGGATATGGCAAGAGAGACCACAATCTGCTTTGGCGAACCGCCCATAGCGAATATGTCGCTGATATTGACCATAGCCGACTTATAGCCTAAGTGCTTCATGTCAACATAGGTAAGGTCGAAGTGTATGCCCTCCATCAGCATATCAGATGTTACAAGGGTCTCGGTATCGGCAAAATGCAATACGGCACAATCGTCACCAACGCCCTTGATGGTTGATGAGTTCTTGGGTTGTATGTCTTTTGTAAGGTGGTCTATCAGACCGAATTCTCCTAACTTGGCTATTTCCATGTGATTTTATAATGAAGAATAAAGAGTGAAGAATGCATTATAATTCTATTTTTTCCAACATCTGTGTTATGAGGAGGGTCATGCGAGGCTGTACGCTATTTCCCACTTCCTGCACTTCTTCGTGGGTGGCTATCTCGGCTTCATCAGATATGCCCATATTAGTTATTACAGACACGCCAAAGACCTTAATGCCACAATGGCGGGCAACGATAACCTCAGGAACGGTACTCATACCCACAGCATCGGCTCCCAACAGGTGGAAAGCCTTGTATTCGGCTGGAGTCTCGTAAGACGGACCTTGAGTGCCATAATAAGTGCCATGAACCAAACGCATGTTATGTTCCTCTGCTATAGAATCAGCGAGGGCAACATACTCTGGGTTATATGCATCATGCATATCGGGGAAGCGCGGACCAGTAGGGATATTAGCACCCCTGAGCGGATTGTCAGGGAAACCATTGATGTGGTCGGTAATAATCATAAGGTCGCCAACCCTAAATGAAGGATTAGCTCCGCCTGCTGCGTTGCTGACGAAGAGTACCTTGATGCCCAACTCATACATAACACGGACCGGGAAGGTGACCTCCTTCATAGAGTAGCCTTCATAATAATGAAAGCGTCCCTTCATGGCAAGGATTTCCTTACCTCCCAAACGTCCGAAGATGAGTTTGCCATCGTGTCCCTCAACGGTAGAGACAGGAAAATTAGGGATATCCTTATACGGGATTTCCAAAGAGGTCTCTATTTGCTCTGCCAGTGTTCCCAAACCCGTTCCCAGTATTATTGCTATTTGAGGTAGGGAGGCTGTTGGGGCTTGCGACTGTATTTGTTGCTTGAGCCAGGATGTTGTTTCTTGAATTTTTCCGTACATAGTCTAGAATCAATTGGTTAAACTTATCTCCATCATCCTGCAAGAACTTAATATCTATAGGCAGGTAATAGAGGTTTTCTCTCACTTTGGTTGAAAGTCCTTTGAGGTCTGTCATTCTCACAGCATCCTTCTCTGTTGTGATAATGATACCAGGCTTTGGCATCATCTTGTATGCAAAGTTGATAGACTCTGCATCAGAAGGCGTGAAGTTATGATGGTCAGCAAAGGATATGTGGGTTATGGATTTGCAATAGGGTTTGATGTCTTCAAGCATCTGACGAGGTGATGCTATGCCAGTGATAAGCAAGGCATGGGGTAGGGGTTGTTCGTCATCCTCAGAAGGCTTGACATTAAAGTCGATAGCAGGTATGTAGTTTGCCTCAGGGAATACAGGCTGCAGAGGACAATAGTTGAGTGTAGTGAAGAAGAGATGCTGGTAAGGAAAGAGATTCATATTGCGCTGAAGCACACGATAGGTCATAGGCTTCATCTCCGTTGGACACTTAGTGACTATCACGATGTCGGCCCTGTCCTTGCCATTTACAGGTTCACGCAGTCTGCCAGCAGGTAAAAGGATGTCATCTGTAATTATGCGGTGATAATCAGTCAGCAGGATGTTTATGCCAGGCTTCACGTAACGATGCTGAAAAGCATCATCGAGCAACACTACATCAAGACCACTCGTCTGAGGGGTGGCAAGCAAGGTGTCGATACCATGACAACGGTTGGGGTCAACAGCCACAAAGACATTGGGAAATTTCTTATGAATCTGATAAGGCTCGTCACCTATCTGTTCCATCTTGGTATTGTCGTCAGCTAAAAAAAAACCTTTAGACTTACGTTTGTAACCTCTGGAGAGAACTGCCGTTTGCACTCTGTTATGTAACAACTTCACGAGGTATTCCACGTGTGGTGTCTTGCCTGAACCGCCTACGGTGATGTTGCCAACCGAAATTACTGGTACAGAGAATTTTCTGCTTTTCAACACCTCTGTATCGAAAAGAAGATTTCTTATCCCAACACCTAAGCCATAGAGCCAAGAGAAAGGGATTAGCCAGCGATTGATAGTTATATGATCACCCTCCATGGAATGCTGATTCAATAGAAATTCACGGACAAAGGTAATAATAAATTGTCAAACAGACAAATTTTGCACCTAATTTATTTACGCACGT
>Ga0326511_10002313_pt1 | contig 15539 bp, 25 predicted proteins | sample 0_2496_0518_D_FD_203701 | JGI IMG/M metagenome (GOLD analysis project Ga0326511, IMG submission 203701) | Bovine rumen microbial communities from UC Davis, California, United States - 0_2496_0518 | ecosystem: Host-associated > Mammals > Digestive system > Stomach > Rumen | place: USA...
CCTCCCTTTTGCGAAAAAGTTGGTTGGTTTCCCCCCTCTCTCCTATTCGTTCCTCTCTCTCCAAACCCTTTATTTTACGGTGTTTGCCTAAAATTATATTTTCAAAAAAATCGCAGATTTTCCAAAAATTTCCCGAAAAGTCTCTTGACAAATTCTAAAAAATTTGATATGCTTTTAACGTTCGGGAGGTTTCCTATTTTGCCTCCCAAACGTCCGGCCCGTAAATTCGAGGCCCGATCCTTGACAACTATTACCCTATTGACAAAGCGACCGCGACCGCAAGATCAGAATTGGTCTCGGCGTAAATCTCCGACGTGCTTCGTCGCTGATGTCCCAGGAACGCTTGCGCTCCTTCCAGTCCTTCGCACTTGCGGGCTTCCGTCCCGGCGCGATGACGGCACTGGTACTGATGAAACTGGGCGGGGAATCTTCCAGGGAACGCCTTTTTTAATCGGCATATTCTCTGGGCGATGTCGTCCGTAGTGTACGGCTTTCCAGACCTTGTAATAAAAAGTGGTTTGTCCGGCTCGTCTGGTACGATGTACCTGTTCAGGATTTCCTGCGCCTTCGGCCCGATGTATTTTATAAGAGGCTCGCCTGTCCGTGCGCTGGTCTTGTGCTGATAAATCACATACTGCCAGACACCTGACGACAATTTTATAATGTCACCGGCGCGAAGCCTCAAGAGTTCGCAAGGGCGCATCCCGGTTAGGCTTTCCAGACAGAGAATATCGTAAATCGTTTCACCGATTAAACCGCGCACTGCATTTAATGCTTCCATCCGCATTGGCACGATCTTCCGAGGAGGCCGGGCGTTTCGAGGAACGGGAATTATTTTGAACGTGGCGTATGTCCCAGCGGGAACCATGTCCCGAATTTCGGCATACTTCAACGATTCTAAAATAATATACTGGTACGCCTTTATCGTCTCACGAGCTTTCCCGTCCGCTGCGAATCGGTTCAGTGCTTCGATATACCGGAGTTTTGTAAACTGTCCCAGGGAGACACTTCCAATCGTGCGCAAGACGGTTTTTACATTGCACCGGTAGGCGTAGAACGTGCGAGGCTGCAAAACATCCCGCATGGTTTCAAGCCAGCGTCCGACGATTTCGGAAAACGGAATCAATCGTTCACTTTCTGGGATCAGTTCGGAAATCAGGTCGTTCGCTTTACGGTCTGCTTCTTCCCGGTCTTTGCCGAGATAGTAGTCGTGGCCGTTGATACGGATATACCAATATCCTTTTTTCATTCGAGGTTGTGGGACGTGCATTGCTTTCTCTCCTTTAATTTGTGTAATGTGCGTAAACTAGATAATATAGAATATACTCACAATTTAGAAAAAGTCAATAGGGAGAAAATGTCAAGTATCCCGGTTCAAAATTTGCGGAAAATAATTTCCCGAATTTTGTCAAGTGCCGTTATTTACGGCATTAACCGCACAATTTAATTTTGGAATTTTTTTAATTCCTCCCAAAAACTCACCGGAGAGATGGAGAAAAAAGGGAGAAAAAAGTTAAAAAATTTTCAACTGTTCGAGCGCGAACAGTTCATTTTCCGTCAATTTTGTTATTTTTGGAGAGGTTCAATGCTTGAAGTCTTTATCCCTGTTTTGTCTCACTGCGAGCGCGGCGACAAAAAAACCGTCACGCTGTCACGCCTCTCAAAAGGATCAATGACTGGAATCGGCCGCCACTATGACGTTCACGCCCAGTATCACCGAAAATTTGAGAAAATGCTGCGGGACCGGATCGGAACTCCGGAGTTTACCTACATGGGAGCCGTGGAGGTTCAAATCGACCTTTATTTTCATCCGGCCCCTTCTGCCAAATTTTTCGACAAAAAAGGAGAAAAGACGCGGCAGTTTCGCGAGTGGGTCATTACGACGCCTGACATCGACAAAGTGGCCCGCTGCGTCCTGGACGCGCTGACCTTTTGTAAAGTGTTTGATGACGACAAACAGGTGGCGAAACTCTCCGTTCAAAAACGTTACGACCTGGCCAGAACGTCGGGCGTTAATATAAAGGTACAATCCATTGAGTAGGTCCTTATGGGCTTGACTTCCGATCATCCGGTTTCGCACTGGCCGGACGAGCCGTTTTCAAAGCGCAAGTGCCGAATTCTCCGGCTGGGGAGTTTGATGGAAACGGTGGGAAGAACCTCTCCAAGTGTGCATAGACGGGGAGGGCTTTTGTTTGGCGCAGGGTTTTCAATCTTACTAAAAGGAAATATATATTTTCCCCTGCTCCGGGTTCGTTTGCCCGGCCTCCCCTACCTTTTAACTTTTAACACGAAAGGATTCAAAATGCTGGTTTTGGCACGCAAGGAAGGCGAAGCCGTCACGATTACGACGCCGGAAGGATTCACGGCGCGGATCGTTCTTTTGGAATGTGAACACGTGGCCCGTCTCGGCATTGAAGCGCCGAAAGACTGGGCGATTTTTAGATCGGAACTCTTAACGCAAGGAGGTAAAAATGCAACTTCTAAAATGGAAGGATGAGGCGGAGTGGAAGAATCTGCGCCGTCAAGGAATCGGAGGCAGCGACGCGGCCGCAGTGCTGGGATTCTCCCCGTGGCGGACGCCGTACGATGTCTGGGCGGAAAAGACGCAGGGCGTAGAACCGGAGGCGAAGAACCCCGAAGCCCTGAAATACGGCAAGTACGCCGAGAAGTACGTCGCGGACACTTACACGGAGCGCACCGGTTACACGGTTCAGAATTTCAATTTCACGATTGCGGACGGATGTTTGCATGGGAATGTGGACCGGCTGGTCAACACGTCTGGCAAAAGACCGTCGCACAAGTCGGAAATCCGCGCCGATGTCATTCTGGAGTGCAAAACTACAAACGATTACAACTGGGACGCGGTGCCGCTTTTCTATCAGGCGCAAGTGCAGCACTACCTCGGACTGGTTCCGGAGGCGCAAAGAGCAGACGTGGCGGTGCTTTACAAGCCGACCGGCATCACCCAGATTTTTCAGGTGGAGCGCGACGACGACACGATCTTTGATATGCAGATTTATCTTCGCGACTGGTGGAAGAAACACGTAGAAGGAAACGTTGCGCCGCCGCCAATTTGCGAGGCAGACGTGAAGAAAATCTGGAAGCAGTCAAATCCCGGAAAATCCATTACGGCAGACGATAGGATTTACGACCTGTCTGTTAAACTTCACGATGTCCGGCAGCAAAAGAAGGAACTCGACGCGGAGGAGAAGAATTATATTGACCTCATCGCCTGTTACATGGGCGACGCCTCGACGCTTCTGAATACCAGTGGCCGCATGATCCTGACCTACAAGACCTACAAGGACCGGGCGAATCTCGACAAAGACGCGCTGATTAAAGACCTCGCCGAAAAAGCCGGTCTTTCCTCGTCGGACCTTGAAAACCTGAAACTCACTTTTACTCACTACACGCCGGGAATCCGGCCGATGACCTTTCCGAGAAAGAAGGAGGACTAACTCATGGCAAACGAACTTATTACTATCCCGCAGGAAACTATTGACGCGCTCGACCTCGCGGCGCAAAACGGCAAAATGGCCGGGCTTGAATTGGCTCCGTTCAAAAGGTCGGTGATGATCGCCGCAGCGGTGAACCAACTCCGGCAGATTCTGACCGGACCGGTACTTCATCAGTTTATGCTCCTGAAAGATACGGCGGTCGGTTTCCTGACTGACAAAGGGAATTACTCGGAGCAGATCATCCGGGACGCACTCATTGAGGCGTGCATTGCCGGAGTGTACCCGGTCGGGAATCAATTCAATATTATCTCCGGTCGGTGCTACATCACGAAGGAGGGCTTTCACCAGCTTTTGAAAGACAAAGAGGGCCTCCGGTACAACATCACGCCGGATATCCCGCAAATGGACCCGGCAAACAAGAAGGCCACGGTGAGCATGAAGATTCAATGGGAGTACCGAGGCGAGGCCCATTCTGAAACCATTCCGTTCGTCGTGCGACTGAACGCTGGAATGGGCGAGGACGCGGCGATCGGGAAGGCAACGCGCAAGGCCCGCGCATGGCTGTATCAGGTAATTACTGGAATCGAGATCGGAGACGGAGACGTGGAGGAACTCGCGGAGGACCCGAACACCATCACCATTGAGAAGAAGGAAAAGCCGACGCTGCGAAAGCTCGTGCCGAAGGCGAAGATCGACTACGAGGACGAGATCAAACAGGCCGAGGACGTTGACAAACTGCGCATGATTTACGCGGCCATGACGCAGGACCCGGACGTTACAGAAGAACGCCGGGAAGAACTGAAAGCGAAATGCACCAAGAGGAAAGAAGAAATTAACGGAGGCAATAAATAATGGCAGAATTGATCGATGTGGTTTTGAGTGAGCTTGTGCTTGACGCGGAACTACAGCCAAGAGAAACTCTGCGCAAGGAGAAGGTGGAGGAGTACGCGCAACGCATGAAAGACGGCGCGTGCTTCCCACCGATCCAATGCGGAAGATTGAAAGGTGAAGGCCGGAAATTGTACCTTCTTGACGGTTTCCATCGCGTCGAGGCGATTAAGTCGCTAGGTACGCTTATAACACCAGGGACCGTGGAAGAATACGAGACACGTGGGGAAATGTTTGAGTACGCCTTCCGCGCAAACAACATCCACGGGATAAACCTGACGGATGAGGAAATCCGCGAGGGGATAATCCGTATTATCAAACTGCACCCAGAGGAAAGCATGGGCGTTCTTGCGGAACGGTGTGGCTGTTCAAAGTCCACGATTCACAAGTACGTCAAGCAACTGTTCGAGCGCGAACAGTTCAATCGGCCAGAGAAAACGGTCGGGAAAGACGGCAAAGCACGACCGGCGACGCAACCTGCGAAAGAGCCGGAGTACGCCCTTTGTCCGCAGTGCGGAACCCCGATCTGGGAGGAGAATAAAGGGGACCCGAACTATACCTACACGGAGCGCAGCGGTCAATGGTTTTGCTCTGAGGAGTGCGCCGACCAGTGGGAGCAGGAGCGACTTTCCGACGAGGCTGAGGCCATCACCGGGATCCCGGACGAGCTGCCGGAGCCTCCATCGGCTGCGCTTCCCGTGAACGACGAAGATGAACCTGAGCCCGTAAAACACGACACGGAAGCGGTTTTGACCGAGGACGAGGAGAACGAGGCCATCGCGGAAGATATGGCTTCTCGCCTGAAAAATTTCAGACCTCAGCGCATTAATAATATATTAATAATATTCTTATTTAAAAATTTAAAATTAACTCTTAAGAATCTTAGTAATATTATTAATGCCCAGAGGTCAAAAAACGACGATCTCCCAGAGGAGGAAAAGACCGGATTTAAGTGGAAACTGAACGACGGGTCTGAATGGGAATTGTCGAAGTCCGACATGGAAGATTTGCGTCCGCTTTATCCCGCCATCGACTTTGAGCAGGAACTCCGAAAGTCGATTGGGTGGAGCCTGGCAAACCCGAAATACAGGAAAACAAAGTCCGGGATTCTCAAGCACATCAACACGTGGTTGACGAACGCCCAGAACAGCGCGACCGGATCGGGGAATAAAAATCAGGCCGGACGCAAAAGCGGCTATGTGGCCCGCGATGCCGGAGTAGATTTTGAAAACGTCGATTACAACTATTGAGAAAGGATTCCTGAAATGATTTGTGAACTGCTTCCTTTAAGGAGAGAGGAAAAACGGGACGAGGCCCGCGAGATGGAACTTGCCCGTGGATATGCCCGCAAGGTCATGGATATGCAGTACGACCTGAAAACCAATGCGGAAGCGTACAAGAAAATTTTCAACTGGATCGCACAGTACAATCTTTCGCAGGCCAACAAGGAATTTACGCCTCCTGCACGTGGCCTCCTTCTGGTCGGGGCGCCTGGGCGCGGCAAGACCGTGGCTGCGCGTTTTATCTCCCACTTCTGCCAGATTCACTTCTGGACCATGAAATGGATCGATGAAAAATGGGGAATCGACCCGGAGGAGTGCAAGCAATACTTTGACGACGTTTTCCGTGATTTGAAAGTGCCAACGATCATCGACGATCTTGGCTCGGAGACTATGACGAAACACTACAACATGGCGCCGGTTTTTGAGTTTCTTCTTCCGTTCATGTACGACAGATGGACGACCTATCAGAAACTGTTCATCGTAACGACCAATCTTGCCATGAACGGGACGGACGCCCAGACTACCATCGCCGGAGCATACGGCCCACGCATTAAGTCGCGTTTCGATGAGATGTTTGACGTTGTACTGTTTCAAGGAAACGACATGAGGAGGGGCCAATGACCTACTGCACCCCACGCTTGAAAACGCACCCACGTCCGCCGTATATCTGGACCCGGTATTATTTCGTGAGAGCGAAAGACGGCTTCGCGATCATTGACCGGATGAGCGACAGGTATTCAATGCCGGGGATGTGGGTAGAAGAAATTCAGGCAACGTTCGGAAGGAAAATCACGGTCGGGCAAGTCGAGAAGATCGTGAACAAATTAAATCAGGAATGGCACAAAGAAATCAGGAGGAGAAAATGCCAAACTACAACAGAGTGATTTTGTGCGGGCATATTTGCCGCGAACCAGAGAAGCGAGTGACGCAGAACGGAACAACGACGTGCGACAATGCACTGGCTGTGAACGAACACATTAAGGTGACAGATGGAACGAAGATAGACGACGTGAATTATATCGACCTGACGTTCTGGGGCAAGACGGCGGAAACATTCTGCCAGTACGTCCACAAGGGAGACGCGATCCTCGTAGAAGGCAAGCTGAAACAGGACCGCTGGCAGTATGAGGGCAAGGCTTATTCAAAAGTGAAGGTCATCGTGGCTTCCTTCCAGTTTGTTGGGAGCAAAAAACAGGAAACGGCCGCCAGCAGTGCTGAGACTAACGGAGAGGCCCGAAACCTTCATTCCGAGTATAATCAAGCGTACAATCAATACAAATCAGTCAAAAATCAGACAGAGGCCAATACGTTGAACACGTGGGAGCCGACGCCTGACAGTTACGCAGACGGGATTCCGTTTTAATCAAATGGCCAGGTCCCCGCTTGCGCTGCCGCAGCGTTTTTGATTTTAATGGAAATGTTTCAACACTAACGAAAGGAATTAAAATGAAAATAACTTTGACCGCTTACACGCCGGACCCGATTCGGCAGATGTATCTTGCCGCGAAACGCTGCACGACGGCGACGCTGGACGTAAACGAGGAAGTGGACCGGGAAGAGATGGAACGCGTCGTGAAAAACTGCATTAGGGCTGGGCACTTGACCGTGTGCGAGTTTGCGACGTTCAATTTTCACATTGAGCAGATCACCCGGTCTTGCAGTCACCAACTCGTGCGCCACCGTCACGCAAGTTTTTGCCAAATGTCAGAGCGGCGGGTAGTGCTTGGGACGGACGATGATGAGTATTACATACGAGAGGAGTATTTTGGAATGGGCGGCGGTTGTTGCTCCGTTGAAGTCGAGGCGGAGGAGGCTCTTGCCAGTTTGTGCCACGCGCAGAATGAAGACATGAAAAGGTCGTTTGCGTGGAGTTTTATTGAATATCGGGATTTAATCAAGAGTGGTATTCCGGTCGAGCAAGCCCGCGCCGTTCTCCCGGAGTGTACCTACACGAATCTGATGATGAGTGTAAACTTCCGCGAACTCATGCACATTTGCGCCTTGCGCTTGTGCGGTAAGGCGGAGGAGGAAATCAGAGAGATGTGCGTCAAGATGGTGGAGGCGGTCGCGGACGTTCAGGGCGGCCCGTTCCTGTTGCAATTCCTGCGCCCGAAATGCTTTAATAACGGCAGGTGTAACGAAGCAAAGCCCTGCGGCGTGTACACGTGGGGAAAATGAAAAGGAGTTTGATTAAATATGAAAAAGGCAACAATAAAAGAAGCGCAAAGCGATTTTGAGAAAAGAGAATCGCTGGTCAGAAAAATCATGGCGTTGATGTCGCGCTGCTACGCTGCCCAGTCCGTGTGCAATGTAAGCGGAAACGCTGGGAATATGTATCTTGCGGCAGTGTTTAATTATCTCCGCGAGGAGATTGGAATGATCCGCGACGCGGTGAACGAGATTGAAATGGAGGTTCTGCATGGAAAACAAAAATGAAAACCCGTTTTCCTATCAGGTCGGCGGCGACCACTACAAAAAGTACGAGTACCAGCCCATCCAGCTTTTCGCGGACTTGGACCTTGGTGTAATCCCGGCGAATATCGTCAAATATCTGGCGCGTTGGAGGTATAAAAACGGACTTGAAGATTTGAAAAAGGCCCGGCATTACGCCTTGTTTTGGTATGAGCTTGGCATTAAAGCAGGCGAAAACGTTGAAAAGTTTGTTGCCCAGTTCGACGAGCCGGAAAAAGGCATCATGCAGAACGTGCTTTATGGAAAAACTTCCGAAGTCGTGGAAGCATTGGACCACATGATCCAGATATGCGAGGACGGGCAGACGCACTGGGAGGGTGAAAATCAGGAGAAAAGGAAAGCGGAGACTCCCGATGCTGACGCCAACCTTTTTGAAGAAAACGAAACGAGGAAACAATGAAATCACATTTTACAATCCGACGCGCACCGAAGGAAAACCTGTACTACTTGCGGCTTTTCCTCACAAACGAGGACGCCGAGAATTTCCGCTACGAGAGGCGCGTGCTGCGCACGAGAGACGGAAAGTTTTACTCACGTTACGGGTTCGCCTCGCGTGTAACTCCAAAGCAGGTAGAGGGCGGCTGGGAGTGGAACTGTCAGAGACAAAACGACCGGGCGCTACCAGAAAATTTCCCAGGCATGGATATGAAGGAACGCCGGTATTACGCCGTCAGGGTAACGATTGAAGGCATTACGGTGTTGAACGAAAAGCCGATTCGGAAGGAGGACATCGAATGACATTTTACCAGTTTGTGCAGGGCGAACTTGTAAAGCGGTGTAGCACGTGGAGGAGTACCAAGACGCAGTACGTCTTTACTTTTCCTCGTGAAGTTTACCCGCATGAAGTTAGGTTTCCGATGCCGGAATCCAGACAGTTTAACTCCCTGTACGGTCCGGCCATCGAAGCCCTTGCGCGGATTATGGGCGGAAAGTTTCACTACATCGACGTTGGACTGGCGGCACTGGCCCAGGCATACGACAAAGAGGAGGCGAATTATCATGCGCCGTTCGAGAATACTAAAACCCAATGAGAAGCCGGTCTTTCACTGCCCCCGCTGCGGCGCGGAAATCTCGCCAGTCGTGTGGGGGTGTGGATGGGACTATGACAGCACCGCCGAACCTTGCCCGAACTGCGGGTATGTAGGATTGTTAAACAGCATTACCGAGTATGAGAACGGATTGGACGGAGAAATCCGGCAGACGATTTTTGAGGAGGAAAAGAATGACAACCACTGAAATCCGGGCGTTAATAAGAGAGCTAAGCCCGAAAAAAGTCTATTTCTATACGACATTTGCCGACCAGGATTATTACAACGGGCGAACTGTCCGCTGGTCTGCCGGGCGTACTTTTGCGGATGATTGTATTGAAATCGAAGAAGGGACGAAACACGGTCGCAGAACAAGAAGCCTCCATCCTTCCGAAATGGAGGATATTGAAAACGCCACATGGCGGTATGACACAGAAAACATACTGGCAATGCTTGATGAAGAAAAAAAGTCTTTGTTGGCGCGTTTGAAAACCGTCAACAAGTGGATTAAAAAAGTGAAGGAGGACTAAATGCAAATCCGCCTAAACACGCATTCCGATTCTCTCCTTCTGGAACTTCCCGCGACGAGCGCGGCGGAGATCGAGAGGATTTTCCGGCAGTTGCGCTACAAGGGACATCGTGCGACCGTGAAGGCGATCCTTTCGCAGTACAAAGCAACGAAACCGGGATTCTATCAGGCATGGATTCTCCTGACTGAATACCCTGATTACTATTTGGAATCCGTGGAAATCATCAACGGAGTGAAGTGCTTCGGGATGAAGATTAAGCAAACCCAAAGAGAGGTGAAGAATGGATATTGAAACCCTGCTTTCCGACTTCCGCGAGATGGCGAAGTCGCTGAAACATTTTCGCGTCGAGTTGATCTGGTGTGAACCGGAGACCGGAGAATTTGTTTACACGTACTCGTGGTGCGTTATGCTTGGAACGTTCAATATTGAGCGAGAAGATGACCGGCATATTTACAGACAACTCAAGGATTTTGACTACTGGAAACTCTGCCTGAATGTGAGCATTGAGGCGTTGTTTGACACAGGGAACAGTGTAAGCACTGCGGCGTTCGTCGACGAGCTTTACCAGGCTTGCGTGGATATGCGCGAGGAGGCGATAAAGATTTCAGAGTGGCTTGAAAAGCACCCGGAAATACCGTGGACAAGGTTCGAGGACGAGGAGGAGGAATCCGATGTTGAAGATTGAACTTGAGGTAGTGGCGTTGACGCGAGAACTGCTTGCCGCAGGGCTTGAGCAAATTGCGCGAGAGTTGCGCACAAGCGAGGCCGAGGGCGCCTACTGCCCTTTCGCTGTCAAGTGGGACTGGATGTTGAGGAGAGGAGATTACTTGAGTTCAGAGCAGGAGGAAACAGAATGACCTGGGAAGAATGGGACGAAACGCACCAAACGCGCCACCACGCCAAACTTGAAGACTGGGCGATCGACTTTCTCAAAAAGCTCCCCGTTCTTTACGTTGTGAAAGAATCGGGCGTTTCGAGAACCCGTCTTTACTACATCCTGCGAGGCAGTGAATGCCGGAAAAAGACCAAGGAAAAGCTGATGGACTTTATTAGGGAAGTGGAACTGACACATGGTGAATAGGCCGGAACATAACAAAATAGGCCGGAACATAACAAAATAGGCCGGAACATGAAAAGGAGGAAACCAATGAGAGAAATTAAATTCCGCGGACGCGACAAACACTACGATGGCACGTGGGAGCCGTGGATGTATGGCAGTCTGGACCTGTCCGACCTTTGGCCGGCGATCATAGAGAACGGCCCGCCCCTAAGCGTGCAACGCGAAACCGTCGGCCAGTACACCGGCCTGAAAGATAAAAACGGGGTCGAGATTTATGAGGGCGACGTGGTTTCATGCAACACGTTTAGAGGCGTGGTGAAGTATAACTCGTACACTGCCAGCTTTCAGGCAGTATCAGCTGGCTGGTGGCCAATAAGTCTTGAGTACGACAAACATGATCCGTTTGAAGTAATAGGCAACATTTTCGACAATCCCGAACTTGACAAACAGTTTGGCGAAGTTTACAGGAAAGAACAATGAGCGACTATGGCACCACTTGACGACGACAAACAGCGACGACTTGCCGAGAAGGGGGCGCGGAAGCGCAAGGCGGAACGGGAGAAGCGACAGGCTGAGAACCGGGCCGCGTGCGAGATCGAAGCGATCCCCTTTGAAAACATCAACTGGCGCAGGAGACTGAAAGCCAAAAACGATATTGTGTACGCAGCGCGCACGTATTTGCCGGACGTTTTCGGTCTTGCCCCGGCAGATTATCATTACAAGCTGGCCGCGCTTATTCGCGATGTTATACACGAACAAATGAAACAGGCGGTACTCCTTCCACGTGGAGGAGGAAAGACCGTGTGGAGCGAGGCTGGGGTGATGTTTGCCGGTCTTTTCGGACTTTCTCGCTGGACGTGGTTCATCGCTGCCAACGAGTTAAAGTCCCGCGAGGCGTTCGACGCGATCCTTACGTGGCTAAAATCCCCTCTCATCCAGCAGGATTTTCCTGAACTGGTGTACCCGCTTTCCCTTCTGGGGACGGACGAAAACGGAAGCGTGGCGAAGTCGCAGACGTACAACGGATTCCACACTCTCTCCACCGTGGACCGGGCGAAGGGGATTATTAATCTTCCGGTCGTGGTTCTGGACGAGGCGACGGCGAAATGGTATCAAAAGAAAGACCCGGATTCCGTGATGTTCGTTTCCCGAAACCCGGAACACCCGGAGATCGGCGTCTGGATCCCCAAAGGTTCGTGGTCGAGGTTTTCCGCCTGTTCAATAAACTCGTCCCTCCTGCGCGGTGGAAACATTCAGCACCCGTACACGTTCCAGAGCATCCGCCCGCAGCTCGCCATCGTCGATGATATTCAGAACGACCAGAGTGCGAAGAATAAAAACACGTGCCAAAAGTACGAGGAAACGATCGAGGGAACGATCCGGTATTTGGCCGGAGCAGGAAACGACATCGGGATCATTATGCCCTGCACCGTCATTGAGTCCGGGGACCTGGCCGACATTTACTCCGATCAGGAAAAGAAACCGGACTGGCGCGGGTTCAAGGTTCCGATGGTCACAAAGTGGCCGGAAGGAATGAGCGACACGGAGATCACGAACGAAACCGAAACGGCGCGAATGTGGCAGCGATACCGGGAGGAGGAGATTCTCTCCCTGCGCAAACACGGGAATTTAAAAGACGCGACAAAGTTCTATCGGAAGTACCGGGCCGTTCTTGACCTTGGGTTTGAGGTTTCATGGAAGGCGCGTTACTCGAAGAAGTACGCCTCGGCCATTCAGGAGGCGATGCACCTCCGGTTTGAGAATCACAAGCTCTTTTTGTCGAACTGCCAGCAGGTCGGCGGGGACGTTCTACAGGACCGCGTGGCGCACATCACGGCGAAAGACTTCATGGAGAAGCAGAGCGAGTGCCGCAAAGGGTTCGTTCCAGAAAAGACGGCGCGAATCGTCTGTTTTATCGACGTTCAGAAGCAGTACCTAGTTTGGGTCGTCTGCGCGTTTGAGGCGGATATGACGGGCGTTGTTTCCGACTACGGCACATGGCCGGACTTCGGAGGCCAGCGCGTTTACCGGAGGCGACAGGCGAACGACTGGAAGCTCCTGACGCAGAAGTATATTAAAGAACACCCGAACAACAGCACGATCCGGAACTCGGCGGGAGAGGAAACACTGAACGTCACGGATATGTACCGCGTGGAGATTTCCAATCTGATCCAGTATCTTTTGAGTCGGAAGTGGACGAAAGAACTTTCCGGCATTCAGATGAGCATTTCAAGAATTGCCGTGGACTCTCAAGAGGGTATTATGGCCGCGAACGCCCGAACGCTGGCGAAGTGGTTCCCGTTTAACCTCGTCGTTCCGTATCACGGCCTCGGTCTGCGTTCAAACCGAATGGGAATCGACGGAACGAAGCACTCCCCAACTGTACGTTATGAGACAGACCAGAACCCGCAGGCGAATATGTGCCGGTGGTTTTACAAATACAATCCGAACTCTTCCCTCTATGAGCTTTACTCGGACGTGAACGCCTGGAAGGACGAACTGTTTGCCCGTCTGGAAACGCCGCCAGGCCAGCCCGGAAGCATCACTCTTTACAAGGCCCCGCCGTTCGAGCATGAACTCTTTGCGCGTCAGGTGTGCGAGAGCGAAACGCCGACCGAGATGATGGCGATGGGCGTAGTGCGTAATATGTGGAACATCGTGCCGGACACGGACAACGAGTTTTTGGACTGTATGACCGGGTGCTTGTGCCTCGCGTCTTTTGAGGGGTGTGACTACCAGACGAACCGCCAGCTTTTGGCTCCGACGAATCAGGCGGCCGCCGCCGTTCAGGTGACAGGAGCGACGAGCTTTTCCCAGCGGCTGAAAGAGGCGAAGGAGAAATCCGGCGAAGAGAGGCGGTGGAAGAAGTGAGCGATGATAGCCACGTCGGCTTTATAGGTATTCGGTACTCCGCGCAGCGCCTGTGTGAGAAGTTTTGCTTGGTCGATACGATGCCGGACGATCCAGAATATAGGCGCGAAGCGGCTGGCGGGAACGTATTGTACTTCCAGAAGATAATTGAAGAACTGCCATGCGGTCGGGAGAACGCCATTGAATTGACCGAAAAGGCGAAAGTTCTTGAGGCCCAATGGAAGGCAAGTCCAGACTACAAAAGACGGATGGAAGAAAGAAGGCGATTGTCGAGCGCTATGTCAGCATCCGTGAACAAGTCAAGAAAATACACCCGCCCGATCAACTGCCATCCGTTTGAGAAGCCGCCAGAGATGAGGAATTTCCCGAAGGGGCACAAGCGAAAAAAGAAAAAACCCGCAGAGTAACCAATTCTGCGGGCCTGCAACCCGATTTTTTAACCGGCATTACAAGAAAGGACTTGTATTATATACCTATTTTGACAGAAAGTCAAGAGGTTTCTGAAAATTTTCCGAAAATTTTTCTCTTTTTTAGAATAATTTCTATTTTCGGGTTTACGAACTGGTTTTCTGTGCTAAAATTTTCTATATAAAGAAAATTTTAATTTCGATTTCTCCAACGAAGAGCAGGTGATTTATGAACTGGTCTGAAATCACAAAAGCCGTCTCCCTATGGCTGGTCGAGAATACCATCGGAAACATTGACATTCCGACGATCCAGAAAGTTTTCCAGGTCGGGCTTGACAAGCTCAAGGAAGCGGCAAACAAAACTCCGAACCCCATTGACAACTGGGCGATCGGACAGGTGGAGAATTACCTTCAAGATGAGGCCAAACTGGAACAAATTCGCCAATTCATTCTTGATAAACTTCGCCGGGCTTTGGCCTCTGCGGAAGGCTCCACCGACCCTTATTACGAACTCGCTACGGCACTTGAAGGGCCGAAGTGCGAGGGCGAATGTGGCAGCGCGTTAGGGAATGTGATTATAGAAAAAATTCTATTTTACATCATCCAGGCAGTGATCGAGTACTTCACGGAGAAAGGCAATGGTTAAAAACAATTTGCGACTTGCGCTTTTTTCAGCGGTACTCCTTTTTTTTGGGTGCTTTCCCTCCCTGCTTTTATCTGCGACGCTCACAGCGCCCGAACGTACGGAAGTCGGAAGGTTGCAAACCGTCCAGAGTGATGTCAAGGGCGACTGGTTAATTTATCCGCCAGACGCTGCAGACCTCGCCAAAGATTCCGACGAGCAGCGGCTTTACTTTGTCGCCCGCCGTGAAGTCGAATTAACGATCATTTTCTTCGGGGTAGAGGGGGGCAAAGCGGTGATTAGTCAGACCGCAGTCCAGATCGGTCCTGCTCCGAATCCCGACCCGGCCCCTACCCCGGACCCTACCCCGTCCCCCGTTCCAGTCGTGACGCTCTCGGAACGGGAACAGGCGGCGGCGGTCGGCGCATTAAACGCGGTGATCACCGGGATTGACACGGGCACGATCAAAACTCCGGCAGGGGCGCGAAGCACATTCAAGCAAGTGCTGATGACCAAAGGCCAGGTTTGCAACGGGAGGCAGTGCTACCTCCCAGAATCGCTGAAAAAACTCACGGAAGATTGGACGCAGCGGACGGACTTCTCGACGCTGGACGCCATCAAAGAATCGTTCACGGAGTTTTTGAAAGAGGTGGAATAGTGGATTACGAGGAACTCCTTTACAACCAGGAAAACGGGTGCATCCCGAACACGAAAACCCCGGAGGCGCTGGCAGAAATTGCCATCAAAGAAACTCCATGGGATTCGTTCGAGAAACCTCCCGTCTCCACGTGGAAAAGTTTCAAGGATTTTCTCGAAGCCCAGCCGGATCAGACCGTGAACTGGTTCGAGAAGGTGGACCCCTACGAGTACTTCACGCCTTCCCAGAGTTATCGGCCGAACTGCGCCGGTTTCGCTATGGC
>Ga0326511_10002316_pt1 | contig 15528 bp, 12 predicted proteins | sample 0_2496_0518_D_FD_203701 | JGI IMG/M metagenome (GOLD analysis project Ga0326511, IMG submission 203701) | Bovine rumen microbial communities from UC Davis, California, United States - 0_2496_0518 | ecosystem: Host-associated > Mammals > Digestive system > Stomach > Rumen | place: USA...
AGGCTTCAAAACTTCCGAATGCGGCCCCTGAACAATTCACAGACATGATTTTTCAATCTTTTTACTTTGGTTTTACAGCAATGACAGTCAGAGGGAATACCCCTTTGACTGTTTTTTGCTATAATGAAGGGCAGCAGACGGAAAGGAGCAGGCGCGATGAAAAAGGCATTCTTCTACGGCGATTCCAATACATACGGATATGATCCCGCAGGATACTGGGGAGGGAGATATCCGCGCGCGCAGAGGTGGACGACCATTCTCGCGGAAGGCCTCGCCGGCGAGTGGGTGATCGAGGCGGACGGCATGCCCGGCAGGGTGATCCCCGCGCAGGGACGCCCCCTTTTCTATCTGCAGGACCGGATCCGTGCGGAGATGCCCGTCGACCTGTTTGCTGTCATGCTGGGTACCAATGACATCCTGGGAACGCTCAGACCCGACGCGGAAAAGACGACGAAGGATATGGATGCGCTGATCACCGGCGTGAAAGAGCTCGGCGTTCCTCAGATCCTGCTCATTGCGCCTCCCGAGATCAAACTGACAGACCTGTCCTTTGAAGCGTCCTATGTGCGCGGAGACCGCTCCTATGCACAGCGCTATCAGGAAGAGGGCAGAGAACTCACGCGGCGCTACAGGGAACTGGCGTCCCGAAGAGGGATCCTGTTTGCGGATGCGTCCTCCTGGGATCTGGATTTTGCCTTCGACGCGGTGCACCTGTCGGAAAAGGGACACGCAGTATTCGGCAGGGAGATGATCCGGGTCATGAAGGCGGCCGCCGGAAAAGTGTAAGATATACAGGAAAAGGTTGAAGTTTGTAATATACAGAATCCCCCCTCGTCGATATAATGGTAACTGGCCCGGCTGTTAAAGCCGCGGCACAAATCATACATAGAAAGTGTGGCAAAATATGCTCAAAGCAGTATTGTTGTTTATTGTCGGCCTTGCCTGCCTGATCAAGGGCGGCGACTGGTTCGTAGACGGAGCCAGCGCCCTGGCAAGAAAATTCAAGCTCCCGGAGCTTCTGATCGGCGCGACAGTCGTCTCGATCGGCACAACGCTCCCGGAGGTCATGGTTTCCACCATGTCCGCACTGTCCGGACACGGCGAGATCGCTTATGGAAACGCGATCGGATCCGTTATCTGTAATACGGCGCTCATCGCTGCCATTACGATCGCGGTAAAGCCGGGTCCCGCAGACCCCAAGACATTGAAAGTGCCGGTGGCCTTCTTCTATATCGCGGCTGCGATCTATTGTGTGGCCGCCTATCTGATGGGCCGCTTCACAAGGCCCATGGGTTTGATCATGCTGGCAGTATTCGTCGCCTATATGATCGTCAATGTGCGCTCCATGAAGAACAGCCCCGCTCCTGAGACAAAGCATGATGAGGAAGCGGAAGAGGATCTGTCCATGGGCAAGATCCTGCTTTTCCTGGTAGCCGGTGCGGCGCTGATCGCAGTAGGCGCGAATCTTCTTGTCGAGAACGGGACCCTGATCGCGCAGGCTCTCGGCGTGCCTGAGTCAGTCATTGCGCTGACATTCGTGGCGCTGGGAACAAGCCTTCCGGAACTGGTCACAGCGATCACTTCCCTGCTCAAGGGCCATGGCGCCCTTTCTCTGGGCAATGTCATCGGCGCGAACGTCTTCAACCTGGTGCTGGTCAGCGGCGTATCTGTAACTCTCGCACCCTTCCAGGTTCCGCAGAGCGCTGTGTTTATGGGACATAACGCAAGTCTGGTGCTGGAGATCCCTGTCATGATGCTGGTCATGTCGCTTCTGACCATTCCTACGCTGATCCGCGGAAAGCTCACAAGAGGCCAGGGAATTATCCTTCTGGCCATCTACGCGGTGTTCTGTATTATCCAGTTTACAATGTGATGATCAACCGGCCGGAGAATCGGCTTGCAGTAAAGACGCGGACGCACCGGAGACACTTCCCGGTGCGTTTGTCTTGAGACGAAAGGATGAAAAAACATATGAATGAACTGTTGGAGCTGTATATCACATTCGTGAAGATCGGCTGCGTCAATTTTGGCGGCGGGTATGCAATGCTGCCGCTTCTTGAGCGCGAACTCGTCGACAAGCGGCACTGGACGACAATGGATGACCTGCGGGACTATTTCTCGATCGGGCAGTGTACGCCCGGCATCATCGCGCTGAACGTATCCACCTTTATAGGCGAGAAAAAGGCGGGCGTGATCGGAGCGCTCTGCGCGACGACCGGATTTCTCACCGGCCCTATTGCGATCATCCTTGCGATCGCCGCGTTTTTGTCCAATTTCGCGGATCTTGAGATCGTGCAGCATGCGTTTGCCGGTATCCGCGTGTGCGTCTGTGTGCTGATCCTGCAGGCCGTGATGCGTCTGTGGAAAAAATCAGTCGTGGACGGATTTACGCTCTTCCTCTATCTTGTGATCTTCGCGCTGCATGCCTTCTCAGGCGTCCTCCCGGTCAAAATACCGGCGGCCGTGCTGGTCATCTGCGCCGGCGTGATCGGCGTCGTTGTCTCGATGCGAAACAGGAAAGCGGCGTCCGCGAAAGCGAATGCTGACACCGGAAAGGAGGAAGACAGATGACAACGATCCTTCGTCTGATGCTGGAATTCTTCAAGACCGGACTCTTCTCTGTGGGCGGCGGCCTTGCGACGCTTCCCTTTCTCTATGAGATGTCGGACAAAACGGGATGGTTTTCCCATGCGGATATCGCTGATATGATCGCGATCTCGGAATCCACACCGGGCGCCATCGGCATTAATATGTCCACCTACGCGGGCTTTAAGACAGCCGGTTTTCCGGGAGGAATTCTGGCGACTCTTTCACTCGCTGCGCCGTCGGTGATCATTATTCTGATCATCGCGAAGTTCCTGAACAAGTTCCGGGAAAATCCCAATGTGGAAGGCGCTTTTTACGGTCTTCGCCCCGCATCTATCGCTATGATCACGGCGGCAGGACTCAATGTGGCCAAGGTCGCGCTGATCAACTTGTCAGCTTATGAAGCGAGCGGAAATCCCGCCGATCTGTTCCTGCCCAAAGCGATCGTGCTCGCAATTCTGATCTTTATCGGGCAGAAGAAGCTGAAGTGGAATCCCATCGCCTTTATACTGATCTCGGCGGTCATTGGAATAATATTCAGATTCTGATAAAAGAAAGAACCGTGATCAAAAGAGCCGCGATTACCATTTATATGGTAATCACGGCTCTTTTTTCTAAAATCAATGGATAAATTGTGCGCGGGATCAAATGACCATGCAAATGATCATGCTGCCTGATCTGCGGTATCTCTGGCTGCCTCGGCCATGTTGATCGCGTGATCGGAGCAGCGCTCCATATCGATGCAGAAGTCTGTGAACAGGATACCTCCCTGCGGGTCACAGGCTTTCTTGGTCATGCGGTCGATGTGAGCTGCCTCGATCTGTTCCTTGGTATGATCTACGAGGTCCTCCATGGCCTGCGCATCATCAAAGCGGTCCAGCAGTTCCTGTTCGAAGACGATCAGGGAGACATTCAGTGAACGCATGGTGATATTGGCGAGCGTGTGGAGGTCATCCAGCGCTTCCTGGTGCATGGAGGCTTTGCCGGCGCGCATCAGCTCTTCGTATCCGATGATGTTTTCCGCATGATCGGAGATTCGCTCAAGGTCATCCACGACCTGGATCAGCCTGTAGAGCTTATTCAGATGCTTGGAGGAAAGATCCAGGGAGCGCAGATCCACGAGCTTGTTCAGGATGGCGCCGGTCAGGTAATCGACGGTCTCTTCACCCTGCATAGCGAGCTTGCCTTTGTGGGCATCGTGTTCAAAGAAGCAGTCAATGGCATTCTGCAGGTTGTCGATTGCGAAATGCGCCATTCTGCAGACTTCGCGGTGAGCCTGGTCCATAGCGATTACAGCGGGGATCTGCGAAGTGTTATTGAGGTAGACAAGTCTCTGGTCTTCGCCCTTGCGGGTCTCTTCCTCGGAAAGCGGGATCAGACGCTGCGCAAGCTTGACAATATAATTGGAGACGGGAGCAAGGACCAGTACGGCAATGATCGCGAAGCATGTGTGCGTATTCGCGATCTGTCTGGCAACGTTGTTGGGCGACAGACTCTGGATAAAGGTTAGGATCTGCGGGAACACCGTGATCAGGATCAGGATCAGGATCGCGCGGAAAGTATTGAACAGAAGGTTCAGGACTGCGCAGCGCTTGCCGTTCCTGTTCGCAGTCAGTCCTGCGAGAAGGTTGGGCGTTACCGAACCTACCGCAGCACCGATAATGAGGTACACGGCCGTCGAATAGGAGATAATATTCTGCATTGCGAAGGCCTGGAAGATGACCGTCGCGGAGGAGGAACTCTGCAAAAGCGCGGTGAACGCGACACCGAACAGCACAGTCAGGATCGGATTCTCAAGGGAAGTCAGGAGCGCACGGAAAGCGGCCGTCTCGGCGAGAGGCGCGATGGCGGACTTCATAAGAGTGATGCCCTGGAAGAGCATACCGAATCCGAGAATGACGGAACCGACTTCTTTAAGCGTTCTCTTTTTGAGGAACAGGTTCATGACAGCGCCGATGAACAGGATCATGGGCGCGTAAGCACCGATGTTAAACGCGGTGATCTGTGCCGTCACAGTCGTACCGATATTGGCACCCATAATGACGCCGATCGCCTGAGCCAGTGTCATCAGGCCGGATGTTACGAAACCGATGACCATGACATCGGTGGCAGAGGAACTCTGCACAAAGATCGTTACGGCAATACCCGCAAGGATCGAGGTGACTTTGTTTGTGGTTGCTTTGCCCAGAATGACTTTGAGATTGTCACCGCAGGCATTCTTGAGCCCGCTCGACATGATGGTCATGCCGTACAGGAACAATCCCACTCCGCCGAGCAGGATAAATACATCATAGATTGACATGGGAACCCCTTTCTCAGATGTACGTTGACGATACCTTCTCTAATCTATATTACGCTGTAAAGGTCAAAACGAGGCACACTTATTGTAAAGTTTGTGTAAAACAATCCTGTTTGGGGAACGTGATCGTAAAGACAGATCCCTTTCCCAGCTCGCTTCTCACCTGAATCTCAGCATTGTGGATCTCTGCCGCATGCTTGACGATAGAGAGACCGAGGCCGGTTCCGCCGACTTCCTTGGAATGGCTCTTGTCCACTCTGTAGAAGCGCTCGAAGATCCGGTCCAGATCCTTAGCCGGAATTCCGATTCCCTCATCGGAAACAGAGAGAATGGCTTTGCCGGGAAGGTCCCGCACAGTCACGAGGACCTGCCCTCCCTCATTGCTGTAATTGATCGCGTTGCTGCAGAGGTTGTAGATAATGCTGTACAGAACGAGCGGCACCCCGAACAGGATCGTCTGCATGCCTTTGACAGTTACAGTCACATTCGCGCTTTCCGCTTCGATCTGCAGCGCCTCGGCGGCATTGAGCGCGATCCGGTACAGGTCGGTCAGTTCGCGGGACATACCGATACCGCCGCTGTCAAGGCGGGAGAGGTCGATGATATCACCGACCAGCTTGGACATACGCTGGGATTCAGCCCGTATTTTGCCGGCGAAGAGCCGGCGGGCTTCTTCCGTTGCGACCATGCCGCTCTCAAGAAGCTCCGCGTATCCCGATATGACGTGAAGGGGTGTCTTGAGCTCGTGGGAAGCGTTTGCAGTGAATTCCTGCCGGATCTGGGACGTCTTCTCCAGTTCCTCGCGGTCACTGGCAAGCTGGCGGTGCTGATCGTCCAGGCGGCGCAGGAGCGGAAGGATCTCCGTATATGCTGTTTGGTCCGCGTTCTTCATAGGATGATCCAGATCGAGCGTATTGAGCGGTTCGACGATCCTCCTGGACAGGCTGTACGCCAGAAAGAGCGAGATCAAAAGCGCGGCGACCAGAATGCCGGCCATCGGAAGAAGAAAGTGCAGAAGAAGATTCCAGATCGTAGCCTGCGTAATGGAAAGTCTGAGGACTGTGCCGTCCGGGAGCCTTTGGGCTGTGTAGAGCTGCCTCTCGAAAAGAGTGGAAGAATAGCGGCTGCTCTCGCCGTAGCCTTCACGCAGCGCGTCCCGGATCTCTTCGCGTTCCAGATGGTTCTGCATGACGGAAGTGTCGGCCTCATTATCATAGATGATGGTTCCGTCCGCCGTGATCCACGTGATCCTGAAATCCGCCGCACCTAATGTGTCAAAATAGTGGGTCCCATCCAGCGCAAGAGACTGCGCGACGAGCCTGGTCTCGCTGCGCAGCTGGTCAAGCTGTTCATTTGTGAAATGGCTGTACAGAAGCGCTGTGATCAGTATGAAGCTGAGCGTCAATACTGATGACAGCGCGAGCCAGATTGATCTGAATATTTTGCCGCGCATATAGTCGTCCTGTACTGATTATCCCAAACGGTACCCCACGCCGCGCACTGTGCGGATCGCCTCGCCGCTCTCACCCAGTTTTGTGCGGAGCGTGCCGATGTGCACGTCGACCGTCCTCGTCTCGCCGGAGTAATCCTGGTCCCAGACGGAGGAGAGAAGCTGGTCGCGCGTGAAGACAAGGCCGATATGTTCCATAAAGAGTTTAAGAAGATCGTATTCTTTGAGCGTCAGCGGAACCTCCCGGCCGTCTACCATGGCGACATGTCTGGAAAGATCCATGGTGATGGCGCCATAGGACAGGAAAGTGCGCTTGTCCGCATATGTCGTGCGGCGAAGGACCGCTTTGATCCTGGACACCATTTCCATCATGCCGAAAGGCTTGCACAGATAGTCGTCAGCACCCAGGTCGAGGCCGATCACGCGGTCATATTCACTTCCCTTGGCGGTGGCCATGATCACGGGGATCGCAGCCGTGGCAGGTGCGCTGCGGAGCTTTTTGAGAATGGAGATCCCGTCCTCACCCGGCAGCATGATATCCAGAAGGATCAGTTCAGGCATAGTTATATCCATTTGCTCCCAGAATTGTCTGCTGTCCGCAAACCCTTTGGCCTCAAAACCGGCGATCGTGAGCGTATAGATCATCAGGTCCCGGATGCTGTTGTCGTCTTCCACACAGTAGATCATGTCATATTCTCCCATAAGTGCAGGGTTGAAGTTTTCCTATATTATGACCATTATGATGCCGGTTTGTAATCGCTGTTATCAAAAACGCGTAAAATCCATGTAAAGCACGGGGCGCGACAACTATATGCATTATAGCATGCCGGAAGGCAAAAAAACCGCTCTTTCGTATCTTGGCGCTTTCGTATTACAATAGTAGGCAGAATAAGCCATTGCGCAGACAAAGGGGCGTACTGTTAAGATATGAGAGATACCGGAAATAACAATCTGAATCAGAATAGAAGGCAGGCAGGAGCGGCCGGAGCAGAAGAGAGGATCAGAAAGCTGCAGCGAAGGCAGAACCGTCTTCGCAGAAAGGCGCTGACAGCAGTTCTTCTGGCGGCTGCCATCCTGATCGCCGCCATAGCCGGCAGCAATGTGGCTGCGGATAACGAGCAGGCGATCCGCCTGGCGCTGGGAGAGAAAAACTACCAGCTCGAGGGCACGGAGGGCCCGCAGTATTATGAAGCGGACTACAAGGACGCGGAAGAGCTGCGGGAAGACAGCGGGGAATTGACAGCGGAGATCCTTCGGGAGGGAATTGTCCTTCTGAAAAACGATAACGGCGTACTTCCTTTCAGGAAAGGGGCATCTGTCAGCGTCTTTGGAAAGGCGTCTGTCAAGCCGGTCTACAGCAGTTCGGCGCAGGTGAGCGGTGCCGCGGACCTTCGGACAGCGCTGGAAGGAGAGAAGATCCGGGTCAACGATAAGCTCTGGGATTTTACCAGCCGGGGCGGCGGGAATTCCTTCTCCAAAAAGGTGGAGAAGAGCTTTGAGGAATATTCGGAAGCGGCGATCGTGGTGATCGGAAGAAGCGGATCAGAGACGGATCTGTATGAGCCTGCATTCGCAGAGGCGGAGGAACAGGAAGAGACGGAGCCGGAAGAAGCGGGGGACAGCATTTCGGGACAGGGCAGTACCGCGGCGCTGGAAGCGCCCGCGGAAGAAGAGCAGGCACCTGCAGAGCCGCAGGTGACCGGCGCCAAGGAGCTGCAGCTGACGGAACAGGAGAGAGATCTGCTCGCGTATGTCACAGAGCGCTTCGAGCAGGTGGTCGTAGTGCTCAACACAGAGAATCCGATGGAAATGGGTTTCCTGCGTGAATTTCCGATCGCCGGGTGTCTGTGGACGGGCTCCTGGGGACAAAAAGGGGTCACGGCGCTGGCGGAAGTGCTCAGCGGCAAAGTCAATCCGTCCGGCAGACTTCCGGACACCTATGTCTACAACAGCTTCAGCGCGCCGGCGGCAGCAAACCTCGGCGATTACACGATCAAAAACAGCAAGGAAGACTACGGCACCAAATATATGGTTTATGCCGAAGGGATCTATGTCGGCTACCGGTATTACGAGACCCGGTATGAGGACGCGGTGCTGGGCACCTCCGGCAGAAAAGGCTTCGACTATGCCGGTGAAGTGGCGTTTCCGTTCGGATACGGCCTCTCCTATACAGATTTCGAGCTCCGGAACATGAAGATGGAAATGGGCAAGAAAGGGTATGAGGTCACGGTCGACGTCTATAACACGGGAGACCGGGCGGGAAAAGAAGTTGTTCAGCTTTATCTTCAGAAACCTTATACCGCCTATGCGGAGAAGAACGGTCTGGAAGTCCCTTCCGTGGAACTGGCCGGCTTTTACAAGACCAAAGTGATCGAGCCGGGAGAGCACGAGAGCGTCAAGATCGTGATGAGCGAAGAGGCGCTCAAATCCTTCGACGCGTCCGGAAAGGGAACCTATATCATCGATGAGGGGACTTACCTGGTAACAGCCGCGCAGGACGCGCATGCTGCCGTCAACAATATCCTGATGTACAAAGGAAAGGCGAGATCGGCGCTCCTTAGCGGGACCGGAGACGGCGGCCTGGTGGAAGTGATCGACAGAAAGCGGGACAACAAGAAATATGCGGTGACCGCACAGACCGGCAGCAAGGTGCGCCGCCGCTTTACGGAGGCGGATCCTGCGGAATACGATCCCGATTTCCACGGGCTGAGCAGAAGCCTGTGGACCAGCACATGGCCTTCCACATGGCAGGATGGATCCTTTGCCGCGTCATCCTCATTTCTGGGACTTCTGCGGGTGTCGGCCGGAGAGGACAGCAACGCCTCTTCGCCTGTCTATAATACGGCGCACGGCGAGAAGAACGCGGCGCTGGCGGAACTGCGCGAGGTCGATTTCGGCGATTACAGATGGGGATCCCTTCTGGATCAGCTCACCTGGAGAGAGACATATTCCCTGGTGCGCAAGGGAGGCGGGCTGGTCAACGACGTGATGTCCTGCAGTTCTCCGCAGGCATGGGTCAGCGGATACGAAGCGGGGCTTGCATACAAATATAATGACAGCCGGGGCACTATCTACCCTTCCGCAACTGTTCTGGCGGCGACATGGAATACGGAGCTCATCAATCAGACGGCACAGATGATCGGAGAGGAAGCGCTCAAGGCGGAAGTCTCTTTCCTGCAGATCCCGTCCCTGAACCTGCACCGCACCGCGATGGGAGGCAGAAACTGCGACAGCTTCTCCGAAGACAGCTGCCTGACAGGAAAAATGGCGGCAGCTTTCTGCAAAGGACTTGCCAAAAAAGGAGTGATCCCGGTCCTCGGCAGGATGGTCCTGGCCGATCAGCAGACCAATTACACGGGACTGGTCGTCCTTGCGGGCGAACAGGCGATCCGCGAACTGTATCTGCGGCCGTTTGAGATCGCGCTCAGGGAAGGCGGTTCCGGAATGAAGGCCGTCATGGCAGGCATGAACCGCGTCGGCCCCAGATGGTGCGGCGGGCATATCGGTCTTTTGACAGACGTGCTGCGTGATGAATGGGGATTTGAGGGATTTGTCATGACCGATTCGATCACGTCCGGCATCGACGCGTACGCGGATATTCTGGAGGGACTCGAGGCGGGTACGGATATGTGGCAGAACACCTCCAACAGCCGCTATAAACTCAGGGGCGGCCAGCTTACATACGGAGTCCGCGCGCGGTTCCGCACCGCGGCAGAGAGGATCCTGCGCACTGTATCCCGCAGCAATGCGATGAACGGTATGGGCAAAGAGACGACGATGAAATATGTCTCCCCCGCATGGAGACTGATCCGGATCGTGGTCATCCTGCTGAGCGTCCTGATAAGCCTCCTGTGTCTTCTCTACGCAGTGAAGAAGGCCAGAAGCGAAGCGCTTGTAAGAGACAAACTCGCGCAGCTCAAACGGGAATACAAGAGAAATCGAAGAGGATCATAAATTAAGAAAGCCCGGAATTCGCAGAACAGAACTGCCGGATGCCGGGCTTTTTGAACGATTGAATTCAATATGGATCGGGGATCATTTCCATTATTCCTGCGGTGTGAAGAGCCTGCTTCGGAAAGGCAGCAGAGCGCTCAGAAGGAGCTGTCCCAATAACATGCAGGAGATCACTTCGCCTGCTCCTACGGTCAGCATGAAATAAGGAATGCCGCCGGGGATATGGTAGGCGTAGGATAGAACGAAAGGAATGATCAGCGCATTGGAAATGACAGGAGGGACGGAGCAGAGGAAACGGTTCCTGCGAAGAGCGTAAGAGCCGATCGCGCCGATGAAGGTCGCCAGAGTTCCGAAAATGATATCCGGCAGCGCACAGCCCGTCACTATGTTGCTGATCAGGCAGCCCAGCGTCAGTCCGGGAACAGCGGCTGACGTAAAGAACGGCAGGATGGTAAGCGCCTCGGAGAAGCGGACCTGAATGGCGCCGCTCGCAAGGTCAAAGCCCGCTGCGATCATGGTAAGTACGGTATAGATTGCGGCGATCACGGCCGCTTGTGCGATATAAAAAGTTTTATTGTCCTTTGTGTTCAAAAAATTGCCTTCTTTCTACTAAATATGATCATCTGTTTTACGACTTAGTAACATACCATAATGAAACGCAAATAACAAGAAAAAAGCGATCAACCCATTGTCCTTTTGCTATAATAAAATGCGAAAACAACAGAATTATCTTCTCAGAGGTAGACAGAGATGATCACTATTAAAGAAATCGCATCCAAACTGGGACTCAGTACGACCACAGTATCCAATGTCATTCACGGAAAAACAAGAGAGGTGTCCGCCGATACCATCGAGCGCGTGCAGAAATTTCTCGAGGAAGTGGAGTATGTTCCCAATATCAACGCCCGCAATCTGGCGCAGGGGCAGTCCAAGATCATCGGGGTAGTCCTGAAATCACTGGAGTTTCGTCTCTGGCACAGCGACAATATCCTAAGTGATCCATTTGTATCCGAGATGATCGGCGGTATTGAAAAGGCTGTTCGTGAGGCCGGCTACTATATGATGCTGTATATTTCCGATGATATCGCGGAGATCATTCAGCACATCTCGACCTGGAACGTTGACGGACTGATCCTGTTCTGTATGATGGACGACGACGCGAACCGTGTCGCGGCCAAATATCATAAGCCCATGGTCTGCATCGATACATACAGCTCTGAGAAGAGCGATGATTTCATCAATGTCGGTCTCGACGATGAGCGCGGCGCTTATGAGGCTGTGCGCTATCTGACTGACAACGGACACAGGAAGATCGGCTTCCTCACAGACAACCGCGTGGGCGTCGACAGGGCGAGATTCTGGGGTTTTCGAAGAGCGCTCAGGGAGGCCGGCATTGAGTACAGCGACCGCAGTTTCTTCTTATTAAAACCGGACAGAGAGAATATAGAGGGAAACACGGAAAAGCTCTGCCGGAAAGCGCGGGACTATACGGCGCTCTTTTGCTGTTCAGATATCTATGCGATCATGATGATGGCAGCACTCAAGGATCGGGGATTCCGGATTCCCGAGGATATCTCGATCATTGGATTTGACGATAATCTCTACTCACGCATATGCACGCCGCGCCTCACCACTGTCCATCAGGACGCGGCGGAAAAGGGGAGAGTCGCGGCAGGGATCCTGTTTGACCTGATCCGCGGCAAAAAGCCCGCTTCGAGGGAAATACGGCTGGAGACACGTCTGGAGATCCGGGATACAGTGAAAAAAATCGATTGAGTTAAGCGCACAGTAATTGCAAAATCCGTTGTACAAAATGACGAAAATTAGTAATCATAATGTGATTTATGCGAAAATGTAGAAAAAATACTTGTCAATATTTTTAGAAATGATACAATTCTACTGTAAACTTATGCGCTAAAGTATCTAAGAAAGGTATTTTGGCACAGAAACCGTAGTTTATTTTAACAAGGAGGAAACTATGAAGAAGAAACTTATGGCACTGGCATTGGTTTCTGCTATGGTGCTCGGCCTGACAGCTTGCGGCGGCGGTGCAAGCAGCAGCGCACCTGCAGGCGACGCAGGAACAGGCGAGGCAGCTGCTCCCGCAGCTACTGCTTCCACTGACGGCGACATCCGTCTTGTCAACGGCAAGATCGAAGTTGATGCAGCTCTTAAGGCAGCAGCTGCTGCTTACAAAGAGGAGACAGGCGTCAGCGTAGCCATCGAGTCCATGGGCGGCGGCGTTAACATTCAGGATACCCTGAAAGGTTATTATCAGGCAGACAATATGCCCGACATCTTCGTTTGCGGTTCTGACGCAGACTTCGGCAACTGGACAGGTCTTCTGGCTGATCTGAGCAATGAGCCCTGGGCTGCTGACACAGATGCAGGCTACAAGGATGCAGACGGCAAGATCGTCGGCTTCCCTTACACGACAGAAGCGATCGGACTTGCTTACAACGCTGATATCCTTGAGAAGGCAGGCATCGATCCCGCTTCCATCACAGGCCCCGAGAGCATGAAGGCAGCTTTCGAGACTCTGGATGCCAAGAAGGATGAGCTTGGTCTTACAGCTGTTATCGGCTGGTGCTGCGAGGCGAAGGATCTGTACTGGTCCACCGGTTCCCACAGCTTTGCTAACTACCTCGACGCCGGTCTCGACAGAGACGACACCACATACAGCGATATGCTTGCTGACGGCGGCAAGATCGATGCAGAGCGTTTCCAGCACTATGCTGAGATGGTAGCTCTGTTCAATCAGTATTCCGATCCCTCTCTTCTTACTTCCGGCACATATGATCAGCAGATCCTCGGATTTGCTTCCGGCAAGTACGCATTCGTAACCCAGGGTTCCTGGATCGGCGCTACCATGACAAGCGACGACAAAGAGCAGTATGAGGCAGCAGGCAACTTCAAGGTTGGCATGATCCCTTACGCATTTGAGGAAGGCATCGACACCATCCTGACCAACTCCCCTTCCTGGTGGGCAGTATTCGAGAACGACAACACACAGAAGGCTAAGGACTTCCTTACATGGCTGGCAGGCGATGAAGGCCAGAAGTTCCTGGTAGAAGATGCTGGTTTCATCAGCCCCTTCAAGAGCTGCAAGTATGTCGCGAACGATCCTTTCGCACAGACCATCACAGATTACACAGCTGCAGGCAAGACCTCCTCTTGGCACTGGCTCAAGAATAAGGCTTCCCTGGACCAGAACGTCCTCGGCCAGCTCTATCTTGACTATGCTCTGGGCAGCATCCCGGATGCAGCTACATTCACACAGGTTGTTTCTGACCAGGTTGCAAATTACTACGCTCAGTAATTGAGAGAATCTCTGAATCCATTCTGTAAGGCTGATCCTGTATCAGACCGGAAGACTGCGGATTCAAGCAGGTAAACAAATGCAGGGGCGGCGCTTGTCGCCGCCCCTTTATTGCTATCAATAGGGGGAATTACTAATGAAAACGAATACAGCAGGTTCTAAGGGATTATCCCTGATCCTGATGATCGCAGGCGCAGTCATGACTGTCGCCGCGCTCGCGCTCGATTTCATGGGAAACAAGGCTTCCTTCAGGGGACCGCTCCTTGTAATCGGCGTAATCGCGTTCTTCCTCGGACTCTATCTGTTTCCGACACTGGCGCACCACAGAAAGATCATTTATGTGATCTTCCTGCTTCCGCTTCTCTTTACGTTCGCTGTTACTGTTATCATCCCGCTGGTCCTTGGTATCTTCTATTCCATGACAGACTGGACGGGCATCCAGTTCACGCATTTCGTCGGCTTCGCCAACTATGCGGCCATGTTTAAGGACCCGGCATTTATCTGGTCCGTACTGATGACTTTCCTGTTCGTTGTCATCAACATGGTGCTGGTCAACCTTGTCGCATTCCTTCTGGCTCTGCTGTGCACATCGGGGCTTAAGGGCGACGGATTCTTCAGAGCGGCCTACTTCCTGCCCAACCTGATCGGCGGTATCGTCCTGGGTTACATCTGGCAGTTCGTATTCAACAACGTTCTGATCAATGTCACGAAAATCTCCTGGCTGGTCCAGACCAAGACCGCGATGCTGGCCATCGTCATCGTCTATATCTGGCAGTATGCCGGTTATATCATGCTGATCTACATCACGGGCCTGACACAGGTTCCCAAGGATGTGCTGGAAGCAGCTTCCATCGACGGAGCAGACGCCAAACAGACCCTGTTCCAGATCAAGATCCCCATGATCGCATCCACGATCACGATCTGCACATTCCTGACCCTGACATCCGCGTTCAAGCAGTTCGACGTCAACCTGGCGTTGACAGGCGGTACAGGATCTGTCCCGAACTTCATGGGCTCCTACCTGACAAACGGCACGCAGATGCTCGCCCTGAACATCTACAACACAGCCGTATCCAAGAACAACTACTCTCTTGGTCAGGCCAAGGCCGTGCTGTTCTTCATCATCCTGGCATGCGTATCCCTGATCCAGGTGCGTATCTCTAACTCGAAGGAGGTGGAACTGTAATGGTAGGAAAGGAAAAAAGAACAAGATCTTATATTCTGACAGTCGTCGGCGTACTGATCGCGCTGTATGTCCTGTTCCCGTTCTTCCTGGTCGTTCTCAACTCCTTCAAGGCACAGTCCTCGATCGTTGCGAGCCCCGTAGCGTTCAAGGGCGCGTCCTTCGGACAGCTGATGAAAAACCTGAACGCGGTCATCAACAACTCGAACTTCCAGTTCTGGTATGCATTCGGAACATCGGCAGTCATCACGATCATCTCGCTGGTGCTGCTGGCGCTGCTGGGCTCCATGGCAGCATGGGTCATCAGCCGCAACAACAAGACCAAATGGGCATATGCGATCTATATGGTATTCATCGCTTCGATGATCATCCCTTTCCAGGTCGTCATGCTGCCCCTGATCTCCACATTCAGAGATGTGGGTAAATTCGTCGGCATCAGCATGCTGCAGTCCATCCCCGGCATCGTGTTCGCATACTGCGGATTCGGCGGAGCCATGACTGTATTCATCCTGACCGGTTTCATCAAGGGCGTACCGTATGACCTTGAGGAAGCGGCGGCGATCGACGGATGCTCCCCTGAGGGAACATTCTTCCGCATCATCCTGCCTCTGCTGACCCCCGTCATCACGACCGTCACGATCCTGAACGGCATGTGGATCTGGAACGACTACCTGCTTCCTTCCCTGATGCTGGGACAGAACGGCAAGGTCAAGACCCTGCCCGTAGCAGTGCAGGCG
>Ga0326511_10002317_pt1 | contig 15527 bp, 13 predicted proteins | sample 0_2496_0518_D_FD_203701 | JGI IMG/M metagenome (GOLD analysis project Ga0326511, IMG submission 203701) | Bovine rumen microbial communities from UC Davis, California, United States - 0_2496_0518 | ecosystem: Host-associated > Mammals > Digestive system > Stomach > Rumen | place: USA...
TACTAAAACTCTCGAGTGATTTCTTTCTTAATATTTCTTTTTTAAATCTATGTTATATGTTTTACTTTTTGTTTTTCTCTATATAATTCCATGAGTCTTTACACATATCTTCTAATGTTTTTTCTGTTGTCCAATTTAATTCTCTTTTTGCTTTTGCTGGATCTGCATAACATGTTGCTATATCTCCTGGTCTTCTTGGAGAAATTTTATATTTAACTTCTTTTCCTGTTGTTTCTTCAAAGGCTTTTACCATATCTAAAACACTGTATCCAGTTCCAGTTCCTAAATTATAAATATACAAGCCTTCACTTTCTTTGTCTAATTTTTCTAATGCTTTAACATGCCCTTTCGCCAAATCTACAACATGAATATAATCTCTTACTCCTGTTCCATCATGTGTATCATAGTCATTTCCAAATACTGATAATTCTGGAAGAACTCCTGCTGCTACTCTTGCTATATATGGCATTAAGTTATTTGGAATTCCTTTTGGTTCTTCTCCAATTAACCCACTTTCATGTGCACCTACTGGATTAAAATATCTTAAGATACATATATCCCATGAATTATCTGATTTATATACATCTTTTAAGATTTGTTCAATAAATAGTTTAGTTGTTCCATAAGGGTTGGTTGTCCCTCCAACCTTACTATCTTCTGTAATTGGAATTACTTCTGGATCACCATATACAGTTGCAGATGAACTAAATATGAACTTTTTACACCCATATTTTCTCATTACATCAAGTACTACTAACGCACCTGATATGTTATTTGTATAATATTCAATTGGTTTTTGTACTGATTCTCCAACAGCTTTAAATCCTGCAAAGTTCATTACTGCATCTATTTTGTTTTCTTCAAATACCTTTTCTAGTTTTTCTCTATCAGCATAATCCATTTCATAGAATTTAAAATCTTTTCCTGTTATTTTTTTTATTGCTTCTATTGACTTTGGTGTACTATTTGAAAAATTATCTATTATTATAATTTCTTTTCCTTCTTTTAATAATTCTACAGCAGTATGACTTCCTATAAATCCTGCTCCTCCTGGTAATAATATTGCCATATATATCAACTCCTCTTTATTTTTCTATATAATATCATTAAATTAAAAAAAGCACAATATTTTATTGTACTCTTTTTAATCTATATTTATTTTTCTCTCAATAATATATTCTGGTCTTTTTCTTGTTTCATCATATATTCTTGAAATATATTCAGATATTATCCACAATGATAATAATTGAACTCCACTGAATAACGTAATAGCTACCATTATAGATGTCCATCCTGGTGCTAAATTGTTCAATTTTAAAGAAAATGATATTAGAGAATAAATTAAAATACATATTGATAAAACAATTGTCATTATCCCCAATCCGCCGACTAATTTTAATGGTTTCGTAGAAAAACTTATTATTCCATCAGTCGCTAATTTCCACATTTTTTTTAGAGGATATTTCGAATCTCCTGCAACTCTTTCATTTCTTTTATATTCATAAGCATATTGTTTAAATCCAACCCAGCTAAATAAACCTCTAATGAATTTATTATGCTCTGGCATTAAGTTTATAACATCTACAACTTTTCTATCTACTAATCTAAAATCTCCTGTATCTTTTGGAATCTCAACATCTGAAAGAGCATTTAATGTTTTATAAAACATCTTTGCACTAAGTAGTTTAAATGCTGATTCACCCTTTCTTCTTTTTCTTTTACCATAAATTACTTCATTTCCTTGTTCCCATCTTTTTAACATTTCTGGTATTAATTCAGGCGGATCTTGTAAGTCTGCATCTATAATTACTATTGCATCTCCTGTTACATATTTTAATCCAGCAGTTAATGCTGCTTCTTGTCCAAAATTTCTAGAAAATGATATTATTTTCACTTTATCATTTCCTTTAGATATTTCTTCTAATAAATTTAGCGAATTATCTTTACTTCCATCATTTACAAAAATTATTTCGTATTCATATTGTTTTATATCTTCTAATATATTTTTTATTTTACTGTATGATATTTCTAATACATTTTCTTCATTATAAACTGGTATTACAATAGAAATTTTTTTCATATTTTTCTCACCCTTCTTACATATATTTACTGGCTTTATAAATTTCAAATAGATAAGCATATGTCTATAAATTATTTAATACATTTTTTCTATTTAACATTATTTTTAAAAGCAAAAAATTTACTAATAAAAAAGTTTAATATAATAACTACTACTGTTAAAAATGCTTTTGTAATTATATTTGGAATAGGTATTTTAAATAATACTAATCCTCCCACAAATTCAACAATCATTGTAAATGCTCTTCCTAGCATAAACTTCAAAAATTGAATTAATCTATTTTTTATTCCTTTAGCATTGGAATGAAATACTAAATCTTTATTTGTTATATAAGCAAATATGACAGCTAGTAATATTGCTATGAAATTAGATATATTCTCTTCTAGATGTAATAAGGAATTCATTATATAAAATGAACCTAAATTTACTAAAGTTGTAAAAATTCCAAATACAATATATAAAATAACTTCTTTAGTTAAACTCTTTTTTAATAATTCTACTATTTTTTCCATTTATATATTTCCCTCATTTTTATAAAAAAATTATATATTCAATAATCAAATTTGTCAATTATTTTGGCATAAAAATGAACCCTCCTTGTTAAACTTTGTCTAACATTTTTGGGTTCACTTCAAATGAAACTTATTTTTATTAATCTAGCCACTCTCTGTTTTCTAAATACCAATCTATTGTTTTTACAATACCATCTTCGAATTTAGTTTTTGGAAGCCATCCTAATTCATTACTAATTTTAGTAGGATCTATTGCATATCTATAATCATGACCTTTTCTATCTTCGACAAATTCTATTAAATCTTCTGATTTTCCTAATCTTTTTAATATTAGTTTTACAATTTCAATATTTCTTTTTTCATTATGTCCACCAATATTATATCTTTCTCCTGCTACTCCTTTATGGAATACTAAATCAATTGCTTCACAGTGATCTTCTACATATAACCAATCTCTTATGTTTAATCCTTCACCATATACAGGTAATTTTTGATCATTTAAAGCAAGTTTAATCATGTGTGGTATTAATTTTTCATTATGTTGATATGGTCCATAATTATTTGAACAATTTGTTACATTTACATTCATTTTATATGTTTCTTTATACGCAAGTGCAATTAAGTCTGAACTTGCTTTTGATGATGAATATGGACTACTTGGTTTTATTGGAGATTTTTCTGTAAAGTATCCATTTTCTCCTAATGATCCATATACTTCATCTGTTGATATATGAACAAATTTATTAGGGCTTCCTTCTCCCCATATTTGTTTTGCTGTTTCTAATAATGTATGTGTTCCCATTACATTTGTTTGTGTAAATACAAATGGATTTTTTATACTGTTATCAACATGTGATTCAGCTGCAAAATGAATTACTCCATTAATATCATATTTTTTAAATATTTCTTTCATTTTTTCAAAATCACATATATCTGCTTGTTCAAATTCTATTTTATCTTGAACTTTCTTTAAATTATCCATATTTCCTGCATATGTTAATTTATCTACTACAACTACTTTATAATCTGGATGTTTATTTACAAAATATTCCGCAAAGTTTGCTCCAATAAATCCTGCAGCTCCTGTTACTAATACATTTTTCATTTTTAAATCTTCCTTCCATTTTTTATATATTCTTTATTTTGCAAGTAAATTTTAATAATAATATTTATATTGCTAGATACACGATTTTAAAATTTATGAAACCTACTACTAGTGTACGTTGATTAAATTTATAATAAGGTGCAACAAAGCAAGATAACTATTATTTTAGATTTTTAAATAAATCCGTTTCTTTTAATTCCTTTAAAGATGGCCATTTTGCATCTTTTTCTGATGTTAATAAATCATTTACATTTAAATCTCCCATAGGCCATTCTATTGCAACATCTGGGTCATTCCAAGCTAAACCACCTTCTGCTTCATGATTATATACATCATCACATTTATATGTAAATTCCGCTTCATCTGATAAAACTAAAAATCCATGTGCAAATCCTCTTGGTATCATAAACATTTTTTTGTTTTCTTCTGAAAGAAGCACTCCTTCCCATTTACCATAAGTTTTGCTTCCTGGTCTTAAATCAACTGCAACATCAAAAACTTCACCTTTAATTACTCTTACTAATTTTGCTTGACTGTTTTCTTTTTGAAAATGTAATCCTCTTAAAACTCCTTTTTTAGATTTAGATTGATTATCTTGTACAAATTTATAATTAAGTCCAATTTCTTTAAATTCATCTTCACTATATGTTTCCATGAAATAACCTCTGTTATCCCCAAAAACTGTTGGTTCAATAACACAAACACCTTCTATAGATGTATCAATTCTTTTAAACTTTCCCATTTTTTAAAACTCCTTTTCTTTTTTATTTAGAATATATCATAATAAAATTATAAATTCAACACTACATTTTAATATTTAACATTTTTCTTAAACTCTTCTAGGTCTTTATTCCATTTATCATAGTTTTGATCATCTTTATGGTTTTCTAAATTTTTTTTATCTTTTAACCATTTTCCTAAGTAATTTGTTACTTTTACTGCTCCTTTATAATTTACATGGTCACCTTTATCTCCTGTTTCTGTTTTCCAGTCTATATTTAATTCATCTTTTAATTCATTTAAATCTAAGAATTCAATTCCCTCTTTATCAGCAAATTCTTTTACACCATTATGTTTTGCATAATTCCAATTTTTCTTGCTTGGAACACTTACAATTGCAAATTGAGCACCTTTTTTTTCACTATAATATTTTAAGAATTTTATATATAGTTTATTTAAAAATGGTATCTTTTCTATTTCTTCGGTTTTTTCCATATATGTATTATCTTCTACAGGATCAGTTCGTCCTACATAGTAATATCCTTTATTTATATCTGTTGTATTATACTCTATCTTGCTATAAAAATCTTTTAATTTTAAATTTTTCCATCTGTTATGATATTCTGTTATCGGAAACATAATATTTATTACTCTTGCTATAGGAACTGTTACATTTACTGAATTGTATATATTATTTGACTCCAGTATAACAAGTTTTGGACTTTGTTTTTTCATAGTATCATAAGCCATTCTACATGTATCTGGTAAGGTTTGACCAGCTTCTCCACAAACATGCATTGTAAAGCCATAATCCTCCCATAATTTCATTGGCATAGTTGATGCTATTGTTTCGCTATCTCCATACATTATAACGTCTACTGAATTATCTTTTTCTCCAAATATACCTTTTGCTTGATCTTCTTCCATTCCAAATTCTTTAGAATTATTCTTAGGAACAAATATATATGACAAAATCATTAATATAAAGATAAGTATAAGTACAAAGGCTATAAATTTTATTATATTTTTTTTCATATTGAATTTTCCTCCTAAAAATTAGCATACATAGGATCAAGTGGTACAATTCCTAAACCATAACTTCCAAATACAATTATAGCTATAATTAACGTATAATATAATGACCATCTTAAAACTACATTTTTCTTTGATATTGATTCTCTTATATTTATTCCTTTTTCCTTTAGTAAACTAATTATTGTTATTACAACAACCATAACACCCATAATTATAAAGTCATGTAAATCTATTCCTAAATTTAGTACTGTTCCATTTTGTATTTGTTCAAAAGAAAAGTTTGTAATCATTTTCCCAAACATTTCTAAACCTGCTTTTAATCCATTAGCTCTGAAGAATAATTCTCCAATAAATACTAATATTGTTGTTCTAATTATTTGAATTAATCTATACCATATTTTTTTATTATCTATATGTAATTTTGTATTTATCTTTTTTACTAGTGGTTCTATTATTCTTCCTAATAAAATTAACACAAAATGATACATTCCAAAGAATATATAACTCCATGCAGATCCATGCCATAACCCATTACAAATCCACACACAAAATAGTGCTATTGAACTTGCAAGTAGTGGTCCATAGTAATTTCCTATCTTTTTTCTTCCCCATGATGTTAGTTTTTTACACTTATCTGTTAAACAAACTGGATAGTAAATATAATCTCTAAACCATGCACCTAGTGTGATATGCCATCTTGTCCAAAATTCTGCAATTGTTTTTGAGAAAAATGGTTGCCTAAAGTTCTCTGGCATTTTTACGCCAAATATTTCTGCAGTACCTATTACAATATCCATAACCCCTGAAAAGTCCATATATAATTGTAATGTATATAATACCATTCCTACAGCCATTATTCCACCATCATAATTTGAATAATTATTAAATATTTCTAATATTAGTGGATTTACTCTGTCTACTATTATTGTCTTTTTCATAAGTCCGAATAAAATTCTTTGGATTCCAAATGTTAAGTTTTTATAACTTGTTTTTTTCCCTTCAAATAAACTATTTGCAGTTTCTTCATATCTACAAATTGGTCCTTCCATAATTTGAGGAAAGAAACTTATAAATAATGCTAATCTTCCTATATTTTTATCTGCTTTTATTTTTTCTTTATAAACATCAATTATATATGATATTGCCTGTAAAGTGTAAAATGAAATTCCTATAGGCATTATAAAATGTGGAATTGGTATTTGTATTGGTAAATTCATTAATCCAAATAATGAATTTATATTTGTTCCAAAGAATTTTGAATATTTTAGAACAATTAACATCCCCAATAAAATAAGTGCATTTAATACTAATATCTTTCTTTGTTTTTTTACATATTTTTGTTTAATAATTTTCTTTTGAGTTTTTTCTGCATTTTTTAGTTCTTCATTTCTTTCATTTTGTTTTTTATTAAGCCATAATCCACAAACATACATTAGACCTGTTGTTACAAGTAAATATATTAATAACTTGCCACTTATAGACCAGAAAAATGCATAACTGGCTAGTAATAATACTTTCCATCTATGTTTTTGTGGAAATAAATTATATAAAACTATTACTATTGGCAAAAACAAAACAAAGAATATTGGTTTTGTATATGTCATTTTTTATTCCCTTCTTACATTTAAAATAGTTTGGAAAAGAATTGTGATTTTGGCAAGGCAAACAAATTTGAATAATCCGCGGCGTGCTTTTTGCACGTCGCAGGATTTTCAAATGAAGTTTAACGTAGCCAAAACGCAATTATTTTTCAAACTTATCCCTCTTCTTGTAATTTAGTAATTAAATCCCAAATAGCTTTTGCTGAGTTAAAATTTGCAGGTACTATTTCAACTGTTGGTATTTGAACATCAAATTCATCTTCTATTTCTGCAACTAATGATATTATTGCAAGTGAGTCTAAAATTCCTTGATCAATTAAAGTTGTACAATTTTCGTAATCAACTCCATCTTCAATTTCTTCTAATATTTCAATTAATCTTTCCATTTTTATATTTCCTTTCCTTTTTAACTTATTCTTTTTTCTTTCATTTGTTTATTTTTAATTATTTAATTTATATGTAGGTAAATTTCCCCTAACTAATTGTAATTTTTTATCTTCTGTAATTTTAAACACATATGGCAAATCTCTACTTAAAAATAAAGATATTCCTTCTGTCATACAATATGCACCAGTATTTTCAAATATTAGGATGTCACCTATTTGCAAATCTCCTGCCGGAAACTGTTTTACTAGTATATCATTTGTTGTACATAAAGATCCACATAAATTCCACTTTTGTTCATAACTTTCTTTTTCAGGATATACTTTACATTTTGGAATTTTCATTGCCATTGATTGTCCATAATATACTAAATGATTCATTCCTCCATCTAATATTGCATAATTTTGCCCTTTATTTATTTTTTTGTCAACAACTTTTGTTATATAAGTTCCACAACTTGCTGCAACCCATCTTCCTAGCTCTATTATTATTTTTCCTTTATATTTCATGTTTGACATTTTTTCAAAAAATTCTGTTAAAAATGTATCTTCATCAAATTCATCATTTTGAAAATAAAATACTGGAAATCCTGATCCATACTCTAATTCTTCTATTTCAAATCCATATTTTTCTTTTAAATTTATAATAACTTCGTCCAAATAATCTAATTCTTTTCCTAAAATTTTTAATGACCTTTTTTGTGTTCCCGAAAAATACTGAATTCCTTTAATATTTAAATTTGAATATTCGCTTCGATTTTTTATTAATTCTTCTGCTTCTTCTAAATTTATTCCAAATTGATTACCACTTGTTATTCTTAGCATTATATCAATGTTTTTGCTGTTTGAAATTTCTTTTATAAGATTGAATTGTTTGATTGATTCTATTGTATAGCAATTTAGACTTTCATTACTTTCAATCATTTCTTTTATTACTTCAGGAGTTTTATTTACGCCTGAAATTAGTATTTTACTTGGATTTATATTGTTTTCTTTACAAATATAATATTCTCCAGGTGAACATACTTCAAATCTATCAATTATGTCTTCTATTTCTTTTACAATAAACGTATTAGCTTTTATTGCATAACATAGTTTTACATTTTGAGGCAGTTTACTTTTTAAGTATTCTATTCTATTTTTTAAAACATTAATATCAAAAATATAGGCGGGAGTATCATAGTTTTGTTTTATCTCTTCTATAATGTTTGTATCCATTTTACTTTGATTCCCCCTTTGTATATTTTTTATTTCTTTCATTTAGTGCTAGTTGCTTTCTATCTATTTTCCCATTTTTAGTAAGTGGAAATTCTTCTATTTTTCTTAAAACATTTGGTATCATAAAAACTGGTAATTTATTTGATAAAGCATCACGCAATTCTTTTTTGTCTATATCTCCAATGTAGAAAGCATATAATTTACTTTTTTCATGATTGTAAATTGAGCATACTCTTTCTATTTTATCTATTTTTTGTATTTCTAACTCAATTTCCTCCAGCTCAATTCTATGTCCCATGTGTTTTATTTGAAAGTCTTTTCTTCCTGCAAAATATAGATTACTATCTTCACCTAAATAACCTAAATCTCCTGTTTTATAAATCATTTCTATGTAACTGTTGTTTAGAGGGTTTTGTACAAAGCTTTTATTTGTTTGCTCTTGGTTATTATAATATCCTAATGCTAATGCTGTTCCTCTTACACATATTTCTCCAGTTTTTCCTGCTTCATTTATTAATTTATTATTTTCGTCTAATAGTAAAATTTCTTCATTATCAAAGTGTTTTCCTATTGGAATTTGGCCTTCATATGGAAGATTTTTATCAATTATATGATAAGCACAGTTACAGGTAATTTCAGTAGGACCATATAAATTAACAAATGTTGCATCTGGAAGATGTTCTATCCATTGTTTTATATGTTTTAATGGCATTACCTCTCCACTAAATAATATTTTATTTACTGAAGTTGGTACTTTATAGTCTAATCCGTGGAAAGTTGTTATTAAGCATAATGCTGATACTGCCCAAATTAAAGTTGTAACTTTGTTTTCACAAATATAATCTAATAATTGTGCTGGAGCTGAAAATAGTTTTTTAGGCACAATAACTAGTGTTGCTCCTGTTTTTATACTAGAATAAATATCTTTTACAGAAACATCAAAATCAAATGGTGCCTGATTTCCTATAATATCATTTTCATTAATATTAAATTTTTCTGTAAATATATTTATAAAATCTATAACCGACCTATGTGATACAACAACACCCTTTGGTTCTCCTGTTGAACCTGATGTGAAGTTTGCATATAAGGGATCTATGTCTAGTACATTATCTCTTATTTCTTTTAATTTTTCTTCATCAATGTTTTCATTTAACAAATCTTCTATTTTTAATATTTTAAAATTATTGCTATCTTTTTCACCAGTTATTTTTATTGCTAATTTATAATTATTCTTGTCAGTTATAATTACATTTGTTTTTGTTATTTCTATTATCTTCTTTAATCTTGTTTCTGGTAATTCTGGATTTAATAATGTATAAAAGCCTCCAGCATAAATGCTACCAAAAAAAGAATAAATTGCATTTATTCCTTTTTCCATAAGTACTGCAACTGGCATTCTTGGACTTACATATTTATATATTCCGCTTCCTACTTTTTTACTGTTTTCTATTAATTCAGTATATGTGCACTTTTTTTCTTCTTCAATGATTGCTATTTTTTCTTTATTTTTTTTAGCTGTATTTTCTAGATATTCTAATACGTTTTTCACTTTTTCCCTCTTTTTATTAATATTTAAAATTCCTTTTTATTTATCTTCTAGAATATATCATATTCCTTGACTAATTTCAACATTATTTAGCTAGAAAATAAGCTTTTTTGACAAAAAACTTACACTATTTTTAGCAAAATTTTATCAGGTTATTTCGAAATCGCGAAATAAATTGACATTTTAAAAACTATATTTCTTTAACTCGAAATATAGTTTTTGTTGTAGGTTGCATTATTTATAAATACTTTTTTCTTTATACTTTCTAATTTAATATGATTTTTTAACTATTTTTTTATTAATAATTTTTTTCTTCTGCCAAACTCTTTAAGTATTTTCCATAATCTGTTTTCATGTATTTATCAGCTAATTTTGATAATTCTTCAGCAGTAATCCATCCTTTTTGATAAGCAATTTCTTCTGGGCAACATACTTGCATTCCTTGTCTTTTTTCTATTGTTTGAACAAAACTTGCTGTTTCAAGTAAAGCATCATGTGTTCCTGTATCAAACCAAGTCATTCCTCTTCCAAAAGTTTCTACATACAATTTATTCATTTTCATATATTCTTCATTAACAGATGTTATTTCTAATTCTCCTCTTGCTGATGGTTTTATTGTTTTTGCAATTTTAACAACATCATTTGTATAAAAATATAATCCTGGTACTGCATAGTTTGATTTTGGATTTGTTGGTTTTTCTTCTATTGAGACAGCTTTTCCGTTTTCATCTATTTCTACTACTCCATATGCTCTTGGATCTTTTACTTGATATCCAAATATTGTTGATTCATTTTCTCTTTCATTTGCTCTTCTTAGCATTTCTGACAAGTGAGATCCATAAAACATATTATCTCCAAGAATCATTGCTACATTATCTTCGCCAATAAACTCTTCTCCAATTATGAAAGCTTCTGCAAGTCCATTTGGTTTTTCTTGAACTTTATATTGGAAGCTCATTCCCCACTTAGATCCATCGCCTAATAATTCTTTAAATGTAACTATATCTCTAGGTGTTGATATTATTAAAACTTCTTTTATTCCAGCTTCCATTAATACTGATAATGGATAATAAATCATTGGTTTGTCATATACAGGCATTATTTGTTTTGATATTGCATGTGTTAATGGGTATAGTCTTGTTCCACTTCCACCAGCTAAAATTATTCCTTTTCTATTTTTCATTTTTTTCATTCCTTTCTACTACATTCTTCCTTCTTCTTTCAAATACCTTTTTAAACCATCTTCCCATTCTGGAACATTAATTCCAGCTTGCATTAGTTTTTCTTTTGACATTTGAGAATTTTTTGGTCTTTTAGCTTGTGTTATTTTCATCATTTCAATATATTCTTCAGTTGTAACAGGATTTACCTTACATACTGTTCCTGTATATTCAAAAATTGCTTTTGTAAAATCGTACCATGTTGTATATCCATTATTTGTTGCATTATAAATACCAAATGGTATTTTCTTTATAACTGCTTGATATATAAATTCTGATAAATCTTTTGCATATGTTGGACTACCATGTTGATCTGCTACTACATTTAATTCATCTCTATCTTCACCTAATTTAAGCATTGTTTTAACAAAATTATTTCCACCAATTCCATATAACCATGCTGTTCTAAATATATAATATTTATCTGTATTTGCTTCAATTTGCTCTTCTCCATGTAATTTTGTTATTCCATAAGCTGTTACAGGTTTTTTAGGGTCATCTTCTTTATAATCTTTATCTAAATCTAAATCTCCACCAAATACATAATCTGTACTAACATGTACTAATACACTATTTGCTTCTTTTGCAGCTTTCGCTAAATTTCCTGGTCCATCAGCATTTATTTTTTCTACAATTTCTCCAGCTGTTTCTGCTTTATCAACTGCAGTAAATGCTGCACAGTTTATTATACATTCTGGTTTTTCATTTTTTACAAAATTCATTACCATTTCTTCATTTGTTATATCTAATTCTGCTACATCTGTTAAAATTAATTCATTTCCTTCTTGGAATCTTTCTCTTATCTCTTTAGCAAGCATTCCGTTTGCTCCTGTAATTAATATTTTCATATTATTTCTCCTTTTTATTACTTATTAACTAGATAATAATTATATTATCTAATCATTACCTATGTATAATATCACTAAAACGGAAAAAGTACAAGGGGTGCTTGTACTTTTTGCTTTAATGTTTTGATTTCCTTCTTTTATGCATTATTACTATTAATAATGCTAGTATTATTATAACCAAAACCGCAATTATTGTATATAATTCTAAATTAGAAGCATTTTGTTCATTATTTAAATTTTGATTAGTATTTTCATCTTCTATTTTTGAATTGTTTTGTTCTACAATTCCTTCAGTTTGTTCTGCTTCTCCATTTTTTTGTTGTTCTGTTTTTTCTATTTCTTTCAGTTTTATTATATAGGTTCTTACAGAACCGTTTTCTGCTGTTACATCTATTCTATATTCATTATTTTCTTCGTCAATTTTTATAATTCCAGCTCCATTTATTGTTGCCTTTTCATTACTTGGAGTAGCATTTATATTAATTTCATCAGTTTTTATATCTCCGTCTATTGTATATTCTAATGTTTGTTTGTCAAATTCTGGTGTTAATCTATATCCATCTATCTGCAAATTTGTTAGATAATTATCTGATGATTTTACTTCTGTTATATTGTGTTGCTTTTCTTGTTCTTTTATCTGTTCCTGTGCTTGTTTATCTGCTTGTTCATCAGTAAAATCTGCAAAACTTGCTTGAGCAATAGGTGTATTTACTAATAATGTTAATACCATTATTACAATAATATATAAAACTAATCTTTTTCTTGTAATTTTCATTTTTTCCTCTTTTCATTATCTACTTAAATACTTTGATGGCATGAATGCTTGTCTTCCATCTGATAACAATACTCTAACCCAATTATATCCATCTATATTATTATAAGTTCCTTCATTTATCACGGTTAACCATGTTCCATCAGCTAATGCTGTTATTCTATCTAATCTAGTACTTGGTCCAACCCTTATATAACATCCACTTCCATCTGCTGTTCTAACATAAGCAGAATAATTACAATTTGTAACGTCATTTACTTGTTGTAAATAAGTTCCAGACATATATCCAATTGTTCCATCATTTAATATAATCTTTTGCCAATTTGAATTTATTCCTCTTTGAACAGACAAAACAACTTCTCCTTGTGCTATTGTTCTTATTGTACTAGAATTTGTATTTGCATCACTTCTTAAATTAAGTCCTCCATTTGCTGTTACTCTTACATTTATAGGTGTTGTTTCTGAATTATATGAAGGCTGTGCAGATAATGATGAACTTAAACCTTCATAAACTGGTATAAAAAATGTAAATTCTGAATCTATTTTTCCTGTATTTGCATACATACTTCTTAATGTTCTCGCTTCACTATATGCTGCCATTAAATTTTGCATATATTGGTGTGTATATAAAGATGTTCCATTTGTTGAATCTATATCAAATTTATTTTGATATAATGTATTTTGGTAATTTTCTAACCAATTCCTTTTGCAAAATGCAATACCACCTTCTATCGCTTTTTGCATTGAGTCCCATCCATTTGCTTTTGCTGTAGCAAGTGCATTTGCATATATAGCATCATATCCATTACCTGAAGCTCCTATATTAAATGGATTATAGTATGTTCTTCCATCTCCTCCATCCATTCCAGTTCCAATTCTAGTTCCAGAATATCCCTGTTCTTGTATTAATCTTGCAATTATGTAATATGGATTAACATTTGTATTTCTACATGCATTATTTATTGCTTCTGCATAATTATTCAAAAATGATCCATTTACTTTTGTTTGTATTCCTCCTAAAGAAACTGAATCTGAATTATATGAATTCAAGTCTAAAAATTGAAATACATTAGTTTCATCTAAAAAGTTTCTTGGATCCATATAATATGCAGTAGCTTTTTCTGATGCACAATACCAACCACTATCATATAATCTTGTTCCACATACACTACATACCCACTCTCCAGAATAGCTTGATGGTACTAGATTTCTTGAATGTAGTGCACATTCACCTCTTACTGCTTCGTCTAAAGTTAAGCCGGTGTATAAAAATTCGAAATTCCATGTTGGATGTGATTGACTAAGTTTTTCTAAATTTTCCCTATATCCAGGATATCTTACAGTATCTATGCTTATAATATAATTTGGTCTTGTACTATTAAATTTGAATTTCTGAGCATTTGTACCATTTGGAGAATTTATTTCTATATTAGTACAATTAGCAGTTCCACCATTTGTTACTGTTAAATATGTTTTACTTAATTTTGATATAATATTATAATATCCATTTCCTGCATCTTGTATAATCCATTTTTGAGCATCTGCATCATTTTTTCTACATTGCCATACATTAGTATGATCTACAGTATTTCCATTTGATACATCTAATAACATTTTTGAATGTAGAAAAGTTATTGTATAACAACCTTCTCCTAAATATTTAACATTAACCTTTTGGCAATTACCATTATTTTTTGTATAAATTTGTACATTTGCACCTGATGTTTTACTTGCATTTATTACATCTAATGCTTTATTACTATCCACTCCCGTTTCTATTTCATATAGCCCATCTTGAATCGTCTTTATTCCATAAGCTTCATTTAACTTATTAAATTTAAACTTTTGAGCCATTGTTCCGTTTGCAGAACATATTTCTATATTTGTACAGTTAGATGTACCACCTCCTGCAACGGTTAAATTCGTTTTGCTTAGTTTAGATACAATATTATAATAACCATTTCCAGCATATTGGAACATCCATTTCTGAGCATCTTCTCCATTTCTTCTACATTGCCATACATTTGTATGATCTGCTGTATTTCCATTTGATACATCTAATAACATTTCTGAATGTAAAAAAGTTAAAGTATAATACCCATCATTTTGACGTTTAACTATTACTTTTTGGCAACTTGCTTTGTTTTTATTGTAAATTTGCACATTTGCTCCTGAATATGTATCTGCATTTATTACATCCAATGCCTTGTTACTATCTACTCCTACCTCTATTTCATATAACCCATCTTCTATTTCAATTTGAACTGGTTTAGTTTCTTCAATTTTCTTGAATTTAAATTTTTGTGAATTCGAATTATTAGAAGTACAGATTTCTATATTTGTGCAATTTGACGTTACTCCATTTGCTACTGTTAAATACGTCTTACTTGCTTTAGATATTATATTGTAATATCCATTCCCTGCATCTTTTATTATCCATTTCTGCGCATCTGCATCTATTTCTCTACATTGCCATACATTTGT
>Ga0326511_10002318_pt1 | contig 15526 bp, 16 predicted proteins | sample 0_2496_0518_D_FD_203701 | JGI IMG/M metagenome (GOLD analysis project Ga0326511, IMG submission 203701) | Bovine rumen microbial communities from UC Davis, California, United States - 0_2496_0518 | ecosystem: Host-associated > Mammals > Digestive system > Stomach > Rumen | place: USA...
ATTTAGCCTTCTCAGCTTCAGGGAGGGCTTCATACTCGGCAAAACTGTTACAGCGGTATATGTTTGTCTTTCGACTACCTGCTATGAGGTTTTTGTTTGTATCATATAATGCCATTTGTTTTCTCCTCCTTATTAAGCGTATTTGATGATGTAGTTGACACCTAACCGTTTACCGTGAGTGGTTGTACCTGTACGACCAACTGCTACAATTCCCCCAGAACCTTCCGGAGTATCATATGTAAAAGCTGTAGAGTAATCGCCATGTGCCACGCTAACATGTGGAGTAATAGTGTGTTGATGATCTTGTAATTGGTCATCCTTAAACTGAGCTAATGTATACACATCATGCGCCTCGATAGTTTGTGTATCATTCTGACCAATTCCCACAGGAACTACCTCACGCATATCGGGAAGATTGAACGTAGTAGAACCATCACCCGCACCAAACGCTGTACTAATTACTGCAAATAATTCTGAATATGTGGTTCTTGATACTGCTTGTCCTTGACAAAAAAACCAATTATTAGGAGCTATAAGACCGCCGTAAGGTAAGATAACACCAACAGGTGTAATATCTGCTACTGTAACCAACTTATTACTAGAACTTGCATCACTAGGTACGACCTGTGCCACTGCATTACTTGTAATTGCTCTCATATCCCCATCAATTATCGCATCTGCTATGTCCTCAACTGCTTCATCAGGTGTAGCGATAAAATCATATTCAGCCTGCTTGGCTGGAGTAAGGGCATCCCATTCGTCCATTGTTCCAGTGAATACATTAGTATCTGCACTAATTACATTATTCTCAATAGTGATACCTTTACCAGCTTCAAGCGGGCTTGTGCTAATTAATTTCCACTCATATGTTCCTGCGGTTTCGGTTGATTCTTCACACATGTAGATACCACCACGGGTATATCCAGTCTGAGTAGCGGTAAGTAGGTAGATCTTACCCTCAAGGGCGGCGGCCGCAGTTGGGAGCTCTGCAATCTCCTCTAGTCTTGCAACAACCGAGATAACGCCATCAGAATCTACGTCAATACCGTCTCCCGCCTGAACTACACCAAGAGCAGAATTAGTAGCCTTTGGAACATAAAGTTGTTTTGAACTATTTTCTTTAATTGTCGTATTGTCTATCGAAGTTTTTGATGTGATTTCTACCCAAGCGTATTCAGTTGGGTCTGTGCCAGAAACAACCTGACACTGATAGAAACCACCAATTGTATAATTTGTGCTATCAGAACCTATATATTGGAATACTTTTCCTAAGTTCTGCGCACTCGCTGTAGGAAGAGTTTCCTTCTGGATAATATACGCCGGATCTAGAATGGCAGTTTTCCAGTTATTTAAATTTGTTTTTAGATAAGTTTTATCTATAGGTAACAAGTTTATTTACCTCCTTTCGCTCGTTAATTACTCCAATCAATGTTGTCTGTTTCAAACACCATTGGAATACTTTTTGCAATAAATCCAAGAGTAGGATCGTCAACTACTTGAATGTAATTACCTTCTTCTGCGGAAGTACGTTCTATTTCAACGTATTTACCATCTAAGGTGTCTCCCAAGTTTTCAAGCTCTTGTTCCACCTTTGAACTCGACCATGTGCTATCCGTAACGGTAGACTGATCATCTATAATTTCCGCCTGTCTTGCTACTCTTGTTATGTAGCTAGCAAGCTGTTCTAAGGAAGCTTGAGAATTAAGTTTATCTAGTTTCATATCATCTTACCTCCTTATGGCCACGTAATATTCTCGGTTTCGAAAGTATTTACTACAGTATTTAATTCATTAATTGCAGAAACTACTTCTTTAGCAGTTGTTTCTAATGTTGTAACATCACCAACTTCATTACCATATTTAGTTTTACTAACTATATCAGTAATTAAAGCAAATTTAGCATCAGCTTCAAGTTTAGTATAATAATCTTCAAGTTTAGTTTGTGTAGTACCAATTGCGGTTGGCACGTATACATCACTAGCATCCTTGATCAACGCGTATATCTCATATGTATCATCTTCACCAGTAATAGGAAGAAGATAAAGCACGGATGGATCTGTCATTTCTGCGGTTGATGATACTAATACATAACTAGCATTACGGAAACGAGCTATTTGTTCATCTGTATAAGTTTTACTAGCATCAAGAGTAGTAGATAACTCAGTTGTGATTTTACTACTAGACCAAACTTTCTTTGTACTAGTTGCAGTGTCGACAATAACATCGGCTAGGTAGTCCCATTGAGTACCAGCTACAGAACTCATTAACTCATCAATGTCTGCGGCGGTCAGGTATTCGAGACTTGAATCTAGAACAATTTCTGATAATTTTTGTTCAGTTGGGTTGCCAATATAATATTCATATCCTTCTGTTGTTGTTGTTTTAACAAGAGAGATAGAATCATCAACTGCTAGAACATCACCAATTTGAGTTCCTTCAGTATCCTTGATAGTGAAATTAGAAGCATCATAATCAATTTTTCCTATTTCAGTATCTTGATATTTAAAAGTTGCGGTTGACCCTGGAACTAATACTCCTGTATCCTGGATAACAAAACCAGCACCAACTAAATTAGTTTCATCACAAGTAGTTTCGATTGTTTCAGATTTAGTATAAGTAGCTTTAATTCCATAAATCTTGTCCTTTATATTAGGACTAACTGGTAATGTATCTACATATTCAAACACATTCCCGCCGATAGGAATAAACAAAAGAGTAGCAACTTGATAGCGGTAAACTGTATCAGTATTCATACCGATATAAATTTTATTTGCTTCTCCTGGTATCTCAGTTACGAATGTAGCTTCTTCGTAGAATTTACCATCTGTTTCATTATAGTAACCAAATACAGTATTCTCACTTCCGCCTATTTGAACGAATGCGGGAGTTGGGTCTGTGGCGTCATAACGATAAAGATGATTCGTAGGTAGGTCTACATAAATCATTTCATCAGTGCCTTGAATAGGTGTTTCGTAGGTAGATTCTTCGTAGAAGAGTCCATCTGCGGGATTTAAATATCCATCTACATTACCTATTTTATACACATAAGATACACCATCTTTCTTGGTTACTATCCTATTTAAAATTTTTTGAGTAGGCAAAATTTATTTCCTCCTTTCAAGTGGTATGTCTGCGACAAACCACAAAAAATCTGCGGGACCGCCAGATATAAGACGGTCTCAAGTCCAGCTTTCCCGCAATCTATATAGTTTATCTTTGATAAACTACTTTTAAACTGAATAACAATAATCGACAACGAAAGGTACATCTTCAAATACTTTAAGTTCTGTTACATATACTTCCGCAGTTCGTTCTGTATCATCATCATTCACATCCCGCCATTTTTCAGGCTGGAATTCAAACATGCCAGTTTTACCTATTTGAAATTCTTTTTCTTCTCCTGTTGAGAATACTAAGAAAATAGGATAATTCATTCCTTCATTGTTATTCGTACAATATCCTAATTTAAAAACATTGCCTTCAAAAAGAATGTTCTTATAAGTAAGTGTTTTTATTTCTCCACTATCTCCACCTACTTGAACAGTTTTTTCTTCGCCTCCACTGAGGTCGAAATTAGTTTTCTGACAAATGTTATTCATAATCGACCTCCTTAACAAAAAAGATAGCGGGAGGACGGGAACCCTAGTTAAAAGATTCCCCGACCGCCGCTTAATCTAATTCAAAAATTAATGAAGTATCTTCTACTTCTGGTGTTAAACCATAAATAAAACATAAATCTTGTCCAACAACGGTTGGAGCATAACCAGTAAATGAAGCCCAGTCTGGAGCTGTATTTTCTCCTTTAGATATTAATACTTGCCCTTCTGTTCCAGGTAAAATAGGTGCGTAAAAATTAGCTTCATCTCCTGTTTTATCTTCGCCATTAAGTATTACTGAAGTATTACTTTTAGCTATCCAGCCATTCACTGGAGTATCGCCAGTTGTATCTCTGTCATAAATTAAACTATTAATTGTAACTTGATTGTTTGTTTCATCATATGCCTCGATTGTATAACCGCTATCTGTACCTTCTGTATCACTATATGCAGTATCGCCAATCGCAGGGACTGCCGCCTTTGTATAATATGTGTCAGATAGGTTACTCCACTTGTAATATGTTTCTTTTACTGTATATAAATAGATGCTACCCTGCTTATAATCAGCAGTAGTAGCACCATTATATAAAACTATATCATCTAAAGTAGAAGTAACAGGCATTTCTGTTACAGTTCTTAATTTTTTATTAACATAATTGGCAACTTCAGCAAGACCTTCTTGATTTAAAAATTTATCAGTTGCCATTGCCGCACCTCCAAATTAAATTAAATAAAGAGATCGTCGATGTCTTTAAGAGGAATACTCTCTACTTCAGCGCCTCCACTAGACTGGAGTTCCCATTCCTTAGCTGTAGCATCATATTCATAGATTCCGCCCTTCTTATAAAGGACACTCTCTGTATAATACTGTTTAGTTGGATCTACTGTTGTATCTTCAGAAGCTGTGAATGTACCAGTGTAATATGTCTTACCAGTAGCTACTTCAGCATCAGTTGTTCTAGCATATATGAATGTGCTAGCGTCTTTCTGATAATAAGTCTTACCTGTATCTAAAGTTGTATCTTCAGTAGCTGTATATACATATGGATCTACTTCTGTACCAGAACCAGTTCTTTCGTACCAACCTTCTGTTTTAGGATTTTCAGTACCAACAGGTGTTACAGCGCTATAGTGTTCAACCTCAGTCTGCTCATAAAGAGGAACCTGTTTAGGGTTAACTACATTAGTAGTATCCGCAATTGCGAATACACCTTCAAAGTAGCCATTCTCTGTAGGACGTCCTGTAGGCTCTTCAACGAAAGTATAAACTTTTCTGTCTTCACCCATGAAGAGAAATGTTCTACCATTAACCATTCTTGATTCAGGTTTCTGAGGGAAATCTTTACCAAATTCAAGATATCTACCTTCAAGGTCGAATACGCCTCCAAGGATATCCCATTTCATACCAGTATTAGCTTTGTAGTAAGTATGACCAGCTACTGGAAGTCTATCTTCAGTTAAAACATAAGATTTAACCTGTTCAAAGTATGCCTTACCATCCTGAACGGTTTCGTCCTCAGTAAGAACATAAGTTCCAGGAGTAAGAGTCTCCTCATACAAGCCAAGAGCCTTAGGATTAGCGTCATCTGCAAGAGTTGCTGTTACATTAACATAATTAACAGATTCTACTTCATAATATCCAAGTGCACGAGGATCGTCAGAAGCGGCAGGTACTATTACCTCATAACCATTAACCAACTCAACAGCGGCAATGTTTTCACCATCTGTTACAATATGTCCAGCGCCTTCAACGAAATCTTCTGTTGTGATTCCGCCAGTCTTAATATTGTACATATAACCAGCTTTTACAGTGGTAAGGTCTGGAAGTGCTGCAATATCTTCTACAGTTGACTGAAAAACAATAGCCTGGATAGGGGCATATTTCTTGTTAATATTTTCGACAAGTCGTTGCAGACCAGGATAATCGAGATATTTGTTATTAGCCATTTCTTTTATTTCCTTTCTAAAGTTTTTATTTAGATAAAGAGATCATCAATATCTTCATTTGAAATTCTTTGTGCTTCCCATTCAGTACCATTCCATAAATAGAAAATACCTTCTTCGATGCTATAATACATCTTTCTATCTGCTGTTGTAAATCTAACAGGTAAATCTTCTGTTTTTTCTACTATATCATAGTTACCATCTGGGCTGCCTATACCGTTCCAATGTGTTTCATCAAACACAGTATCGCTGTTTGGAACAACACAACGATAAAACTGAGAAGTATAAATGACAAGATCGCCATATTTATATTCATAACCAGGTGTCCATGTATAAATAGGAGTTCCATCATCAACATAGAGCTTACTTTCACGAGTTTCACCTTCATCATTTTTCCACTCAAAAGTAATTATATTCTGGCCATTTTCTTTTACAATAGATTTAATCTTTGCAGGAGCACCTTTAAGTCCTCCAAATTGGCTAGCTGTTTCATCTGTATACTTCTTGCTTAATGCGTATGTAACTGCACTTAAACCCATTTAACTGCACCTCCTTATAATTGGTGCCAGGTTTTATCATTACCTAGCATCCAGACCGAGGAGTCTTCAAGGACGATGCAATCAGAACCAACTCCATAATCAGTTGGCATTGAATCTAAATCTTCAAGGGCGTCAGCTACAATTTCAACGACATTAGACTGAGTAGTGTCGCTGTTCTTAATAACTTTATAAGCCATAATGCCTCCTCTCTTACTCATAAAGAGTAATTTGTTTTTATAACAAGAGAAGAAGTTCTCTTATTTCCTCTATATATTTAATTTTTCTCTATATATTCTAAATTAATTTTGTCCTAAAATTTCGTTAATCGGTCAGGATCTTTTTCGAACTAAAAAAATTCTAAAGCCAGTTTTGTTTCCCGTCTGACCAGCTGTATGCGGCGCGGCAGATATAAGAATTTTAGACACGAAAAAACACCATCTTTCTGCATATAGCTATTAAAAGATGGTGTTCTATATAATATCAAGCGGGATGCCTGGGATTCGAACCCAGACGCCGTTTCCGACTACTCGAGATTTTCAAGACCTCTACCTTACCAATTAGGTTTAACATCCCAAATAATAATGCGGTTGATGTTTGTCATCAATCGCTTCTAGGCTCATTTATTAATTGTCTAATGCCTTTCCGCTTGGCTATATTTACTAAAGTAAATAATCAGATTCGAACTGATGATAGTCAGATTTTAATATCTAGCTTGCTGTGTGAGCCTATTTTATTCATATATCAGCCATTAAGCTGATTTTCCGCATTTCTTATCTGTCGCTCAAGCTTCCTGCGACAGCCTCCGCATTTTATGTTAGCATCTGCTTTCAAATTTTCCATTCTATTAAGTCTTTCTTTCATAATTGCAAGTTTCTCGTTCTTTGTCATTATTCCTTTTCCTCTTTTCTATTGTTTTTAGCGCGGACACCGCGATTCGAACGCAGACAACCTAAAAGGTTGGAGAGATTAGCAATCTCTTGGGTTACCATTACCCCATATCCGCAAGTACGGGTGTCTTACCCGCATCGATTAGATTAACCTTAACTATTCCTCAGATTAACTCATTCTGTTTTTTATCTCTCTCTTGTTGAGTCACGCAAGAGGCAAAGATAAAAGGTTTTTGCCCCACTTGGCTAGACATAGTGCAATTAAATCATCTATTCTGCCAGTGTTTTACCCTGGGCATGCATTTCTTTTTTCTCGAGACCAGCGAAATGAATTCTGGTTAGTTGGCAGGGTGGGATTCGAACCCACGAACTCAATGAGAACGCTTTTACAGAGCGCCTGCTTTACCCACTTGCATACCTACCATTATAGCCCTTTTCTTTTCGGCTTGCACCTAACTAGGGAAAGTGAGCTAAACTTTCTATTTGATACTCCCGCATCGAGCCTAGCAAATCAATGCGTTCAACGTATAAATGCAGAAGAGCGGGACTCGAACCACGTAACCTCCGGCTTGGTTAAGCATTAAAATTGCTGTCACGGTTTATATCTAAACCAACTCTATATTACCGGCGCTCTCCCAATTGAGCTATCTTCCGCATGAAACTAGACACATTTTTTATTTCGGTGGGATTCGAACCCACGTTACCACCGTTGAAGGGTAGTGTCTTATCCTCTTGACTACAAAATAATTTTGCTGTATGTGTCTATATAGCGGGTGCGAGATTCGAACTCGCGTCTCTAGCGTATGAGGCTAGCAAGGGGCCACTCCTCTAACCCGCGTTATTTAATGTAGATGAGGATTTGCACCTCATATGAGCAAGTTACTGTCCGTAATTTCACAAGCTCTTACGGTCTATGCGTCTACCTTTTCCGCCACTACATTATTTCGATAGATACCGAACAGTTACCATCTCATTCTGTAGCTGAGTTTTAAAAACTTAGCCGAAATTTTTTAGGCATACTGATTACTTTCATCGGCGCGTTTCTTGTAGTCTATCCTACGCAACCTCTTTGTCAGCTGGTGCGACCCCGCTAGGCGGAAATCAGTTTTTCATACTGAAACCCTGTGTACACAATTCCCTAGCTTAGGAACATCGAACCTAGGGGAGTTGAACCCACTATTTAGAGGATGAAAACCTCTTGTACTAGCCATTATACGAAGGTCCGCTAAAGCAGATTATGCGTGCACTCAATGGTCGTTACTCCATTTTCTCTTGTTAAGATCAACCGTAGTTTCCTAGGCAAGTGAGTACTTACTCTAGAGTGTTTACGTGTCACCAATCTGCTAATACTCTGAAGAAGAATCGAACTTCTATCTCCACCTTGAGAGGGTAGAATCATTACCTTTAGACCATCAGAGCTTAAATGCTAGTAGAACCCGACTAGCAACGGAGGTGTTGTTCCAAGTTTAACGTCATTTTAACATTTTTCTCTCTACGTCGTTGGGACGAAAGACAGGAAGAGTTGCGGGTTACTGCCGGCCTCTTGCTTCGGGTCTCTTTTAATACCTATAAATTTCAAGGATACCAACTGTCTTTATTTTAATATTTTATAAGATTACTCTAGGAGGTGTTGTTTCAAGGTTGGAACCTGATTCCCATTCTCAGCACTCTTTTATTTTTCAGACTTTTTCTTTCCTTTATCTTATATAAATATTATATCATAATTTTTTATAAAAATCAAATAATGATTTTTAAAACTAGATGCAGTAAGTTACTTCTTCCTTTTAAAGGCTGGTTTCCGTGAACTTCACTTAAGAACGTTGCAACCTTTTTACATCATCGCCATTTGATAATGATTTTCCCAACTTGTTCTTGTATACTGTTAAACAAATGTTTGCTGTTTGCATCTAAAAGCCAGATGAAGGATTTGAACCCTCGTACAGTGATTAAATCACTAGTCCTGCCACTGGACGAATCTGGCATTTGTATACTCATGAAGGACATACCACTTTCTACTTGGGACCCATATTAATTTATATACCGCACCTAAAGCTTTCTAACCCTTCCATCAGGGAAGCTTAAACCCGTCGGTTGTGTCCATGGTCATCCGTGCGGTAGTGGAGCTTCTGGGAATCGAACCCAGCTGAATATTCTCGTTGCAAGCGAGACGACCACCCCGTGCAGTCCCAAGCCCCTTATGTGCGGATTTTAAACAGTGTTCCGCTAGTTCATATGAACCCACTGCCAACTCTCTTTCTTACAGCCCTCGTTGGGGAGCGATGTGGTTTTCGATAGAAGTCTCTTCCGTTCCACGTAACGACGCCAGCGAATGCCGCTCTAGCCAACTTTCTATCTACTTCATGAAGTTCAAACCATTCAATTTTTTAGAAGTGAATGTTTTTGATATTACCTTAACTTCTACATATGCAGACATCTTTTTAAGTTTCACGACCAGGGTGAGGATACACATGCTCCGCAATCTCCCAAACGCTATCTTCACCTTAAATAGTAGGGTTGGCTTCTTTTTACAGACAAGTTACCAACTAGAACTGTGTAATCAATAAAGCATTACGTCTTTATTTATCTTACATATATATTATATCATAATTTTTTAAAAAATCAAATAATGATTTTTTAGCCTAGCGTTTCAAGCACTTTTTATCCCTAACTCTTACTCCTAAGAGGTTTAAAATTCACGCATTGTCCATTAGTGCTATGGGCTTTAGGTCTCACTTTAAGTAGCCGGATTTAACCATCTTGTTAATTCAAGTCTTCCTATCCCCTACTCTTAAAGGATGTTTAATAATTTTTATACCGCATTACACATCTTGCGGTTTCTACTTCAATGGAGTATCATTTTCTGTCTGACTACCACCGACGTCAATCTTTGAAGTAAAAAGCGGGAACGAGAGGACTTGAACCTCCAACATCAGACTTAACAGGACTGCGTTCTAACCGATTGGACTACGTTCCCAAATTTCAAGACACATTATCTTATTAGTTTTACAGACCAATTTTTAATGTTTTAATTGCTGTATGTGTCTTAAAGCACCATGCGGGTGCCGCCCCCGCGTCCAGAGCTTGGAAGGCTCTTATACTAGCTGTTATACGAATGGTGCAAAATTGACTTTGGTTCTTATTCTATCTAGGTCAAGTCTCTTTTATCCTAGCCTTTTTGTACACCTTGAGATGTTTTATCCTGCATTTTCCAGGCAGTATTCCCATCCTGTGAACCTCTCATAAATTATCTTGCGCATTATAATTTATGTTCCCTTGTCAATTTATTTCTTATTTCTTATATAAATATTATAACATAATTTTTTTAAAAAATCAAATTATATTATTTAGTGGATTCTGTTGGTTATGCTCCAACCTCTTCTGCTTCATGCGCAGACGCTTTCACTAAATAGCTTAGAATCCAAAATACAAAACTCTAAACAATCTTTCTTAAAACATTTTACTCTCTCGCCTAGACATTGTTAAGGGGTCTGCGGAGCCACACCTCTTCCAAAATACTCCTCGAACATTTTAAAATCAATTGTTTAAAAGTTTTGCTAAAATACTTTTATAAATAATTCGTTGGGCTACATTAGTGTATTTCATGCTTATTTATAAAAATATTTTATTTTAATTTAATATCCCACCATTATAATTACCCTCTAATACACATTCCCCTGTTTAACGTACAGGTAGGGCTTTAACGCGCTCTTTAGTCAACCCTACGATATGGTTCGGCTATGCAGATATATCGTTTCACCGCATAACAGGTTAATCACTCCTTTTTCCAAGAGCGATGTAGAGAAAGAGCCTTCAGCCATAGGAGCAGCTCTCGTGCCCTTTCCTAACGAGGAATTTTGGAAAATGTTTCAACAACCCCGCCTATATTCACAGCTCTCTACATTCAATTTCCTTTTTTCATTTGATATATATATTATATCATAATTTTTTAAAAATATCAAATAAATTTTTTAACGAAATTCGTGATCTTGAATCGTTATTCTTTCATTCTTTAAATTCCTAGAAAAGAATAAATATGGACTCATATCAATTTCAATTCCATTATAGATAACAGTTTTGTTATTGTCTAAACAATATAGAGCAGCATCAATACATTCCTGGGGGAGTCCTCCCTCGTCATACATGGCTAATGCTTTTACTAATGAACCATCAGTTACTGGACTAAATTGATTTGGTTCGTAAATTACAGATTGTATATCATTCTTAAAATCATTACTAGCTACTCTATTCATTACAACAATACCAACCGCCTGTTTACCAGCTTCGCATTGATTACCAGCTTCACAATAGATAATTGAAGACATTAATCTAATCTCCTCTTGTTTGAGAAGATTATCTAAATATTCAGCATAAGCTATTTTAGCTTGATCTTCTGTTATACTATCTATTATAGCTGAGACACCTACCTGTGGTAATGCATTATTGTTTGCGTGACTTGGTAAAGAGCAAAATAATATTTGACTCGTTGAAAAACAAACAATAATTAAAGATTTAATTGTTTTTTTCATTCACTCTCCTTACTGCAAAAGCCTATATAAGAGGAAATTGGAGCGGCAGGATTTGAACCCGCGATCTCGACAACCCTGATGTCGCGCCTTAGCCAAACTAGGCTACGCTCCAAGATTAGGGGTATTCACCCCTACTAATGATTAATTACTAAAGATAAGACACTTATGACTAGATATTAGAATTAATCTTTCTAGCTTCGACACTAGTGGCTGTTAGTACAACCTCATCTACGGTTTAGCATCCTTAGTAGACATCGATCCCCACTGTCATGTTTAACAATAAGAAATTAACTATGTTTTATAGTTTATCAATTTCTTATCTTCATATAAATATTATAACATAATTTTTTATAAAAATCAAATTATTTTATAATATTTATATTTAAAGGAACAGACAGATTCGAACTGTCATCTTGCTCTCGTCGTTTTTAAGGTAGCTACCGCTGCTTTGCCATTAAGCTATGTTCCTAAATGCGGGAATATGTTGCCCCCTCCCGCTAGGTCTGTATACAGAAAGGCTCAGCTTGTCCGAGGTAATGGGGTTTTCCCAGTAAACCACTTCACCTGTTGCTAATTTAAGACAGCGCATTAACTGCCACCTGATTTGAGAGGGTATTAAATTTGATAATTAATTTTTTTTGCTTGACGATTCAAGTCATTTTTATATTTTCTTAATTTAATTTGACTTTTAAAGCCAAAGATTAAAACATTCTTGTCCAATGAATAAGAAATTTTATCTGGTTTATAATTATCTATTAAGAATTGAATAAAGGCGGCTGGTGAAAGTTGCCATATTCTAGCTTGATGAACCCAATGACCAGAATTACCTGCAAGATTACTAGTATCATTACAATACCATATTCCACTCGGACTTTCCCATTCACTAGCTTTGTAAAGTGCCATTTCTATCTCCTTACAATCCTAATCGAGTTACAAGTTCTCGAAGTTCTTTAATTTCATCTTCAGTCATTGTTGTATCCTGCGGAACTGCTTGCTTAGTGACCGTCTCAGAACTAGCCTGCCCGCCATTTCCTGTACCTATAACATCTTTTGCGCACGTCATAGTAATCTTTATTTCCAGAGGCTCTCCCTCTACACTAGTCGGTATTCTAATTGTTTTCTGGTCTGAATCAATAAAAGATCCAGGGAATACCTGAAGTATTGCAGTACCTATAAGTGTTTTAGCTAGACTTCCGCGTGCCATTATCTATTCTCCTCGTATTCTTCTTTTGTTATTTCTTCTATATCCCACCAAATAGTCTGGGGCCAAGGTTCATCAATTTCATCATCATCAATATAATCAAGTAGAATCTCATAAGCATTATTTTCAGCAAATAAATTAACTTCTTCTTTATTATTAGCTTCTAAATAAATATCTTCATAACATCCACAATATATATATTGATCAATATGCAAATGATAATATTTCATTATACATTCTCCTCATATTCTTCTTTTGAAATCTCTTCCCAACCAGAATAATCAAAACATCCTTGTTGATAAAACTCTAATTCCTGCTCATATTCTTCTTCATCATCAGAATACTCAATAAAACGACCGTCAGGCTCAAAGAAAACATAATTATTTATACCATCTCTTATATATTCATTAGCCTCATTTTCATTGGCTACTTCTACATATTCATATTCATCACAACCACAATATCCATTAGAGTAAGTAATTTTAATATACATATTTTTATTTCCTTTCCCTTAACTTATATATATATTATATCATATTTTTTTTAAAAAATCAAAAAGGCATTTCATCACTAACATAATATTGATTGTAACAAGAGGTGCAAACTGCATATGGGAACTCCTCATCATAAATATTTCGTCTATTCTTCTTATTAAGTTTAGTTCCACATATTAAACATTCATTATTACTTAAAACAAATTTAGGTTGCATAAGATGTTCTGCTGTAATAGGAATATATTTATATTTTTTAGCTTTATCTATATTATAAAATATTTTCTCTACTCGATCTATCGTGGCATCAAACCAATCTGTATGAAGTAATTCATTTGGAGTATGCTCCCAACAATAGCCAATAGATAAATTAACGGCGGCTATCTTCCAAGTAGGGGCAATAACAGATATATCACTAAACGTCCCCCGGTCTGTGACAAACCCAAAGCTCTCTATATAGTTTTCAAATTCTTTATTATCACAATTATAAAAAACTGCATCTTTTTCATTTGCTCTATCTAATTCAATAAGCATCTTACAATTTTTAAAAGGACATTTTGTATATCGTTCTACTAAATCATTAGCTCCTATCCCGCCTACTTCTTCTTTATCAGTAAAGATAATATGCGGGCGGTGGCCTCTCTCAAGGAGTTCAATAATACCTGCTATGCCAGCTCTATCATCAAACCCACTTCCGCTTATTCCCCACAAAATATGTTTCTCTTTATCATAAATAAAGTTTTCTTTACTTTGAACGTGATTAAAGACGGTATCCATATGAGCTATAAGACAGACAGGTATCTCGCCTTCCGCCATTATAAAAGTCTGCCCTTTTTTAATGTTAGTATAACCCTTACTTCTTAAAAATTTTAATAATATCTTATATAATGAAGATACATTAAGAGTTGTTAGTGTCTTCATTAGTTCTAAGTTCATCAGCTCTCTCCTTTAACTTTTCTAATGCTATATCTACTTCTTCTTTTGTTCTTTCTGGTCTTACACGTTTTTGAACTACTTTTAATCCTACTTCATTAAAAGTTACTGCAAGATCCGCCATCTGATAACATATATTACAAGGAGCTCCAGTTAAGCAACGCCTTCCGCAATTAAGACGCATCTCCGCAAAATGTGGATTTATGCCTGTATTGGGTATTTTTACATCTGAATCAGAACTAAAGTCAAGAATTATATCATCTAGATTTCCAAGCCACTGCTGCTGTTTATATATCTCATAAATAACAGAAATACGAGATTCATTTTTCCCACCAAGCAATTCAAATGTATCAACAAGAGGTTCATAAAGAGAAGTATCCTCTGGTCTAATCCAAAAACGAACCATTGGTTTAAATATACTATTATCTGCGGATTGCGCTATATTTGGAATAACTCTATATTTAATATCAAATAATTCTTTTATATTTTGAAGATCTTTTAGGCGGAAACCTAGTTCCTCTGTAACATAAATCTCGCTTACTCCATCGAAAGCTTGACTATAAACTTGTTCAAGATTTTTTGCAAACATATAATAAAAAAATGGAATATTATTTGATTTGAATAAATCTTTATCTTCTCTATTTATTTTAACAACTATATTCCAGCCTTGTGATTTTAACATATTTATAATGGCGGGCGCTCCTTGTAACTCCTGACTGGATAGGGCACTCCCCGCAATGTTCAAAATTACTTTAGTTCTCTTGTTAATAATTCCTTCATTAAGAAAAGTCTGAACTTTATCCAAATTAGTTATATCATTAAGTATAACTTCATCAATATCATCAAAATGTCTAAAATTTCGAGCAAAATTCACACAAAAATGCATCTGCCATCATCTCCTTATTATTTCTAATTATATTATAATATATTTTTTTATAAAAATCAAATAGGCGGGACCGCATCCCGCCTATCTCTCCTTTTATCTCCATTATATATAAAGATTACTCAGCTTCTACTACTTCTACTGTTGAGTATGCCTTAATAGTACGTCCGTCAACCTTGACGTCTGACTTAAATACTTCCTGGATTCTGCAAAGCTGTCCAAGACGACTAACTACCATAGCATTAGTAACTTCAGGGTTGTCAAGCGCGGATACAATTTCTGCAATTGTCTTAGGTGTTTCATCAAGAACAGCCTTAATCTGAGCACGAAGTTCATCTCCCGCCTGTTTCTTAGCTTCCTGTCTCTTACGAGTAGCAGCAGCTCTCTTATCAAGAGTTTCGATTGAACTATCAATAAACTCTTCAAAATCTTCTGGAGTTACTACAACTTCTCCTACTGTAACCTCGCCAAAAGTCATTGTCTTAAGTGCATTAAGCACATCACGTTTTGATGCCATAATTCTTTTT
>Ga0326511_10002319_pt1 | contig 15524 bp, 14 predicted proteins | sample 0_2496_0518_D_FD_203701 | JGI IMG/M metagenome (GOLD analysis project Ga0326511, IMG submission 203701) | Bovine rumen microbial communities from UC Davis, California, United States - 0_2496_0518 | ecosystem: Host-associated > Mammals > Digestive system > Stomach > Rumen | place: USA...
ACGTCCTCTATGAAGGCGAAATCGTAGAATGCGGTCAGCACGACGAACTCATAGCCAAGAACGGATACTACAAGCGACTCTACGATATGCAGCAATTATAGAACGGGAAGCACTAGAGCCAGTCCACCCATTACAAATAAAAATCTGGACTCTGAGTCAAAAAGGCGTAATACTGCAGTCCAACACACAAAATACTGCAGTTCAAAAGGAAAAGTATCTCGGTATTTGTTTGTTGGAACAACCGAAGTAGACTATGGAACCGATTGGAGTAGACTATTACTACAAGAAATGTAGTTTTTTATTAACTTTTTATTGCCTTTGTAGGCAAAGAAATATATTATTATGAATCTTTTATATATAACAACAAATGTCCCTTGGCCCCTGAACTCTGGCGGCAATCAAGCTTTTTATATGATGGCTGACTATATTCGTCATTGTCATCAGTTGTCTCTTTTGTTTAAGGTGAGAAACTCAGAAGAGAAAAAAGCCGTAGAGGTATTGAAACGAAAATGGGATAACGTCACATTTTATGTTTTAGACGAAAGTTCAGAGGTGTATCGTAAATCAGATAGATTGTTGGAGTCTCTTTCATGGTATGATAGCTTGATGTACAGGATGTTTGACTTTATCTCTCATTCTGTACAAAGAAAAATGCGAAGAAAGATACGCAAAATAGATTTCGTAAAATCAAATTCCACACTTTATGAGGACTTAGATGGTATTAATCATGTTTTCTGTGATTATGTCTATGAGATTTCAAGAAAAGGATTTGATGCTATACAAATAGAATTTTACGAAAACCTTCCTTTCGTTTATTTACTACCAAGAGGTGTAAAAAAAATATTTGTTCACCACGAAATCCGTTTTGTGCGTAATGAGATTGAACTATCGCTATTTAAAAAGCAATCTGCTGCGGAAAAGATGTTGCTGGAACAGCATAAAGCACGGGAAATTGCTGCACTTGACGCCTATGATACGATAATAACTCTGACAGAGAAAGACAAAGAGAAATTGGCTCAGTACATACCGCAAGACAAGATATATGTTTCGCCCGCTATAACGAATGCTGCCGAGATGAAAAATCTGCCGTTCAAGCCAACAAATGGGCTAGCCTTTGTTGGCAGTTGCGCTCATTTCCCGAATGCTGATGCTATTATCTGGTACATCGAAAAGGTTTTACCCGTCTTGAGACAAAAGTGCAAAAACATCCCCTGTCTGAACATTATAGGCAACTGGAACCAGAAGATGATAAAGGGCATGGATATTAATGAACAGGAAGTTAAGCTAACCGGCTTTGTGCCTGACCTTCAGAAATATCTAAACGGGAAGATTTCCATCGTTCCCATTAGAATCGGTAGCGGGATGCGCATGAAAATCCTGGACTCCGTAGCTGCAGGATCACCTATCGTAACAACCTCCGTGGGTTGTGAGGGCCTTCCTATGATTAACGAAAAGAACTGCCTTATAGCAGATACTGCTGAAGATTTTGCTGATGCTATCATTCGAATGATTCAGGACAAGGAGATGCAACAAATATTTGCTCAAGCTGCCCAGAACATAGAAAAGGGCATGCTTGACAATGAAGTGCTACAGCAGAAAAGATGCGCCGTTTATGACTTTTAGTACAAACGACCTGTAAATTTCGATATCGTACGTGTCACCAGAATGAGCCAATGCACCCACTTCAGATTGGTATGCTGAATATTACGGATGTCATCAGCTACGGTATGGCTTAAACGGTAAGAGCGTACAAAGAAGTGTGCGATATACCGGCTCCAGTAATATTTGTAGTGCCAATAGTGACCTATCCAATGCTTCGCTTCCACCATCTGTTTTGTACACGTCTGTAGTGCAATGGAAAGAGCGTACTGCTCTACGGTAACTGGTTCGGAACCGTCGTCAAGCATACCATCACACACAGCAAGTGCTGTGTCAAGGGTTTTTATGGTTAAGCCTGCAGGAATGGCTACCACTCCTGCGTTCCACATGTGATGCTCACGACCAATAGTTATGCCACAGTAAGTCTTTTTATAGACAGTCTCCCACATGCTAAGCGACTTCTGTTTCATATCTCCTGGACAGCCCTCATCCAAATGCATCAGTCCGTAGCCTTTGGCCAGAAGACCCTTGATGTCAGTAAGGTTTCCATATAAGTAGGTATCGCCATCAAGGTAAATCATAGCCTTGTCGGGTGACATTTGTGCGATATGCTGTAACACTTTTATTTTCACCCGCCAGAAGAAGTCATGCTTACCACGCCACTCCTTAATATTCTCTTGCGTAATCGGAATGACAGTGACTTTAGGAAGATGGGCATAAACCGTAGGGGTATCTGTCATTACATAGACAGCATCGTCGTCGGTAGCTTGCGCCAGGAACGTACGGATGGAGAAACCTACTTGCATGTGAATCACCGTGTTGCCACCTATCACGAAATATACTATATTCATAGAAATTAGCCTTTTTTTGTTATGTAAAAGTTCCTATACCTCCTTATTAGTTATATCGAAATATTTTTTCAGTACCAATAATGAGATGAGCTGTTCTCGCTGACGGTTTTTGAATTGACTTACAAATTCGTGAGCATGACGAATGATGGCCTCAGCCTCATCAGGGTGGTCAATGTAGTAGCGAAGTCGTTCTTCCAAGTCGGAGAAGTCGTCGCGAACCTCTATATAATGGTAATCGGGAATGAGAGTACCCTCCATGAACCACGTCTCACGTCTCAGACGAGGAGTGACGGCAATAGAATTTGACGACATCACCCATTTCAGGTTAGAAGCTACATCATTTCCTTCAAGAGACATGATGAACTTGTAGTCCAAATGATCCCAAATGGTCAGTTTTTGTTGCTGCCACTCAGGATGCCGCTCAGAACGGTTGGTTGATGCAGCATCAACTATAGGGTGTCCTACCCAACGGTTCATGAAAACATCACGGTTCGGCTTATAGGGTCCCAAGTCGCCTCGAAAGATGGCCATATCACGCTTCTCGTGCCACAGTTTCCGGTCGTTGACAAAAAGGAAGTGACGATTCTTATCAAGTTTGAGCACAACATTATTGACATTTTCCTTCACCAACGGCCTGCTCTTGACAATAGAAGGCAATTCGGGCACATGAATCGTGTCACCTGGCACAAGAATCCATTTGAGTTCTCCACTGAAAAACCTTGCAATTTCAACGGCATCATGATAGTAGGAAGACTGGCCTGTCATTGGCTGGTCCTTAACCTTTACTGCATAAGATTTCCACTTCTCCCAATCTATATGACTATCTGCTGTCAACCTGCAATAGTAGTTAGCACGCTGGTAGATATAGTCCCTATCAAGGCTAGTCTCTATCTTGCTGAGCAGATGATCCAACCGAATACGGGAAAAGAACTTGGGCGAGTATTCTCTCAAGTAGCTCTTGAGATAATATTTCAAATTGCTATTCTTTCCGCTGTGCAGCAGGTAATGAATTCTCCCCTTTATCATATATTAGTACGCTTTCGCGTACAAAGGTACAAAATAAATAAGAAAAATCAATAAAGTTACATTTTTTTTTGTACCTTTGCAGCTATGAAAACATTAGTCATACACCCTCCCCATCTGAAGGAGCGCGGAGAACATATCGACCGCATGCTTCATAACATAGGATTGGATTACGAGTTTGTCAACGAAGGCAATGATGAGGAACATGTGAAAGCTTATCTTGAAAAGTATCTCAGAAACGGTCAGGAGGATATGCTGCGCCAAGTACCTCGTTCACTTTGCACCATATCCCATTTCCTTGCCTATGAGCGTATTGTTTCTGAAGGACTGGAAGGTGCGTTGGTATTGGAGGATGACATTCTATTACATAGCGACTTTAAACCCGAGTTTGACCGAAGCATTGAGGAATACTCCAAGAACTATCAGAATCGGAAGATTATCATCTCCTATGAGGATAGTCCACTATGGTTTGTGCCACGCAGTAAGCGTCAGAAAGGGCGTATGCTCTACCCTGGTTACCGAGACAGATTGTCTGGAGCTTATTTCATCAACAGGAATGCTGCAGAGGCCATCCTTGAGCATTTGAAAATCCACAAATGCGACCGTGCCATCGATCTTTATCATTATCAGATTATTGAGGATAAGGTGATAGAATATCTATGGTGTCATCCCACCATAGCCACACAAGGTACCGCCACAGGAGCTTTCGGTTCGTCGTTATCTAAAAACAGGAAACGCATGAGAAAGCTCAGTTGGATACTTCAGAAGAACTATAAACAGTTGTTGTATTGGTTCAGATAAAAATCCCTCAAGTTCTCACAAAATAATGCTATTAAGATGATACCCAAAATCATACATTACTGCTGGTTGAGCGAAGATCCATTTCCCAAGGAAACACGTAAATATATGGCTACGTGGCAGAAAACTCATCCGGAATACGAGATAAAGCGTTGGAGCACCAAAAACTTCGACGTCAACAGTGTGCCGTATGTCAAAGAGGCCTACGAAGCACGAAAATGGGCCTTTGCTGCTGACTATATCCGAATGTACGCTCTCTATACCGAAGGGGGCATATATCTCGATACCGACGTAATCTTGTTGAAGAAATTAGATTGTTTTCTGGACAATGGTTTTTTCTCCAGCATGGAATATCATCCGATACAGATAGAGAAATGTAGCACCCTGACCCATCTTGATGCAAAAGGCCATCGAATTGACGACGCTTATATCGAGGGTATCCAGATACAAGCCGCTATTATGGGTGCTGAAGCTGGCAATCCATTCGTAGGCAAGGTGCTTGAATGGTACAAAGACAAACATTTCGTAAAGGAGGACGGTTCGTTGCGTACCGACTTGCTTTCACCGTACATCTATGCCAGGGTTGCTGAAGAGTATGGCTTTATCTATAAAGATATCGACCAGCAATTGAAGGACAATGTACATATTTTTCCTTCAGAGACTTTTGCTGGAAACAAACATGAAGTGACGACACGTAGCTATGCCATCCATATGTGTGCTCACAGCTGGCATCTCTCTCCTTGGGAAAAGATACGCCGATTTCTGGGCATAAGCAAGAAATACACACAAAATAGTTAAGCATGGGATACAACAAGGAACGATATCACACCTTGAAAAGGATTGCGTACTACCTACTCTTTGGGGTATGGTATGTATCATCGCTATTGCCTATGTGGCTGTTGCATGCTTTATCGTCATTGGCATCAATATTATTGTTCTACATTGTCCGTTATCGCCGTCAAGTGGTACACGACAATATCAAGAGTTGTTTCCCACAGCTGTCACCTCGTAAACGATGGATGGTGGAACGTAGATTCTACACACATTTCTGCGACCTATTGTTTGAAAGTGTGAAGTATTTCTCTATTTCCAAATGGAACATGAAGCGTCGTATGCGTTTCAAGGGAGTTGAACTACTTGAGGAGTCTTTCCGTAAAGGTCGTTCGTGCGGTGTGTTCCTAGGACACTATGGCAATTGGGAATGGATTAGCAGTATGCCATTGTGGATTGACCCGAAGCTATGCCTTTGCACTCAATTATACCATCAGTTAGAAAACTACGTGACAGACCAACTGATTCTTTACACCCGGCATCGGTTTGGAGGGGTAAATATTGAGGTGAACCAATCAATCAAGGAAATGGTTCGCTACCGCAATGAAGGGCGCCCCATTCTGGTAGGTTTTATTGCAGATCAGGCTCCTTATTGGGATAATATCTACTATTGGTCAGATTTTCTGCATCATGAGACACCGTGGTTTACAGGGGCTGAGCGCATCATGCAGAAGCTGGACATGGATGTCTACTATCTGGATGTACGCAGAATACGACGTGGTTTTTATGTGGCAGAATATAAGCGTATCACTACGGAGCCCAAGAAGCAAGAACAGTTCTGGTTGACGGAACAATATGCTCACATGCTGGAACATACCATTAAGCGTGCTCCTTCTTATTGGCTATGGAGTCATCGCCGCTGGAAACGTACGAAGGAGGAGTGGCTGCAACGGACACATGGCGGTATAAAACCTAAGAGTTGATGAAGAGATTGCTGCTTTTTATACAGTTGTTCATCTTCTGGACTCTGGTAGGTACTGTCAGCAAGGTGGTGTTCTTAGTGATGTATCATTCCCTGTTTACCGACACATTACTTACTGACATGTTTGCCGTACTGTGGTACGGATTGTGTTTAGATGTAGCTATAGCCGGTTATCTGACTATTATCCCTGCACTTCTGCTCATTATTTCCCTATGGCGTAGCCCCATATTGCTCAGATGGCTATGGAACATTTACACCATTATTATTGCCGGATTAGCTTCTCTCGCCTATTGTGCCAATATCGGACTATATGGCTTTTGGGGATTCCCGTTGGACAATACACCTTTATTATATATAAGGACTTCGCCAACTGATGCGATGGCGAGTCTGTTGTGGTGGCAACTCTTGCTGGCAGTCCTTGCCATTGCTGTCGTAGCTTTGGCAATCATCAAGCTACATCCTTTGTGGCAACTTGGCAAGCAGAATGGACTCTCTGTGCAGCAACGCCTGTTGCAGAGTGTATTGTTATTGCTGATGACCGCAGCCTTAATTCTGCCTATTCGAGGTGGAGTCGGAACAGGAACCAACCATACGGGTAGTGTTTACTTCTCGGAGAACAGCCGTCTGAACCACGCAGCAGTAAATCCCATCTTTTGTTTCATAGAATCATTGCTGCACCAGGAGGAGATCGGCACCAAATACCGGTTCATGAATGATAGAGAGGCTTCGGAACTATTCCAGGCAATGACTTACACGAAACTTCGTAAGGACTCGTTGCAATTTACAAATCGCCCCAATATCATTCTGATATCGTTGGAGAGTTTCTCTGATTCCTTAATGCACTACAAAAATGTGACACCTAATCTGAGAAAATCAGCTAACGAGGGAATGTACTTCACCAATTTTTATACGAACAGTTTCCGTACGGATCGTGCATTGGTGTCCATACATAGTGGGCTGCCCGCTCAGCCCTCAATGAGCATTATGGACATTCCAAAGAAAAGCACTTCGCTACCGTCGATAGCAGGTTCGCTGAGTAAGCGGGGATACAGGACGGTCTTCTATTATGGTGGTGACATCAATTACAGTAATATGTGTTCCTATTTCATGGGAACTGGTTTTCAGGAGATTGTGTCAGAGGCCGATTTCCCAAGAAAACAGCGCACAGGGAAATGGGGTGTTGCTGACGGTCCTGTCTACGAACGAATGTTGGACGACATCAAAAACAGCAAGGACGATAGACCTTTCTTTATGAGTATCATGACGGAGAGCAGTCATGAACCTTTCGATGTTCCTAATTACAAGAGGTTTGCAGATGATGAAGTGCTTAACGCATTCTCCTATGCCGACGATTGTTTAGGAAAGTTCATTGCAAAGCTGCGAGAATTGCAGCAGTGGAAAAATACAATGGTTGTCATCGTGGCCGATCATCTTGGCTGTTTTCCCGACAATGCAGACAATTATGCCCTTTGGCGATACAAGTCACCATTCATCATTCTTGGTGGTGACATACGCCCCATGCAATATACGGCATACGGTTCGCAGATAGATATCGCAGCAACCCTATTAGGATTGCTGAACATTGACCACTCAGAGTTCACCTACTCAAAAGATTTGCTGGATGCAGATGCTCCTCACTTTGCATACTTCACTTTTCCTGATCTGATGGGAATGGTTACAGATAGTAATAGTGTGGTTTACGATAATACTTCAGAGAGAATCTATGCCGCAGAAGGAGCGGATACTCCTCGACTACTGGAAAAGGCGAAGGCTTATTTACAGAAGTTATATGACGATATAGACAAGCGATAAAATATACAGAACAAAGATATGATAGATTTTCTGAAACTCCCGATATGGCGACGCAAGAGTATAATGATGACTCTTTGGCTCACGATGGTAGTCATTTCTATAGCATTACACATGCATCATTTTAACAATTTTCTCATCTACAAGTATACCTTCTGGCATGCTTTAGAGCAGAAAAGTCTCTTTGCTACCTACCCTGCCGAACACGGTGATGTCAATCATTACGGTCCCATATTTAGTCTTATCATAGCCCCTTTTGCTGTCATCCCATCGATATGGGTAGGTGTTGCCTTATGGCACTTCGCTTTAGCTATGTTTCTATGGTGGGCCATCAACAGGAGTACGCTGCCAACTGAACAGATTGTGCTGATGGTATGGTTTATAGCTCATGAAATGCTGAATGCCCTGGGTATGTCGCAGTTTAATGTCGCCACGGGTGCCATGATTCTGCTGACCTATGCAGCCATTCACAGAGGTAGCGAGAAGTGGGCAGCTTTCTGGATAGTCTTAGGAGTACTCGTCAAGATATATGGTGTCGTGGGTCTTGCATTTTTCTTTTTTGTACGAAGTAAAGAACGTTTTGTGTTATGGTTAATCATTTGGACGATAGTACTTTTTACCCTCCCCATGCCTTTCTTCGGTTGCGAGTATGTAGCGGGACAGTATATAGAGTGGATCCGTTGTCTTGGAGAAAAGGGGCAAGAGAATCTGTTATCAGATTTCCAGAATATAAGTCTATTGGGTATGATACGTAAGATTGGCTATGCTTGTTCTGCCGGTTTGACAGCCTACTATAGTGTCTTTGACCGAGAGACACTGCCCGATACAAACAATTTCTGGATGAGTGTATGGAACGATTTGTGGATCATTATACCTGCGCTAGCTTTAAGCGCATCCCCCTGGCTGCGTATTAAGCAGTATAAGTCACATGCTTTCCAGCTGATGTGCCTCGCAATGGTTCTGATGATTGTTAACATCTTGAGTACAGGCGCAGAGAATAGTAGCTATATTATCTCTATGTCCGGTGTAGCCATTTGGTATGTTGCTGCACCGTGGAAGCGCAGTAAACTTGACTTATGTCTGTTATTGTTCTGCTTCATACTAACTTCATTGTCTCCGACAGACTTGTTCCCAAGTCCGATCCGTACATACTGGATTCGGGCCTTTGCGCTGAAATCACTACCCGTAGTCATCATATGGCTGAAACTGGTTTGGGAAATGTGCACCCGTAATTATACATTAGAATATGATATTCGTTAGAGATAAAAGTCAGATGTGCAACAATCTGTTGCAATTTGCCCATGTATATGCATGGGCCAGAGAGCATAACCGTAAAGTGATGTCTATGCGGTTCAGCTATAAGTATCCATATTTTATGATTCGCCATACCTCATTGACTAATTTTCCTCTTTATGTGATTGCGAAGGCTTTTGCTGCCATAAAGTTGTTGCCTACAGCAAGCTTTAAGCATGATGATTGTGACGAAAAGGATTTGGAACGAATGATGCTGCAGCACAAGCATATTGTTGTTAGTGGATGGTATGTCAGATTCTATGAACTCTTCTTGAAATATCGCGATGAGATTTGCGACCTGTTTACGATAGACAGTGAATATACAATTCCTGTTGATGAAAAAATGTCACAATGGGATGGCATAAAGTTGGGCGTACACATACGGCGTGGAGATTATAAAGAATGGAAAGAAGGCGTCTATTTCTATAGCGATGAGGTATATGTTAAATATATCTCAGCATTTGCTACATTGTTTCCTGACCAAACAATTGATGTGTTTCTCGCTTCTAACGACCCCAACATTTCCGGTTTTGTTTTTCAGAAAATGGTGGACAATCCTCATGTCCGTATTCATCAATTTAGTGGTAATGCTGTAGAGGACCTCTATATGCTCTCTGTGTGCGACTATCTTATCGGCCCTCCTAGCACCTATTCGTTAGTGGCCTCCATGTATAAAGATGTACCATTATATAGAATGGATAAAGCTGCTATTGAAGCTATGGAACTCGATTCTTTCAGACGTTTCGATTACTGGTTTCGTAGGATTGTATAAATTTGAATAATATAATTAAGGTTTTTATTTTTTACATCGAAATTCAATATGGTTTCTGTTATTGTACCCAACTATAATCATGCCCTCTATCTGCATGAACGTATCGAAAGTATCCTTTTACAAAGTTATACAGAATTTGAATTAATCCTTCTTGATGACTGCTCTACAGACAACAGCCAGGATATACTTAACTCGTATAGGAATAATCCACATGTAAGCCATATCGTTTTTAACGAAAAGAACAGCGGCTCAACATTTGTTCAGTGGCAACGTGGTTTTTCTTTGGCAAAGGGAGAATATATTTGGATTGCTGAGAGCGACGACAAAGCAGAAAGTGATCTACTTAAAGAGTGTGTAAATCGTTTAGATGCCAATCCTGATATTATTTTGGCATACACGAACTCAAACTACATTGATCAAGATGGTAATCTAATGGGAATATCTATAGATGAGCCCAAGAAATACTGTAATAATGGCATTTATGACGCTCGTACTTTCTGTAGAACGCGAATGATTTATAAAAACATCATATATAATGCTTCGATGGCAGTGTTTCGCAAGTCAGCCCTAGCACATGTTACAAATGATTTTATGGAGTATCGATACTGCGGAGATTGGTGCTTCTGGTTTGATATGCTATATACCGATGGGAAGGTCGCTGAAGTGCCTTTGAAACTCAATAATTACAGACAACATCTCAATAAAGTGTCAATGCGTGTCCATAAGTCGGGGGCAGGATCTCGAGAGGTGGCAAGATGCCAATTACGGATGGCTGACATTTTAGGACTCAGTTCTTATCAGCGTCAATGTTTAAGAGGACGGTTAACGAAACGCATTCATAAAGCCTCAGAGGAAAATTTGCAAGAGACAATAAACCTTTATCCAGAATTATACAAGGGGTCTTGGTGGGATATCCTTATCTACGAAATCGACAAGTACACGGGCTTTTCAGGTATGAGGCACTGAATTATTCTTTACAATGCTAGTCGGAACCCGACTAAGTCGCGACGACGACGCTGATCGTACATAAAGCGATTGGTTGAACGACAATAGCGTGGACTACAATCGTAACCTCCTCCTCGGATAATTCGGAAATTACTTGAGGGCTTGCTATTGGGAGTCTTTCTGTACCAGTCCTCGCACCATTCCCAGACATTTCCAGACATGTCGTAAATTCCCAATTCATTGGGCTTCAACTTGGCAACAGGATAATAGGTGTTGTTCTGGTGATTTGACAGCGAATAAGCTACTTCTTCAATGTTATTGCTTCCAGAATAGACATATCCTTTCGACAGGCGTCCTCCACGGGCAGCATATTCCCATTCTGCTTCTGTAGGAAGACGGAATTTTTGTCTAGTTAGAAAGTTGAGTCGAGCTATAAATTCTTTACACATGTCATAAGTTACATATTCAACAGGATATTGATGAGATTTATGTTTAGACTTATTCTTAGGCATGACGGCTTCCCATAGTTCTTGAGTAACTTCTGTCTGACCAATGTAATAGTTCTTAAGAGTTACCCGATGGCGTACTTCGTCAGCATCTGCTACCTTATCGTGCGGAAGAGCCCCCATTGTAAAAGACCCACCTTGCACAAATACCATCTTGAATTGCACGCCCTTAACAGAGAAAGATCTGACCTTTTGTGCATGCATTTCAAAAGGAATCAATATCAAAAGAAATACAATAACCGACTTCTTTATGGCAGAACTTGGTTGCTGAGGACCTATAGCCTGCCAAATGATGCGCAGCCAGCAGCAGAAGTATGTATAGACATCCAACCAGAAAGTCTTATGGATGAACTCATGAAGCCAGGCAGGGCAAAGTATGTCGGTTGGCAAGATGCAGAAATTGATTACCAGCAGCCAGAAGAGTGACCAGTCGATCCATGTCCGTTGAGGTATTAGCCAAAATGCCATAGCATAGAAGGGTAGTGTGATAATGTATGTGTGGGTCTCTGGACAATCACTGAACAGTATCATATAACCCGTCAGTACAGCCAAAGCCTGCACACGGAAACGAAAATCTTGCCATCTTTTATATCGGACAAAAAAAGCAATTCCCAGTACCCCTAACGCTAGAATTTGAACTAATCGGTAATTGGGCAAAAGAAAGGGTTTGAGACCTCGGGCAAAAAGAATTCCAATAAAATCAGAATCGCTATGATGACTGGCTATCATGTCAAACATTTCTTGGTATAAGACAAAAACGTTGTCAAAAGCAGAATTCAAGGCTGGTAACAACAAGAATCCAGCTCCGCATAGGACGGCATAACCTAAATTACGCCATACTTTGGGATAGCAAAACAAAATAGCTAGTTCTGCTGCACCATAAACTTTGGTCGTAGCTGACAACATAATGAGGAAAACGGCCCAGAAGCCTTTGCCTCGTTCCAAGAGAATAAATGCAAAGATGTATATATAGGCTACGATAATATTATGTTGATAGCAAAAGACTGTCTGTAAGATAACAGAGAGCAAGAAAAGGAATATCCAATGTTTATACTTGTCGAGCTGTGAAGGGAGACTCTTAATGGCTAAGACAAAAAGGCAATAATTGCTAATGTTCCACACATAAGGTCCTATCCACCATGGAAGATAGAAAATAGGCGCAAAGATAACACTAAAGACTGGGGAATAAAGAAAATAGATGCTGTGAGCCTGGGCATATTCCTGGTTATAAGGGCTCAATCCCTCCCAAAACATACGTGTAGAATCCTGATAGTCGAAATAATTAGTATTTCGTCCACGCACCACTTCTAGAGTGGTAGCAAGCAATGTAATGGCCATACCTAGCAAAAAAACGCATGTGGGATTAGAAAAGAACCATTTGATGGCATTCACTATTTTCTTCATGCCTGTAATCATTAGTATTTGAACTTGAGCAAAAGCCTAATTATTTTATCAATATCCTCATCTGTCAACTCGTAATAAAGTGGAAGACGTATCAGCGTATCTGCATAGCGGTCGCAATTGGGGAGTATTCTGCCATCGTGTTTGTCTTGATAGTATTTACTAGAATGGAGTGGCAGATAATGAAAAGTGGCTTGAACGCCGTGATTCTTCAAGAAGTTCATCAAAGCCGTTCTAACCTCGAGTGTCGGACAAAGTAGGTAGAACATGTGGTAATTGTTGGTAGCATACGTTGGCAATTCCGGTAATGTGATGCCGTTCCCAATCTTTTCTCTTAGACCTTGATAGTATCGTTCCCATATATGGCGGCGCTTGGCCTGAATGTCTTCTAATTGCTCTAACTGTGCCCAAAGAAAAGCTGCATTGAATTCAGAAGGAAGAAAGGATGAGCCAATGTCACACCATCCATATTTGTTGACCATGCCACGATAGAACTCAGCACGGTTGGTTCCTTTCTCCCACAGGATTTCAGCTCTGCTGATAAATCGCTCATCGTTGATAACCAGCATGCCACCTTCGCCGCAATTGATATTCTTAGTTTCATGGAAAGAAAAGGCTGCCAGATGACCGATGCCACCTAAAGGCTTTCCTTTATAGAAGGAGTCAATGGCGTGTGCTGCGTCTTCAACAACTAATAAGTTGTGTTTACTTGCCAATGCCATAATACTGTCCATATCACAAGCTACACCGGCGTAATGTACAACAACGATGACTTTGGTATGCTCATTGACTAGTGGTTCTATATCTTTTGCTGTTATATTGGGATTTTCGGCATTGCTGTCAGCAAAACGTATGCGGGCCCCTTCGCGTAGAAATGCTATAGCAGACGATACAAAGGTAAACGATGGTACGATAACTTCATCGTCAGGCTTTAGCTGGCAGAGCATAGCGCACATTTCTAATGCGTCAGTTCCAGAAGTGCACAGCAAACATTTCTTAAAACCATAGCGTTTTTCGAAAAAGCCATGGCAGAACTTTGTGAACATTCCGTTACCAGACATGGTGGTAGAGTGACATACTTCTTGTAAATAACTGAGTTCGCGACCAGAGCAATATGGCTTGTTGAATGGAATCATTTCTTTGTTAATTTGATGTTATATATTAATAGTATCGCTGACGATAAATACAGGACGACCTTTTACTTGATCAAATATTTTACCGATATAGAGACCTAGAATTCCCATCATAAAGAGTAGTAGCCCCCCAACAAACCATATAGAGAATATAGTGGAAGTATAGCCTACAACTTCGTTGAGTCCGTAGAACTTTGCTACAATGTTGTATAAAGCCATTAGAAATGATAACAACGACATAGTTAATCCTAATGTGACAGCAAGGTATAGCGGACGATTGCTGTTGGAGATAATACTATTATATGACAAAATAAGCAGTCGCTTTAGGTCGTATGAACTCTCTCCCTCCAAACGGTGATCGTGAAGCACGTCAACCGTAGTTTTCTTGAAACCTAATGTGTGAATCAACTCAACAAACGAACGTGAATATTCTGGTATGCTGCAATAGACTTTTACGATTTTCTGGCTATAAATACCGAATTCAGCCACAGCCTTATCGGTTTCGAAACCGCTAAGAAAGTCGTATACCTTGTGAAAGATGGCCGATGACATCCGTTTCAGAAAAGTGTCTGCACGCACTATTCTTCTTGCACTAACGACATCGTAACCCTCGAGAGCTTTCTGATACATGGCAGGCAGGTCTTCTGGCTTATTCTGTAGGTCACAGTCTATCACTGCCACGTAGTCTCCTTTTGCATAGGTAAGTCCTGCGGTAATGGCATAGGGCTGTCCGAAGTTGCGACTAAGATTAATACCTTTAACCTGCTTATCCTTGACACAAATTTCCTTTATTCTCTCCCATGAATTGTCAGGAGAACAATCGTTTACCAGTACGATGTCGTAATCGTCAGTAAGTGGACGAATAACTTGATGGATGCGAGAAACTAACTCATCAAGCATCTTTTCTCCACGATAAATTGGTGATACAATGGATAATTTCATTTCTTTGCGAAAGATTTTTGCTTTATTTGTGTGCAAAAGTACAAAAAACTCGCTAGATAATAAGTATATTTATATTTTTTTTGTAATTTTGCATAGGAAATGGGAACTATTAAGGCAAAAATACAACAAATCCTGATAGATGAGCGCATACGTCAATTCCTGCGCTTTGGTGTAGTGGGATTAACGTCTTCTGCTGTTCATTATGGCTTCTATTACCTTCTGTTGTTTGTCGTCTCTGCAACTGCAGCCTACATTGTGGGATATATTATTAGTTTCGTGGGTAATTATTTCCTAACGAATTATTATACTTTCCACACCATGCCATCATGGAAGCATTTCTTTGGCTTTTCAGGTAGCCATGGTGTGAATTTCCTCTTGCACGTCGTGTTGTTCAGCCTGTTTCTATGGTTAGGAGTTAACGAACTAATAATCCCCATCTTGGTGATGGGGATAGCATTAGTTGTTCAGTTTACCATCTTAAGATGGGTGTTTAGTAATTGAAAGCAGCTTGTATCTTTGCTGCAATCTCCTTGAACTCCTCCTCCGTAAGCTTCAGCTTCTCACGACGGAAATCAGCATCAGCCTCGCTCTGCATGGGAATGAGATGAATGTGGGCGTGAGCCACTTCAAGACCCAACACCACTTGAGCCACTTTCTTGCAAGGGAATGCCTTCTTGATGGCAATAGCCACACGCTTGG
>Ga0326511_10002320_pt1 | contig 15523 bp, 5 predicted proteins | sample 0_2496_0518_D_FD_203701 | JGI IMG/M metagenome (GOLD analysis project Ga0326511, IMG submission 203701) | Bovine rumen microbial communities from UC Davis, California, United States - 0_2496_0518 | ecosystem: Host-associated > Mammals > Digestive system > Stomach > Rumen | place: USA: California...
TTCCCAAGGAGAATATTCTGCGTAACAATGGTAATAATAAGGCGACAGCCTCTCTTCGTCACACGGAGACTATTACTGCTGCCGGTGGACAGGTAGTAACCGTGCGCTTCTACATTAGTGGTTTTGCAAATGGCAAGAAGTGTGCTATCGGTAATCTGAATATCATTGGTAAGGTGAACGGAACTCCTGTGGTTCGCAGTTTCAAAGACTTCAAGGTCGACTTCCGCTTCCAGAAGAGCGACGAGCAGAAATTTGTCGTGATACTGCCAACGACAGGCGAACTGCCTGCGGGAGTAACGATTTCAAACGTGGCTATCAATGGCCAGCAGCATGGTGCATCTAAAGCTACTATCGTTGTTCCTGTTGACGGTCCCGTTAAGTTTACGATTGGCGCTTGTCAGTATGGTAATAACGTAACGGTAACTGATGCAAATGGCGGTGATCCTATAGTCGTTAACAACAACACGGGTTGTGAGAACACACCTGCCTCAATAGAACAGGCAACATACGAAAAGTATGTGGTTTATACCTACAACAACGAGACTCCCACCACGCTTACATTTACGCTGAACGGTTACATGCCATTCTTCTTTGCCGAAGCTTGTGACTTCATAGAGTCTTGCGACGTTACCTACTTTGATACGGACGGCAAGAAGCTTATCGGTGTAGATACTGTCCAGGGTAGTTCTGAGCTCAAATACAAATATGGTGCGAGCGATGTGACCGTTCCCGATGGCAGCGCATTCCGCGGTTGGTTCTCTTCAGCAACCTTGGCTGCTGTCAAGGTACCAGAGGGTACATCGGTTGATGCAGACCTCGCTCTCTATGCCAAGGCAACGGAGATAGAGAAGGCTGCTGTAGGCAAAGTATTCAACTATGACCTTACAAAGCCTTACTTCTATGTGGAGGATCACGAACTGATTTCTGTTGACGGCGGTAAGTACCACAACAATCACGGCTGGGTATTCGGCAATGGCAATTCCTTCAGCGTACAGGTTGCCGGCAATGCACAGGTTGTTGTCGGTCTCTGCCAATATTCTGCAGACGCTCCGATCGTCGTAACGGATGGCAATAATCAGGAAGTCGCTACTATCGCTTCTGCCAAGGTTGCTGCGGACGGCGCTACTGCAACCGTCAACTACGCTGGTGAGGCTACCACGCTGAAGTTCACCATGGGTGGCACAGCATACATCCACAAGGTAAGTGTATATAATGTAGAGACGCTGCCTGCCAAGGACGAGGCTACTGGCTACTTCATCGTAGGCGCAAATGACGGTGCTGGCTTCATCACAGCGCTCAATTCTGCTAACGCCGAGGGTACAGCAGAGAAACCTGCTAAGATTTTCCTTCCCAATGGTCTGTATAACCTGGGTAACACTTGCCTGACATCAGTTTCAAACCATGTCGCCATCATCGGTGAGTCGCAAAACGGCGTCATCATCAAGAACACGCCTGATGAGGAGGGCATTGGCGTTACTGCAACCTTGTTGTTCACTGGCAGCAACATCTATTTGCAAGACTTGTCACTCAACTGTTCTTCTGAAAAATGTGCTACGCCTGCTGCATCGCGCTGCGTAACCATCCAGGACAAGGGCACCCAGAACATCTGCAAGAATGTGTCTCTGCTCTCAGGACAGGACACTTATTACTCCAATGGAGGAGCCACACAGAAGGCTTTCTTCGACAAGTGCTACATCACAGGTACTGTTGACTTCCTCTGTGGTGGCGGTGACGTTGTGTTCAACAACACGACACTGTATGTGAACGAAAGAAGCAGTGCAAACGTGATTGCTGCTCCCAATACGGACGCCAATACCCAGTGGGGCTACCTGATGCTCAACTGTACGATTGACGGTGATGCAGGACAGGCTAACAAGTATAACATGTGCCGTCCCTGGAACGGTTCTCCTGCTGCTACATGGATTAACACCACCTGTAAGCTCATGCCTTCTGCTGCTGCCTACACTGCAATGACAAACGGCCTTGTCCTGCGCTTCCACGAGTATAACACCAAGGATGCGGAAGGCAATGCCATCACAGGTCACAACCTCGATGCCTGCAAGGGTGCTGCTACTTCTCAAGCTCTCTATATTGACGAGGCTACGGCAAACACATACACCATCGACAATGTATTGGGTTCTTGGGCTGCCACCGCTCAGCAGCAGGCCGCTCAGCTGGAGGCTCCCGCTGCAATCTATGCTAACGGAAACGTCACATGGACACCGGCTAACAACGGTGCTACGGCTTACCTGATTGAGAAGAACGGTGCGTTCGCCGGTATCACTGCCGGTAGCAGCTTTGCCATCACGATTGATGCCGAGAAGGACAACCTCACCATCCGTGCAGCCAACGGCCGCGGTGGTTTCGGTGAGGCCAAGCAGGTTGAAGGCACAGCCAGCGGCATCCATGCCGTCAAGGCTGCCATCGAGCGCGGCGAGAAGGTCATCTTCAACCTTGCCGGCCAGCGCGTTGACGCTGCTTACAAGGGACTTGTGATCAGGGATGGCGTAAAGATTATGCAGAAGTAATTATCGCACACAGATCGCACAGATCACACAGATTTTAGACATCAGAGGCGGAGCCGCAAGGTTTCGCCTCTGATTTATTCCCAGGTTAGGGAAAAAGTTTTTCCTAGTTAGGGAGCCATATTTTCTTGCGCTGGCGGCGACAAACCAGTACCGAATCATTGCACCTTCTCCGGCGACGGGAAAATGCCCCTGCAACGTTAAAACGCAAACGTTTACGAAAAAAAACGTAGTTTTCCTTTTGTTTTCTTAATATTTCTTTATACCTTTGCACGGAAAATATTTACTACAACAATATTGTTTAACATTTAAAACTACTAATTTATGTCTGAAAAAATGAGAAGTATGCGAAGTGCACTTGTGCTTGCTCTCCTATTATTCGTAGGCAGCATTAGTGCACAGACCGTTAAGGTCAACGTGAAAGACTCTCAGGGCGAGCCGGTCATCGGCGCCAGCGTAGTGGAACAAGACACTAAGAACGGCGGTGTGACTGACTTCGACGGAAATTTCACCATCAAGTTAACGGCCAACAAGCCTATCGTCATCTCCTACATCGGTATGAAGACGCAGACTGTGAACGCCGCTGGCAAGTCAGCTATCGACGTTGTACTGTCTGACGACAACACGCAGTTGCAGGAGGTCGTAGCCATCGGTTACGGTACGATGAAGCGTAAGGACGTGACGGGTTCAGTATCATCGGTTACTGGTGACGCTCTGTCGCAGGTTCCTGTTGCCAACGTTTCCGAGGCACTGCAGGGTAAGCTGGCCGGTGTGAACATCACCGCTCAGGACGGTCGTCCTGGTGCAGAGATGGCTATCCGCGTTCGTGGTGGTGGTTCTATCACGCAGTCTAACGACCCTCTGTTCATTGTTGACGGTATAGCTGTCAGCACCATCGACGACATCCCCGCCGACCAGATTGAGTCTATCGACGTGCTGAAGGATGCCTCTTCAACCGCTATCTACGGTGCCCGTGGTGCTAACGGTGTTATCCTGGTAACGACCAAGAGCGCCAAGGAAGGCAAGCCCCAGATCAAGTACAACATGTACTATCAGGTCAAGGCTAAGCCCAAACTGCTGGACACTCAGAATGCCTATACCTATGTTCGTCGTTCGTGGGAATACATGACCGCTGCAGGCTATGGTGACAACATCGCCCGCTACTACGGTCTGGGAGCTGCCAACGGCAACCACCTGAACGACTATAACAACGTTTCTGCCCACAACTACATGGAGGATGTATTCCGCAGCGGTCACAGCTGGAACCACGACCTCTCCATCAGCGGTGGTACAGACAAGACCAAGTACTTCGCTTCTGTCGGTTTCGTTGACGACGACGGCACTACCAAGAATTCCGGCTACAGCCGCTGGAACATCAACCTGAAGCTGCAGCAGAAGATTACCCATAACCTGAAGTTGGATGTTGACGCTCGCTACACAGAGAGCAAGCTGCGCAACAACAAGTTCTTCCAGAGCAACACGGCAACCATGAACAACACGCTGGTTTATCCGTGGATGTTCAACCCCATCGACAATCCTCTGGGCAATGGTGCTCGTACCGAGTTTGGTGAGGGTAACCTCTTTGCAGAGCCTCAGTACAATCCCGTTGCCGTTATCGACGACAACGACTACACCAAGAAGCAGCAGCGCGTTCGCTTGAACACCGCTTTGACTTGGGAGATCATCAAGAACCTGACCGCCAGAACCGAGCTGAGCCTGTCGCGCAACTGGTCGAAGGCTGAGGCCTGGCAGGGTCCGAACACCGGCCGCGACCTCGTCGCTACCGCTAAACTGACTCAGGGCGACGGATACAACACTTCGTGGACCACAACCCTGAACTACGACTTCGCCGACCTCATCAAGGACGACAACCACTCCGTAACGCTATTGCTTGGTAACGAAGTCCTGGGTAGCCGCTCCAATTCTTCTGAGATCTTCGGTTACCAGTATCCTAACACCTGGACCAAGGAAATGGCCTTCGGTCAGATTCAGATGTCACAGGACCGCAACCAGAGCTACTTCAAGAACAACATCGGTGTGTCTTCTCACACCATCTCTTGGTTCGCCCGTGCCAACTACAACCTTTTGGGCCGCTACCTCTTCACCTTCACCATGCGTGCCGACGGTTCTTCTAAGTTCGCCGAGGGCAACCGCTGGGGTTACTTCCCCGCTGGTGCTATCGCATGGCGTATCTCTGACGAGCCCTTCCTGCAGAATGCCAGCAGCTGGCTCGACAACCTGAAGCTGCGTCTCTCGATGGGTGTCTCCGGTAACGACGGAATCTCTGCCAGCGCCTTCATCGACGAATGGGTCAGCGAGCAGGGCAGCGACGGCTATTTCAGCTACAAGCCCGGCAAACTGAAGGGTAACCCCGATCTGACTTGGGAGAAGACCATCTCTCGTAACGTCGGTCTGGACTACGGCTTCCTCGGTGGCAAGTTCAACGGTTCTATCGACTTCTATTGGAACACCACGAAGGACTGTCTGATGCGTATTCCTATCAACTCCATCGCTGGTTACTCCTACCAGTTCCAGAACGCCGCCAAGACCTCTAACAAGGGTATTGAGCTCGCTCTGAACTACAACATCCTGCGCAAGAAGGATGTAGACCTGAGCGTTGGTATCACCTACAACTACAACGTCAACAAGGTTGAGAGCGTTCCCGCCGATGCCAACATGGACGGTGTGATGCGTTTTGCTTCATCTGCCATGAATCCTGCTAAACCTTATATTATTAAGGAAGGTGAGCCCGTTGGTCTGATTACAGGTTACAAGGCTGCCGGTTTCTATGGTGTCGACGACTTCACCATCTCTCAGGATGCCGCTGGTAACAACGTCTGGACGCTGAAGCCCGGTATTGCCGACAACAAGCTGACAACCTATGCCGGTCAGAACAACTACACTCGTCCCGACGGCCAGAATGCCTTCCCCGGCATGCCTAAGTATGTGGACAACAACAACGACGGCGTCGTAGACAAGGGCGATGTTGACATCATCGGCCGCATGGCTCCCAAGCACACTGGTGGTTTCCACATCAACGCTCGCTACAAGGACTTCGACTTCGCCGCCAACTTCGCTTATCAGCTCGACGGTAAGGTCTTCAACGCCAACGCTGCCCGTTCGGTACACAGCGGTAACAACACCAAGTGGTCTGCTATGAACCGTCTGGACACCAAGTTCGACAACAGCTGGAGCATGTACAACATCGACGGCAACGGCAACCTCTACGTCATCACCGACCCCAACGAGCTGCGTGCTCGCAACGCCGGTGCTGAATACGGTCTGCTGAGCTACATTGCAAACGACGATGCTCCTATTGTCAGCGACGACTACATAGAGAGCGCAGCTTACCTCCGCCTGCAGTCTCTGACCATCGGCTACACGCTGCCGAAGCTGCTAATCAACAAAATTGGCCTCAGCAATGCTCGTGTCTACTTCACCGCTGGTAACCTCTTCTGCATTAAGGGTTATGACGGACTCGATCCTGACGTGAACACCAACGGTTCAATGGACCCCAACTACTCGGGATTCCCCACACCAGGTTTCGACTACAACTCTTATCCACGCAGCCGTACCTTCACCTTCGGTCTTAACGTAGCATTCTAAAAACAAACCCAAAAATGATTAACAATATGAGAAATAAGATATTAGGAGTCGCCCTTTGCACAGCAGGCATGCTCGCCGTAAGCTCCTGTGGCGACTATCTTGAAACAAGTTCTCCCTCCACCGTTACGGCGGAACTGGCCGTGTCGTCCATCGACGGTTGCCAGACAACACTGGAAGGAGCTTATACGAATTTCCACCAAGTCCTGCGCGACCAGATCTTCGGCAACAACCTCTTCTATGCTACCGATGCTGCCGGTTCGGATATCGAGCGCCATGGTGGTGAGCAGAACACCGGTCGTCTGCAAATCGAGACCTTCTACAATGGTGGTGACAACGCAATCATCTCTACCTTCAACGTGCTGCAGGGCCTTAACAACTCTGACGACGCCACAGCCTACGCAAAGCTCTACGGTATCATCCCCACGATGAACATCCTCACCGACGGTATCACCGATGCCATGCTGGCCGATCCGAAAGACGGCAAGGCTTATGGCGAGATTTACGGACAGGCTGTCTGCATGAAGGCTACCTGCTACCGTGAGCTCATCAAGTGGTACGGCGACGTATTCTCCGTATTCACGCTGCATGACAACCCCACCGCCTTCACCTCTCGTCTGGACCTCTATGACAAGGTGATTGCCGAGCTGCAGAAGGCTAAGGACCTCTGCCCCGAGCTGACTGCTACCAACAAGAACAAGTTCACCAAGCAGTATGCTTACGCGCTGTTGGGCCGTATCGCTATGGAGGCTGGTAGCTACCAGACCTATCGTCTGGACGTGACCCCCGCTTCTCGCTTGGAGCGTCATCCCGACTACACCGACGCTCATGGTGCAGCCTACGCTCGTCCTACGAATTACAAGAGCTACTACGACATCGCCTACGATGCCTTCAAATGGGTAGCCGAGAACCCCGCAGGAGCTACTTTTGACGCTAACGACTACACGACATTCTTCACCGACCTGCACCAGCCCGACGGCTCGTTCGCCGGAGAGTCCATCTTCGAGGATGAGAACGTACAGGGTTCCAGTACCACTGGTAACTGCGAGCGCCCCTACGCTATCGGCCGTCCCGCTACCAGCTCTAACAAGTTCGGTGTTTGTAAGTCTTACGGACAGTGCCGCATCAATCCTGCCTTCTACTATGGCGTGTTCGACCCGAAGGACATTCGTCGTGATGTTTCCTGCGTAGTCACCGGTTCTTACCTGAAGGCTGGTACTGCTGGTATCCGCGACGACTTGAAGGCTGCCGGATATGACGGTAAGGGCTGCTGCTACGAGGTTATCTTAGGCTTCAACATGAAGACTGCTGCCGACGGCGCAGGTATTGCCTGCGGTAAGTTCGACGAGAACCGTCAGGTAGAGCCCTACATCACCAAGCAGCGTATGTCTGGTATCAACGCTCCCTATATGCGTATCTCTGAGGTTTACCTCGGTCTGGCAGAGGCTGCTCTGATGAAGACCTCTCCCGACCAGTCTACCGCCACCGCTTACTACAACAAGACCCACCAGCGTGCTGGTCTGGGCACCAAGAACGGCGTAACGCTGGAGGATGTGGTCGACGAGCGTGGCTTCGAGTTCGCTGCTGAGGGCGACCGCCGCTGGACGCTGATCCGTACCGGCTTCATCGGCAAGAAGGTACAGGCTATCAGAGACCTCACCAAGAAGATGATCGACGGCCTGAAGGCTGACGGCAAGTACACCTTCGAGAATGGCAACACCATTGGTAACTATATTTATTATAAAGGTGTTGACCCCTCTGCTCTGGGTATGAAGAGCCGTGTTACTCCTGCCACTCCTGAGAACATGCGTGTTGCCGGTTTCGAGCCTGCCAACGATACTGAGGCTGCTCAGTTCCCCGGCTGGCGTGGACAGCACGACTGGGACTATTACAAGAATCCTTCTAAGGCAGAATTCAAGAATAGTAACATCGCCATCAAGGGTCTGTTCACCAACATCACCACCACTCCTGACGGTTACTATCAGAAGCCTTGGGGTAAGGCTATTGTTGACCAGGAGGAAACAAACGGTTTTTACTACAAGGACCTGTTCAAGGGTTGGGACTGCAAGAGCGCTCCTATCTACCTCGTTCCCCTGTCAGAGAACGCTCTGATTGGTGGCTTCAAGAACGGTTACGACTTCACGTCGTTCAAATAAACTGTAAAATACCAATCTAACAAGAAGTGGGGCCTCGCGCTCCACTTCTTTTTGGTATCCAATGGCGACATTACGCAAACCATTACGTAAGAATTTGCAAAGAAATGTGCAAAAAGTTTGGTGGTTTGGGAGAAATTGCCTAATTTTGCACCGAAATATGAATTATTCTATTCACTAACAAATAATATCTTTAAACTTAAACAACAAAGCGTATGAAAAAAATTTTTACTCTTATCGCAGTTGCCGCTATGGCTTTGAGTGCTAACGCACAGGGTAAGTATGCAATGGCATTAGATGAGGGACATGCATTTGGTGACAAAATCACCTCTGTTGCAAACATCCAGATGATTTTCGGTAACACTGCTGTTCCTGGTGAGAGCAAGGCTTTCGCTGCTGCTGTGGAAGATACCAACCTCACAGAACAGGGTTGGGGTTTCTACACCAAGGGCAATGGTGTTAACGGAAACAAGGATGGCGGAACCATCTATGTTTTCAAGCCAGCAATTGCTGGTAAACTGACTGTTGCTGTAGTCCTGAACACTGATAAAGCCTTCCACATTTCCGAGGATGGTACTGACATGGAAGGCTATGCAGGCATCACCGTTGATGAAAAGTACTATGGCACCTATAGTGTTGACGTAAAGGCTGGCTCTACCTACATGGTATGGTGCGACGGTTCTAAGCTGGGCTTCTATGGCTTTGAATTCACCACTGGTACTGGCATCGAGTCTGTAAAGGACGTGAAGGCTGCTTTCAAAGGCGCTACTTACAACGTAGCCGGTCAGCAGGTTGACGCTGCCTTCAAGGGCCTGGTCATCAAGGATGGCAAAAAGATTATCAACAAGTAATCATCGCACACAGATCGCACAGATCTGACTGAAAACTAACAGAGGCGGAGCCGCGGGGCTTCGCCTCTTTATTTGAGCCACAAAAGCACAGAATCCTTGCAGTATTGACGCATGTTTTTAGAAATTTTTAATAATAATACGTCTAAGGCTTGGTATTCTTAATTATTCTTCGTATCTTTGCAACCAAATATATATATTTTTAAATCATTTAATAATTAAAACTACTAATTTATGTCTGTTAAAAAGAGTATGCGAAGTGCGCTCGTGCTGGCATTCCTATTGTTTGTAGGTAGCATTAGCGCACAGACCGTTAAGGTCAACGTGAAAGACTCTCAGGGCGAGCCCATCATCGGCGCCAGTGTAGTGGAGAAAGACACTAAGAACGGCGGCGTGACGGACTTCGACGGAAATTTCACTATCAAGTTAACGGCCAACAAGCCCGTTGTCGTCTCTTACATCGGTATGAAGACTAAGACTATCGACGCCAAGGGCAAGTCGGAACTGAGCGTTGTTCTGGAAGACGACAACACACAGTTGGAAGAGGTTGTTGCCATTGGTTACGGTACAGTCCGCAAGAAGGACTTGACAGGTGCCGTATCGCAGGTAAACAGCAAGCAAATCGAGAACATTCCTGTTAGCAACGTTTCCGAGGCACTGACTGGTAAAATGGCTGGTGTGAACATTACGACGACTGAGGGTTCGCCCGACGCCGACGTGAAGATTCGTGTGCGTGGTGGCGGTTCGCTGTCGCAGGACAACTCGCCGCTGTACATCGTCGACGGCTTTGAGGTATCGTCTATCAGCGACATTGCTCCCTCGGAAATCGAGACTATCGACGTGCTGAAGGATGCTTCGTCAACGGCTATCTACGGTGCCCGCGGTGCTAACGGTGTCGTCATCGTGACCACCAAGAGCGGTAAGGAGGGCGACGTTCAGGTCAACCTGAATGCCAGCATCGGCTGGAAGAGCATCACCAAGGAACTGGAGGTACTGAATCCCTACGAGTACGCCCGCTATCAGTACGAGTTGAACAGCAACGGCAACTCGCCAGCAAAGGTGAACAGCACAGCTAACAACTACGGTAACTGGAGCGACCTCGACATCTGGAGAAGCGTCGAGGGTGCTGACTTCCAGGACGAGACCTTCGGTCGTACCGGCGTGCAGCGCCAGTACAATGCCAGCGTCAGCGGTGGTTCGAAGGACTTCAAGTACAGCGTCAGCTACGCCCACAACGACGAGAACTCCATCATGGAGCGCTCGGGCTACAGAAAGGACAACATCAACGCCAAGATCAACACCAAGCTGAGCAAGTGGCTGACCTTCGACTTCCAGGCCCGTCTGGCCAACCAGCGCATCGACGGTCTGAACGGTGGTACCGATACCAACGAGTCGAACGCCTCTAACTCTATCGTTTACAACTCTTTGATTTACCAGCCCATCCAGGAGCTCTCCGCTATGGACGAGGACGAAGAGAGCAGCAGTGCTACCCGTCGTTCTCCGTCAGAGCGTCTGCGCAACACCTACAAGATGCAGAAGCGTTTCCGTCAGGACTACAACGCCTCGCTGACTTGGAAGCCGTTCAAGGGCTGGACCATGAAGACGCAGTTCTCTTACAACTGGCGCTTCAACAACACCGATCAGGTCTGGGCCACTCGTGCCGTATCGAACTCAAGCTACGGTTACAACGGTGCCCCGCAGGCATACTTCCTGGAGCAGCAGTATAAGGGTTTCACCAACTCGAACACCGTAACTTACGACAACAAGAAGCTCTTTGGAGGTCGTGACGCCATCAACGTCATGGTGGGTCAGGAGTGGAAGTCTACCAAGCAGACCGACCGCTCTCAGGTGTTGGTATCCTACCCCACCTCATTCACCACAGACCAGGTGCTGGCCAACGTTGCCGCCGGTATCCCGTATCAGAACTCATCGTTCATCCACGAGGACGACAACATGCTGTCATTCTTCGGACGCATCAACTACACCATGATGGACAAGTACCTGCTGACCTTCACGCTGCGTGAGGACGGTAGCTCGAAGTTCGGCAAGGGCAACCGCTGGGGTCTGTTCCCCTCACTGGCCCTGGCTTGGCGCATGTCTGACGAGAAGTTCCTGAGCGGTGTCAACTGGCTGGACAACCTGAAGCTGCGTTTCTCTATCGGTACTGCCGGTAACAACCGTATTCCTTCCGGTTCGCTCTTCACCACCTACAAGATGGCTGACGCTACCGGTAAGCACCCTGGCTTCAATGAGAAATCGGCCGAGATGTTCGAGCACGCTACCCTGCTGTACAACCCCGACCTGAAGTGGGAGACCACCACAACCCGTAACATCGGTATCGACTACGGTTTCTTCAGAGGTCGCCTGAACGGTAGCATCGACTTCTACTGGAACACCACGAAAGACCTGCTGATGAAGGCAACCGTTCCCAGCAGCACTGGTTACACACAGCAGTATCAGAACTTCGGTAAGACCTCTAACCGTGGTATCGAGTTCACGCTGAACTATGCCGCTATTGACAAGAAGAACTTCAAGTTGAATGCTAACTTCAACATATCTTATAATAAGAATAAGATCGACGAACTGCCCGGTGGCGCTACCTACCAGACCTCTAGCTGGGGTGGTAGCCGTGTCAACAAGTACACCGGTGACTTCTACTTGGAAGAGGGCGGTCGTCTCGGTGAGGTCTGGGGCTACCAGAGCGCCGGCTTCTACACCGTGGCACGCTACGACGCACAGGGCAACTACCTGGGCGGCGACCTCGTACTGAACAACCGCAACCAGTGGGAGCTGGCTCCCGAGGCTGCCCGCAACAACTCAAGCTCACTCTTCGGCGGTCTCTATCCCGGTACTGCCAAGGTGGAGTGCGATGCTAACGGCAACCCCATCTACCAGCGTCTGGGTAACACCATCCCCACCACCACCGGTGGCTTCGGTATCGACGGACAGTGGAAGACCAAGTATGGTGTCTTCGACTACACCGTCTTCTTCAACTACTCTCTGGGCAACAAGATTGTCAACGCTACCAAGCTCGGTGCATCGTTCTTTGCCGGTTCTCAGAAGAACTACAACGTGATGAACGACTACAACCTGGACAATCGCTACACTTGGGTTGACCCGAATACCGGTCTGAACCTGGGTCGTCCGTCAGCAGAGACTGTTGCCGAATACGGTGGCGCACAAGGTCTGATGGATCGCTTGAATGCCATGAACACCAACGCTTCTGTCTGGAACCCCGCAGCCAACTCGACCATGGTTGTCGTCAGCGACGCCCTGGAGAACGCCAACTTCCTGCGCCTGCAGAACGTTACCATCGGTTACTCACTGCCGAAGGCCTGGATCAAGAAGTTCTATGCTAACAACGTCCGCATCTACTTCACCGGCTACAACCTGCTGTGCTTCACCAAGTACAAGGGCTACGACCCCGAAGTGGATACCTCGTCCAAGAACAATCCTATGACACCGGGTGTCGACTATGCAGCCTATCCCAAGAGCCGCAGCTACGTAATGGGTATCAATCTGACATTCTAACAACTAAAAGAGAGACAATTGAATATGAAAAAGATATATAGTATTGTTGCATTTGCAATGGCGGCTCTTTGTCTGACGAGCTGCTCCGACTTCCTGGATCAGAAATCGGAGTCTGAGCAGTCTACCGAGACAACTTACGAGAGCCCATATTATACCGGTCTTGTCGTCAACAAGATTTACGGTCTGATGTCTCGCGACTATACCTACTCTCAGGTGATTCCCATCATCTGGGGTGCCAATACCGACACCGAGCTCATCGACGGTCTTGGCACTGGCGTAGAGACAGCCAGCGAGCGTGGTGTGATGAACTACCGTATGAGTGAGACCTTCTGGGCTCGTATCGGTGACTGGTGGAAGGATTACTACGACATCATCGAGTACTGTAACCTCGTCATCAGCGGCGTGCGTAACAGCGAGCTGTACAAGAGCGGTTCTGCCTCTGACAAGAAAGCCATGGGCCAGTACCTGGGCGAAGCCCTGACACTGCGCGCCATGATGTATCTCGACATCATCCGCATGTGGGGTAACGTTCCCATGAAGTTCGAGCCCACCCAGCCCGACCTCAGCAACGCCTACCTCGGCAAGACCGACCGCGACGTGATTATGGACCAGCTGCTGACCCAGCTGGAGGAGGCTATCGAGCTGCTGCCTTGGGCCGATGCCGCTACCAACTACACCACCGAGCGCGTCACCAAGGGCTATGCCAAGGCGCTCTATGCTCAGATTGCCCTGACCCGTGCAGGCTATGCCATCCGCGAGGATCAGGAGTCGAAGACCAAGCTGGCTGAAGGCTACGAGAAGGCTCCCTACTCTGACGATGTCTTCATGACGCTGCGTCCCAGCCAGTCTGTAAGAGAAGGTCTCTACAAGAAGGCTGCCGTACAGTTGGCTGACATCATCAACAGCGGCCGTCACGCCCTGAATCCTTCTTATAAGGATGAGTGGTATCAGCTGAACCAGCTGGTATTGGACAAGGCCTATCGTGAGAACATCTTCGAGGTTCCCAACCTGCACAACGTCACCGGTGAGCTGGGCTACACCGTCGGTAAGCGTATGAACGGTATCACGACTGACTGGGGATATGGCAACAGCTCTGGTAAGCTGAAGACCACCGCTACCCTCTGGTATTCATACGATCCCGCTGATACCCGCCGCGACATCACCTGCGCTGTGACGCAGTACCAGCAGGACGGCGAGAACACCGCCGAGAAGTTCATCGGCAACGCACCCTTCGGTATCTACATCGGCAAGTGGCGTCCGGAATGGATGTCTGAAGCATGGCTCTCTCAGAACAAGGCTGCTTCGGCCAAGCACATGACCGGTATCAATACCGTCCGTATGCGCTATGCTCAGGTGCTGCTGTACTACGCTGAGTGTCTGAACGAGGTCGTTGGTCCCGATGCTACCCTCGCCAACGCAGGTACATCGATGACCGCCCGTCAGGCTCTGGCAGAGGTTCACAAGCGTGCCTTCGAAGACAAGAGTGCAGCACAGACCTACGTCGACAATCTTGCTTCTGACAAGGACGGCTTCAGAGAGGCCATCATGCAGGAGAACGCCTGGGAGCTCACCGGTGAGGGATTCCGCAAGTTCGACCTCATCCGCTGGGGCGTGCTGGCACAGAAGATTGCCAACATGAAGAAGGAGTACAACGAAAAGTGCACAACCTGGGACCAGTACGTTCACTACAAGGCTTCTTCGACCAATCCCAACTATGTTGATATGTCTACGTGCGTCTACGACAACAACAAGACGATGGATGGCTATCAGGATGCTACCTGGTTCGGTTTTGCTGACGACACCAAGAAGGAAGGCAACACCCAGTGGTCAACCAACCTGCCCCGCATTTCCGAGGGTCTCGTAGGAACAACCATCGACGGAACAATCGGCACTCCAGTCAACATTGCTAAGCAGGCCGTCAAGAACCGTTACATTCTGCCTTTCACCACCAAGATGATTGCAGATGCCAATGGTGCTCTGGTAAACTCTTACGGATATTAATTAAGGTATAAGTTAAGAACAATTTAGAATAAGAGTTCAAAATGAAAAATATAAAATCAATCATTTTAGCTTCCATGCTGGTCGGTGCAGGTGTAATGACATCCTGCACGGACAAGATGGACAACTGGGGCACAGACTCTTCGTATGACCGCACGTTCGCCATCACGTCGCTCGACATCACGCCTGATGCAACGACGGCCCTCGTAGAGTATAAAGGTGCTGGTGCCAGTTCATTTCAGATTCAGTACAGCACAGACCTCGATGCGCTCAGAAGCTCCGAAGAGCCTGGCGCACAGAACACAACGATGGTAGAGACAACGTCCAAGACATCGTTTACACTCACGAATCTGATTACAGAGACCGACTACTATCTGCGAATCCGAGCCATCTCCTCCGGCAAGAAGCCCTCACGCTGGATGTACTACCGCAAGGATGAGACCAAGAACTACTTCACCACGCTGGGTGAGCAGATTATGAATAATGTGACCAGTGCCGATATCACTGAGAGCACCATTCGCGCCTCTTGGACACCTGGTGCCGAAGTTACTCACCTGTTGGTTCATGAGTCGGGCGACGAAGCAAATGCCAACGACAAGCAGATTAACCTCGATGATGCTTCAAAGGCTGCCGGCGAATACCTGGTGACTGATCTGAAGGCATCTACAGCCTACGAAATCACCCTGTGGAACGGCCAGTCGAAGCGCGGTAAGATAACTGCAGCTACTTCTGCTCCTATGCCTGCTGCCGACTACAAGCGAGTTCTGACTACTGAGGAAACCCTGATTAGTGGAGATATCCTCAACGCTATTGCCGAGCAGGCTGCTAACGATGGCAAGACCGCCTATGGTGTAACGCTGGGTAT
>Ga0326511_10002321_pt1 | contig 15521 bp, 14 predicted proteins | sample 0_2496_0518_D_FD_203701 | JGI IMG/M metagenome (GOLD analysis project Ga0326511, IMG submission 203701) | Bovine rumen microbial communities from UC Davis, California, United States - 0_2496_0518 | ecosystem: Host-associated > Mammals > Digestive system > Stomach > Rumen | place: USA...
TTTTATCTAAGTTGGAAGAAATTGAGAAACAATTACACGGTTTGTCAAATACGCTTCGAAAAGAAAATAGTTAAGGTTAGGGTTAAGGTTAAATTTTCAACGAAAATTTTTATGAATGCAATCGAATTTGATCACGTAGGTAAACAATATCGATTAGGTCTTGTGTCTACAGGAACCTTCAGTCACGACCTGAATCGTTGGTGGACGATGAATGTACGTCATAAAGAAGATCCCAATCTGAAGATTGGTGAGACCAACGACCGCAGCAAGAAAGGTGATAGTAACTACGTATGGGCCCTGAAAGACATCAACTTCAGTGTCGAGCAAGGCGATGTCGTAGGTATCATTGGTAAGAACGGTGCCGGCAAGAGCACCCTGTTAAAACTCCTTTCTCGTGTCACCACACCCACCGTCGGCGAAATCCGTGCGCGAGGTCGTATCGCTTCCTTGTTAGAGGTCGGTACTGGTTTCCACCCAGAGATGACGGGTCGTGAGAATATCTTCATGAATGGTGCCATTATGGGTATGACCAAACAGGAGATAGGACGCAAGCTCGATGAGATTATCGACTTTTCTGGCTGTGAACGCTATATTGACACCCCTGTTAAGCGCTATTCCTCAGGTATGACCGTTCGCCTTGGCTTTGCCATCGCTGCTCATCTGGAACCCGAGATATTGGTTGTTGATGAGGTTCTGGCCGTTGGTGATGCTGAATTCCAAAAGAAAGCAATTGGCAAAATGCAGGATGTTTCGAAAGGTGAAGGTAGAACGGTGTTATTTGTAAGTCATAATATGGCAGCAGTTCGTTCGTTATGTAAAAGTGGAATTGTGTTGTCCAACGGAATGGTTGATTTTACGGGAACAGCAGTAGATAGTATTAATCATTATCTTAGCAAAACTACGAAATTAGATATAGGTGCTCTGTGGAAGAGAGAAGTTATTAGTGAGAGTTCTCCATTCCAGCTTTTGACTGCAGGGGTTTATGACGAGACTGGTGAAATAAAATCGTCTTTTGAGTGTGATGAATCTATTACTCTTGATTTTTACGTGTTGGTAAAAGAGCTGGTGCCTAATATATATGGTTGGTTTGGATTGTTAAATTCTAAGACTGGTGAATATGTTTGGGTCTCTGATTCTAATGATATTATAATGAATAAGTTACAGAAGCTTCCTGTTGGAGAACACACTATTAGATTGACAATTCCTAAGCGAACAATAGCACCAGGAGATTATTTGGTTACCATCAATTTCCAAAGTGATCAAAATATCTCAGGTTTTATGATGGATAGGAATGAAGAAATTCTAAAATTTGAAGTTCATGATTACCAAACAGAAAGAGGCGATAAAAGAACGGGCTATTTTAGTACATTGTTAGATTGGCAGTTCTTAAATAAGTAATTATGTTTAATCTAGATATATTCATTGCTGAAAATATAACAAAACGTCCGATTAGTATGTTTGCACCAGATATTGAGGCAAACAAAGAAAAACTGACGGAAGAGATAAAAGGTAAGAAGGTCTGTGTGATTGGTGGAGCAGGTTCCATTGGTTCCAGTTTCATCAAGGCTGTTCTGCGCTTTGAGCCAGCAAGTGTTGTTGTTGTTGACCTCAACGAGAACGGGCTGGCTGAATTGGTGCGTGATGTGCGTTCTACTAACGGGTTGTACGTGCCGGATGAGTTCCGTTGCTACACGCTGAACTTTGCTGACCCTATCTTTGAGCGCATATTCCGTGAGGAAAAAGGCTTTGATATTGTTGCGAACTTCAGCGCCCATAAGCATGTGCGTAGTGAGAAAGACCGTTACAGCGTGCAGGCGCTCATTGAGAATAATGACATCAAAGCCAAGAAGCTGATGGACTTGCTGACAATATATCCTCCAAAGCATTTCTTCTGCGTAAGTACAGATAAGGCTGCTAATCCCGTGAATATCATGGGTGCTAGCAAGCGCATCATGGAAGATTTGGTGATGGCATACAACAAATATTTCAAGGTGACTACAGCTCGTTTTGCTAATGTGGCATTCTCAAATGGCTCCTTGCCTGATGGCTGGATTCACCGTTTGCAGAAGAAGCAACCGCTGGCTGCGCCTTCAGACGTGAAGCGTTACTTTGTTAGTCCAGAGGAGTCAGGTCAGATTTGTATGTTGGCTTGCATCCTCGGTAATGGTGGGGAAGTATTCTTCCCGAAGTTGGGTGAAGACCAAATGCTGACTTTTAGTAGCATTTGCGATAAGTTCGTTACGGCTAATGGACTTGTAAAAGACCCATGCACTTCTGATGAAGAAGCAAAAAAGAAAGCCGCAGAGCTTTCATATCCTTCAGACAACAGCCTTCAGACATCAGCCTTGAAGTACCCAACTGTGTACTTCTACTCTGATACCACAGGAGAAAAGGTATACGAGGAGTTCTATGTGCCTGGAGAAAAGATTGATATGCATCGTTTCCAAGCCCTTGGAGTAGTAGAACAGACTACCCGCCACGAAATGGATGAGGTGAATGATTTCTTCGACAAGCTGGAAGGCATCTTCGCTAAAGAGAACTTCACCAAAGCTCAGGTCGTTGATGCAATCAAGGAGTTCATACCAAACTTTGAACATGAAGAAAAAGGCAAGAATTTGGATCAAAAGATGTAATCATGGCTGATTATAAAAAAACAATAGACTTCATCAAGTCCATATATGGCAATCAAGAGTTTACCCCTCTGGCTGTCCCCGTTTTTATTGGTAACGAGAAGAAATATCTCAACGAGTGTATTGATACCACATTTGTCTCTTCAGTTGGTAAGTTCGTTGACCGCTTTGAGAATGATATGGCAGCCTACACGGGTGCTAAACGTGCTGTGGTTTGTGTTAGTGGAACTAATGCCCTTCATATGGCTTTGCTGCTTGTTGGTGTAAAACGAGATGACGAAGTGTTAACACAGGCATTGACATTCATAGCCACAGAGAATGCATTGAGCTATATTGGTGCTCATCCTGTATTTCTGGATGTTGAGCGTTCTACAATGGGACTTTCGCCTGATGCCATGAAGGAGTGGCTCCATAAGAATGCTGAAGTTCGTAAGAACACCCGCATAGGCGAACTTGATAAGAGTTACGATTTTGCTTATGAAGAGGACGAACTTGCATGCTACAACAAGAATACAGGCCGCAGAATCAAGGCTTGTGTTCCTATGCACACTTTTGGTCATCCGGTGCGTATTGAGGAGATTGCTGCTATCTGCAAGGAATGGCACATCGAATTAGTAGAGGATGCTGCAGAGAGTATTGGATCAAAATATAAAGGAATCCATACTGGTCTCTTTGGCAAGATAGGTGCATTATCATTCAATGGCAACAAGACCATTACCACCGGTGGTGGCGGTATGTTGCTCTTTAATGATGAAGAACTGGGTGCTTACGCCAAGCATATTACTACCCAAGCTAAGATACCTCACCGTTGGGAGTTCCGTCACGACCATATTGGTTTTAATTACCGTATGCCCAACATCAATGCAGCTCTTGGTTGTGCTCAGTTGGAGCATTTAGATGAGTATGTGGCTAGCAAGCGTAAGGTGGCCGCAGAATATGAGGCGTTCTTCAAGAATGTACCAGATATTGAGTTCTTTGTTGACTCTCCTGATACATTCTCAAACTATTGGTTGAATGTGGTCATTCTGCCTAACAAGGAAGAACAGATAAACTTCCTGACTCAGACCAACGATAATGGCGTAATGACACGTCCTATTTGGGAGCTGATGAACCGCTTGCCAATGTTTGAGAAATGTGAGAATGATGGATTGAAGAATACTATCTGGTTTGCAGATAGAGTAGTCAACATTCCGAGTTCCGTACGTCCTTCAGATTTGAATCTCTAATTATGCAAAAGCCTTTAATTCTTGTTGGTGGTGGAGGACACTGTAAGTCCGTACTGGAAGCAGCCGAGAGTGCTGGCTATAACATTTTTGGTGTGCTGGATATGCCTGAAGAGGTAGGAAAGGAAATCCTCTCTACCAAGGTGATAGGTACGGATGATGACATCCCTGCGTATGTTGATAAAGCAGAGTTTGTCATTACTGTGGGTTTCATCAAGAATCCTGCCATCCGTATCAAGTTATACAACAAGATTAAAGAGGCAGGTGGCAAACTGGCAACTGTGATAGCATCTACTTCATACGTTTCCAAGTATGCTGAGATAGGAGAGGGGACAGTTGTGCTCCATCAAGCATTTGTAAATGCTGGAGCAAAGGTAGGGAAGAACGTCATTCTGAACACAGCAACCAACATTGAACATGATGCTGTGATAGGCGACCAATGCCATATTTCTACAGGAACAATGATTAATGGAGAATGCAAGGTAGGCGAACGTTGTTTTATAGGTAGCCAATCTGTTCTTGCCAACTGTATTTCTGTGGGTGATGACATCATTGTTGGCGCTGGTTCTTTTGTACGTAAAAGTATCACAGAAAAAGGTATCTATTCTGGCAATCCTGCCATACTGAAAATTAAAGCGAAATGACAACAAGTATCACATTTTCCAAGTCTGGGTATGACCCATTCATTGATTGTATTAAAGCATATGCAATAATATGTGTCCTGATAGGGCATACACTTCCTGTTACGAATTATGCATATGGTTTGTGGGCAGGTATGCAAGTACCGTTGTTCATTTTGGTTCAGGTATTCCATTTCTATAAAAAGGAAGATACATGTCTAAACATAAAAAAAATATTCCAAAGGGTTGTGATGCCGTTTTTGGTTATAGGTGTTTTAGAATTCATTGTTTTGTGTATTCTAAATGGTGGTTATGATTGTAAATCGTTGATAATTAGCGGGTTGTTAGATGGTGGGGGGTACGGCCCTGGCTCCTATTTCCCGATTACATATGTACAAATAGCTCTACTTCTTCCTTGCTTTCAAAGGGTATTTAATAGACTTAATAGAACACAAGTAATATGGTTCTTCTTAGTCCTCGCAGAGGGATTGGAAGTTTTATGTTCTTTAATTTACTTACCGGAATGGTTATATAGACTTTTGGCTATTAGGTATCTGTTCTTAATTCTCCTTGGCTGGTTTTGGGTGAGAGAAGGTATTGTACTAAACAGAAGAATGGTTGTTCTATCTATATTGAGTGCATTGGCAATTATTTATTTTGAGTATTTGGCTGTGTACTTTGATATTGATACCGAGCCGTGGTTTTTCAAAACCGATTGGACATTTCATAGATGGCCATGCTATTATTTCTGCGCCTACGGACTTGTCTTTCTACTGCATTTGATATGGGAATGGTTGCAAAAGACAGAATGGATAAGTAATCTCGTGAAAGAGTTAGCTAAATCATCATACGAAATATTTCTTGTGCAGATGTGCGCTTGTTATGCTAATAGATTTTTACACATTTTTATTATTTGGTCTATCTCTCTAGTGGGTGGAATCGTATTTAATCGTATTAATAATATGATTTTTAGAATCAAAGCGAAATGAGCAGACACACAATTATCATAGCAGAGGCTGGCGTGAATCATAACGGTTCTATTGAACTGGCCAAACAACTGGTTGATAAGGCAGTTTTGGCAGGTGTGGACTATATTAAGTTCCAAACGTTCAAGGCTTCTAAACTTGTCACCAAGGCTGCAAAGCAGGCTGAATATCAACAGAAGAACATTGGAAAAGAAGGTGACAGTCAATTCCAGATGTTGAAGAAACTGGAACTTTCACCAGAAGATCACGAAGTGCTGATAGCCTACTGCAAAGATAAAGGCATTAAGTTCTTCTCTACCGCTTTTGATTTTGACAGCATTGAGTATCTTCACTCATTGGATTTAGGGTTGTGGAAAGTGCCTTCTGGCGAAGTGACCAACTATCCTTTCTTGAAGCGTGTAGCAGCCTACAATGAGAAGACCATCCTGAGCACTGGTATGTGCGAGATGAGTGATGTTCGTGCTGCAGTAGAGGCTTTATATAAGAATGGTCTTTCAAAGGAGAATCTGATACTGCTCCATTGCAATACTGAATATCCCACACCTTTTGAAGATGTAAACCTCAAAGCAATGGATGCACTCCGTAAGGAGTTTGGTGTAGAGGTAGGCTACAGCGACCACACGAAAGGTATTGAAGTTCCCATTGCAGCAGTAGCACTTGGCGCATCTGTCATCGAGAAACACTTTACTCTTGACCGCAATATGGAAGGACCTGACCACAAAGCCAGTCTTGAACCAGATGAGTTAAAGGCAATGGTAAGTGCCATCCGAAATATTGAAAAGGCTTTAGACGGTGATGGAACAAAGCATGTAAGTGAAAGTGAACGCAAAAACATTGCCATTGCCCGCAAGAGCATTGTTGCAGCCAGAAACATCAAGAAAGGTGAACAGCTCACAGAAGGGAACCTTACAGTGAAGCGCCCTGGAACAGGTATTTCACCTATGCGTTGGGAAGAAGTGATTGGCACTAAGGCAAAACGCGATTTCTCTGAGGATGATCTCATAGAGATTTGAAACTTGGAATTGAAACTAAAGCTTATGCGTAAGATTTGTGTGGTCACAGGATCAAGGGCTGAATATGGCATCCTTAGAGGTTTGATGAAAGCCATCAAGGATGATTCGGAATTGCAGTTGCAGATTATTGCCACTAACCAGCATCTCTCTAAACTACAGGGCGAGACCTACAAGGAGATAGAGCGTGATGGCTTCACCATTGACTACAGGGTTTACATGGCTGATGATAAGGCTCCGGATAATGCAAACACCACAGCTAAGTCAATCAGTAGGGGAGTAGCAGGTTTTGCTGATGCTTTTGATGCATTACAGCCAGACTTATTATTGATACTTGGTGACCGCTATGAAATGCTTGCTGTAGCCTCTACTGCACTTATCTATAAGATTCCTATAGCACACCTTCACGGCGGGGAAATTACAGAAGGTGCATTTGATGATGCCATCCGTCACGCTATCACTAAGATGAGTCATCTGCATTTCACATCTACTGAGGCTTACCGCAAACGAGTGATTCAGTTAGGTGAACAACCGGAGCGAGTGTTTAATGTAGGTGCTTTGGGTGTGGAGAATGTATTGAAGAATGAGTTTATAAGTAAAGAAGAGATAGAACAAAGCCTGAATTTCCAGATGACAGACAAGTGTTTCCTTTGCACCTATCATCCTGTGACACTCAGCAATATGTCTTCCGAAATACAGGTGCAGAACTTGTTGGATGCGTTAGATGATTACAAAGATTATCATATCATCTTTACCTATTCCAATTCTGACACCAATTCTCAGATTATTATCAAGCGCATTCAGGAGTATGTGGACAGGAATGAAGGAAGATGTATGTTTATCCCTTCGCTTGGTCAAAGACGTTATTTCTCTGCTCTCAAATATATGACTGCTGTGGTAGGTAATTCCTCCAGTGGTATCATCGAGGTGCCAAGTTTTGGCATACCTACGCTTGATATTGGTGACCGCCAGAAAGGACGCATTGCTGCTGACAGTGTGATACATTGCGGTTATTCTAAAGAAGAGATAAAGGAAGGCTTGGGGAGGGCTTTGGCTTATGGAAAGAAGCAGATTGAAAATCCCTATTACAAGGAAGGTACTTGTGATACAATCTTGGAAATCATCAAGACTTATCCTTTAGATAATATAGTTCAGAAACATTTTTACGATATAAATCAATGAAGATACTGGTCGTGATACCTGCCCGTGGGGGCAGCAAGGGTATTCCACATAAGAATATTAAGCCCCTCAATGGAAAACCACTTATCTACTATACCATTGATTGTGCACGTGCTATATGTACTGATGAAGATATCTGTGTATCTACTGACGATGCAGGGATTATTTCTGTTGTTGAAGAATATGGTCTTAAAGTACCCTTTGTTCGCCCAGAGGAACTGGCTACTGATACGGCAGGCACATACGAGGTGCTGCTTCACGCCCTTGATTTCTACGAGAAACAGGGGAAGCATTATGATGTGGTATTGTTGTTACAAAACACATCTCCTTTCCGGAAAGTTGAACAGATTAAGGAAGCGTTGGCTCTTTATAAGGATAATGTGGATATGGTCGTTTCTGTAAAGGAATGTGCAGCTAATCCTTATTATAGCGTGTTTGAGGAGGATAGTAAGGGGTATCTACATATTTGTAAAGGAGATGGAAATATAACCCGTCGTCAGGATTCTCCTAAAGTCTATGAATATAATGGTGCTATCTACATAATGAATGCAGAAAAGCTAAAAACAACTCACATGCATAAAATGCAAAAACGTGTCAAGTACGTAATGGATGATTTGTCATCTTTTGACCTTGACACTATGTGGGATTGGAAGATGGCAGAAATGATTATTAAACAAAAAAATAATGGAAATAAAGCATTTCATTTCTAAAGATAAAACATTGCTGGAAGCATTATCACAGATTAATACGCTAGCACCAGAACCTCTTGTTCTTTTTGTATTAGACGAAGAGAATAGGATGGTCGGTACCTTAACTGATGGTGATTCTCGCAGAGCCTTAATTGCCGGTGCGTCTGTCAATGATAAGGTATCTAAGATTATGCATCGCAACTTCAACTATATGATGGTTGAAGATATTGATAATGTCAAAGAGTTGAAGCATCAGAAAGAGATGATGATGAAGCTTGTGCCTGTCCTTGACAAGGATTTGCACATAGTAGAGATTATCAATTTAGAGAAGTTTAAAACGAGGCTTCCAATTGATGCTGTATTGATGGCAGGAGGCAAAGGGGAGCGTCTACGTCCATTGACAGAGAAAACGCCAAAGCCTATGCTGCCTGTGGGTGGCAAGGCTATTATCGATCATAATATTGACCGTCTTATTTTATATGGTGTCCAACACATATCAGTTACGGTCAATTATTTAAAAGAGCAGTTAGAAGAACACTTCGCTGAATCACATAACGGAGTACAGGTGCAGACAGTAAGGGAACCCAAATTCTTAGGGACAATAGGCTCAATTAAATTTGTCAAGAAGTTTTTTAATGATACAATTCTTGTGATGAATAGTGATTTGTTCACCAACATTGATTATGAGGACTTCTTTTTGCATTTCAAAGGGCATGATGCGGATATGAGCGTAGCGGCAGTGCCATATAGCGTGAAAGTGCCTTACGGAATTTTCAAGATTGAGAACAGACGGAATATTACCGGGCTGGTAGAGAAGCCAACGTATGAGTATTATGCCAATGCAGGTATTTATCTTCTCAAAAGATCTGTTTTGGAATTGATTCCTGAGGATACGTTTTTTAATGCAACAGATTTGATTGAGAAATTGATTTCAGAAGGTAAGAAAGTCATCCGTTATCCTCTTAATGGTACGTGGATAGACATAGGTAATCCTCAGGAATATCAGAAGGCGCAGGATTTGGTAAAACATCTTTAAGAAATTGACCATGGTGAAGATAAAAGAAATATTATGTTTGTTTGTTCCGCCTGTTTTTATTATATTAAAAAATAAATTTAAAAATAGGAACAAGCAATTAGAGACTAAGGAGTTAGTTTCAACAATTGGTGATATCACTCCTACTTGTGATAAATTAGTTGTCATAGGTAATGGACCATCTTTGAATGATAGTATTAAGGAACAAAAGAATGCTATTATAGCAAATGATTGTGTTGTGGTAAATCAGTTCTGTAAAACAGATTATTATACAGAGCTTAAACCAAAGTTCTATCTTCTTGCTGACCCGGCATATTTTGGTACAATTGATAATTATACAAATAGGCTTAAAAACATTGTGCATGGTTTTATAGAATCAATAGTAAATAAAACAACTTGGGATATCAATTTAATAGTGCCCTCGTTCGCTAGAGACAGTGAATTTATAAATGCTGTGAAGAAAAATCATTATATTCATGTGTATTTTTATAATACTACAAATGATGTTGTGCCAAATTCTTCACAGATGAAATATGAAGCATGGGATCATAATCAGATTGCTCCACCTGCTCAGACATGTTTGAATACATGTGTTTGGCTTGGCGTTTTTTTAAGATATAAACAAATATATCTTATTGGGGCAGATACGACATGGATAGAAAATTTGCATGTGGATCAAGAAACAAATGAGGTTTATACTATAGATTCTCATTTTTATGGTACGAAAAGGGTAACATTATATTCTGATGAAGAAGGGAAAACCCCTCAGAAGTTACATGATGAGCTAAATTGTATCTCAAGGGCTTTATCACAATATTGGGAATTGAAATATTATTCCGATTATGCAGGTGTAAAGGTATTTAATGCAAGTAAGTATTCTTTAATTGATGCATTTGAACGAAAAAAGAATATCATTTAGTGAAGAATGAAGTTTAAGAATTATTTATATAATTGTCATTTAGGGCTTGCACGGATTTTTCATCGCCCCAGCATTCCTATTGGTGCTGTTTTAATGTTGCATAGGGTAGATGTTCCTAAAAAAGATGGAATCTGGTTTAATCAACATCTAAAGATGTCGCCTTCTGTTATTGAGGAGATGGTTGTTTATGCATGTAAGCATGGATGCCGATTCGTGTCTCTTAGTGAGTTAACGGAAGCAATCCAAAAGAAAAAGAATGTGCGTCGCTGGATTGCTATTACATTAGATGATGGTTATCAGGATAATTACACTAATGGAACTCCTATATTTCGGAAATTAGGTGTACCTTATACTATTTATGTTTGTACCAGGATGGTAAAGGGGGAAATGCTTTATTGGTGGGAAATCTTGGAAAACTTAGTGTTGGCACACAACTCTATCACCCTGCATGATGGGAGGTGCTATGACTGCTCGACAAAAGATGCAAAGGAGAGATCTTTTCTTGAGATTCGTGAGGTAATTATGAAATTGCCTCAGGAGAGTTTACTTTCTCACTTGAAAGAGCTATTTGTAGATTATGACATAGATTATGGTTACGGAAATGATAAACTTGGTCTTTCATGGGAAGAAATCACACAGCTAATAAAAGACCCTTTGTGCACAATAGGTAATCATACTTATTCGCACAGTGCGTTTACGGGACTCACGGATGAAGAAATAAAAAAAGACATAAACTATGCAGCTAGTGAGATGAAGAATAATGTTGGTATTGATATGCATCATTTTGCATTTCCATTCGGTGAAGCAACAGCAGTCTCAAAGCATGACATTGAGTTGGTTAAGCATTTAGGATTTAAAACGTCAGCTACGACAAATGACGGCCTAATCTGTTATGGAACGAATTTGTTAGAACTTCCGCGTCTTTTTGTTACGGAAAAAAACTGGAAAAATGTTATTGATAGAGTGATAACAAATTGCTAAAATGAAAGTTCTGCATATAAACACATATCAACAATGGGGTGCTGCATTGTGTGCAAGGCGGATTAATAAGGCCCTTGTTCAAGCAGGAGAGAATTCTAGGATGCTTTTTGCTGTAGGTCAGAATTCGTCTGGAGATAAAGGGTGGAATATCGCAAGGAAGGACGATTGCTGGTGGCTAAGAATACCTGTTTTAAGAAGTCTTATATGGAGGTTTATTCACTATATGCCGTTTATGATGGATGCAGAGAAACTTCAGTCTCAGGTAGATTCTGCAAATTCGAATCATCTATATTTGCATATTCCTTTGTCACAATATAAGAACCTGGCTCATCATCCTTTAATAAAGTGGGCTGATGTTATTCATCTTCATTGGGTTTCTGGTTTTGTTGATTATCCTACTTTTTTCAAAGAGGTAAGAAAGCCAATCGTATGGACATTACATGACAAATATCCTGCTGTGGGTCTGCAGCATTACAATTCCGATTTCTATCCTATTCCAGAAAACTTAAAAGCATTGGATGAGTATTGTAGACAGGTTAAGCGTAAAAGTCTATTGAAAGCAGATAATTTGCATTTGGTCGCAATTTCTCAGATGATGTTGAAAGTTTGTCGGGATTCAGATGTCCTTTGCGGGTTCCCTGTTACTCTTATTCACAATGGAATTGATGTAAGTCGTTTTAAATTATATGATAAACAGAAAGGCAGAATAGAGATAGGACTATTACCTGATGCAAAAATTTTCCTTTTTTCGGCATATGAAATACATGATCCGAACAAGGGGCTGAATAGGGTTGTAAATGCATTAGAAAAAATAGACATCCCAAATAAGATGTTGGTTTGTATTGGAATGTCAACTAAACCTACACCAGATGCAACTTTCCCTATTATATTAACAGGATTGTTAAATAATCAAGATAAAATTTCAAAATACTATTCATCTGCAGATTATTTCATTCAGGGTTCATTGGAAGAAACATTCTCTCAAACTCCACTAGAATCCATGGCATGTGGAACGCCTGTGGTTTCTTTTCCGTGTAGTGGTGCGAACGATTTGATAAATGAAAACAACGGGGTTGTCTGTGAAGACTTTACGGTGGATGCTTTGGTTAATGGAATAAAAACGGCGATGAGCAGAGAATACCACCCAAAGACAATACGTGAGGATGTGATTCACAGATTCTCGTATGATAAGATTGCTCAGCAATATATTGAACTGTATAAAAAAGTTTTGGAGAAATAACATGAAACTCTCAATAATAACCATCAACTACAATAACAAGGCAGGACTTCAGAAGACCATAGACTCTGTGATATGCCAGACGTGGAAGGACTACGAATGGATTATCATAGACGGAGGAAGTACTGATGGCAGTAAGGAGCTGATAGAACAATATCAGCAGTATTTTGCTTATTGGTGCTCGGAGCCTGACAAAGGTGTCTACAATGCGATGAACAAGGGCATAGCTAAGGCTAAGGGCGAATATCTGAATTTCATGAATTCAGGTGATAGTTTCGTTTGTGATTCAACATTAATGGATGTGTTTACAAAAGAAATATCAGCAGATATTGTTGCAGGTCCCGTAATGTTATCTACTGGACGTCGTCTTTTCCAGTACCAAGAGGACACTTTCCAAATGTTTATGCATGATGGTTTATGTCATCAGTCAAGTTTTATAAAAAAAAACCTTTTTGAAAATTATAGTTATAGAGAGGATTATCGTCTCGTTTCTGATTGGATAGCATTTTTTGAATGGATTTTCTTGGAAAAAAGATCTTTCCACTATACAGATGTAAATATAGTTCTTTATGATACGAACGGGATGAGTAGTGAGGGGGAACTTGTCAGGAACGAGAGAGAACGATATTTGAAAGAACGTTTTGGACTTGTAGGGCAAGAGTTACAGCAGCTATGCAGAGAACGTGATCATTTGAAAGGTGAACTTCAGATTCCTGCCATCAAGATGCTCAGATATTTGTACTACAATGATCCAAAATGGTTCTCTGTTTTGTATAGAGTAATACTTATGGTAGTTAAAATAAGAGATTTTGTTTTTCGTAAGAAATCGTATGCCACTTTTGAATGATAACTTAAATAATACAGAAATCTCTTATTACTGTAATTATTCAAGTATATTAAACTGTCAAAATACTTGAGAAATAAAATGATGAATACACCAATAAAAGTATCTATTGGCATTCCAGTCTATAATGCAGAGAAATACATAGAACGCTGTGTTATAAGTATTCTTGAGCAGGATTATGCTAGCATAGAAGTGATATTTGTAGATGATGCTTCTAAAGACAGAAGTGTTGATATAATAAAACAAACTTTAGGAAGTTTTATATCTCGTAAAGAGAGTGTTCGAATTATACATCACAAAACCAATCAGGGGGTATCTGTGGCACGCAACACTTTTCTTGATAATCAAACAGGCGATTTCGTGATGTTTGTTGATGCAGACGACTACCTTATGCCTGGTGCAATATCTAAACTTGTTGTTAAGCAGCAGGAGGATAATAGTGATTTGGTGTCTGGCAATTTCGTTATGGATTGCGGTAATAAGAAAATACATTCAGGTGAGGTTAACAGTGACAGTACACCAGAAGCACTGCTGTACCGTTGTTGCGCCACCTCTGGAGGGCACAACAACGTTGCACGACTGTTTCGTGCAACGTTGTTGAACAATCCCGATGTCCGGTTCCGTCCAGAAATTAAAATCGGCGAGGATTGGGTCTTTATGGTCGAAGCCGTTCTTCGAATGCATAGTATATCATATGTCGATGATTTAGTTTATGTATATGATTACACCAACCAAGACTCTGCAATGCATAAGATATCTGGCACTTGTCAACTGGCAAAATGGAAATTAGCTGATGTCGAAGTGTTACGTGAGATATGCTTGTTGGTCGCAGAAAAGGATGAAAAATATAATAGAAGAGCTAAAATGCAGATGGCGAACCGTCTTAATGATGGATTTCTGCTCTCCGCAGCATGCAGAGATAAGAAAACATTTCGTAGTCTAATAGGGTATCTGGATGAAGTAGCATCGATAAAACTAAAGAAAGACAACCTGATGTTTAAATTAACATTTTATCGTCCTATAGCCTATTATGTTTACTTAATCTATTTATTTGCAAACAGAATTAAGTCATCTGTTTTTAAATCGCAGAATAACCATTAAGCGCTGTGATAATAGAATGAGTTTTGATCTTTGACAATAAATATATGCAAGACATCTTAGTTTCTATTATTATACCTGTATATAAGGTTGAGCCATATATTTTGAGGTGTGTTGAATCGGTATTGAATCAAACATATCGTCATCTTGAGGTGATATTAGTGGATGATTGTTCACCAGATCAGAGTATGGAGTTGGTCATTAATCATATCCAGAATTTGGAGAAGACCAAAGGGGTTGCTTTTAAGTTATGTAAACATGATGTTAATCAGGGACTTTCCGCAGCGCGTAATACTGGAATGAAAGTCGCTTCAGGAGATTATGTTTATTTCCTAGACAGTGACGACGAAATAGTACCAACTTGTATTGAGTTATTGGTTAAGGGGTCAGAACATGGCAGCTATGATGTCATAAATGGAGATTTTGAAACAGTAGGAAGTAGTCCTATACCGGGATTTGTACATAATCAGATGAGTCTTACGAATAAACAAGACATCGTTAGAGCGTTTGTAAATAGAGAAATTTATGTGACAGCTTGGAACAAACTTGTCCGGCGTGAGGTACTGACAGGGTGGGGTTTTAAAGAAGGCATTATCCATGAAGATGAGTTGTGGTCTTTTACGCTAGTAAACAGAGTCATGTCATATAAAAATATTCAAGAAAAGACCTATATTTATTACAGAAATTCGAACTCAATAACATCTCATATTGATTATAATAAGAAATTTAATTCTTTGACAATTGTGTTACTTGAAATGATACGATTGTTGCAATCTGGTGAGATAACTCCCTACGATGATAATTTTACTTATCTGAAGAAATGTCGAATTAATTGGATGGTAACCATTTTAAGAAGTCAGATTTCTTTGAACGAAAAGTTATCTTTATTCAAAGAATATTATAGATTACCAATAGGGAGTAAAGTGTCTTTCTTAAATGGGGTGTTTTCTTCCCAAATAAATAATCTGTTATATCCAAGTCGAAGGTATATTTCTTTAAGGATTAGACAAATTTTGAGTAAAGTTAGATCAAATTGTTAATGAGAAAAAAACGTATTTTCTTTTTGCTTTAT
>Ga0326511_10002322_pt1 | contig 15519 bp, 22 predicted proteins | sample 0_2496_0518_D_FD_203701 | JGI IMG/M metagenome (GOLD analysis project Ga0326511, IMG submission 203701) | Bovine rumen microbial communities from UC Davis, California, United States - 0_2496_0518 | ecosystem: Host-associated > Mammals > Digestive system > Stomach > Rumen | place: USA...
GCGTAAGTCGCCCCCGGGACCCGGCCGCGAACAAATTTTTGAATCGGACTGTATCGGGGAGAGGATCGGAACGGATTAACATTTTAAAATTCCTTGAAATAACAATGCGTAGTACTCATTTTTTGGACACTACAACATAGAGAAGGTTTTTATTTTGGCTCGGGAACGCATTTTTGCAACGCTGAAAGAAGTGCTTGAGTACCTGCAAGGGCCGTTGAATCGAAAAATCGGTATCTCCAAGCTCAGGCAGGATTCAGCATCGCGGAAGTTTTCTCCCTGCGGCGTTGACGGATGGGCGCAGGCCGAGATTGACCGCTACGCCACAACGTTGAGAACGAAACCGTCAGCCCCGGACATAACGCTGAAGCTCAATGCAGGGCAGGATGGGGCAATTTCGGCGGGCATCATGGACGCGGATGAATCAGTCCTCGACCTTGCCTCCCTGAAAATGAAGCGGGAGATTGAGAAAATTGAGGCTCAGACCCGGCGCATCAACTTCGACAATGCCGTGGCTGAGGGCAAGTACATGCCCAAGAATGACGTGTATCGTACACTGGCTTCACGCATCGTCGTTCTGCATCATGCCCTGAGTCAGGCCCTGAAGATTGACGGCGCGGGATGGGTAAGACGCTGGGCCCGCGAAGAGGCCAGGGATGCCGCTCTGAAAGAGTACGGAACAATGGTGGACGAATCCCTCGACAGGGGCCTGGCCGAAATGGCAGCCAAACTGGAGGATGTGGAGGTGGAGCTTGTCGTTAAACCTGAGCATGACCGAACTGGGACCTCTGAGCCTTCAGGCTCTTAACCGGTTGCTTTCTCCGTTGGACGTAGAAGGGCCGTTCAAAGCCCCGAAGTTTTCCAGAGGCGAAAAGACTGTGATGCGCAGGCCAGCCCCAGTCACGGTGTCCGTCTGGGCAGAAAAGAACAGGGTCATTCACACATCCAGCCGTCCCGGCTACTGGCGTAATTCTGTGACCCCGTACACTGCCGGTTTCATGGATGCCTCGTTTATGGATGGAGTGCGACAGATAGTTCTCATGAAGAGCCCGCAGACTGGTGGTACGGAATGCGTGCACAACTGCGTAGGATACTCGATAGACAGGAAGCCCGGTCCGGTGCTGTACGTCTATCCTGATGAGATCACGGCCAGAGAAAACGCGCGGGACCGCATTATCCCGATGATCAGGGACAGCCCCAGGCTTTCAGATTTCATCACTGACCTTGACGATGATGTGAGCACGCTGCGCATCAATCTTCTGCACACGACCATCTACATGGCGTGGTCAGGGTCGGCTTCCCGCCTTGGCAACAAGCCAATTCGCTACCTCATTTTAGACGAGCTGGACAAGTATCAGGACAGTAAGCAGGAAGCTCCGTCCGTCTCTTTGGCCGAGAAGCGTGTCATCACATGGGGAGATGAGGCGAGAGTGTGGAAAATCTCGACGCCGACCACGACGGAAGGGCCCATTTACAAAGCCTGGGAGGGCGCGCAGGCTCGCTTCCATTGGCATGCAGTGTGCCCTTTCTGTGGAACTGCCCAGATTATGGACTTTGAGCATCTCGAATGGCCGGAAGATATGCCAGCCAAAGATATCATCTCAACGAAATCCGGCCGATACCACTGCCCTCACTGCGAAAAATCGTGGACGGACAGTGACCGTGATGAGGCCGTCAGGCGCGGTTTTTGGGCCGAAGAGGCGTCCGGGCGTCCGCTCGCTGAGCATATCAGGGAGAAAAAGCCGGCCGTTATCGCCTTCCATGTCCCGGCGTTGATCTCTCCCTTCGTGAGCCTCTCAGATATCGCCGCCAAAATGGCTGAGTACAATGTGACACAGGACCTGAACCTGCTCAAGGACATCCAGAACAACTACAAGGGCGAACCTTGGGAAGACCTGGTGAGCGGGCGTACACCTGAAGGTATCCTGTCGCTATGTGATGACCGTCCTCGCGGTATCGTGCCAGGGAAGAAAGGCAATGCCCCTCGCGTCTGTGTGCTTCTTGCCGGAGTAGATACCCAGCTCAGATATTTTCGGTACGTGATACGTGCCATCGGCTTCGGCGAGACGCAGGAGACCTGGCTTGTCCAGGAGGGCGTAGCTCCCTCCTTCCAGGCGCTGGAAGATTTGTTTTTTAATTCCGAGTATCTGGACGAGAACGGAGAGCCTCACAAGGTGCGTAACGTTATTATCGATGCCATGGGTGAACAGCGCAGGACTGCGGCTGTCTATGAGTGGGCTGCCCGTCATAAAGGTGTAGTGTTCCCCAGCCAGGGTGTGCACAGGATGAACGGCGCTCCTTGGAAGATGACCGCTCTGGAGTGGTTTCCTGCCGTGGATGGCAGGAAGCTAAGAATCCCCGGCGGACTTCAGCTTTACCGCCTCGATTCGACTTTTTATAAAAATATTCTGGCAGGCCGTCTGGCCATTGCCCCGGAAGACCCCGGCGCTTTCCATCTACATGCGCCGAGCGAAAGCGAACCTCTGAAGAGCTATGCCCGTGAGATGTCTGCAGAGACATGGGACGCGGCGAAAAACGGGGGTACTTGGGTGAATGCCAGGGAGAAGCCCAACCATGCATGGGACTGCGAGTACCTTATCTGTGCCCTTGCTGATATCCTGCAGATAAAGCGGCTTGCGCCCCCAAGGAATGAACGTCAGGGGGCACGGTCACAACAGGAATCCGTACCCGCAAGAAGAACCCCGCGGAGGTGGTCGAGATGGGGGAGGTAAGAATGAACTGGCGTCAGGCCTGTGCGTATCTGGGCTGCCGCAAGACGACTTTTTACAAGATGGTCAGCGAGGGCCGCATAGCCATGTACGGCGTCGGCACAAGATACAGATGGGTGAGGAAGGAAGATTTGGATGCGGCTCTTCTGGATGGAGTAGAAAAGGGGCTGGAGCAAAAGCCCCAGCCCTCAGAAACGAACTAGTCCTTCACCCAGAGGATGAAAGGCCTGCCATTACGGCGACGAATAACCTTGCCGTTCTTCAGGGTGATAGTCATCCTAAAGATAGGATGATAACCAGGCTTAGTGGTATACGTAGTCACGTTCAGGCTCCTTTGGAGTACAGATCTCCACTGAGCCTTGACGGAACGAACAGCCCATGTATAAGCAAAGGTTGCTGACACCTTTACTTGGCTGGGGTGCTGAACTCTACGCCAAGGTTGCCGGATTCTGATAGATTTCCGGCAAATTTTATGGATCCCGGTAAGCCCTTCAGCTTACCGGGATTTTTGGTATTCTATGATTCTGTAGCCGGCTGCCCCTTCACTGGTGTGGGCATAAAAAGCAAGGGTTGGTGCTGTGAGAATCCCTTTACTTGCCAGCCAGTCTAGGAGTTGTTCCGGCATCAGGAAGGAGCTTGCGAATTTGTTAGCCTGCCATTCCGGATCCACATACGCCGGGAATTGGCCTCTTCTGAATTTTGGAATGCCTGCGATCTTCCGTGATGCAGAGACCAGGCGTGCCGCCCGTATGCTATCTGTGTGCAAGACGGCATGCCCAATCTCATGAGCCATCGTAAACCGTGCCCTGTGCATCCCCTTCTGTAAATCGTCATAAGTCTTGGGAGACAGGATAATGATATTTTCTTCAAAATCCGTGTGCGCTTCTTCCTGCCGAGGGAGATCTTCAACGCCGTAAGAAAATCCAATTTTTGATAGATCCCCAGAATCGAAAAGACGAGCCAGAGAACGAGGCTGTAGAAGTGAACGTAGATCTGGAAATAATTTTTTAAGCGCAGTGCCAGCGATCGCCTTGATTTGGTTGGAAGAACGGGCAGGTACAAGAGGTACCATTTCTGCTACGGTCATATATCTTCCTTTTCAAGAAGTTTGATGAGCTCATTTGCCTTTTCCTCTGTCAGGTTTGGCCATTTTCTGGCGAGTACAAGGGCGGCTTCCGATACCTTTGGGGCAGCCCCTTCTAGTCCTAACTCAATCTTCCCTTTGTCATCAGCTGCTTTTTTCAAAAAGGCATCCGGAGGCATCTGAAAGAAAGCAGCTATTTTTTTTATCATGTCCATAGATGGGGGGTTCCTTCTCCCCCGTTCGATATCGGATATATAGACAACGCTGACGCCCAGAAGATCAGCGACTTCCCGCATTGTTTTTCCTAATTTCTCCCGCACGGAACGGAGAAAAGGCCCGAAAGAATTACTCATGGTTTTCTCCTTACAGGTATTTGTATAGTGATTTAGCTAAAAGCTAAACACGATACAGAGGGCAGTCAAGCAATTTTTTTTAAATTTTTTGTCCGCACATTCCGCACATTCCGTACATTCCGCGCATGGCGATAAAAAAAGAGCTATGCGGGAAGCATGAGCATCCAAATCTGGACCAGAGAAGAGCTGACCAAGCAGATTGATATCTGCAAGGAAGAACTCAAAAAATGCCTCTCGGCGCAGTCCTACACGATAGGGACCCGCTCCCTTCAGCGTCAGAAGATCAGCGACCTGAAGGCTGCCCTGAGTTACTACACCGGCGAACTGGAAGCGCTTGAACGCGGCGGCCATGGGCCTGTCCGTGTGCAGTGCCGTTTTCCGAGGGGGTGGAAGAGATGAAGCTGAATCTGTTCGGCCTCTTCCGCCCGAAAGCCAGTGCGGCCCCCGTCAAGCAGGCACATGAGATTTCTGCGCCCTCGAGGGATGCAGGCGCTTTCCGCGGCCCGTTTTTCGACTGGCGCCCCCGCAGAACGCTTATCCGCGGCGAAGGTGCGGCCGAACGCAGAACCCTCAACCGCCGCATTGAGGACCTGTACGCCAATGACGGCACGGCCAAGTCTGCCGTTGATTCTCTGGCAACGAATATCTGCGGTACGGGCCTTGAGCCTCAGCCGAGTATCCCGTGGCAGCGCCTCGGTATTTCGAAAGAACAGGCGCAGGAGATTCAGGAGCGCGCCGGATGGCTCTGGTACGAGTGGGAACGCCAGGCGGACTACCGTGAGCAGGTTGCCTTCCCTCTGCTTCAGAATATGGCCGTCAGAAGCCTCATCAAGGCCGGCGAGTTCGTGCATCTGCCCGTGGTTGAAAAGCGTCCCCGGGCCGGCTGCCGTTTCCGTCTGCGCATCCAGAGCGTGAGCCCTGACAGGCTCATGACTCCGTATGGCGATGAGCAGAATCCGTACATGCATGACGGCGTGGAAGTTTCTGAAACGGGCATCCCTCAGGCGTACTGGATTGCAAGCCCGAAGCCCTCTTACGGGTATACGGACTACCGGAGCCTGACGAGAGAAGATTTTATGCGCATCCCTGCCCGGATGCCGCTTGGGCGCAAGGGCCTCTTTCATGTGTTCTGCCCGGAGCAGGAAGAGCAGTACCGCGGCGTGAGCGTGCTCGCTCCCGTTGTGGCCGCCCTGCGCCGCTTCAGCGACAGCATCGACAACGAGCTAACCGCCCAGGTCATGGCGTCCAGCTTCCCGGTGTTCATCGGATTGGAAAACGGCCCGCAGGACCTGCCGAGTTTTGTCCAGGAACAGGACCATGGAGCAGATGGCAAACGCTATTATCAGGAAATCGAGGGCGGCCAAATTATGTACGGAAACCCCGGCGAAAAGCCTGAAGTGCTCGAGTCGAGCCGCCCTTCGCAGAACTTCCTTTCCTTCTGCGAACTCGTTCTGCGTCAGACGGGCGCGGCCCTGGGCATCCCGTACGAAGTCCTGACCAAAGATTTTTCCAAGACGAACTATTCGTCTGCCCGCGCGGCCCTGCTTGAAGCATGGCGCGTCTATGACGTCTACCGCCGCTTTTTCGTGCGTCAGTACTGTCAGCCCATCTACGAAATGGTGATGGATGAAGCCTACCTCGGCGGGCTACTGGACCTGCCGTGTTCTCCCGCGGAGTACTTCGCGAACAGAACGCTGTGGACGAACGCCCGGTGGAACGGCCCGAGCCGTGGATATGTGGACCCGCTCAAGGAAGCCCAGGCGCAGATAGCTCTCATCAATGCCGGCCTCATGTCCCGTACGGATGCCATCGCGGAACGCGGCGGCGACTTCGACGAAGTCACCCAGAGCCTCGGCGAAGAGGGCAAGGCCCGCGAAGCCGCCGGCATCGGTCAGGAGCCGCAGGGCAGTACTCAGGAGCCTACCAATGAGTAATCAGAAGAATTTTTCCATGCATGAACCTCTTGTCGAGCCCTGTCTCTGGTCCTCCACCGAGGCGGGGCTCCAGAAGCACGTGGCTCTGCATGCAAATCCTCAGCAGGGGACCGCTGGCAGGGGCGGGAGCCTTGAGGCTGTGGGCTCGAGGGCAACTCTCTTTGTCCTCGGGCCTCTGGTCCGTACGGACGCGGAAGCTGCTTCAGGCGAAACCTCCTATGAAGACATCCGTGCCAGCCTTCAGGCCGCTCTCGACGATCCAACCGTAGAGACGATTGAGCTTTTCATTGATTCGCCTGGCGGAGATGTGTCCGGACTCCCGGAACTCGCCGGATTCATCGAGGGGGCCGCCAGGCAGAAGAAAATGTGCGCATGGATCGACGGCCTCGGCGCGTCAGCGGCCTACTGGCTTGCGGCAGCCACGGGCGACGTCCGCACAAGCCCCAGCGCACAGGTTGGCTCCATCGGCGTGCTGTACGTGCATGACGACATGACTGGCTACCTTGAGAGCTGGGGCATCGAACGCACGTGGATGCAGGCCGGCAAGTACAAGACGGCCGGGGCTCCCAAGAAACTTTCCGCAGATGAGAAGGCGGCAATCCAGTCGCGGCTGGATGCTGTCTACGACAAGTTCACAACGTTCGTCGCCCGCCGTATGGGGCTGGACCTTTCCGAAAAGGAAGCCTGGGCAGACGGACAGCTGTTTGACGGAGAAAGGGCTCGGGCTCTGGGCCTTGTTACCGAACTGCAGCCCTTCCGCGAATCGGCCGCAGAACCACACTCAACATGGGGGAAAACCATGGCAGACACAAAAACGGAACCCGTCGTGAAGACGGCAGAAGCCCGCGAGGCCGAAATTCTGGCCATCGCCGGCGTGGTGCTCGGTGAAGATGCGCAGAAGCGTCTTGCCGGAGCTCTTGGAACGAAGCTGACGGCTGAACAGCTCGAGACCCAGAAGGCTTTCTGGCAGCCCGTTCAGCCTGCGGCCGCTGCGGCTGAACCGGCCAAGGATGACGGCATGCAGAAGATTATCGACGACACGGTGAAGGCTCAGCTCAGCGCCCTGATTCAGAGCGCAGGCCCTGTTTCCGCTGCCGCCGTGAAGAAAGATGAGAAGCGCGATCTTATCGAGAAGATCGGCCGCTATGGGGAGGAAAAGTAATGGAATCCAGCGCTGAATACACCCGCAAGTCCATTTTCCTGGACCATCCGCTTGTGCTGACGGACGTCTGGGCCAAGGCTTCCGCCGCCACGACTTTCAAGGCCGGCTCCGTCCTCATGCTGGCCGACGGCGTTGCCGCGCTCGCGGCTGACACCATGACCGCTGCCACGTTCCTCGGCGTGCTTCCCGGCGACACCGAAATCGGCACCGAAGACACGAAAATCACTGTCGTCCGCCATGGGCACGCCAAGCTGGATCAGCTTGTTCTTGCTTCCGGCGCCACGGCTTCCAAGGTGGCCGCTGTGCTCGCCACTGCCGGCATCTACGCCGATTAGGAGGATAGAAGATTATGGCTCTTACGCTTGATCAGTTTGATACAGTTGCCCTGACCGGCATCATCCGTCTGCGTCCCCCGAAGTGGAGCCTTTTCTCCACCTTCTTCAAGCCGCAGGCTCCTTCCGAAACCGATATCTTTGAGCTGCACACCAAGGCCTACCAGTATGGCGTGCTTCCTCCTGTCGGCGAATACTCTGCCGGCACGCTCATGCAGCCGCAGGGCTGGGAAATCTCCCAGGTGAAGGCTCCCCGCTTCCGTACGAAGAGGCTTTTCCGCGCCGCTGACGTCCTGATGAAGCGTCAAATCGGCCGCTCCCCGTATGACCTGGAGTCTGATCCTGTTACCCGTCTGGTTGCTGAGGATATGGATGCCCACAGGATGGAGCATGACCGCATGATTGAAATCATGTGTGCCCAGGCTGCCACTGAAGGGAGGGTTACCCTGTACGATCTGGACAACGGCGCCGCCAAGGCCGCTTTCACCATCGACTACGCCCGTCCGGCCAGCCACACCATTTCCGTTGCCAAGGCTGATCAGTGGAACGCTGAAGGCTCTGACCTCTTCGAGCAGATTGATGCAGCCTCCACGCTCATCCAGGAAGACGCCGACGGCCTTCCGGCTACGGACCTCATCATGGGCGCCACTGCCTTTGCGGCCTTCCGCAACCATCCTGACGTCCTCGACATCATGGACAACAGGCACATCGATGCCGGCGGCGCTCTGTCCTTCCGTGTCGCCCAGCTTAACAAGGGCACCTGGAACGGCCTGCGCATCTGGACGTACTCCGGCACCTACAAGGATATCGACGGCACGGTGAAGCACTTCATCGACCCCGATGATGCTGTTCTTCTGGCCCGCGATGCCGAATCCGTTATCGAGTACGGCCGCCCTGTCGACCTCGATTGCGCCGGCGCGACTACCTATTTCGCCAAGCAGTACCGTCAGGACGATCCTTCCGGCATCTTCACTGTCGCCGAATCCCGTCCGCTTCCTGTAACCCGCCATGCCGGATGGGCTGTCCGCTTCGACAGCGTGACCGGCAAGTAAAGGGAGGCGTCCCCAATGAAAGTCCGTCTGAAAAACGCGTTTTTTGTTGGTGGGCGTCTCCTCATGCCCGGCGAAGCCGTGGAACTCGGAGACGACGAGGCTATCCGCTTTGAGGAGGCCAAACGTTGTGTCCGCATCCAGCAGCCTGCGCAGAAGAAGACGCCGCGTCAGGTGAAGAAAACGGAGAAGGGCAATGCCTGAAAGCGACTTTGAGACTCTGATGGATTTCGTTCTGTCGTGGGAGGGGCGCGTCTTCGAAGACGACCCTGACGATCCCGGCGGGGCGACAAAGTACGGTCTCTGCCTGCGTTCGCTGAAACAGCGTGCGCAGTCCGACTACTCCTGGCTGACGTCCATCGGCGTGCGTCTGCCCGCCGACAGGGAAAGCATCAGGGGCCTCACTGAACGTCAGGCTTACAGGATGTACGCCAGATACTACTGGGATCCGCTCGACAGGTTCGGGCTTGGCCGGAAGGCCAGAGGCGCGATGTTCGACACAAGCATCAATTGCGGCCTGCAGAGGGCCGTTTCCTGCATGCAGAGATTTATCGGCACGGAGGAAGACGGCATTGCCGGCCCGATAACGCTTGGCGTCGCCCGGTCCTATCCGGACAAGGAACTTGCCTCAGGCATCCTCGCTAACCGGATGCAGTTCTATGAACGGCTCGTCCGCACGAAGCTGGTCATGAAGAAGTATCTGCGGGGATGGAGGAACAGGGTGAACGCCCTGGCCGACTTCCTGGAGAAGTTCTGATGAGAATCATCCTTGTGATTTCTGTCTGGCTGCTCATTGCGGCAGTGTTCCTGAACTTCCTGGACCTTCGCGAGAAAAACGAAGCCCTCATGGAGCGCATGGAATCGCTGGAACAGGCAGTCGAGCAGAGGGACAGGGACCTGAAGCAGGCTGAAGAAGCCTGGCAGCAGAAGAGGGAGGCTCTTGATGAAATGGAGAAAGCAAATCCCGATTTTTACAATCAGCCTCTCCCTGACGGCTCTGGCAGGCTGTTCGGCAAAGGCGGTGCAGAATCCGGCCGTCCCTGATACCTGGCTCCAGCCAGTAGAGGCCAGGGAGTGGACACCGAAAACTGTAGGGGAAGCCCTTGAATGGGGGCTCGAGAGACAGAGAGGGCTTGAGGAATGCAACGCGAACCTGAAAGCGATTCGCTCCGTCCTGCGAGACGGAAAACAAGACTGAAGCTGTCTCTGAAGGACCGTCGGTGGCTGTTTCGTCTGTGCGTCCTGCTCTGTACCCTCATTGTCTGTGCCATCGCGTGGGCAGTGGGGACGGGCAGGGAAATTTCAGACGTGGCGGCAGGCGTCCTGAGGCTTCTTCTTGAGGTGCTCCTATGGATATAAAGGTGGATATCCTGGCTTTTCTTCAGGTGGTGACTCCTGTGCTTGTTGCTATCGTCGGATTCGCCGTGAAAATGATTCTTCAGGAAATCCGTGAACAGAAAGAAGCCCTGAAGGATTACGTCCGTCAGGAAGAATGCCGCCTCCACCGTGAAAGCATCGAGCATGAAATGCGCGCTCTCAGGGAGGACAGGCAGTGAGCTCTTTCAGGGATGCACTGGACGCGGATGCGGATGACGTATTCCTCGACCTGGACGCTTTCGCCGATGAGCACACCTTCATGGGGCAGAAAGTGAAAGCAGTGGTTGAAGAGGCCCACGACAGCCTTGATAACGGCGCCAAGGGCGATTTCGTTGACGCCACCGCCCTGGCGATTATCTCCCAGCGGCTCGTTGTCAGGATTAAGGCAGGCGTGCTCACCCGTCTGCCTGTCCCTGAAGAAGACGTCATGCTCGACGGCCTCAGGTATCAGGTTGAGAAGGTCACCCCGCAGTTTGGCATGAACGACATCACTCTTGTGCGGAGCTACGCATGATAAGCATCGAGTTCAACACAAAGGATATGGAGAGGATTCTTTCTCCTCTGTCCGGCCTGCCGAAAGCCATCACGATGGCTATGAAACTGGCAGCCAGAAGGACGGGCCAGACGCTCCGTTCTGACATCCGCAAAGGCGTCAAAGCTGAATCCTATCTGCGCGGCGGCGACATCGGCAAGGCGTTCGGCATTCTGGAAGTCAAGGAGGCCGGTACGGCTGTGACAGCGTCCTTCCGTGTTGCCGGCGGCTGGCTCCCCGCTGATCATTTTAAGCTGATTCCCAACAGGGTGACGGCCCGCAAGCGGATACGCTCCATCCACTGGCCAAGCGCCGCATTCCAAATCGGTCCTTCCGAGCCTGTCAGCCGGCCTGAAAGCGGGAACGGGCTTTCCAAAGCTTTCGTTATCCGTCTTCACGGCAAAAAGTTGATGTTCCAGCGCTACGGGAAGAAACGCGGCGCCCTTGAGAGGGTGCCGGGCTATTCCGTGCAGTATTTTTCCGTTTTCGATCGTGTGCAGCAGCCTGCTATGGAGCGCGCCCGCTCCACGTTCGCCAAACGCCTTGAACATGAAGTGGAACGTGTCATCGGGAGGCTGAAATGACGGTTTTCCCCCTCATGTATGCGCTGAAAAAAAGCCTTGCTCAGGAGCTTTCCGACTTTCTTCTGCCGGACGCGGACAGGAACGGGACAGTCAGCTATCCCAGCCTGCCGCCGGCTGTTTACATCGGCTCCCTGCCATCCAAGACGGATGAAAATCAGGTGCCTTTCGTCCTCGTTCAGGACCTTGGCGGAAGTTACCTCGGCTACAAAGTCCAGAGTGTGAAGATTGCTTTCCGGTGCGCAGTCCAGGCCGAAAACATCGAAGACGCCTGCGAGGATCTGCACAACTTAATGTCCCGCGTGGCCGGCTTTTGCGCAGGCACGCAAACCGTCCCCCTCGAGGGCAGGTACCGCCTCGGTTTCTGGGAAGGGGACAGGCTCTTAGACTGGGGCCGCCCAGACGGCCAGGCACAGCCCTACCAGGAGGGCGTCATTTTGACCCGCTGGGAACTGCCGGCGGGAATTTAAGGAGACATACTCCATGGCTCAGTATCGACACGGCGTATACATCCAGGAGCAGGCGACTTCCGTTGCCACTCCCGTCCAGGCCAATTCCGCGCTTCCGGTTTTTGTGGGCGTGGCACCGGTCCATAACCTTGCAGACACTTCCGCGGCTCCGGTCAACGAACCGAAGCTCATCTATTCCTTCTCTGAATTCGTCTCCACGTTCGGAGCCCCCGGAGAAGACGAAAGCAAGGAAGATTTTCCCCTGTATCAGGCGGCTGAAATCTATCTTGCCCGCTATGGCGTTGCTCCGGCCGTCTTCGTCAACGTCTTCGACCCTGCAAAGCACAAGGACGACAACGGCAAGGCTGACGTCTCCAAGGTGAAGGATGAAGACATCATCGGCGGCGTTGATGCTTCCGGCAACCGTACAGGCCTTTCCCTCGTGGACGAGGTGTATCCCCGCTTCCGCATGGAACCCGGCCTTGTTCTGGCTCCCGGCCGCAACGAGCCTGCCGTATCCATCGCAGTCGCTGCCGCCGCTTCCGGCGTATCCGGATTCTTCAAGGCCATGGGCCTCTTCGGCGTGCCTGCTTCCGTCACTGACCGCTCCAAGGTTGCGGCATGGCTCAACGACAGCAATCTCACGCTGGAAAACTGCTGCTGTTTCTTCGGCGACTGCACCTACAACGGCGTCACCGAACCCGGCACCGTCCATCTTGCGGCCGCCATGGCCTCCAGAGATGCGGCCAACGGCGATGTTCCTTTCTGGAGCCCGTCCAACTACCAGCTTCTCTGTGAAGGCCTCGTTCATGCTGGCAAGGAACTGCATCTGACTCCGCTGGAAGCGGCTGACCTCAACGGCAATGGCATCGTGACCGGCCTCAATATCATCGGCGGCCTCCGTGTCTGGGGCGATCAGACGACTGTTTACCCCGGCAACACCGATATCAAGGATGCCAGTATCCCGGTCAGGAGAATGTTCAACTGGATCGGGAACACGCTGATTCTCACCTGCTGGCAGTACGTTTCCAATCCTCTGCGCCGCCGCCTCATCGAAACGGTGCAGGATACGTTCAACTGCTGGCTGAACGGCCTTACCGGCAAGGAATACATCCTCGGCGGCCGCGTCACGTTCGAGGCTGACGAGAATCCGACTACGGACCTTCTGGCCGGAAAGGTTACCTGGCACGTCTACGTTACGCCGCCTCAGGCCGCCAAGGAACTCGTGTTCACCATCGAGTACGACCCCGATTACCTCAGCACCCTGTTCGGCGAATAAGGAGACTGAAGAATGTCTGAATATCTTGCGGCGACTACGCCGATTCCCACGGTTCTCACCAACGCCCGCGTTTATCTCGAGGGCGCTTCCCAGCTCGGGCTGGCCACGGTGGAACTCCCCAGTTTTGAATACATGACTGAAGACGTCAGCGGCCTCGGCATCGGCGGCGAACTGTCCATGCCGGTCAAGGGCCACTTCAAATCCATGTCCCTCAAGCTCACCTGGAACACCGTCACCACTGACCTGCTTGCCCTCATGTCGCCTGAAGGCCATCACCTCGATATCCGCGGCAGCCTTCAGGACCTCGACGCAGCCACGCACAAGTTCGTGGACAGGGCTGTGAAGATTGTCGTCAGGGGTATGCCCAAGACAATCGGCCTTGGCAAGATGGAGGCCGGAAAGAAGATGGAGCCCGAGACGGAATTCGAGTGTGAGTACATCAAAGTCTGGATTGGCGGCATCGAGCGCGTTGAAGTCGACAAGCTCAACATGATCTGCTTCGTCAATGGCACTGACGTGCTCTCCAGCGTGAGAAACAACCTTGGTATGTAGGAGAAGAAATGTCTGAAATCCTGAAGCTCAAACATCCTGTCGTGCTCGCTGATGGAAAGAAGCTCGACCGCCTCGAGGTCAGGCGGCCTACTGTGGGCGACGTCCTTGACCTTCCTCCGGACGGCGGCGACGTCATTCTCCGCTCCGCCCGTCTGGCTGCACGTCTGTGCGGCCTGAACATCGAAGATCTGCGGCTCCTCGACCTGCAGGACTTCGATGCGCTGGACGATATGGTTGCCCGATTTCGCAATCCCGCCCAGGGATAGTCTTGTAGAGGCGGTCGTCGTGCTCGGGAGGCTGGCAGGGATGCCTCTTTCCGATGTGCGGCGGCTGCCGGCAGACGGTGTTTCTGAATGGCTGGAAGCCGCCGAGCGTGTGAACACACGCCTGACAGGGGAGCAGCGCTATGGCTAGAACCATAGGAATTGGATTTGCAATCGGGGCTACGCTCAGTTCGTCCGTGGCCAAGGCTTTCGGGGCTGTGGGGAACTCCATCGAGAAAACCCGCGCCGCGATGGCCGCGGCCACGAAACAGCAGCGCGTTATGTCCCGCGCCATGGAGCTTCAGAGCAGGAGGGATGCTCTTGCCAGTCAGCTCAGGGCGAATCCGGGAGACGCTAGGCTGACGAGGTCCCTTGCCCAGGTGTCCCGTCAGTACCGGGAGGCCATGGTTTCCGCCAGGGAGTACGGCGCAACGGCCAAAACTCTCAGGGCGAGCCATGACCAGGCTTCCGCCGCGCTTGAAAGGTACAACGCCAAACTGCGTGTGCAGAATACTCTGCAGGAAGCATCGGCCAAGCGTGCGGAATTCTACGGGCGGGCCATGGGTACGGCCATGAGCGCCATGGCTCTGGCCCAGCCCCTCAAAGTCGGCATGGGTTTTGAAGAATCCATGTCGAAGGTTAAGGCCATATCCGGCGCCAGCACGCAGGAACTGGCGGCCATGACCGCGCAGGCAAGGGAACTTGGCGCATCCACTGTCTGGAGTGCCAAGGAAGCGGCTGAAGGCATGACGTTCCTTTCCATGGCCGGCTTCAACGCAAATCAGACTATGGCTGCCATGCCGGGCATGCTCTCCCTTGCGTCCGCCGGCGCCATGGACCTCGGCCAGACGGCAGACGTTGCGTCCAACATCCTGACCGGCTTTGGATTCAAGGCCGAGCAGATGGGCTACGTTTCTGACGTTCTGGCCAAGACGTTCACCCGTTCGAATACGACCCTTGCCTCCCTGGGCGACTCCTTCAAGTATGTCGGCCCTGCGGCGGCCAATGCCGGCCAGAGCTTCCAGGATACGGCGGCCATGATTGGCAAGCTTGGTGACGCCGGCATTCAGGGACAGCAGGCAGGCACCGGTCTGAGCGCAATTATCTCCCGCATGGCCGGGCCGCCGTCTGGAGCTAAAAAAGCTCTTGATAAGCTGGGCATCAGCGTCAAGGGTGCTCATGGCGAGATGAAGCCCATGCCCGCGCTTCTGAAGGAAATGGAAGCCAAGATGCGGAACATGGGCGAGGCGCAGCGCATCGCTACGGCCAAAGCCCTGTTCGGCCAGGAGCATTTCGCCAAAGGCCTCATTCTGATGAAGGCCGCAGCAGATGGCTCGATTCAGTCCATGTCCGCCAGTCTCTATGAGCAGGGCTATGCGGCTAAAGTCGCCAACGAGCAGACAAACAACCTTTCCGGCGACCTCAAAGGCCTGAACTCGGCCTATGAGGAAGTCGCCATTTCTCTGTACGACACAGTCGCCCCGGCGCTTCGTGAGATAGTGCAGGGGCTGACCGGAGCCGTCAGGGCAGTCGGCGATTTCGTCAAGCAGCATCCCCAGCTTGTGCAGGGGCTTGCTATGGCGGCCGCTGGATTCATAGGCCTCAAGACTGCCGTTCTGGCTTCCCAGATGGCGTTCTGGGCAGTGAAGCCAGGCCTTTCCATGCTGAGCATGCTTCTGCCGTCTATCGGCAGGTCCGCGGCTACGGCGGCGGTCAGTTCCACTGGGCTCGGCGGGGCGTTGAGAGGCCTGGCCAGCTTCGGCCCGGCCATGTTCAATCCCGTCACTGCCGGGCTTGCTCTTGTAGCAGGCGGTCTTGTCGCCCTCTACAATAATTCCGAGACAGC
>Ga0326511_10002325_pt1 | contig 15493 bp, 36 predicted proteins | sample 0_2496_0518_D_FD_203701 | JGI IMG/M metagenome (GOLD analysis project Ga0326511, IMG submission 203701) | Bovine rumen microbial communities from UC Davis, California, United States - 0_2496_0518 | ecosystem: Host-associated > Mammals > Digestive system > Stomach > Rumen | place: USA...
GTGCTACATTTTTGTTAAAAATAAATTCAACTACTTTTTTAGGAACATATAAATTTACAACACAATCATCTAAATATGAAGGATAAGTCTGATGGTCAAAACCTACTTCCCAATCATAATAGCCATATTCAGTTTTAGTCTTTTTAGGAAGTACAGGAACAATATTTGTACAATGTTTCTCTGGACAAGATGCATTGATATAATTTATAATAGCTTCTTTTATATCTTCCCAATAGCTATTCCGCCAGTCATTTTCAAATCTTGTTATATCTTCACCAAACCAACAATAAAAAAAAGTCATAATATAACAAAGCTTCTCTTTCTGACTAGAATAAATTCGATAATCTTTACCAAAATAGCCAAGAGGAATTTTAATTATTCCATCCTTATTTATTCGCAATTCTTTTAAATTGGGTTTGGATAATTCTTGATTTAAAAGAACAAGACTATGAGTAGAAGAAGAATTTGTTTCAAAAATTCCTTCTCTAATCTTACTCTTCATGCGTTCCTCCAATTACAATAGCATCAATACTATCTAAATTATAAATTCCCATCCAACGCTTCTTTTTAATAACAATGAAACATTTACGGTCATAGTAATAATCCGTATACTGTTTAGACTTCCATACATCTACTCTACCATCTTTAAAATAAATATAAATTTTATTATTCTTCATCTTTATTTACCTCTTCATCTTCAATATCTTCAATTCCTATTTCGAATGGTGTTTGGAAATATGAATCTTCTTTAGCAATTTCTAGAACGGTTTCCCTTGCTTTGTAACATTCTATCAGTTCTTGTTCACTTTCATTCCCTGTTAAGAATTTAGGATATACTTCCGCAATATTATTTACATTAATAATCTGATGCTTATACTGCTTTTCAAACTCACAATATTCGTCTCCGTCAATAATTACCCAATATTCTCTATGAGTAAGAAACTCTTCAAGAGACAAATTATGACTTTCTAAGAAATTATGCAGAAGTCCTGCACTCTGATGGTCTATATTACCTGTATCATCATACTCACATTCATATCCCGCAAAGTAGTAAGTATTATCATCTCCATAGACTTTACCAACAATATCAAATTCACCATGGGGTTCATCTGCCCATTCTTTTTCTGTAAGCCAAGTGAATTCTTTACCATCAGTTTCTCTAACATACTTGTCCTCATATTTAGTGCTAAAAGTGATTTCTTTACAATCGGGAATATACTTACAAACAATGTTTTCAATTTCAGTAAGATACTTTTCACGTACTTCATCCTTTGTATATACTCCACATAAAGAGGCAATAGCATATTTTACCTTTTCCTCAAAAGTGCAGAGAATACTGTAAGGACTCCTACCAAATTCAAGTTCAGAACTATAAAGATGCCACTTATCATTGTGTACCCAAATTCTATCATGGAACTCTTCTGGAGTATAAATACCAGTTGTCTTACTTGTTACCACAGAATGCATTGAAGAACTGTTACTTTCAAAACATCCCATTCTAATCTGTCTCTTCATTTGTTTTTCTCCTTTATTTTTTTAATTGTTTTGTTAAGTTTTTTACTATAGATAGTATAGCATATTCTATTCATGTTTGTCAAGGGATAAAATAGTAATTTTTTACATAATATACAATTAAATCTAATACGTCAGTTAATTCTGAATCATCGGTATATGTGAAAAGTTTACCAACTTCAGTTTGAATCCAAGGATGTATTTTAGAAAGACTACTTTCTTTAATAAAACCAATAATCGGAATATGAAGTTCATATGCTAACATTAATTCTTGAGCAGTACCAATACTATCTGTTTTATCTAGATTTACAATTATTATATTAGAAGTACGCAAATGATGTAAATCATACATCATAGCTTCTTTTTCTAATGAATCTGATGTTTCTTCATTAGGATTAAAATGGTTCATTTGATTTACAATAAGAAAATCTGGAATACAATAATATAGAAAACGTTCAGTTATATAATCTCTCCACTTTTTACAATCTTCGTCATTTAATCCTGTAATTCCACCAGACAGGAATATCTTAAATTTATTATTCATTATTAATTTCCTCGCTAATTTCTATTTGACAATCTGTATTATCAAAATATCCCAAAACACATGTCCGAATTTCATATACATAACCTGCTTCTATATACCAAGAACTCATATAACTTAAAGGACAATTATCACAATCACCTTTTTTAAAATTAAATGTATAATCATTTGGTACATCTATATTTAGTTTAATTTTCTTCATTTATTTCCTCAAATTCTATTGGACAATCTGAACTGTTATACCATAGAATACAACGTGTTATATCATCTGTTTCGTAATATCCGTCCCCTTCATCAATAAGATGGTGTTCAGTTTGACTAAAAGGACAGTCATAACAACATCCTTTTTCAAAATCATCTGGGACTTCTGCATATATTTTAATCTTCTTCATTTCTTCTCCAAATAATTAAATACAATCAAAAAAATTAATTCCAGTATCATGAGAGATACTATCAACATAAGCATTTATACCTTCTTGCTCTTCAGTTGTAGCATCTCTCATTTCATCTAAAAAAGATAAATCTAAGTTATCGTCATGTACTATAAATCCATCTTCAGTTGGAATTATAGTAATTCCTTCGCTTATCTTTCTACTGGCTTCAATCACTTCTTGTATATGTTCCTTTGTAGGCATAAATAAATCACGGTATAATCTCTTAGAGTCTTCACCATGTAAATGTAGTGTTCCTATTCGTTCTGTCATTTTCCTCTTCTTCCTCCTCATCATCTACTGAACAATTATCTCTAATACTATAAATTTGTCCAGTACCATCAGCGAATATTCTTAAATCTAAAGCATTTACAGCAGGTTTAGGAGCATGGCCCATACGAAAATGCCATAATGCACAAGTCTTAACAGTACATTCTTTTATTTCACTTGTCTGTCCTGCACTACATTGTAGACATTTTGCTCTGATTGCTTTCATTGCAGTTAATTTTTTAAAGTCTTTCATTCATCTATCCTTTCAAGAGATTTAATATAATTGTTTATTACAAATTTCCAAAAATAACAAAAATCTTTAAATTTATTTGTTTGTTTAATTTCTGTATCGTATATATATTTACTTACAATATAGCAATCTTGAAAGAATGGATTCTCTGTTATCATTACAAAAGGATTATTTGTTATCATTAATTTTTTATGTGACATTGATATATACCTATAATATATAACAGGACTAGACGGATTAAATTGTAATGTCTCAGCGTCATATGCAGGAATCCAATACTTTAAATATACTTCACCTTCTTTTTTATAAAAAGTAGGTTGTAATATTTTTGCAACTAAAGTACAAGTCATAAACATAGAATAACGATACATATTCTTTTTTATTAATTCTTTTTTTGCTTTTTTCATTACACTACAATATTATGTTTTTTAAATTCAGAATTAATAGTATATTTATGAATCTTTTTATCACTTCCTTTATTAATAGGAAGACTAATAGAATCTGTACCGTTAGTATAAATAACATGGCTACCAGTTGTTCTGTCTATAGTGTAACCATTCTTTTTCATTATTTTTTTAATTTCATTAATATTAAAAGATTTCTTCATAAATACTCCTAATTAATTTATACAGGTTTCCAAGATTCAATTTCATATCTTTTTGCCCCATAAAAACGAGATAATCCATCATGAGCAAAAAAACGTTTAACAATATGACCATTTTTTAGTTTAAGCCAATAATACCCATCTTTGGATGGGAGAGTAGAAATAGGGATCCATTCATCATTCTTCATCCATTTCACTCTCTCTAATCTTATTTAATTCTCGTTTTTTGCGGTTAACTAAATGTCCATGAGGTCTGGGTTCATATTTATCACAATGTTGACAATAACCTTTATAAGAGGCTTCACGGTTCTTAGCACAAGGGGCATTGGCAGATTCATAATACTTACAAGGCACTTCTCTAAATTTAGACATAATGTTTTCTCCTTTTATAAATATCAACTTCTGTATAATGTTTATGATTAGTCTCGTATAGACGTAAACATACAAAGGTAATCAATGCTATAATAATATTATAAACGATAAAATTATATTTGTCAAGTCTCTTATTCATTTTTTTCTCCTTTACATTAATGACTGCATATGATAATTTAAAATATTCCATTTTTGTGGAAAAAGATAAGCTAATCCTCTGGTGTAAAAAATAATCCAAAGGTTATTTAATCCATTTATATTCATGCGTTGAATTCTTCTTTTAAATTCAGTATTAGACATAAGTCTAATTTCTGTATTCTTTAGATTTCTTTTTTTATTTAAATAATCTAATTCTTTTTGACTTTTTCTAATTATATTCATTTTATCTCCTTTAAGTAATATTATATGTTTCTCCAAAATATATATAATGGGTCTGAAGAACATCAAGAACTTTATCATTTTCGTTATTAGGATTTTCTTCATATAAAATAGAGGCAATATCTTCCATTAAACATTCTCCATCACATTCAGTTCCATCATAATTAACCGTTTCTGTCAAAAGATTTAAAACATATGGAGATTCTAATTGTTTATGTAATAAATTAAAACAAGCTTTCAATAAATATGTTTTACGTTCTTCAATTGTCATATCTTTTCTCCCTAAATCAATCTTCTAAATTAAAAAGTAATGAGGCGGGTATATAAAGTATTATATAAAGAATACTAAGTATAAGCACTAAAAGTCCTTTAAGTATTAAAACAGGATATAGAATAGATACTAATATACTGTTAAATAATGCTATTACTGGATTAGTCGTGAATAAATTAATATCTAAAAAGTCAATAATTTCAGAAGCAAAATCAATCCTATAATAAAGTACACATGTAATAAATGTTAGTATTGCTCCTAATAAATATAAAAATAAAATCATTTTAATCTCCTTAATCACATTTCCTTTTTTGGTATTTTAAAAATAAGATGACCAATTTCATTAATAGCAAGTGTAAGAAAAAATAAAGGTATTGATACTAAAATAAAAGCTAAAATAGCAGGATAAAGTATCATACATACCATAGTTCTGGCAAAAGCATCAATACTGTCTGTAGTGTCATCAAAGAAAAAAACATGCTCATATGCACCAGTTCTATAAGTGATAATACATACAATAAAAACAACTAATACCCCTAATAAATATATTATAAGTAACGGTGACATTTCATTTCTCCTTTTATTTTAATTAACCTATTTTATCAAAAAACTCTTTAAACGTTTTATCAAATGGTATATTAAATATATGTGAATTTAATTTATTCATTAAATATAATATATAAAATACAAATATTGTTATAAGTAGCATTATACAGAATATAGGTAAAAAAATAATTATTAATGGATTAAAAAGTGCTATAAAAAAACTCATCCAGAATGCTTCGTTAGGAGTTGTTACTGCACTAAATAACCAATTAAAGTTTTTTACAATTTTATAATCACTATCTCTATTTCTAAATAACCATATTATAGCATAAAATGTAAATATAAATAGTATAACATATACAATTAAGTAGTTCATTTTTCCTCCTTATGTGGACAATCTAAATTTTTATGTATATAAATAATATAATATGGACACATATAATCATGGTCTCCAGACATATGCAATGACAAACATCGTAAGTTGGAACAATGTTGACACTGTTCTGGAAATTCATTAAATTTAATTGGATATTTTTTCATTATAAACCTCCCCATAAATACCAATAAGTGAATCCTATTAATAACCAAAGTACAATTATAGCAGATACAAGAGGATAGAAAATCATTATAAAATTTTCTTTTCTTTCCATAATCATATATTCTTTAACAGGATTAAATGCTCCTTTTCTAGATAAAATATTAAAAAATAAATACATAAGGATTCCAAATATTATAGTAATAATTGTAGTAAATTTACCATATTGTATCAAAGAATGTCTAATTACTATTAAATCAGTCGTATTCATCTGTTTTTATTACTCCTTAATTCCCATAATTTTGTTACAGAAATTAACTACTTTTTCTGATTCAGAAAACTTTATAATCCAATATGATAATGTAATAGCAAAAACACAAATCAAAATAAGAGGATAAAGAATAGGTATAAATATAATTACAAATGAAATACTTTCTCTATTTATAAAATCCTCTAATACATTGGTCTTTAATACTGAATTTAAAATTCTAACAGTAAGTATAAAAATAATATCAATAATTAAACCTATTAATAAATATGATAATAAAAATTTCATTCTTCTTCTCCTTTAATAAAAAATAAATAGATAATAGTGATTGGGAAAAACATAGAAAGAATAAATAAAAAGAATACTACTTTAAGGCAATCTTTATTTGTTACTATGGCATATTCTTTTTGTATTGAATAATATTGTACACATGCTATAAAAATTATTGTTGCTATGGTCATATATGTTGTAAATAATTTCATTTATTTTCCTCCACTATCTTCTTTTTTAATTTCTTTAATTCTTTTTCTTCTTTTAATTCCTCCAATAATTTCCCAAATAATAATAAGAGGATAAATAAATGGAGTAAGGATTCCTATTACAATAAGTAACCATACAGGAACTACATCAAATATACTAATTTTTTTAATGTAGGAATCATAAGAAAGTTATCAAATAAAAGACCAATGGTTAAGTAAAAACAGATAAAAGTTGACATATTAATTCTCCTTTCAAAAACGATTTAATATCTAATATATAAATAATCACAGATTGTGACATATAAGTTAGTCTGTTTAAAGCTATAAAAAATTTTTTTAAATAATCTTTTAATTATAATACATATAGCATAAATAATTATAAATGGATAAATAATTGGTGTAAGTAATATAGCGATTATTATGGTTGAAAAAGTATTTTCCTCAGATTCTTCTTTCATAGCTTTTTTATTAATATCTCTAATTATAGGGATTGCAATAAAAATATCAAATACAATTCCTGTAATAAGATAGATTATAATTGGTAACATTAAGTTCTCCTTTCTTAGTCTAAATTAAAATATTTTTTTAAGTTATTAGTTATAAGTTTTACAAGGTCTATTATAACAAGTAATGGATATATAAATAAAATTATAAATAAAATTATTATAATTAATGGTAATGGAATTTTATTCGTTTTTGTTTCATTATATTCTTTTATAAATGGAGCGGCGATTAGCATATCAGTTAATACACCAAATGTAATATATGTACAAATACAAAAAGTTATTTTTAAATAGTCCATTATTATTCCTTTCTTTAATTATCACATTCTCCACAATAACCTGCGTACATTTTATAAAAATCTTTTTTACATTCTGCACAGGTACAGTGTAAGTACTTTTCCATAGAAGGACAATCTTTACATGCACAGGCTTCACATATCATATTACGAAATTTACCACTATATTTAATTTCTTTAAAATTATATTCTTTACACAATCTGAGTATGTGTGGAATATCTAAAAAAGATAAAGTAGCATGATAATCATCATTTAGGAAAGCATTAATTTTTAAATGACTATTATCATCATGAAAATCTATTGCTAATAATTCAATTTCACTTATTACTTCTGAAAGTGACATATAATATTGAGGGCATTTTTCTTTATAAAGTCTTTCCCAATAATTATTTAGAATTTTTATTTTTTGTCTTTGAGCAGTATTTAAAATATCATTAATGTCATCAAGACTGGTAATCCTATTAATAATAGTATTAATATTAGAATTTATAATGTTCATAGTTAATCTCCTTTTGAGTTTTTTGAATTTGATTTTATGTTTTGGTTTTTGAATTATACTAAGGGTAGAATATCATATTTTAGAGGATGTGTCAAGAGGAAAATAAAATATTTATCCCCACTGGTCTGCCATGGCAAGGGCTATATTATTATAAGTACGACTACGAATAGTTTTAATTTCTTCTGAATTCCATCTATAGTATTTACCATTTTCATCTATATCTTTAAATCCTACATATTCATTATTTGAATTTATTTCTTGATTAAGCCAACCTGTTTCTGGCCTTTCTAATATATTAGTTGGTTTTAAAAGTGGAAGACCTTTTAACCATAAGCAAGTTGATTTTTGATAAGGTTCTCCAAACATCCAAGGCTGTATTATTTGAGAATATTTTCTAAATTTATACTTTTTAATTAAATCTGGATAATATTTTTGCATATATTCTCCACCTGTAGCTATTCCTATAGGATTCTCTATACATATCTTTTTACATTTTGCTTTTAATATTTTACCAAAAAATATTAAAGCTTCTCTTTGAACTCCAGATTCTCTTTTTTCTTCAAAATATTTTCTTCCAGATACGGCTAAATGAGTACATGGTGGAAAAGCTATTATTATATCCCATTCTCTTTTAATTGCATGACGTTTACCATCTTGTGTTCTAAAAAAGCAATTACCATTAAGTACTTCTAATACAGATTTATTTATATGCCATTCTGGATGATTACCAGAACATGGTTTTATATCACAAGAATAAGCTGTATGACCTTTATTACGGAATGCAATACATACACGTTGGGATTCTTCACAGGCTACTAAGATTAATTTTTTCTTAGTATTATATTTTTTAGGTCTGTTACTTTGTTTTGAATTTGATTTATTCATATTTGTATCCATATTTTTATCTCCTTTAATTAAAATTATTGGATATGTGGTTTATATATAATGATATATAATGATATATAATGATATATAATGACAAATTATACCCATATAAGTATACATAAATTATACGTAAATGTCAATATTTATTTTAATAAAAATGTAAATAAAGTTATTATTGTACGATTTAAGGGACGATGTAATTGGGATTATTAAATATTGAAGTGGGAAATAAATAAAAAGTTGCCGAAAGGTATAATAATGGGATTTTATTTAGGGTTTTTAAGGAGAGAAATAGGAATGGAGTGTAGTTAGAAAGGGTAGATTTTTTTGTCGTGATGTGTGGATGTACGACATTGGGCCTGGAATCCCGTAAAATCAACGTTTTTAGTTAAAAGTACCCCCACATATGTGGGGAAAATGCGTAAAAATTGGGATTTTTACACGCGCGTATGTGGGATGATTTTTCCAGTCCTAACTATAGCTTTTCATCCGTTTTCCTTATTCACAAATACGCCCTGCCAGTCAATGACGGTCTGCCCTCCTATGTGGGGGCCCTGCCCCCCATGTGGGGCCCCCGTCATAGTTGGCATCGTTATACTGGCAGGTCCGTCATAGCGCCCCCGTGACTATGTACAGCACGGGGGGCAGATACTTAAAAAGAGGGCGCCCCATATCGGCAACGCCCCGCACATTTTCATTTTTAGGAGGTTTTAACCATGACATTTGAAACTTATTTTCGCCCCACATTTACAGAAAAGACCGTCACTATTCTGACTGCATCTGCATCCCTGCATGATGTGAATATTGATGATGATACCTATGAAACATATCTGCAGAAAAAGATTTTCGCACTGCCGAAAAACGTTCGCAAACCCGCCCTTTTTCTCAATAACTTGCAGGCATACGTTACGGCGTTCGTTGTAAACGATTTTCAGATGCAGGCGGCCACACTGGCAGACCATGATGAAATCACTGAAAAGATACAGCAGGACATTGACACACTGGCAGAAGCAGAAGAAGAGCTTACAAAATCCACGGCCACATTTAAAAAGCCTGCTGAAGTCGATGATTTTGCCGTATTCCTTGCATTCTGCATTGTTCGCCCCCGTCACTTTTCGGGCTATGGTGATGAAATTGTGGATACATGGCAGGCAGTTGCCGATGCACTCGACCATGATGCCACGGATGCAGTCAAAAAGACCTGCCGTGAAAATGCCTGCAAGGTCTTTTCCAACATCCTGCATGCCGATGCAGAGAATGAAATCTATGGTAATGTAAAGTGCGTTATGAGCGCCACGGCATTTAATGACCATGTTGTTTCTTATTTCCACGGCGCCGCCCTTAAGTATGGGCGCCACGGCATCACGGCAAAAAAGATAACGCCCGTGGACGTTTTCCGGCAGTGTGGCCTTGCAATTCTGAAATACAGCTTTAAATGGGAGGACGGCAAAAAAGTCTATGCCCGTGGAAAGTCTATTCTGAAATAATCCGCCTCGCCCCGTTTCAAAACGGGGAGCAGTCGTAAAAAAAAACGACTGCTCCCCGTTTTTTTATGCTCTGCCCTAGAGGGCAGTCCTGCCCGTTTTTTCTTATTTTGTTTTGTTTTCCAAAAATCAAAAAATAACAATCGGCAATTTTTTGCCAGTAAATTGTTAATAAACGCTTTACGTTTACTGACAGCCCGCCAGCAATACAGCCTAACACAAAATTTGAGGTGTACTATGTTAAAATTTAATGTCGTAAAGGATAGCCCTATATGGTTTGAGGGTTTACCTGCACACCTACACAATGTCCCCACGGGTTCCTTTTATGGCAAAATCACGTTGAAATACAATGCCCGTATTAACACGGGTATTGAATTCGTCCGTGATAAAACAGGGGCTAAAATCATACTCAAAAATGGTATGCCGAAAATGCGTACCACGTACAAAAATCATGCTTTTCAGCATACTGTATGGTATATCATCACAAATACCACGCCGCACAAATTTAGAAACTACATGGCATTTGACGCATACATCAAATTTGATGATATTGACGGTAGGTGGATTGAAACTACATTAGTAGACAATCGTTGCTTAGAAGAACTGAACAATTTCATCATGAGTAAGTGCGAAACTCGTGATGATTGCTACACAGGCGAACATAGCGTGGCTATGTCCACACAGCTTAAACATGTAGCAAAGCCCTGTGAGAAAAAAGCGCAGTCTGATTATCTCTATAGAGGTGTCCCTATGAAAGACCCTCATACTGATATGGAGGTTATCAGATATTGTGAGGGTAGAATGTTTAACGACATTCAGCCTAGAGCAAAACGTTATAACACTCGTAAAGTACATGCATAAAATTCAATTTATAGGAGGTATAATAATGATTTTAGGTTATTACGAAGTTGTGGACAAATATTACGTAGAATGTGGTTTTGTACCCACACATGTATGGCATGATTTAAAGGATAATAAGCCTACTGCACGTATCAAAGAGGGTATTTTACCCTCTGTTCCGTCTTACAGCAAGAAGCCCGAAGTCCATCATCACGACACCCCTATCAACGTTGAAGACTTCAACACCAACGGCACAAGCTACAACAAGGGCAGATATACCACCCACATCAACTATCAGTCCTGCCCACAGGCTTCATGGCTTGTAAACGGCACGTGGTATGGTTCAGTAAATTCGGAAGGTGTTGACTACACTGACCACAGAATGACAGGAACCTTTTTATCCGTAGACGGGGATGTATGGACTATTCCCGCAGTTGAACACCGTCCCCAGTCCATCAGTGTAAACACCTATTCCAAGTCCAAGGCTGAATACTGTTCTGATTACTATGACCAGTACCAGTACAGTGATGCAGGTGACTGTCTGTACGATGACGATGTAGTATTCACCCGTGAAAGCGGCGAAGAGGATGAATACCACTACTATTGATTATTAATGACGGTGCATAAAGACACCGCTATGCTCATAACAGTACCGCTATGTCTTTTATAGGCATAGCGGTTTTTTTATGCCCAAATTTAATTTTAATTTTATTTTATTTATATTTATAGTATTTATATTTATAGTATTTATATTTATAGTATTTATATTTATAGGAGGAAAAAATGAATATCTCTATTCCCAACTTCAACGATGTTTACAACTATTTCCTGCTTCAGCAGGAGGACGAAGCCTACACCGCACGGATTCGCTTTGAAGAGGCCATTCTGACTTCTATCCATGCAGAAGAAGAGGCCACACATGAGGCTGAACAGGAAATCTCCTGCATTCCCTTATACGAAGCCGAAGAACAGGCCATAGCACAGGATGAAACCCACAAGACCAAGCACCGCAAGCACCGCAAGGCTGAACGTGATGAGTACCACCATCACCGCAAGCCCTACTGGAAGTACAGGGACTTGAACAATAGATTCCCGCTTAACCGTAAAGCGGAAAAGCGCAGACTTAATACCCACAACTTCCTTTCAGACTACGAAGCCGAGGAACAGGCCGAGGAAAGATGGGCAGAGAAGGAGCAGAAAAAGTCAGACCTGTACATGAACGGGGAAGACTATGTGGATTACGTATGGGAAAACACAATCCACGAGAATGGTCTTAACGACCTTTGGCAGACTGTTTCTGAAGATGGTCATTTCTCTTATTCCTGTCCCGAAGATTTCGGAGAGAAATTCTTTAAGGTAGAAGAAGACGATTACTATGACTACAATGATTACTCTGATGATGATACCTATGATGATTATGCTTATGACAATGGTTATAGAGCAGGTTATCGTGAAGGCCGTGAAAATGGATATGACCATGGTTATTCCGTAGGTGGAGAAATCGGGTATAACCGTGGTTATACCGCAGGTATCAATACAGGCCGTGAAGAGGGTAAGAAATATATCCTTGACTTACTTCAGCAGGTAGGCATCAACATCAATCTTGAAACTCTGATTGAGCAAAGCCTCAAGTGATAATACCACATATATAATCATATGGTTATTGACCGAGAACCGAAACGGATTTTATCTTTTCGGTTCTTTTTTTAGGTCAATTTCTAAAATGACCCCACCCCCATACAAGGGAAACAAACGATATTTAGACGAGGGCATTATGTATCCGTTTGGGTATTGTTACACCTTAATAAGGGAAATAAAATAAATATGAAAGGAGTAAATCATGGAACAGGAAGATAGAATTTTTTGGGAGGAAGATTCCGAAGACAAAGAATACGAAGAAATGGAAGAAGATTCTTATAACCATGGTTATGGTTGTGGTTATGACGATGGCTTTATGGCAGGACAGAAATCTCTCATCAATCTGTTAAAACAGGTTGGTATCAATGTTGACCTTGATACTCTGATGAAATATCGGACTATTAAATAAATAAAATAAATTAACTGTCCTAACAGTTATACAAAGAGAAAGGAAACAAAAATGAAAAAAATAAAGACAATCATCATCATTGCAAGTATCGTAGCCTTATCCCTTCTTGTCGCATATGACGAGAGACACGACACGATTCCGTGTACCGTTGTGTCGTCTGACAGCGAAACGGTTTGTATTCTGCACCCCAACGGAGAATACTACACGTATTACGGAAGTGTAGGAGATGCAGAGACCGTTCTTGTGGTCTTTGATAACAAGGGAACAATCAATAATCCTTTTGATGACGAGGTAGTAGGGATTAAATAAAATTGAATAAATAATTAAGGCAAGATATAGTCCTTAACTTGCTTAAAATAAATGAAAGGAAATAAAAATAAATTTAAGTAAGTTAAGGACGTTTATGTTGCGCTAATCGTATTTCATTCATCAAAGGAGGTAAAAAAATGAAATACCCCAAGAAACACGGAGTGTGCATTGACCGTAGGAAAGCCTATGTGCGTAATGCAAGTAAAATGGCAACAAGGGACGCATATAATTATTATATGTACAGTCCCGTATGCGAATTAGAAACTGAGTATTTAAACGCAATCGAAAAGGTCGCATATCTCCAAGACAGAGCATCCATGATGTTCGAAGAATATCAGTACAGATATGTCGAAAGGGAAGACTACGAAAGAGTGAAGTCTGAACTTGAAGCGGAAGAAAAAGAAATGCAGAGTCTTGCAATAGCTCTTCGCAATTACAGGTAATCATAATATAATTTATATATAAAGAAAGGAAAAAGAAACAATGAAGAAAAATAATCAGAACACCAACGCAACTGTTAACACAATCACTTCTGTTAAGTACCTGCCGACTGCCACCTATTCTATCTGTGGAACAGTCAAGCACCTGTCCGCTTACATCTGCTATCCCACAATGGAAAGGGCACTCGCCCAGTATTCCAAGTGGAGCAAGGAACGCAGATTATCTGCCACATCCATCATCGTTATCAAGGATGGTGAAAGGGCAGGAAGATTATCTGTTCGCAAGAACAAGACAACAGGGAACTGGGAACTCAACCTCAGTTCCCTGTAAGAAAAGGAGGTAAATATGATTTCTCAGAACTTCGACCCTATCTCACGAGACATTTACGACAAGGTAGAAAGATTTCTGTCCAATTACAAAACATCTACCTTTCCGTCTAAAACAGAACTCCAGAAAAAGGTAGATGCTTTTCTCAAACTGGAAGGAAATACCTTACCTAATAAGGTAGGTATCATTATTTCCCTGTCAAGTTGGGAAAAGGGAATAAACGAAAACTTTTACGAAAGGGATGTTATTCCTTTCGAAATGTGGAAGAAGAAATTCGTTCTCACATTAGGAAATTCAAGCAAAATCATCTGGATAACACAATGGCAGTATGACGGGTCATACTATAGCAATGAACTAGCCAGTTATGATTTTCCATTTTAAGGAAATAAACATGGCAGATTTAATAGCAGATTTAATTGGCATATCATATTTAGTTTGGACAGTTATAAGAGCCATTAAGTTTTTTATTTTTTTTGAAAGGAGATAAAAATGAAGACTTATGTCTTCCGTTACGTAGGTAGCGGACAAAAGGAAACAATTCACGCAAAGGATAAAGGGGATGCCTATAATAAATTATATGCACGAGGTATTCCCTTTTATGTCGTTGAATTTGTAAGGGAAATATAACTATAAAGAACTGGAAAGGAAATAAAAAATGGCTGACTTTGAGTTTTTAATCTTCCCCGAAGCACAGATAAAAAGGGGAGAGAAAGTAAATATTTATCCCATTAAAGGATATACCACATCAAGTGGTTACATGGGATACGTAGGAGGAAAATATATCCTCTTTCCAACGGAAAAGGAATATATAGAATACATGAGAGAGAACACAACAGAATGAAACTGATAATATTTAAAACAACTGTCCAAGATAACGGATGGGGGAGTCTTGAAAGTTACCCCAGTGAATGGGATTTATTTCCAGTATTATACGACTTTGATGAGGCAAAAAAGGAAGTCGTTAGAGATTTCCAAAGGGAATATAAAAACTGGGGAGAAAACTGGGGAACAGACTATTACTTCATTATCCCCTCTTTCTACAAGACAGAGACAGTAACCTGCATTACCTTTAATTTTTATATCAAGGGTCTATCTTTCGAAAAAGCCATAAAAACATGGAAGGAAGACAAATATCGGATTGACCCCGATATATCTATTGCATACGATATTGTAGACGTTGACGCTATAAAATAAAATAAGGAGGACAAAATGTTCTTAGTCAAACGAGGGTGGGCAAACGCTCGCCATAGATATAAAAGTAGCTTCATGATGAATATTCTATTCACTTCCTTAGAAAGCGCCAAAAAGGAAATCGCTTTTTATAACGGAAGAGATAAAAGATTCAACTCATTAGGCGAATATCTAAAGGATAAAAAAGAAAATCCAAGGTGGTTCAGTGAAATA
>Ga0326511_10002328_pt1 | contig 15484 bp, 18 predicted proteins | sample 0_2496_0518_D_FD_203701 | JGI IMG/M metagenome (GOLD analysis project Ga0326511, IMG submission 203701) | Bovine rumen microbial communities from UC Davis, California, United States - 0_2496_0518 | ecosystem: Host-associated > Mammals > Digestive system > Stomach > Rumen | place: USA...
CTGGGTTACCTCCATATTTTTTACTTTTTCGTTGATCTGATCGATGAAGCTGTTGCCGTCCAGCGCCTTGTATGCTGCATATAACAGAACGAAGTTCTCATAATCGTACTGTCTGAGCTTCCCGCCGGCGTCCTGGCCTCGGTAATAGATCGACAGCATCTCGGCCCGCAGCATGCAGCGCTGCCCCTCCTGGGTCCTCTTGGTGTCGAACAGTCGCTCCCTGATCGGCTTGACGATGATCGCGGCCGCTGCCGCAAACGATGTGATAAGGCCCAAAATTTGCAGGATCATTGTGATGACTTCGAGACTCATAGCCTCTGCTCCCTTCTCATGAATTTATCAGGGCTGACCATTCGTCCGATCCGACCACGCCGTCCTGATTGATTCCTGCGGCCAGCTGCAGATCTTTGACCGCCACTTCCGTGGCCGGTCCGAACTCACCGTCCGGCTGCTCCCGGCCTCCGTAACGCCTCCCGCCGCAGTCGTAGCCGCGACCGATCAGGAGTGTCTGCAGACGCTCCACCGGCTTGCCGGTGTCTCCCTGGCGCAGCTCCGGAAGCGTAACGTCGCAGGTTTTGCCGGGGACATGAATGTCCTCAGCAGGCTGCGCCGCTTCGGGAGCCTGAGCCGCGCAGTCCTGGCTGCCGGTGTCCGGAGTGGACACCGAATTAACCAGGGCCCAGTTCGGCGTCCCGTAGCCGACGATCCGGCTGTCGCCGAGCTGATAGGTCCGCCGGCAGACGCTGTCGCTGGTGTTGCCCTCAATGACCGTCACCGTCCCGCCGCTGACCGTCTCCACGATGCCGGTGTGGCTGATCTCGCCGGCCTGGTAGGTGTAGAAGATCTGGTCGCCCGGCTGCGGGTCTCCCGGATGGAAGTGCCCGGCCTGCTGGTAGTAGGAAAGAGAAAACGAACACCCGGCGCCCGCCGATCCGACAGGCTGGAAGATGATCTCCCGGCCGATCTTCGGCCCGAAGGCAGCCACAAAGCACCAGTCGACGAAGACGTCGCACCACATGAACCCCTGTTTCGGAGTGTTGTAGAAATTCCCCAGCCGGTCGAGGTCCCGTGCGTACTTGGTATAGTTCCCGCTGCCGGCGTTGGCCTGGGGATCGTCCAGGCCGGCGCCGCTGATCTTCTCGCGGTATCCGATCTCGTTCCGTGCGATGGCCAGGACGATATTGACCGCGGTGTCCTTTGTCATGTTCTGCCCTCCCTTCTCGGCCTTCTCGGCCGCGTCCCATTGGTTCTTGTCGATCTGTGTCTCAATCTCCCGCGCCAGCTCGTAGCGCGTTTCGACGTTATTGTTCGCCGGTTGCTCGTAGCGCCGGCAGATGATCTCCGTCGCGGTCTTCAGATCCGTGCAGCCTTCGAGCGCGATCCGGACGCCCCGGTACCCGTTCATGAGCTCCCAGAGGACGAAGTCGATCTGCATGTCGAGGTTGTCGAGCTTGCCGCCGTAGTGCTTCCAGAAATCCCAAAGGTCGAACTTCCGGCCGGCCGTCCTGGCGTCATTGACGTAGGTCCACTGCGCGAGGCCGTAGCCCTTTTGATCGGTGCCGAACTGCTGCCGTGAGACCGAACCAAACGTCACCCTGGCCGTGTATTCCCTTGAAGGGATCCGCATCGGGTCGAAGTCATTCTGGAGCCGGTTCGGCTCGCACCCGGACTCCTGCTGCCAGTTGCCCAGGAAACCGAGCGCAACGGCGTCGGTCATTCCGGCTTTTCGCAGCCGGTTGTAGATCCTCTGGTAGTTGCTCATGCGCTGCCCTCCAATAGGTCATTGATCCATCGGTCCAGATCGTCCGCTGTCATGACTTCCTGCCTCCGATCCAGCCGATCACCAAGATCCCCGCGGCCGAGAATACCGCGAGATATGCCATGATCCTGATTAATAGCATGTCGGCATCCTCCTGCTTTTCTTGTGCCTATCTCGCGAAATCATGACGACCTCGCGAGATAGGCGTTTGTCACTTAAGTAGGCCTGTCAATTTTCGTGGCCCGAAAAGGCCAGTAAATACAGGGGTTTTCGGCCCTTGGCGTGAAACCCAATTAAGTGACAACCGCATTTTCTGGGCTGTTCCACTCTTTGGCTGCGGCTGCAAAGAATCGTTTTTCCTGTGTTCTCATCCCGCACTTAGGACATTTGATTCGCATCATTTTATACGTTGTGCCGGGATAATATTCAGTCACAATTAAAGGTGCAACCCCACAACACTTTCTAAGCACTGCCTGATCCATTTTCAGCTCCTTGACATCCGTGATAAAATTGCCTTGAGGTGATGCCCTATGACTGAGAAAGAATCCCAGCGAGGCCGCCCCCGGTTTGGATCGGAGAAAGAGAAGGGCGAGAAGTTCGTGAAGTTCTCATGCACTCTTCCCCCAGATGTCTACGCAAGACTCGACAAATATTGCGAAGACGAAGAACGTTCCAAAGCGTGGGCATTATCAAAGGCCATCATCCCGTGGTTGGAGGAGCGAGGCTATTAAGTCTCGCCCCTTCTTCATTTTATCATGCCCGGTGTGCCTTGGCAATAATTAGGTTCTCCGGTAATCTATTTAGGCCATTAAGTGACTACGTGTCCAAGATACCAGCACGCCACCACGGTCAGAATCACAATGCAAACCGTGAACGTCATTGCTCCGTTATAGGTGCTGAGTATCCAAATCAAAAGACGTTTCATTCAGCCGGTTCCGGTTCTGTCTGCGGTGTCATATCCGGGAAGGCTCCCTTGGAAGCCTGAGAAATCTGCCGACCGTCGGCTCTCTCAAAGGTCACAGCCCACATAGCACGAGTGGTGGAGCGCAGGAACTCAGCCCACTGAGCGTGAAATTCTGCTTCTGCGACCTCATAAGCACGCTCAGGATTGCCGTTCGGGTTGGCTTCCGTTGCGTCATAGTTGCGAGAGTCGAAGGTTTTCGGGAAGCCATCAAGAGTTTTATAAACTCCTTCAGGATGCGCGGTGCTGGTGACTACCTGTGTTGCGTTTACAATGTAAATCTGTCTCATTTTGATTTCTCCTTTACTGTTTTACTGTTTGTTCCAATATTCAACGGTGACATCACCGTTCATATTGTGCCAGATGTTGTTTGTTCCGATGAATGAGTTGAGTTGACCGATGTTGTCGAAGTGGTAAGATGTTTGTGCTGATAATTGGAGCTTATATACAACTTGATGCCCGGTTATTATACTAATAAGCTCTTCTTCTGTTGCCGCATTGTCATCATGGATAATAAATCCTCTGTAACCATCTCTCCCAGCAATCGTATTGTTTGGGTTGTTAATTGGATTAACTCTACTAATAGACGTTGCGTATATGTCGCAAACCATTGAGCCTTGACCGTAACCATTAAAAATACCGTCACCATTAGTATCGCTGTAAAAAGCATAATCCTGTATACGATGCCATCTTAAAGATTCCAGACTTATCGATTTTCTATCTCTTACCACATCCGCAGACCCATCCTCATTGAGCGTGACCGTGCCGCCGTAGATAGTGCCGGCTTCGGTTTGCCAGTTGATGGGGAGGATTGCTTTGGTTTCGACTAAGCAGAGAATAACTTTGTCAAGGTAATTTGGATTTGCTGTGAAGCGCATATATTTGATGTTTGGATTGTCTGGGATTGTAATAATCCATTCGCCTTGAGTAGTTATGCCGTTGTTCGTAAATCCCGAAATATACGACGATTCTGTTGTGCCACTGTAAAAAGCAAATCCACCAGTATTTCCGGTTGGTCGGTGATTAAGATATACTTGTTTTCCAATGTAATTTGATACATCTATATAATTCAAGCACGCAATGCCGATGCCACCATAAACAGTTGCGACTCCATTGTCTCCGCGAATTGCATAACCGCTTTCATAGCGTGGCGTAATTCCATTAAGCAAACTGACGCATCTGCCAATTTCGCACCCAGTCCACCCGCTGATCGGCCTAACATTGTCCGGTGACGGATCACCCGTTCCCTCTTGCGCAGGGCTAAACTCACAAGTAACCTTCGTCGGCATTTTCACGTTAGTGTCGAAGCTCACCAGACCGGTCGTAGATGTTGCAATCAGTTTGACCAGCTTCTTCGCTACGGAAGCCGCAGCCATCATGATACGTCTCCACGCAACCAGCCACGGACTGATGCTATCGATTACGTCAGGGCCGACAAGGAAATCGCCCGTGCCAGCATTGGTGAAAAACTGATTGGTGACGAGATCGTACATTCCGGGTTTGCTGTCAGATTTGCGGTAGCATGGGATGAGATTGAGCTTTGTTTCCCCGCTGTTCGTTATCTGAAACTTATAGATTCGGCCATCAAATGCGGCTGCGTTGTTTGCTCGAATAAAAAGATATAGGTCTGTATTTACATCACCAACATAATTTGATTGTGCTGTATAGCCATTACAGGAAACAAGTCCGTTTTGATCTATATGTAGGCTATATATTTCTTTTGCTACTGGATAGAAATAGAAGTTTGTTGCGGTGTTAGATGCAAAGTATTTATAGTATGCCCCATTTACGGGCCGCGAAATATCATCCGGTGTCTTTGCGATAAGAAAGATAAACTGCGGATCTGTATTACCTGCTGAAAATAACGCATAATATATCCAGGTTGATATTGGTATTGTATCAAGCCAAAACTCACAATCGACCTTGTCATACCTTGAAGGCCTATAATTTGTTTTTATGTATTGCGTACCAGTACTTTCCAGATACTCAACTTCTTGATATTCGGCTGGCAGTCTTACGCCCATCCTGCCACCCCGATTCCGTTGAGTACGTTGATCTCATAGGTGGTGTCAGCTTCAAGCGTTGTCGGATCAAAATCAAACATCCAAGCCGTTACGCCGCTGATTGTCAGAACTGTGGGAGTCGTTCCGCTTGTGAACCTGATGCCTGTGATACCAACACTCGGAGCAGTAAACGTCAACTCGGTAAGTTCGCCGCACACATAGAATGTGTTGTCCGCACCTACCTGAGTGATCTGAGTTCCAGAAAGGCTCACGATGTTCATGCCACCACCACCGCCGCCCGTCTGATCCATCCATGCGGGGTTAAGGTTGCTATCCAATCCAAGCACCTGACCGGCAGTTCCGGCGGTTGACGGAGCGTCCTGTTTCTCATCATCTAAGTCACTTAAATGGCGATTCAAAGCACTCAGCTTTGCCCCGACAGTGCCCTCGTTATACTCCTCCGAACTGTTAAACCCGACGTCACCGGCGTTCAGCTGGACCGCTCCGGTCTTGCCGGCGACCGACGTCACCGGCGCCGTCTGCAGTGCCGTGTCCGCCTTGCCGAGTGACGCCTGCACATCGCTTGCGAGGTCCGTCTTCGGAATCCCGCTTGCCGGTTTGCTGTACGTCCCGAGCCCCAGATCATCCGCGCTCTGGTTTCCGTCGAGCGTGTGGCCGTTGATCTGCGGCTTGTTGCTCAGCTGGGTATAGTCGCTCGTTCCGCTGCCTCCGCCCGGCTCGCCCTTCTCGCCCTGCGGAATGCCGAGATTCAGGACCGGCTGCGCCGGCGTTCCGGTGATTGTTGCCTCGGCCGGCGACTCCGGCGGCAGAGTCGTGACGGTCCCGATCCGGAAGTTCGGCGTCGTGCCGTCCTGTCCGGGTGTTCCCGGGTTGCCCTTTTCTCCCTTCGGGAGCCCGAAGTTCAGCGTGACGGCGCCAGTCTCCGGATCCACGGTCTTCTCCACGCTTGCCGGTGATCCTTCCGCCAGCGTCTCGGCCTCGACGTTCATGTCCTGGATCGCTTCCGCTGCGGCCTCGGCCTTCGCTGCGCCCGCCTCCAGTGCGGCGATCGCCTGGTCGAGCGCGTCCTCCTGCTCCGGATCCGGCGTGGTCGTCTCCGGCGGCTTCCTGGGCGTGATGTGGATCGTCACCCAGTACTCAGTCTCCCGGCTGTCGGTTGCGCCGTGCAGGACGATGCAGGCCGTGATCGGCGCTGAGCGCTGCAGCAGCTCGTTCGGGACCTGCACGCCGGACGCGTTGCCGATCATCGGGATCGCGTTCCGGGTGTACACGGTCGAGAACTCGACCTGATAGGCGTCCGGCAGATCCACGCCGGAGATCTGCAGAACCTGTCCCTTGTCCCACTGCGCCAGAGACGGGGACGCGGTTGCGGTGTTGCAGCCTTCGCCGAACACCGCCGTGGTCACATTCGTAGCCATATGTTTCCCTCCTTAATTATTGCGGATAAAGCGGTCCGAGGACGATGTAAGTCCCGTTCATTTTGAGGACCAGCACCCTGTTTCCTGTCCTGACGGTGTAGATCCTCTTGTAGGGCTTTTCCATGGGGGCGGACTCGCCGTCGAGCTGAATCAGAATCCCCGAATTTGTAACTGCTGTCACTGTTGCAAGGTAAAAATCGCAGGCGTTTGTCCCTGCGGAGCTTTCATGAGACGTCAAGATTCAACACCACCCTTTCAAGCGTGTGCGTCATGGGCCCGCCGGCTGTCAGCTGGGCGCTCCAGGACTTCTCGACACAGATCCCGTCTATTCCCTCAGCAGAGAGAGCAACAGCTTCGTCGACGCCGAACCCGGGCAGCAGATCTGTCTGGACGGTGATGACCTCGCCGCTGATCATGCTGGCGCTCAGCAGGTTGTTGGCATAGGTCTGCAGCGCGGACTGCGACGCGATGTTCTGCACGTTCTCAACACGGACAATCTCGCGGCCTCGCCGGGAGATCGACAGGGGGGACTGGGGGTTTCTGTTCTCGGCTGTGGCCCTCATGGCCGCGCCTTTGTCCGCGTTGGAGCAGATGCAGACGAAGACGTTCGGCGCGGAGTAAAAATCGTTCACCCGCGTAACCTGCGGAGCGATCTGGATCTCGTGTGCTTCTCGGGCGTTGCGTGGATCCGGTTTTTTATCGGTGAAGCTGTGCTTGATGTTCTGTGAGGTCGGGATCATCTTGGGCTCGAGGACGGCTGTCCCTTCCGCGTTGAACCAGAGCTGTTTATAATTGATTTCCGACAGCAGCTGATTGACGATCGTCAGGTAGCTGGTCCCGGCCTGCCAGTCTTCCCTGTTTTCTGGGAGGACGGCGTCCGACTCCGATCGAAGTACGTGCGGGATCCCGGCTGCGCTGATCAGACTCTCGATCGCGTCGAGGTAGAGCGTGCCGGCTGCGATGTAATGGCTGGCTTTTAATTTGGTGTCTCTCAGTCTCCAGCATCGGTCGAACGCCTGGATCGTGATGGTGTCCGCGGTGTCCGTTTTGTTCTTTGTGACCGAGCACGGCATCAGGATCCCGAGGCTGTGCTCCGCACCGTCGGAGGTCAGCACGGGCTTGATCTCATCCGAAGCCCAGTCTGCCTGGATGGGCCTGCCTCGGGTGTCGATTGCCTCAGCGAGAAACTCGCCCTGCATGGACATTTTGATCTCTCCGCTCCGGTCCATGGTCAGCACCGGAGCAGAACCCGCGGGGAACAGTTCCCCGCAGGTGATGCCGTTCCGCAGGAGCAGGTACCGGATGACCTCATGATCTCTCATCGGCAAAATCCTCCCATTCGATCTGCTGCACGTTGATGACGTAGCTCACCCAGGCCCACCGGGAAGCGGACTTGGTCCAGGCGGTCATTGTGCCGACGATGACGGGATCGGCGTCGTGCTTGATGATCACCGGCGTCCCGAGCATGGATTCAAAGACGCGGATTTCTTCTTCCTGGTCAAGCTTGAACGCGGCGGAGAATGTGATCTGCGTGTTGAGATACCCGTTCGTAAAACCATGGGGGAACTTATCACCGGAATAGTGATAGAAGGCGCTGACGGAACTCGCTTCGATCTGCAGCACCCGTTCCTGTTCGGTGGAGTATTTGATCTCCAGCCAGCTGCCCGGCTGGTCCGCTGCGGAGATGAACGTCCCGTATCCGATCGTCCCGACGGTGATCTCCTGGCTGATGCAGTAGTTCCCGTCCGGCAGCCGATTGAGGACCTGATAGCTGTGCTCGCCGTTTGCGAGCCGGTCGGCGAAGGTGTAGGCGTCGGTCCTGGCGATGAATTCTCCGTCCCGGTAGACGTAAAAGTCGCCAGTCTCTGCGTCGGTCTCCCAGCTGAGGCTGGCATCGACAGAGGCTTCACCGGAGAGGTAGACGCCGTACGGGGATTCGTTTGCAATGACGACGGTTGTGCTGCTCCAGTCGGACCAGAGGTAATAGGTGCCGGCCACCCGGACGCGGATCGTGTGTTCTCCGTCATCAAGATAGGCAGGAGGGGAGAATTCCTTGTCGTCGCCGAAGTAGACGCCGTAGACGGTCCCGTCGATGTCGACCTCAAAGGCCTGCTGCCCGTCGGACTGCCAGCTGATCGTCGTGAACGGGACGGCCGTCGCGGAAACCAGCGGCGCTTCCGGCGCGCCGTAAGCGATGAAGCTGTTGACGGAATAATTTCCGGCAATGTTGTCGAGATTGTACGGGACAATTGCCCATTCGATCTGGCCGACCGGGAAGGTCCCAGCCTCCGCTGCGAACTGGGTGACAATGTCGGAACTGGCGTGCAGCGTGTTCCAGCTTGCGGCGCCGTAGGTTCTCCACAGCAGCTCGAACCGGCTGGCCGGGTTGCCGTCATCGCTGGAAAACTGCCAGAGGAAGAGGATCTCCTGGTTGTTCTTCTCAACGGAGTTGATTGGTGCGATGGCTGTCGACGTGATTGGTCCGGCGGCTGTCTTGAAGTAAAGCCAGACACTGTTCGCGGTGCATGGGTATCCGGTGGAGTCCGTGCCCGTTATTCTGTAGCCGATCAGCTCCACGGCAGGGAATGTTTCCGCGGGGACGTCATACGAGGAAGCGCCGAAAACAGGGATGTTAAAATAGTGGCTTTCGCCGTCAGTACCGACTTTCCACTCGATGGTCACGTCCCCCGGCGTCCCGATCACCTTCATGCTTTCCGAGTCGGTTCCATCGCCTGTCATGTTATAGACTTCCCAGAAGAAGGAGATCGGCTTGTGCGGGTTGTAATAGTAGCGATGGGGGGACAGATTGTTTCCGTACAGGGGATGGATCAGGTTGACCGCTGCCACGCAGGTGGCGATCCCGCTGGTCAGCACATTCCCGAGAACGTCGGTTACGGAGACGTAATACTCGTATGGAGTCTCGGGGTCTGTCGCGAAGGTGTTTTTCGGGATGACCAGACGTTTTTCAGAACCCGAGACCGGAATCTGATTCCAGTTTGTTTCGCCCTGTTTTCGCCAGTAGAAGACTGCGGAAGCCTGCTCGAAGGTTTCCGCGTAGCAGTAGTACTGGTCAGCACTGTCGCGGAGAAGCTCCCACTCGACCGTCTGAGGTGCCGTCGCGTTAAACCACCACGGATGGCTTGTGCCGATCGGCTTGGTGATGCTGAGGCTGTCTGAAACAGAGACTGCGTCGTCATAGCTGACGGTGATGTATGGGGTGCTGCTGTCGGTTAATTCCGGTTTTGCAGTGATAACGACCGTTTTGTCCTGGGTTGCGTTCTGGATGATAAATGCCAGATTCCGGAGGAATGTTACGGAAATCCGGGATTGATCCTCGACGGACACCAGATCCGAGAAAATGCTTGTCACGTCGCGGAAGGACTGCGTCATTCCGCCGAAGTAGGGGGCGTGGGACGTGATGATCTGCTTCCGGTTTGCGTAGGTGAGCGTCTCAGGGTCGAAGTCTTCGATGGGATCCGTGCCGACGGATATGGCAGCGTCGGTGTTCTGCTTAATGCTGAGCGTGATGGCAATGCTGTAAATTCTGGCATACTTCAGCCGGTCCGGCAGAGCCTCAAACCCAAAGCAGAGCCCGTTTTTATATGCGACCGTCCCGACAAAGTCGCGAGAAACCTTGTACTCGCCCTCGGCCTCCGTCGGGAAGACGATCGTCGGTTCCAGCTCGCGCACATATCCGCTTTTCGTGATCGGAAGCGTGATGGTCTTAATCGCCATATCATGCCATCCTTTCCATCATCTGCCTGGTCTTGTACCAGGTAATAATCTCGTCGAGCTCGCGGATGCTGTTGACGCTGATGTTGAAGATCGTGTCGCCGCCCAGCTGCCGGCTCTCCTGGCTGCTGTAGATATGGCTGCCCCGGGGAATATCCACCAGCTCCGGACCGGCCTCGCCGACCCAGGTGAGGCCCCCGTGCCAATTTTCCGTACCTCCGGCGTTGTGGCCGTAGAAGCTGGAGTACTGGTCCCAGGTGCCGTTCTGCTGCATGACGGTCCGCTGGTAGTTGTTCGCGTTGCCGCTGCCGTAGCCGAAGCCGAGCGCGTTCTTGGCACCGGAGAAGTCCAGGCTCAGCACGCTCTTGATCAGGTCCGCCGCGTCCGCGATCACGGCCACGAACTGCGCCACCGCGCCGAGGGTGACCAGCAGCACATCCAGCGCGGTGTTGAATCCAGGGATCCCCTGCAGGATCTCGCCGCCGGTCCGCAGGATGCTGATCAGGCTCTCGATGATGCTCGCGAGGTTGGTGATCAGTCCGGATCGCTCCAGCATCTCGCCGGCCTTCCGGACCACGTCGCTGAACAGTTCCATGGCCGACTGTGCTGCCGGTGCGAAGTCCGCGGCCAGTTGTTTCCGGTTCGCCTCGATCGTCAGCTGCAGCTTCTGGTAGGCGTCGTCCACGGCGCCCAGTCGCTGGATCTGGTATTCGTCCAGAATGTACCCGGCCGCCTCCGCTTCTGCGCCGTACTGCTTTAGCGCCTTGCTGCCTGCGTTGATCAGCGGGTTCAGTTCCTGTGCGCTCTTGCCCATGAGCTCCATGGCGATGGCATCGCGCTGCGCGCCTGCGTCCATCTGACCGAGGGCATCCACCACGTCGTAGAAGACTTCCTCCGCGCTCCGGAGGTTGCCGGTCGTCTCATCGACGATGCTGACTCCAAGCGCCGAGAACTTCTCCTGCGCTTCCGTGCTTCCGCCGGCGGCGTCGCCCATGGCCTTTGTGATCTTGGTCATGGATCCGGTGATCGTGTCCGCCGAGACGTCGATGAGGTTCGCGGCGTAGTCCCACGCCTGCAGCATCTCGGTCGGGACTCCGGTGATGGCGCTCTGGGTGATGGTTTCGTCCACCTGCGCCGCCACGTCCAGCGTGAGCTGCCCGAGATCGGAAACGACCTTGACCACCGCGGCGATCGCGGCGGCAGCCGCGGCCATGGCGGCCACGGTTCCGGCGGAGAGACCCTGCATCCCGTTGAGCGCGTCCTTCGCGCCCTTCGGGAGCTTGACGCCGAGCTTGTCGGCGAGCGTGTCCACGGTGTCCCCGAGGCCCAGCATCTCATCGCCCTGGCCCTGCAGGGCCGCGGTGTTTTCTTCGATTGCGTGCTGGAGGTCAAACTCCGCCGCCTGCGCACGGTTGAGCTGGGCGGCGAACTGCTGGGTCCGCGTGTCGCTCTCGCCGTACTGCCGGGCGGCTGCCTGCAGCTGCTGCTGCAGGAGCTTGACCTTGTCCTGCTGCTGCAGCAGCTGCCGTTCCAGGAGCTCGCCCGCCCGGGTCAGGTATTCCGTGCTCTCCGTGTTCCCCTGAAACTCCGCCTTGAGCTTCTGCATCTCCGTGGCGAGGGTCTTGTTCCCCGCGTTGAGTTCGTTCAGGGCTTTTTTGTATTCGGCCTCGCCGTCCAGCTGGACGCGCGCGCCGAGGGTTCTGACACTTCCGGCCATCAGGCGCCTCCTACAAAAAGATCATAAAGACTCGGCTGGTTTTTCTCCGGGACCGGAGCATCATCCAGCTGAATCTTCCGCGGTTCCGGCTTCCGGAAATACGCATTGAAAAGCGCATGGAGCCGGGCCGGGTTCATCGTTTTCCAGAATGTTTTTTCATCCTGGTGACAGTCAAACATCCAGATACTGAGAAACCGGGCGAAGTCGATCCCTTCGGATCGGCCTGCCCGGTCGTTCAGTTTCCCGAGTCGCCGGGACCCTCGGCGGCTGTTTCCGCCGTCTGCTCTTCGGTGTCCGCTCCGGACACCGTCTGCGGGGGGATGATGGCCCGGGTGACCAGGCCGAAGATCTCCTTCATCGGCACCTGGCCCTGGCTGAGCTTTCGGCCAAGGCTCTTGCGGGTGAAGCGCTCCGGCCAGCCCATTTCCTCGGCGTAGTCGTTCATCATCGCCGCAAGGAACTCCATCACGCTGCGGTAAGGCCGCCCGTCGGTCAGCGCGTCCGTGATGGCCCCGCCGTACACCTCCTGCACGTCCGCCAGGGCGTTCATGTTGGCCCGCAGCAGGTAGGTTTTCCCCTCAAACTCAAAGGGGAGCTCTTCCAGTTTCAGGCTCACGGGTTGCCGCCTTCTTCGTCGCCGGTCTGATCACCGGTCTGATCACCGGTCTGGTCGACTGTCTGGCTGTTCCCGAAGACCGCCTGCACCCAGGCCTTCGCCTGCGCCTCGCTGTCTACCAGTGCCCAGGCGTAGAAGTCCTGGTCCTCTTCGTCCGTCGCCATGAGCTGGCCGCTGATCGTCGGGGTCGCGAACTGGATGTTCCGCCCCTTGGTCTGCAGGTTAAGCGACGGCGGGCCGAAGAGGCACTTCCGGATGAACAGGCAGAAGTATTTCTTTGTTGTGTCCCGCAGGTCCGGGCTGTAGAAGGCGATGCCGACGTAGTTGCCCGCGTCGTTGGCGCCGATTCTCTGGCCGGTGATCTCCTCGGTGGTTGGTGTACTCCCGCCTGACGGCGTGTAGGAGATGCTGTGCGCGTCCGCCCTGGTGCCGAGCAGGAGCGTCTGGGCGGCAGCGAGAATGTACTTGACGCCCAGGCTGATCGTGCCGCCGACCATGAGCCGCAGGTATTCCGCCTTTGCGTCCTCCGCGTAGAGGGAAGCCTCGACGATCTCCGGCTCAATCTGTGCCGCCATGGCGTCGCCGACCTTGACCGGGGCGCCGTAGCTCACGGCGCCGGCCGTCAGGTTGTACGGGGCGGCGTAAATGTGTTTCAGTCCATACTGAGGCATGTCGATCCTCCTTGTGATCTCGTGTTATTGTTTATACTCGTTTTCGATCCAGTCGCCGATGATCTTGCCGGCCGGCCGGACGATGTCGTCTTCTCCCTCGGCCAGTGCCGGGCGGATGAACGGCCGGGCCGGCTGCCCCCGCTTCCCGTACTCATTGACGAAGGCGATCTCCGCGTTTCGTGTCTTGGTCTTTCCGCGGGTGCGGGTGCCGGTGAAGCTGATCATCTTGTATCCGCCGGTGTCGGTGATCTTGGGCTTTCGTTTGGTGCTGACCTTGTCCAGAATGTGCTCGCCGCTCTCCGGATCCCGGATGCCCAGGCTCTCGCCCTTGGCCCGGATCTTGTCCGCCGCGACCTCGGCCATGGCGTCCAGGGCCTCGGCCGTGATGTCCTCCGGGATGTCGGCGATCCGCCGGAAGGCGTCGTTCAGTTCGTCCAGTCCGTAGAGCTCAAGCGAAGCCATAAAACGCGCCCCCGTCCGTGTATTCGCACTCGAGGACCCAGTGCTGGCCGTCGCTGTCCGTGGCGTCCGTCGGGATCGGCCAGGTGAAGTCCTGATCAAAGAGAGCCCGCTCGATCGCCAGAATGGCCTCTCTGGGGTCTTTCCCGTGCGGGTAGTATAAATGCACCTGCACGAGGTAACGCGCGGCCTGTGGTACGCCTTCCGCCCACACCTCGCCCGCCACGTTGTAGTTCCAGACGATGTACTCGGTAAGAGGGCCCTTGTACATGTGCGGGAAGACCGCGCCGGGGAAGAGGGGCGTGAGCGCCGTCTGGATCGCTTCGGCCACGCAGGCCTCCTGCAGCGTCGTCTCGCTCATCTCATCACCTCCGTGAGGATCAGCGTGAGAGAATCGAAGGTCTGCGGGAAGCTCCGGACGATCCGGTACCGCCGCCCGTTAAATTCCGCCAGGCGGTACCCGCTGTACCCGGCCGGCCAGAAGTCCAGGTAGTCCACCGTGCTGACCTCCGCCTGCGCGCTGGCCTGCACGCCGGCCTTCATGGACCGGTAGAACTCCGACTGACTCACGCTGTCTTCCCAGTCGCACATGAGAGGCGGCTCGCTGCGGTGCTCGATCGCGCCGCTGAAGCCCGAGGCCGCCTGCGGCTCTTCCACCCAGATGAGCGTGATCTCATCCGACCACGGCGTGTGCAGCGTTGAGTTCGGGCTCATGTGCTCGCCTCCGTCCTGGCCTTCTGGCCGAACAGGCGGTTATTCCGGGCAATGACCAGCATCCTCGGCATCGGCGCGCCGTCGATGCGGCTGCGCCAGAGCCAGCCGGCGTACATGATCACCAGGTCCCGGTCCGCCGTCGTGTCCTCCAGCGTGATGCCCTCCGCCGTGAGACGTTCCTGAGCTTCCTGGAGGCGGTCGCGAAGGCGTCCGTCATAGGCTTCGGCCCGGATGCCCAGGTCGACCTTCAGGCCGCTGAGCAGCTGCTCCATGTCCATGTCGTCGCCTCCCGTTTAATGTTCCGCGGCCTCGATGGCCGCGACGATCTCAGCCTTGGTGTTCCGGCTGCTGACGCCCTCGATGCCGAGCTCCGACGCGGTGGCCAGCAGCTGCGCCTTGGTCATCCCGGTGAGGTCCGGGACGCTCTCGGCGTTCTGGCTGCCGGCGTCCGTGTCAGACTGCGCGGTCCCCTCCGGCTCCGCTGCGGCGGTCGTTACGGCCGCCGCTTTCATGGTCCGGAGAGGGGAGGACGAGCTGAGCGTACCAGCCGCCGGGCTTATTCCCCCGCGTTCGCGGTGTCCTGGGGGAAGGTGACGCCGGTGGCCGCCGGGGCGGTGCCTCCGATGCCGAAGGCCGCGAAGGCTTCCGCGATGACCGGGGCGCCGTCGTAGCGGGCCGTGCCCTTCATGACGGTCTCATCCTGCAGGAAGCGGACGTGCTCGGAAGTCGCGAATTTCTTTCCGGCGCGCTCCACCAGAACGTAGTTCTCGAAGTAGCCGCCGATCACCACGTCGTTCGGGATGAACTCGAGGGTTTCAACCTCGCCGCCGATGACGGGCATCTGGGTGCCGAAGCCGGAGACGATCGCGCCTGCGGCGTTGACGGCCAGGCCTTCGGCCTGCAGCTTGGTGAGGGTAGTCTCGTTCATGCACCAGGTCTTGCCGCGGGTGGCGTGCTTGCCCTTGATGGCACCGGAGCCGATGAGCAGGTCATGGAAGAGCGCGAGGCCGGTCTTCGGAGCCTGTGCAGTGCCGATGGCGATCAGGTTGCTGCTGTGCAGATCCGCCCAGGGCCTTGCGGTGGCCGGGTAGCCGGACGGGGCCGCGGTCTGGGCGAGGCGGGTCATGATGCCCATCGGCATCTTGAGCGCGGTGTTGGTGTTGCGGCCGTAGAGGATCGCCTTGTCGAGCGCGAGGCCGATGGCCTCACCCATGGCGGTGAGCAGCTCGGCCAGCAGGTCGAGGTCGCTGTCCTCGAGGTTGGCATTGCAGATCGTGAAGTAGCCGCTGACCTTGTAGCAGTCGAACTCCCAGCCGTAGAAGGCCATGGTCAGCTCGTTGAGGTTGGCGCAGCAGTCGGTCCAGATGGCCTCCGGAACGCTGCCCATGATGTTCTGTCGGGCTTCGCCGCGGA